>Ga0066710_100002349_pt1 | contig 15186 bp, 14 predicted proteins | sample GraSoiAngelo_159_FD_79666 | JGI IMG/M metagenome (GOLD analysis project Ga0066710, IMG submission 79666) | Grasslands soil microbial communities from the Angelo Coastal Reserve, California, USA - 14_1009_16_40cm | ecosystem: Environmental > Terrestrial > Soil > Grasslands | place: USA...
CCGTCGACCTCGTCGGAGATCAGGCCCATCGCGATACCGGCGACCGGCGCCTTCAGCGGTACCCCGGCGGACAGCAGCGACATGGTGGACGCGCAGACCGAGCCCATCGACGTCGAACCGTTGGAGCCGAGCGCCTCGGACACCTGCCGGATCGCGTACGGGAACTCCTCCCGGCCGGGCAGCACCGGCAGCAGCGCCCGCTCGGCGAGCGCACCGTGGCCGATCTCGCGGCGCTTGGGCGCGCCGACCCGGCCGGTCTCCCCGGTCGAGTACGGCGGGAAGTTGTAGTTGTGCATGTACCGCTTGGTCTTCTGCGGCGACAGCGTGTCCAGCGCCTGCTCCATGCGCAGCATGTTCAGCGTGGTGACACCGAGGATCTGGGTCTCCCCGCGCTCGAACAGCGCCGACCCGTGTACCCGCGGCAGCACCAGTACCTCGGCGGTCAGCGGCCGGATGTCGCGCAGCCCGCGCCCGTCGATGCGGACCTGGTCACGCAGCACCCGCGCGCGTACCTCCTTCTTGGTCACCGACCGGAACGCCGCGCTGAGCTCCTTCTCGCGGCCCTCGAAGTCGGCGGCCAGCCGCTCCTTGACGGCGTCCTTGATCCGGTCGAGCGCCTCTTCCCGCTCGGCCTTGCCAGCGATCCGCAGCGCCTCGCCGATGTCCTCGCGGGCGGCCGACTCGACGGCCTGGTACGCGTCGTCCTGGTAGTCCAGGAAGACCGGGTACTCCTCGACCGGCTTCGCGGCGATCGCGGCCAGCTCGGACTGGGCCCGGCACAGCTCGCGGATGGCCGGCTTGGCCGCCTCCAGGCCGCTGGCGACGACCTCCTCGGTCGGCGCGGTCGCCCCGCCGGCGATCAGTGCGATGGTCTGCTCGGTGGCCTCGGCCTCGACCATCATGATCGCGACCTCGCCGTCGGGCAGGGTACGCCCGGCGATGACCATGTCGAAGGTGGCCCGCTCCAGTTCCTCGTGGGTCGGGAAGGCCACCCACTGGTCGTCGATGTAGGCCACCCGGGTGGCCCCGACCGGGCCGTTGAACGGCAGGCCGGACAGCTGGGTGGACAGCGACGCGGCGTTGATCGCGACCACGTCGTACGGATGTTGCGGATCCAGCGCCAGTACCGTCTCGACGACCTGGACCTCGTTGCGCAGCCCCTTGACGAAGGTGGGACGCAGCGGCCGGTCGATCAGGCGGCAGGTGAGGACCGCGTCCTCGGTGGGCCGGCCTTCGCGGCGGAAGAACGAGCCGGGGATCCGGCCGGCGGAGTACATCCGCTCCTCGACGTCGACGGTCAACGGGAAGAAGTCGAACTGGTCCTTGGGCGTCTTGCTCGCCGTCGTGGCCGACAGCACGACGGTGTCGCCGAGTTGGGCGATCACGGAGCCCGCGGCCTGGCGGGCGAGCCGGCCGGTCGAGAACGTCACCAGGCGGGTGCCGAACCGGCCGTTGTCGATGGTCGCGGTGCTGTGCTGGGTGCCGAGAGTCTGCTCGGTCATGGGTGAGTTGTGCTCCTTCGGTCGTGGGTACGACCTCGGGGAGCTTCCAGGCGGCCGGTCTTCGATCGAAGCCTGCGGGACCCGCGAAGGTTCCGAAGGCCACTACCGAGGACCGGTGCGCTCACGGCGGTGCCGGGCTCCCCTGTCGATGAGGTGCGGTACCCGTATGGGTTGTTGCGCGGAAGGGCGGCTCTTCGGCCGCCCTTCCGGGTCGTGCTACCGGCGCAAGCCGAGTCGCTCGATGAGCGAACGGTAGCGCTGGATGTCGTTGGTGCGCAGGTAGTTGAGCAGGCGACGGCGACGGCCGTTCATCACCAGCAGACCGCGCCGACTGTGGTGGTCGTGGCTGTGGGTCTTGAGGTGCTCGGTCAGGTCGGCGATCCGCCTGGTCAGGACCGCGACCTGGACCTCCGGGGAACCGGTGTCGCCTTCGTGGGTCGCGTACTCCTGCATGATCTTGGTCTTGAGCTCTGCTTCGAGCGCCATGCTCTCCCTATCTCGGGTGGTGTAGGAGCCCCGCACCCGCGGCGTCGGGCAGGCACGCGGAGCCTGTACCCGTAACCCGGGTACGACGCAAGGCTACCAGCCGATGCCGGCCGACCCGGCACGGGGCACGCGAACACCGCGGACCGTGCTCAGCTGAGCACCGCCCGCGTGTCGATCACGTCCTGGGCGATCTGCGCGACCAGCGGCGCCAACCCCTGGTAGGTGCGCATCTCGCGGAGCCGCGCGCCGAAGTCCAGCGCCAGCCGCTCGCCGTACAGGTCGCCGTCGAAGTCGAGCACGTACGCCTCGACCCGGCGCTCGCGTCCGGAGAACGTCGGGTTGGTACCGATCGACACCGCCGCCATGTGCCGCTGCGAGCGGCGTACCAGCCAGGCGGCGTACACCCCGTCGGCGGGGATCGCGGCGTACCGGCCGCACAGCAGGTTGGCGGTGGGGTACCCCAGCTCGCGGCCGCGCCCGTCGCCGCGGATCACCACGCCCTCGACCCGGTGCGCCCGGCCCAGCGCGGCGGCCGCCGCGGCGACGTCACCGGCGTCGACGCAGGCCCGGATGTAGGTCGAGGAGAAGACCGTGCCGTCGGCCGCGATCAGCGGGGTGTCCTCGACGCCGAAGCCGAACGTGCGGCCGAGCCGGGTCAGCAGCGCCTCGTCACCGGCGGCCTTGTGCCCGAACCGGAAGTTCTCCCCGACCACGACCAGCGCGGCGTGCAGGTGCTCGACGAGCACGTCGTGCACGAACTGCTCCGCGGACAGGCGGGAGAACTCCGGCGTGAACGGGATCACGCACAGCACGTCGGCACCCAGCGCCTCGATCAGTTCGGCCTTACGGGCCGGCTCGGTGAGTACCGCCGGGTGCGAACCGGGCCGCACGACCTCGGCCGGGTGCGGGTCGAAGGTCACCACGACCGACTGCACGCCGAGGTCGCGGGCGCGCTTGACGGTATGCCCGATGATCTCCTGGTGCCCGCGGTGCACCCCGTCGAAGACGCCGATCGTGATCGCGGAGCGCCCCCAGCCGCTCGGTGCCGCGTCGTACCCCCGCCAGCGCTGCATGCCGCCTCAGCCCTCGGTGGCCAGGAACGCGGCCAGGCCGCCGGCGAGTCCTTCGGCGACCTTCTGCCGGCCGGTGGTGCTGCTCATGAACGCGGCGTCGCCGGCGTTACGCATGTTGCCGCACTCGACGAGGACCTTGGGTACGACGGAGAGGTTCAGGCCGGCCATGTCGGCGCGCGGGTTGATCCCGTCGGTGCCGATGTAGGTCGAGGTCGGGATGCCGGTGCGGGTCCGGTAGCTGTCCCGTACCTTCAACGCGAGCTGGTGCGACAGCCCGATGATCGCGTCCGACGGCGCGCCCACCTTCTTCGGCTCCATCACGTGGAAGCCGTGGCCGCCGGCCGGGGCGCCGTCGCCGTGGATCGAGACGGCGACGTCGGCGTGGGCGTCGTTGCCGATGGCGGCCCGCTTGTCGACGCACGGCCCGACGCCGGTGTTGTCGGTGCGGGTCATGACGACCTTGGCACCGGCCGCCTTGAGCAGGGCCTGCAGGCGCAGCGCGACGTCGAAGGTGAACGCGGCCTCCTGGTACCCGCTGTTCGTCTCGGTACCGGTCGTGTCGCAGGCCTTCATGCCGGTGCCCATCGGCACCAGCTTGTTGATGATCTCCGGATGGGCGCCGTTGCCGCCGTCGTGGCCGGGATCGATGACGATCGTCTTGCCGGACACCGCGTGCAGGTCCAGCGGGCCGGTCACCGGCACCGCAGGGGCGGCGCTGGCCGGGCCGCCCGACGGGGACGCCGCGGAGGGCACTGCGCTGCCCGGGCCGGCAGCCGCCGGGGTACCGGGATCCGCCCAGTGCGCCGCGACCGCGGTTCCCGGACCGCAGCCCGCGAGCAGAGCCAGGCCGGCGATGGCGAGGAACATACGGCGCAGGCGGGCAGGCACGCGGCTCATGCTACTAACTGGCCGGTGCGAGCACGACCTGTGCCCACGCGCGGCCGTCGCGTTCGGCCACGATCGCCAGTACCCGTCCGGCCGGGTCGAACACCGCGTACGGTGCGGCGATACCCACCGGAGGCAGCGGTCCGCCGTGGGCGAGTACCCGCGCCTCGTCGGCGGTCGCCTCACGCCGGGCGAAGAACCGGGCGGCCGCCTCGTTCAACGGCAGCGTCACCGGGTCGTCGCGGGTGGCCAGCTCGTCCAGCGTCACGGCCTCGTCCAGCCCGAAGCCTACGGGCATTCCGGCCCGCGCAGCTTCGCCCGGCGGCCCGGAACACCCGCCCACGAAGGTCCGGCGCAGCGCGGTCAGGTGCCCGCCGACGCCCAGGGCCGCGCCGAGATCCCGGGCCAGCGCCCGCACATAGGTACCCGACGAGCAGTCCACCGCCACGTCAAGGTCCACCAGGTCCGCCGAGCGGCGCACCGCCAGCAGGTCGAGGCGGGACACGGTGACCTGACGGGCGGCGAGGGCCACGTCCTGCCCGGCGCGTACCCGGGCGTAGGCGCGCTGCCCGCCGACCTTGATCGCGCTCACCGCACTCGGTACCTGGGTGATGTCGCCGGTCAGGTCGACCAACCCGGCCCGGATCGCCGCGTCGGTCACGTGCCCGGCCGGCACCGCGGCAACCACGGAACCCTCGGCGTCGTCGGTCACCGTCGACTGCCCGAGCCGGATCGTCGCCCGGTACCCCTTCTCCGCGCCGATCACATATGTCAGCAGTCGGGTCGCCCGGCCGACGCCGACCACGAGTACCCCGGTCGCCATCGGGTCGAGCGTGCCACCGTGCCCGACCCGCCGGGTCTTCGCCAGTCGCCGTACCCGCGCCACCACGTCGTGCGAGGTGATCCCGGCAGGCTTGTCGACGACGATCAGTCCGGTCGGCTCCACGCCCCAACACTAGATGCCTTGGCGGCTCAGCCGCCTGCCCGTGGTCGGGCGCCACGGCGCGGAAGCTGAGCCGCTAGGGCGCGCCGACGACGGCCCACCGTCCGGTACCGGTCCGGGCCAGCATCGCGACGAGCCGGATTAGCACGAACAGCGCCAGCCCGGCCCAGATCCCGCCCAGGCCCAGACGCAGTCCGTAGGCGAGCCAGATGGCCGGCAGAAACCCGCCGAGCGCCGCCCCGATCGTCAGGTCGCGCAGGAACCGCAGGTCGCCGGCGCCGATCAGCACACCGTCGAGCGCGAACACGACACCGGCGGCCGGTTGCATGCCGGCGAACCAGGGCCAGGCGCGCATCGCCTGCCGGTACACTTCGGGGTCGCCGGTGAACAGCCGCGGCAGTACCCCCGCTCCGGCCAGAATGACCACCGCGAACGCCGCGCCGCACAGCAGGCCGACCCGCGCGATGCGCCGGGCCAGCGCCCGCGCGGCGGTCGCGTCGGCAGCGCCGAGCGCCGCGCCGACCAGCGACTGCGCCGCGATCGCCACCGCGTCCAGCACCAGCGCGCAGAAACTCCACAGCTGGAAGGCGATCTGGTGGGCGCCCAGCGCCGCCCCGCCGAACCGGCCGGCCACCGCGGTCGCGGACAGGAAGCACGCCTGGAACGCCGCGCCGCGCAACACCAGGTCGCGGCCCACGACGAGCTGCGCGCGGAGCAGCCGCGGGTGCGGGCGCAGCGGTACCCGCTCGGCGACGAGCGCCCGCACGAACAGCGCGCCGGACAAGGTCTGCGCGGTCGCGTTGGCGACCGCGGAACCCGGCAGGCCCAGGCCCGCGCCGTAGACCAGCAGCGGGCAGAGTCCCGCGGACAGGAGGTTGGCGCCGAGGATGTAGCGCGGCGGGCGGCGGGTGTCCTGCACGCCGCGCAGCCAGCCGTTGCCGGCCGTGGCGAGCAGGAGGCCGGGGATGCCCAGGGCCGCGATCCGCAGCCAGGCCGCCGCCGGTCCGGCAACTTCCGAAGACCCGGCGAGGGTACCGGCGATGGGCCCCGCCAGCACCTCGATGCTCATCAGCATCAGAGCGGCCAGGGCGAGCGCCAGCCAGGACGCCTGTACCCCTTCGGCGACCGCGTCAGCACGCGACCCGGCTCCGTAGTGCCGGGCGGCCCGTCCGGTCGTGCCGTACGCGATGACGATGCCGAACCAGGCGGCCAGCCCGAGTACCACACCGCCGACGGCGAGGGCGGCGAGCGGTACCCGCCCGAGGTGCCCGACGACGGCCGTGTCGACGAGCACGTACAGCGGCTCGGCGGCGAGCACCACCAGAGCCGGTAGCGCCAGCCGGGCGACCTGGCGCAGTCCTGCCCCGTCCGCTCGCTCTCTCAGCGGTGCCGAGCTTGCGGTATCTACTGGCGGGTGTCCATCGAGGTCTGCAGTGCCCGGCGGGCCTGCTCGCGCTCGTCGTCAGCTGGTTCCGGCTTGGGCTTGGAGGTCGGCATTTCCGCGTCCTTCCAGGATCGGTTGCTACTACTCGGGAACGGTGTCGCAGGCCGTCCGGGGTGGCCGGAAACGGTGGCCGGCGACAGCGTCGGTCCGGGTCGGTAGACCCTGGCGATGGCTGCGCTGGGTGGTGCCGTGGTGGTTTGCACGATCACGCACTCCCTGCTCGGTCCTCGGCGACCGCCCGATCGGGCGACAAGCCTGGCCAGCGGCGCTCCCCGCGGCGGGGAGCTGGCCTAGGAGCAGATCCCGCCGCGGCGGCGAAGGATGAGTACGGCGCGCATGACACGCCTAATCTATCGTTCAGGTCTCACATGATGTGCGGACTTCCCGCATCCTGGAACGGTCGTTAAGGCTGGTCGAGCGCGCCGCGGATGACCGACATGACCTCGTCGAGCGTGCCGTCCGCGGTGAACCCGGCAGCCAGCCGGTGCCCGCCGCCGCCCAGCCCGACGGCGACCGCGGCGACGTCGACGCCGCCCTTGGACCGCAGCGAGACCGTCCACTCCTCCGCGCCGGCCTGCTTGAGGACGCAGGCGACGTCCGCCTCCTCGGCGACCCGTACCGCGTCGATGAGCCCTTCCAGGACGTGCCGCGGCTGGCCGTGTCGCTCCAGGTCGGCCAGGGTCGCGAAGGACCAGACCAGCCCCCGGCCGGCGGCCGCGTCGGCCTCGAAGGTGGCGCGGGCGAGCACGTCGCCGTACAGCTTCATGGCGCCGAACGGCCGGCTGTCGAAAAGTCGACGGGAGATCTCCGCGGGGCGCAGGCCGGTGGCGAGCAGCCGGGCGGCCAGCTCGTGTACCGCCGGCGTGGTCAGGTCGAACTTGAACGACCCGGTGTCGGTGGACAGCGCCACGTAGAGGCACTCGGCGATCTGCTGGTCCAGCGGTACCCCGAGCCGGCGCAGCAGCTCCTCGACCACCACCGAGGTCGCCGCCGCCCGCGGGTCGACCAGATGGATCGTGCCGAAGCGGGTGTTCGAGGCGTGGTGGTCCACCACGATGCTGGTACCGGCGGTGTCCAGCCGGTCGGCGAGCTCGCCGAGCCGCGCCGCGCTCGCCGCGTCGAAGCAGACGAGCAGGTCCGGCGCGGCCGGTGCGGTGGCCGGATCGACCAGCAGCTCCGACCCGGGCAGCTGGTCGAACGGCGGGGTCAGCTCGAACGGGGCCGGAAACGTCGCCCGTACCGGCAGCCCCGCGCGCACCAACCCCAGGCCGCAGCCGAGCATGCTGCCCAGCGCGTCGCCGTCGGGGTTGACGTGGCAGACGAGCAGGATGTCCGGATCGGCGGGCAGGTCGCGGACGGCCGAGAGGGCGGCGGTCCAGTCCTCCTCGGCGATCGGTCCGGCCGGTGCGGTCGGTCCGATCGCACCGACCGCACCGGCCGATAACGCCGCGACCTGCGCCGCCCGGGTCACCGTTCCTCGCCCGCGGGTACCTCGTCGGGCTCCTCCAGCTTGTACGGCTGGGGATCACCGGCGTAGTGCGCCCCGGCGGCCCGCCGGTGGATCTCGGCGTCGGACTCCCGGGCGGTGGCCAGCAGCTCGTCGATGTGCTTGGCGTGGTCCTGCACGTCGTCGAGGACGAAGCTGAGCGTCGGGGTGTACCGCAGCCCGAGCGCCTTGCCGACGGTGCTGCGCAGCAGGCCCTTGGCGCTCTCCAGGGCGGCGGCGGTGCCGGTCTTGGCGGCGGCGTCACCCAGGACCGTGTAGAAGACCGTGGCGTCGCGCAGGTCGGCGGTGATCCGCGCGTCGGTGATCGTGATCATGCCCAGTCGGGGGTCCTTGATCTGGGTACGCACGACGGTAGCGACCAGCTCCCGTATGCGCTCGGCATGCCGACGTACCCGGGCCGGATCCGTCATCTCGCACCTCCGACGACAAGTGACCAACTGTGCTGACACTACCCGGGTACCCACTAATCGTCGTCGCCGTGCACCTGGCGGTGGACCCCCAGGACCTCCACCTCCGGGCGCCCCGCGACCAGCCGCTCGCAGGCGTCGAGCACCCGGCTGACCTGGGCATGTTCGGCCGCGATCGTGGCCACCCCGATCTCGGTACGGCCGTGCAGGTCGAGCGCGCCGACCTCGGCGGCGGCCACCTCGAAGCGGCGGAGCGCCGCGACGATCGGCCGTACGTACGAGCGCTTGATCTTCAGCGACCGCGAGTCGCCCGGCAGCAACAGGTCGAAAACGGCCGTCCCGGTGTACACGAGAGCACGGTAGCGGGCTCAGCTTCCGCGCCGCGGGCAGGCGGCCGACGGCGGCCCCCGGACCGCGGCGAAGGCCACGAGCGACGAGATCTTGGACACTTGTACCCCGTGGTTGGGGTGTAAGCGTCCAAGATCTCGTCCGAAGTGCACAGGCGGCCCCGGGCTCAGCCCAGGTGGGCGACGATCACCGGTTCGGGTTCGCGGGGGATCTCCGCCGCGCCGGCTCCGGCGCGGGGCAGCGGCCGGCGCGGGTCGCTGGAGGCCGAGCTGCCGCCGCGACCCTGGTAGATCATCAGGCCGTTGACCGGATCCGGTACCGCGTCCAGCGCCGCGGTCACGGCCGGCAGCCGGCGGAAGGCGTGCCACGCGTCGGCGTCGCGGAAGGCGATCTCGAAGATCACGCCCCACGAGTGCCGCTGCCAGTCCCAGTCGCAGCCGCCGTTGGTGATCGACGCCTCGATGAGCGCAGCCCCGTGGGCGGCGCGCCACTGCTCGGCGGAGAACGCGCCGTCCAGTACCTCGATGGACCACCAGTACTTCGACACGGTGCCCCGACGGTAGCGCGCGCTACTTTCGGGCGACCAGAACGTCACGCAGGATTGCCTGATCCACCCGATGGGACAAGTCCGGGTACTCCACGACAGAAAGTCCGTTATCGGCCAGTACCGCCGCGGCGTCGCCGCGGCTGACCACGTGGGTGTTCCACGAGATGCCCAGCGCGCCGCCGTCGGCGAGCAGCTCGACCCAGACCGGTACCGCGGCGCGCAGCAGGTCGAGCGGCCCCCGGCTACGGGTACCGGCCGCGTGGCTGCCGTGCGCGACACCGTACGGCGCGTCGGCGACGATCACGTCGGCGCACCGGGCCTTGAGGAACTGCCGGGCGTCGAGGGTGTCGGCGTGGAACATGGTCACCGTCTGGCGAGCCGCGACGGTCGCCTCGAACCGGCGGGCGACCAGGCGCCGCTCCCGCCGTACCGGATGCAGCTCGGCCCGGTGCTTGAGCCGCTTGCGTCGCAGGTACGTCTTCAGGAAGGCGGCATAGGCGTCGACCTCCTTGCCGTCGCGCTCGATGCCCACCGCGTGGTACCCGTACCGCAGCGCCTGGTTCAGCGTGGTACCCCGGCCGCACAACGGATCCAGCACGGTCAGCTGCCGGTCCAGCATGCCGTGGGCCGCCTTGCCGGCCAGTACCGTCACGTTCAACAGCAGCCGGGTGAACTGCTCGTTGGTCTTGCCGGCGTACTTCGGGATCGTGATCAGGTCGTCGTCGAACCACGCCAGCGGGCTGAGCTCCACCGGCCGCAACAGGTCACCGACGATCTCGAACAGCGCATAGGCCGACGAGAGGTTGCTCAGGTAGGCGACGTCCTCCCGGGTCAGCGACGCCTCGAAGAGCACGTACGGTACCCCGCCCAGCCGCTCCTCGACGATCCCGGACGGCGGGGCGGACAGCACGGTACCGCCGAAGATCTCCAGCTCCGCGCAGGTCAACCGGATCGCGGAGTCGGCGTACACCCGGTTCGTCGACGGAGCGATGAGCAGCGCGTACCGGGACATCCGAGAATAATAAGGGGCGCCTTCCGGCGCCCCTTATCCTCACGCGCGCGGCTTCTCCTTCATCTCGTATGTCTCGATGAGGTCGCCGACCCTGATGTCGTTGTAGTTGCCGAGCGTCAGACCGCACTCGAAGCCCTCACGGACCTCGGTCGCATCGTCCTTGAACCGCTTGAGCGAGGAGATGGTGACGCTCTCCGCCACCACCGCGCCGTCGCGCAGCAACCGGGCCCGGGCATTGCGCCGGATGAGCCCGGACCGGACGATGCAGCCGGCGATGTTGCCGATCTTGGACGAGCGGAACACTTCGCGGATCTCCGCGCTGCCCTGCTCGACCTCCTCGTACTGCGGCTTGAGCAGACCCTTGAGCGCCGCCTCGACCTCTTCGATGGCCTGGTAGATGACCGTGTAGTAACGGATCTCCACGCCCTCGCGGTCGGCGTACTCGCGGACCTTGCCCTCGGCCCGCACGTTGAACCCGATGATGATCGCGTCCGACGCGCTGGCCAGGTTGACGTCGTCCTGGGTGACCCCACCGACGCCCCGGTGAATGATCTTGAGCTGGACCTCGTCGGCAACCTCGATCTTGACGAGGGCATCCTCCAGGGCCTCCACCGAACCGGAGACGTCGCCCTTGAGGATGAGGTTGAGCGTGGTCTTCTCGCCCTCCTTGATCCGGTCGAGCAGGTTCTCCAGGGTGACGCGACCGCCGCGGTTGGCGATCTGCGCGGCGCGGTCGCGGGCCTGCCGCTGCTCGGCGATCTGCCGGGCGGTGCGGTCCTCGCGCACGGCGAGGAACGTGTCGCCGGCACCGGGTACCGCGGTCAGCCCGAGCACCTGTACCGGACGCGCCGGGCCTGCCTCGGGTACCGGCTGGCCGTTCTCGTCGAGCATGGCCCGGACGCGACCGTGCGCGTCGCCGGCCACGATCGCGTCGCCGACCCGCAGGGTGCCCTGGTTGACCAGCACCGTCGCGACCGGACCCCGGCCGCGGTCGAGGTGCGCCTCGATCGCGATGCCCTGGGCCTGCCCGTCGACCGGAGCCCGCAGGTCCAGTGCCGCGTCGGCGGTCAGCAGTACCGCTTCGAGCAGCGCGTCGATGTTGATCCGGCTCTTGGCGGAGATGTTCACGAACATCGTCTCGCCGCCGTACTCCTCGGCGACCAGCCCGTACTCGGTCAACTGCTGGCGTACCTTGTCGGGGTTCGCCTCCGGCTTGTCGATCTTGTTGACCGCCACGACGATCGGTACCTCGGCCGCCTTGGCGTGGTTGAGCGCCTCGATGGTCTGCGGCATCACGCCGTCGTCGGCCGCGACGACCAGGACCACGATGTCGGTGGCCTGGGCACCGCGGGCACGCATGGCGGTGAACGCCTCGTGGCCCGGGGTGTCGATGAACGTGATCGCCCGGTCGTGGCCGTCGTGCCCGACGTGCACCTGGTAGGCACCGATGTGCTGGGTGATGCCACCGGCCTCGCCGGCCACCAGGTTGCTGGACCGGATCGCGTCGAGCAGCTTGGTCTTGCCGTGGTCGACGTGACCCATGACCGTGACCACCGGCGGCCGGGTGACCAGCCGGTCCTCGGCGACGTCGGCGTCGAGGTCGATGTCGAACCGGGCGAGCAGCTCCCGGTCCTCCTCCTCGCGGGTGACGATCTGCACCTCGAAGCCCAGGTGCTCGCCGAGGAGCAGCAGGGTGTCGTCGGTGCAGGACTGGGTCGCGGTCACCATCTCGCCCAGGTTGAACATCTCCTGGACCAGCGAGCCGGGGTTGGCGTTGATCCGCTCGGCGAAGTCGGACAGCGACGCGCCACGCGGCAGCCGGACCACCTGGCCCTGACCACGCGGAGCGCCCGAGCTCATCGTCGGGGCGGACAGGTTGTCGAACTCCTGGCGCCGCTGCTTCTTCGACTTGCGGCCGCGGGTCGGCTTGCCGCCCGGACGGCCGAACGCGCCGGCCGCACCGCCGCCGCGGCCACGCCCGCCGCCACCCGGCCGGCCCGCGCCCGCGGTGCCCGCGCCGGGACCGCCGCCACCGCCGGGACCGCCGCGGAAGCCACCGCCTCCGCCGCCGCCCGCACCACCGGGACCGCCGCGGTAACCGCCGCCACCGCCGCCACCGCCACCGGGGCCGCCGCTGCGGTAACCGCCGCCACCGCCACCGCCACCGGGACCACCGCCACCGGGACCGCCGCGGAAGCCACCGCCACCACCGGGACGTCCGGCGCCGCCGGGACCGCCCGGACGCGCCGGCCGGTCGGGACGGTCACCCGGGCGGCCGGGACGCTGGGTCGGCATCTGCGACGGGGTCGGCCGCGGGCCGCCCATCGACGCGGGGTTCGGCCGGGGCGGCATGGACGCCGGGTTGGGCCGGGGCATCCCGGCCGGGCTCGGCCGGCTGCCGCCGCCGACGCCGAAGGGGTTGTTGCCGGCACGCGGCGGCCGCGCGCCACCGGGCCGGGGAGCCGCCGGGGTACCCGGACCACCCGGCCGGCCGGCTCCCGGTGTCGCGGCCGGCCGCGGCGGTGCCGGTCCGGGCCGCGGCGGCGCCGCCGGGGTACCGGCCGCGGGCGGCTCGGGCAGCGGCCGCTGCCGTGCCTGCTGGGCAGCCTTGACGGTTGCCTCCTGCTCAGCCTTGAGGGCCGCCGCGCGTGCCTCGGCCGCAGCGACCTCGATGTCATGGGCGCTCGCCGGCTTGACGACCGGCGGCGTGGTTGGAACGGGTGCCTTCTTCGCCGGCGCCCTCTTCGGCGGGGCGGGTCGGGCGGATACCCGGGGTTCGCCTGCGGGTGCCGCCGGCGCCGATGCCACGGGTGCCGGCGCCGGAGCCGGTGCGGTACCGGCCTCTAGCGCGGCCCGGAGCCGACGCGCGACGGGAGCCTCGACGGTACTCGACGCGGACTTGACGAACTCACCCATCTCCTTGAGCTTGGCGAGCACGGTCTTGCTCTCGACGCCGAGCTCCTTCGCCAGCTCGTGTACGCGGGCCTTGCCTGCCACTGCACTCCTCACTCCGAGGCCGCGCGGGCAGGTACCCGCGGCGACCTCACTCCTGCACTTGAAGCCTGATCATTGCGGCGACTTCATCGTGTGCTCATGTCGGTCGTCCTACCTTGCGGTCGTGCGGGGTTCGCGGCCCCGCCGGGTTTCCCGGGCTTTGCGAGCAACGCGGCCAGCGGTCCGGTGTCGACGACACCGGAGACACGCAGCGCGCGCCCGAAGGCGCGCTTGCGCTCCGCCAGTGCGAGGCAAACCGGGTCGGGATGCAGATGCGCTCCCCTGCCCGGCCGGATGCGCGCCGGGTCAGGTTCGAGGACGATCGTCTCGTCCTCTCGCGCAACCGCGACGACTCGCAGCAACTCGGAGGCTTGGGCACGCTTCCGGCAACCCACGCAGGTGCGTACCGGAGACGCGCCGCGTACCACTGAGAAAGTCTACCCCGCCGCCTCGGCGTGAGCCGAGCCGTGGTGCCCTGCTCCGCCGGCCGCCGGTGTGCCGTCCGCGGATGCCGCGTCCGAACGGATGTCGATCCGCCATCCGGTCAACCTGGCCGCCAACCGGGCATTCTGTCCCTCACGACCGATGGCCAGCGAAAGCTGATAGTCCGGTACCGTGACCCGCGCCGCACGGGTCGCCGCATCGACGACCTCGACGCGCAGCGCCTTGGCCGGCGACAACGCGTTGCCGACGAACGTCGCGGGGTCGTCGGACCAGTCGATGATGTCGATTTTTTCGCCATGCAGTTCGCTCATCACCGCGCGGACCCGCTGCCCCATCGGCCCGATGCAGGCACCCTTGGCGTTCACCCCGGGTTGGGTCGACCGTACCGCGATCTTCGTCCGGTGGCCGGCTTCCCGCGCGATGGCGGCGATCTCGACGGTGCCGTCGGCGATCTCCGGTACCTCCAGCGCGAACAGCTTCTTCACCAGCCCCGGATGCGAGCGGGACAGGGTGATCTGCGGCCCGCGGAAGCCCTTGGCCACGTGCACCACCACGGCCTTCAGGCGCATGCCGTGCTCGTAGACCTCGCCGGGTACCTGTTCCGGGGCGGGCAGCACCGCCTCCAGCTTGCCCAGGTCGACGGTGACGATGCCCTTCTCGGCGCGCGCCTCGTGTGCCTGTACCACGCCGGTGACCAGGTCGCCGTCGCGGCCGGCGTACTCCCCGAAGTGCACCTCGTCGGTCGCCTCGCGCAGCCGTTGCAGGATCACCTGCTTGGCGGTCATCGCGGCGATCCGGCCGAAGTCGTGCGGGGTGTCGTCGTACTCCCGCGCCACGTGGCCCTCGCCGTCGAGCTCCTGGGCGTAGACCGTGGCCACGCCGGTCTTGCGGTCGATCTCCACCCGCGCGTGCGGGTTAGCGCCTTCGGTGTGCCGGTACGCGGTGAGCAGCGCCGTCTCGATCGCGGCGAGGATCGTCTCGTACGGGATCTCCCGCTCGCGCTCCAGCGCGCGGAGGGCCGCGAGGTCGATGTTCACTCCTCGTCCTCCTCATCGTCGTCGGGCTCGTCGAGCTCCCCCGGCTCGTCGATGCGCCCGAACTCGATCTGCACCCGGCCCGGTCCCAGGTCCGGATAGCGCCATCCGTGCCGGACGCCGTCGATCTCCAGGACGATCCCCGTCTCGTCCGCCTCGACCAGCCGTCCGGTGAGCTGGCGCTCCCCCGCCGTCACCGCGATCAGGCGCCCGATGTTACGGCGCCAGTGGCGCGGCTGGGTCAACGGCCGGTCCACGCCCGGCGAGCTGACCTCCAGCACGTACTCCCGTTCGCTGAAGTCGCCGCCGGTCTCCTCCGCGGCGTCCAGCGCGGCGGAGATGTCGCGCGACAGGTCCGCCACCGCGTCGAGGCTGACCCCCTGGTCGCCGTCGACGGTGATGCGCAGCACGTGCCGGCGCCCGGCGCGGGAGACCGACAGCTCCTCGAGGTCGTACCCCGCCGCCTCGACGACCGGCCCGATCACCTCGCGCAGCCGGGCGCGTTGCGCGGCGAGGTCGCCGGAGGCACCGAACCCGGACACGCGGGCCGGACGCGTCGA
>Ga0066710_100002351_pt1 | contig 15182 bp, 10 predicted proteins | sample GraSoiAngelo_159_FD_79666 | JGI IMG/M metagenome (GOLD analysis project Ga0066710, IMG submission 79666) | Grasslands soil microbial communities from the Angelo Coastal Reserve, California, USA - 14_1009_16_40cm | ecosystem: Environmental > Terrestrial > Soil > Grasslands | place: USA...
CGGCCCGGTCAAGAGCCGCTCGATCCCGATGACATGCCCGACGACTGGGCCGGCGTCAGCCACGCCGACTGGCCGCGCCGAAGACCTTCTCGATCTCGTAAGGAGTCGTGACCTCGAGCTGACCGTACGTGCAGTCGATCGGTCGCTTGTCAGGCCGCCACCGCTGAAAAACCGTGGCGTGACGAAAACGGTCCCGCTGCATGTGGTCGTACTTCACTTCGCAGACGCGCTCCAGGCGGAGCGGCTCCCAGGAGAGATCCTTCCCGGCGCTCCACCGACTCTGGCCGCCAGGCATGCGAGTCCCACCAGGCTCGTCGAGCTCCGCCCAGTCTCGCCAGGGGTGGTTGTCGAGCGCCCGATCCCTTAGAGGCGCCAGCTCTTGCGCCAGCTCCCGACGCCGAGTCACCGTGAACTGTGATGTCACACCGACGTGGTGAAGCCGGCCTTGAGCGTCGTATAGAGCCAGAAGGAGCGATCCGACCAGCTCGTTTCGTCCACCTTTGTGCCATCGAAAGCCCGCGACGACGCAGTCGGCCGTGCGGGCATGCTTGATCTTGAACATCGACCGCTTGCCGGGCTGGTAGATGCCTTCCTCCGGCTTGGCGACAACACCGTCGAGACCCGCTCCCTCGAAGCGCGACAACCACAGAGTGGCCACAGATCGATCGCGCGTCACAGGCGTGAGATGAATCGGCGGGGCAACCTGCGCGAGCAGCTGTTCGAGACGCTCGCGCCGCTGCTGTTGGGGCGCTCCGCGCAGGTCGGCGCCACCTTCCGCCAGCAGGTCGAAAGCGACGAAGCTGGCCGGCGTTTCTTTCGCCAGCTTCGCGACGCGCGACGCGGCCGGGTGCAAACGGAGCTGCAGAAGGTCGAAGTCGAGTCCTGCTGAGGTCGTGATCACGACCTCGCCATCAGCCACGCAATGGTCAGGCAGCCCCGCGAGCAGTGCGTCGTGGAGCTCGGGGAAGTAGCGGTCGAGCGGACGCAGGTCGCGGCTTTGCATGAAGACGTCGGCCGGCCCGCCGCGGAACACGATGGCGCGGAACCCGTCCCACTTGGGCTCATATAGAAACGCTCCCTCCGGAATCTCGTCGGTCAGCCTGGCGAGCATCGGTTCGATGGGAGGCTCAATCGGGAAGGGGCCGGGCGAAGTGGACACGACGGGATTATCGATCGGTCGCGACGGGCCGCGACAACCCGTGCATGGAGGTGTAAGGATGCGCGCACCTTCAGGCCTAAACCCCCAGGGCTGAACCCGATAACTTGGTTAAGGCCAGGGGCCGCCCGTTCAGGAATCGGAGGCGACTCGGCAGTTGCACCGCACCGCAGAGTCGGCTAGTGTGACACATTCGTCCGGCTTGTGGCCGGCGTCTGGAAAATGCACCGATCGGAGCGCCTCCAGCGAAAACGGCGGGCGCCTAGTTCGGGGAGGACCTAGTTCGGGGAGGACGATGATGCGCGATCGATTTTTCGTGACGGCGTTCGCACTCGTGGCGGCGGCGGCAATGGCGCCCGCGCCCGCGGCGGCCCAAGGCAAGGCGTGGACGACGCCCCGTACGCCGGACGGCAAGCCGGACATCTCGGGGACCTTCACCTTCAGCACGATTACGCCGCTGCAGCGTCCTGATGCGCTGGCGGGCAAGGACACGCTGACCGTCCAGGAGGCAGCCGAATTCGAAGCCTCGGAAAACAAGCGCTTGAACCGCGACCTGTTCGACCCCGAGAAGGGCGCGCCGAGCGCGGGGTACGCGCCGAGGGCGCAGGGCGGCGTGCTCTCGTACAACGAGTTCTGGTACGAGCGCGGCAGCCAGATGACCAAGGACAAGCGCACCTCGCTCGTCGTCGACCCGCCGAGCGGGCGGATCCCCTTCACGGAAGCGACGATGAAGAGAAACGCCGAGAACGGCCGAAAGTCGAACTCCGGCTTCGCGGAGTCCTACACGGATCGGAGCCTGGCGGACCGCTGCATCATGGGCTTCAATTCGGGTCCGCCGATGGTGTCGAGCGCCTACAACAATAACCTTCAGATCCTCCAGATCCCCGGCTACGTCGTCATCCTCAACGAGATGATTCACAACACGCGGATCATCCCGACTGACGGGCGGCCTCACGGAACGCTCAGGCAGTACGCGGGTGATTCCCGCGGCCGGTGGGAGGGCGAAACGCTGGTGGTCGACACGACGAACTTCCTGCGGGAAACCAGCCTTGCGGGATCGACCGCCAACACCCACCTGGTGGAAAAATTCACGCGCATCGACAAAGACACGATCAAGTACGAGTTCACCGTGACCGATTCGACCGCCTACACGCGACCATGGAGCGTGGAGATGCCGCTCAGCCGCACCGATGCGCAGCTCTACGAGTACGCGTGCCACGAAGGGAACTACGGCCTCTACGACATCATGGCGGGTCAGCGGGCACAGGAGAAGGCCAAGGCCGAGGGGAAGAGCAAGTAGGCCCTCTCCACGCAATCGATAGCGACCTCTGGACGTCTACCTGATCGACGGAACGTACGAGCTCTTCCGGCACTACTTCGCCGTCCCGTCCGCTCGCGACACGGACGGCCATGAAGTTGGGGCCGTCCGGGGGGTCGTCGGGTCGCTACTCGGCATGATGAAGGTCGGCACCACGCACATCGGCGTGGCGACCGACCATGTCATTGAGTCGTTCCGCAACCGGTTGTGGCCCGGCTACAAGACGGGCGAGGGCGTCGAACCGGATCTCTACGCACAGTTCCCACTCCTCGAACACACCCTGACAGCGCTTGGTGTCGCGGTCTGGCCGATGGTCGAGTTCGAGGCTGACGATGCACTGGCCGCAGCCGCGGCGGCCGCGGCAGACGACCCACGCGTGGACCGCGTCCTGATCTGCACCCCCGACAAGGACCTCGCGCAGTCGGTTCGTGGCACCCGCGTCGTGCAGCTGGATCGGCGGGCGCGGACGATCCGCGACGAGGCTGGCGTCATCGCCAAGTTCGGGGTGCCGCCGGCATCGATCCCCGATTACCTGGCGCTCGTAGGGGATGCGTCAGACGGATATCCGGGGCTGGCTGGCTGGGGCGCCAAGTCGGCGGCCGCCGTTCTCGCCAAGTACGGCCACCTCGAGTCGATTCCGCCCGACTGGACGACGTGGGGCGTCAACGCGACGCGGCCCGGTCAACTCTCGGCCACACTGACCCGGGAACGCGATCGCGCGTTGCTGTTCAGGGACCTCGCGACGCTCAGAACGGATATCCCGCTGTTCAAGACCGTTGACGAGCTGAGGTGGGAGGGACCGACGCCGGCCTTCTCGGAGGTGGCTGCGCGGTTCGACGCCGCAGTGAGCCAACCCGACGGCGGCGGCGGTCGCGACCGCGGACGAGAAGGCCATGAAACCCGCTAGTCTCCAACGCTGACGGGCTCGGCGTCTGCTTCGATCGCGGCCATCTCGGCGGCGAACTCTCCTCCGGCGCTCGGCTCGAAGCTGCTGACGAAGGGCGGCACCCAGAACGCCGCAACGAGGGCAAGACCGGACGCCAAGGCACCGCTCGCGAACGCCCGCTGCAACGAGACGATCAGCCGCTGCCTGACTTCTGGATCCAGGCGGGCGATGCCTGCTCCTTCGAGAGCGGCCGGCGTCAGCCGCGAAGACCCACCGATACCGGCGGTGAGAATCGCGCCCATGATGGCAACGCCCACGGCACCGCCGATCTGCCTCGCGAACATGTTGAGTGAGGTGGCGACGCCGAGCTCCGACTTGGAGACCGAGTGCTGGACCGCGAGCAGGAGGGCGAGCATCGCGAAGCCAAGGCCGGCGCCCATCAGTCCCATGTCGGCGAAGAGCGCCGCACGCGAGGCGCCAACCGCCAGAAACGGAAGCATCGCGAACGCGATGAAGACGGCCGTGGTGCCGCCCAACGTCGATGCCCTGGCTCCTATGCGAAGCAGGAGTCGCGCCGCGACAATCGACGCGAGCACCCACATGAGGTAGATCGGCGTGAGAATTTGCCCGGCGCTCGTCGCCGACGCCGACGTCGTCGCCTGCACGAGCAGCGGGATGAAGGCGATCGCGCCAAAGAGGCCAATCCCGGACAGGAACCCCACGGTGGTGGCGACCGAGACCGTGCGACTTCGGAAGAGACCGAAGGGGAAGATCGGATGGGCGGCCCTGCGCTCCACCTGGACGAGAACGAGTATCGACGCCGCCGCGAGGACGCCCCACATGACGCTCGCCTCGGAGAGGGCGATGAGGAGCAAGGTCGTCGCAAGAAATAGGAGCCCACCGCCCAACCAGTCCACCACGACGCGTCCCCGGCGGGCATGCTCGGGCAGCGTGCGATGGACGACCGCCGCAGCAATCAGGCCGAAGGGCAGATTCAGATAGAAGACCCAACGCCAGGAGATCGAGTCGGTAATGATCCCCCCGACGAGCGGTCCCACCACCGAGGAAACACCCCAAACGCTGCTGAACACGGCCTGCATCCGCATGCGCTCGGCGAGCGTATAGATCTCTCCGATGATCGTGAGGGCCAAAGGAATGAGCCCGCCCGCTCCCAGACCCTGCACCGCGCGGAACAGGACGAGCTGCAGCATCGTCTGCGACACCCCGGCGAGCATCGACCCCGCGAGAAAGAGGCCGATCGCCCACAGGTACAGGCGCCGCCGTCCATACAGATCGGAGAGTCGGCCCCAGAGCGGGACCGACGCCGTGGACGTCAGAAGATATGCGGAGAACACCCAGCTGTAGTGATCCAGGCCACCCAGGCTCGCGACGACGGTGGGCATCGCCGTGCTGACGACAGTGGCTTCGAGCGCGGCGAGGAACAGGCACAGGAGCAATCCAGCCGTAACCGCCCACCGCCGGCCCGGTGTGAGCTGAACGCTCGGGGTCTGAGGGGACATCCCTCGATTTTACATTTACTTCTCACCGAGGATGAGCGGGAGGCCGTTCTTCGAACTGCCGATGACCACGACCTTCGCGTTGGAGCTGCCCGCCAGCTTTTCCGTCGCTTCGATGCCTTTCCATTCGAGGAGCTGTGCGTTGAGCCCCTGCGCCACGATCCGCTGGAAATCGGCGATGCCCTGGGCTTCGATCCGTTTGCGCTCGGCCTCCTGCTGCTCTTTCTGTAGGACGAACTTCATCTGCTCGGCCTCCTGTTCGCGCCGCAGCTTCTCCTGAATGGCATTGGCGACGACGGGCGGCAGCCCGATTTTCCGCAGCAGGACTTGCTGGACCACGATGCCCCGCTCACCGGCAAGCCGCCTGAACAGGGCGAAGATTTCGGTCGCGATCTTTTCTCGTTCGGCGGAGTACAGCGCCTTGGCCTCGTACGACGCCGTGATTTCGCGGATCGCCGAGCGGAATTGCGGCTCGACCACCGTGCCGACGTAGCTCTCGCCCACCGTCCGATAGATGTCGGCGGCCTTCTCGGGGTCGAGCTGGAACAACAGTGAAGTCTCGAGGCTCAGAATCAAGCCTTCCTGGGAGGGGACCTCGGCCACTTCCTTGATTTCCTGTGTCTGCACGGACATCTTCACGACCCGCGTGAACGGAATGACCAGGCGAATACCGGGCGGCAGCGTCTGGGGCGACACCAGGCCGAAGAAGTCCTTCACGCCGACGTGGCCGGCGGGCACGGTCCGAAACGGCCCCACCAGCATGAGCACGAGGAGCGCGGCAAGCACGAGCCCCACGCCCAACACGCCCACAGCCGAGGCGGGCCGACGCGGGAACGCCGGTAGGTCGAAGGTCCGGTCCATGTCACACTCCTCTCCAGAGCACCATTATCACACCCTTACTTTTGGCCCACCGCCGGATTAGAATTAGACTGCCGGTATTTGTCCGGAGGCGCGGAGGTTGCTTGCCGACAGGCTTCTCGAGACGGAGCCTGAAGCGCGATCTGAATTGTGGAGGAACCGATGGGTGGCAGAATTTCCCGTTTGGCCGGCCTTTGGGTGGCTCTCCTCGTCACTGGCGCCAGCCTGGCGTCGGCAGCGGCCCCCGATCTTCGACTGGTGAACGCCGCCGCCGAGCAGGACAAAGCCGCCGTGCGCGCCCTGCTCAAACAGGGTGTAGACGTGAACACCGTGCGGGCCGACGGTGCAACGGCGATCCTCTGGGCGGCGCATTGGAACGACCTGGAGATGGTCGAGATGCTGCTCGCGGCTGGCGCTCGGGTTGACGCTGCCGACGACCACGGGATGACGCCGCTCGCCCAGGCCGCGGAGAACCGCAGCGTTGCGCTGATCGATAGGCTGCTTCGGGCAGGAGCCAATCCCAACCGCGCGCAGATCAGCGGCATGACGTCGCTGATGATGGCGGCGCACACCGGCAGCATCGAGATCGTCAAGGCGCTGCTCGCCAACGGCGCCGACGTCAACGCCGCAACAACCGAGACGGGCAACACCGCGCTGATGTGGGCCGTTGCCGACCGGCATACCGAGATCGTCAAGATTCTGATCGAAGGCCGCGCGAACGTCCGGGTGTCCGCGACCAAGGGATTCACGCCGCTCATCTATGCTGCGCGCAACGGCGACATCGAGATGGCGAAGCTCCTCATCGCCGCAGGGGTGGACGTCAACGAGCCCGGATCCGACGGCACTCACGTGCTGCCCTTCTCCATCGTCAGCGGGCAGGCCAGATTCGCGCAGTTCCTGCTGGATCAGGGCGCCGATCCCAACGGCGAGATGAATGGCGTGCGCGCGCTGCACGCCGCCGCCGGCGGGGTCGATCTGTGGCTCACCGACTGGTACCGTCGCCACGGCGGCGCCGGCGTGTCGGGAGGCGTGTCCCGGCGCGCGAGCCGGCTGAACGCCGCCGCGAGGCTCCCACTCGTGAAGGCGCTCCTCGCCAAGGGCGCCGATCCGAACGCGCGCATCACGACCTCGGCCATGCTCATGAACTACATCGGCTATCCCAAGAAGGGAGCCTTCGAGCCATTCGCGTGCGGCACCGGCGACCTTCGCGGGGCAACGCCTCTGTGGGTGGCGGCCTATGCGGCCAACGGCGGGAGTTCCGCGCAGAGCGGTTTTGGCGGGAGTGACAATGCCGAGAGCAGCGCGGAGATCATCCAGGCTCTGCTGGACGGCGGTGCGAACCTCCGACTGACGAGCGACGATGGGACCAGCCCGTTGATGGTCGCGGCAGGATTGGGTCGCGCCACCTACACGCCCGGCAAACCGCGAGGCAACCCGTCGCCGTCCGGCGAAGCGGCGGTCAAGGTTCTGCTCGACGCGGGCGCCGACATCAACGCGGTCAACGAAGCCGACTTCACGCCGCTCCACGGTGCCGCATATCGGGGTCTGAACGAGATCGTGCAGATCCTGGTGGACCGTGGCGCCAACATCGACGCCCGCGACTTCAGGGGCCGCACCCCGTACCGCCTCGCCGAGGGCTCCAAGCAGTCGTTCCAGTTCCAGACGTGGCCCGAGACGGCAGAGTTTCTGAAGAAGCTTGGCGCCAACGTTCGGCTGGGCATTGCCGGAACAGTTCAAGAGCGCTTGCGGGACGTGCCCGCGGCAGATGCCCAGCAGCAACAGTAACAGGGGACACTGCCGGGCCTCGGCCGCTCGCCTCCGTCAGCACGCGGGCATTCCCAGCGTCACGTGTCTGGCACCCTCTTCGCATAGGCACGTCGCGGCGAGGGTGACATGCGAATGATCCGAACCGGGACGCGACTCGGAAGCCTGACGCTGCTCGTGAGCTCGCTGTGCGCGTCAACGGCATCGGCCGATACGCGCATCTTCGTGCACATCGGCCCACCAGGCCCACCGGTCGCGCCCGTGGTTGTCGGGCCGCCCGCACCTTATGGTGGCTATGGACCCTCGCCATACGCTCCGGCCCCCTACCGTCCCGTCCCGTACGGTCCCGGTCAATATGGGCCGCGCGCTTATGCACCAGCACCATACGGCTACGTCCAGCAGCCGGGCTACTACGTCTGGTCGGGCTTCGGCTACCAGTGGAGGCCGTCAGTGTGGGCTCGAGCGCCTCACAAGCACGCGCGGTGGGTTGGCGGCCGCTGGGCCCACGAGCGCCGAGGCTGGTACTGGACGCCTGGCTATTGGCGCTAGCTAACGCACGACTCACAACACAACTGCATCGACCAGGAAGCGCGATCGGCCACTCCCTACGCCTGATAGTGAAGCTTGAGCCCGACAGTCGGCCAGTTGTCGATGGCGATCAGCTGCCCGAGTCCGCTGAGAGTGACGTAGAGCGTGCGAAGATCCGACCCACCAAAGCACGCGTTGGTCACGAGCATGTCCGGTAGCGGCGTGTGCACGACCTGTGCGCCGTCGGAAGAGATCGACGTCACGCCGCCGTGCAGGATCGTGGCGACGATCACGTTACCTTGGCCGTCCACGCACAGCGAGTCGAGCGCCGCCATGTTCAGCGGTGGGACGCCGAGTACGGTGGCAAGTACGGCCCGCCCCCCAATCTGTCCGGGGCCGGCGAGCGGAAATGCCCAGAGCCGCGCCGTGGGCGATTCCGCCACATACAGCACCTTGCCGTCGGGGCTGAGACCGATCCCGTTGGGGCCCTCCATCGGGAAGATGATCTCCTTGATCATCTTCCCGTCCGGCGACGCGTAGTACACACCGGTCCGGTCGCGGTCGCGCGCGCGCGTTTTCCCGAGGTCTGTGAAATAGAAGTTGCCTTCGGCGTCGAAGACCAGGTCGTTGGGCCCCTTGAGCGGCACCCCATTGCACTTCCGATAGAGCGTCTTCACCTCACCCGACATCGTCACGCGCTGGATCTGCCCGCCGATGTAGTCGTCAGGTTGCTCGCCTGGCAGGATCATCTTCCGGCCGCCAAACTCAACCGGGTTCCACGCAAATCCACCGTTCTGGGTAACGTAGATGGCACCGTCGGGTCCGAGCGCCGCGCCGTTGGGCCCGCCTCCCGTTTTCGCGATGACCGACTTCTTACCGTCTCGCGAGACCCGTGTCACCGTTCCCGCACGGATCTCAACGAGCGCGATGTCGCCGCCCGGCAGCTCGAGCGGGCCTTCGGGAAAGGCGAGGTCTTCAGTAACAACGCGAAACGGGACCATGGCTACCGTCCTTTGATGGGTGATGAGGGACCCGACCCCGTGCCGGGCCGGTGGATAGTAACGGAACCCGCGATGCGCAGTCGAGGGGCTGAAAGCTGACAGCTGATAGCTGATAGCTGTCAGCAGACAGCTTTCAGCGGTAAGCTCTCACCAGTCCGGACCGATGATCGAACGTCTCCGTGCGCGCAACGAGTGGAAGTTCTTTGGGGTCCTTCTCCAGGCTGACGGGGCATTGGCTGCCGCCTGGTGGGCCATTCTCGTGCTGCGCGGCACGCTTCCAGCGCTCTTCGCCATCGCCATGGGTGTGCTCGTCGGTGCGGCGCAGCGCGGCGACAGCGTCACAGCTCCCCTTGTGCTCGTCGCGGTCATTTTCATCCCGCTCCAGGTCCTGACGCCCATTCACCAAGCCGTCGGAGCAAACCTCGGCAACCGCACCGCCGCCTGGCTCTACGATCGCCTGACGACCGCCTGCGTGACGCCCCCGGGTATGGGCCACCTCGAGGACGCCAAGCTCACGAGCGATTTGACCATGGCACGGGACTTCGACCTGGGAATCACAGGGCCACCGCTGTACATCTCCATGGACTTCATCGCCTCTGGCCTTGTCGAGCTGCTCGCCGGGCTCAGCTGTGCCGTCGTCCTGGTGGGATTCTCGTGCTGGGCTCCCCTGCTGCTCGCGGGTGCCTGGCTCGCCACGCGCTGGCTCCTTCGCGAGAGGGCGGTCTGGCAGGACCGGCAAAGCGAGGAAGTCCGCAGCGCGCAGCGCCACGCCGACTACGAGTATCGCCTGGCCGTGGACCCACCCGCGGCGAAGGAGCTCCGGCTGTTTGGCCTGGCTTCATGGATCGTCGACCGTTTCCGCGCGCGCCGTCGTCGTCTCTTCGAGTTGCAGTGGAAGGCGACGCGACTTCGAGAGCGACCTGTCCTCTGGAGCCTGCTCATCGTGCTCGCGGCGAACTCGATCGTGTTCCTGGCGATGGCGACGGCGGTCGTCAACGGAACACTCTCGCTCGATCGGTTGGTGACCTATGCGACTGCGGCTGTCACCACGAGCATGATCGCGTTCGGCGGCCTGTCGTGGGCACTCGACGGCGCGTCGGCTCCCGCGGCCGCTGTGCTGCGGCTCGGCGGACCCATGGAGCGCGCCGGCGCGCTTCCGACGGGAACCCGATCCGCCACCGGCATGCCCGCGCGGGAGATCCGTTTCAAGAACCTGGCGTTTGCCTACCCGTCGACAGCCCTCGCTGTGCTTGACGGCTTCGACCTCACCATCCCGGCCGGGTCCTCGCTCGCCATCGTGGGACAGAACGGCGCCGGCAAGACGACGCTCGCAAAGCTGCTCTGCCGGCTCTACGACCCGACCGACGGATCGATCGAGATCGACGGCGTCGACCTTCGCGATTTCGACATCGAAGGGTGGCGCGGGCGCGTGGCCGCGGTCTTTCAGGACTTCATCCGGTTCGAGCTGCCGCTGCGCGACAACGTGGCCCCCTGGGGCGCACCAGATGAGGTCATCCGTGCGGCTGTGGCCGAAGCCGGCGCCACAGGGCTCGCCTCCCTCGATACGGTGCTCGCCCGCGGCTACGAAGGCGGCACGGACCTCTCGGGCGGTCAATGGCAGCGCGTGGCGCTTGCTCGAGCTTTGTGCGGCGTACGGCTCGGCGCCGGTGTGGTGCTGCTGGACGAGCCGACCGCTCAACTCGACGTGCGCGGCGAAGCCGAGATCTTCGACCGCATTCTAGCCGCCACGCGGCACACGACCACGATTCTCATCTCGCACCGGTTCTCGACGGTGCGGCACGCCAATCGAATTTGCGTGCTCGAGGGCGGCCGCGTCGTGGAGCTCGGTACGCACGACGAGCTGATGGCGCTGTCGGGACGCTATCGCACCATGTTCGATCTGCAGGCGTCCCGTTTCGGCGGGCGCGGCTCGGAAGACGGGGGCGACGAGGGACAAGGAGACGAGCTCGATGTCCTCGCGTGACGACCTGCCGCCCGCGCTGCCGGCGATGTGGCGCGCGCTCAAGCGGGGCTATCAGGCGGAACCGCTGCTGCTCGTGGTCGCCTTCGGGTTCTCGCTGCTCGCGGCGCTGCCCGACGCGCTTTTCGCCGTGTGGTTCAAGCTGCTGGCCGACGGCGCGCTGGCCGGCCGTCAGGGTCTGGTCCTGGTCGCGGCCCTCGGTCTCGGGGTGTCGACCGCGGGCACGTGGTTTCTGCGCGTGGTCAGCGATCGCACGCAGCGGCGGTTTCGCGATCGCGTGACCATCGCGCTCGAGTCGCACGTAGCCCAGCTTCAAGCGTCGGTCACAACGCTCGAGCACCACGAGCGGCCGGAATACTTGAACCGGCTTGCCGTGCTCCGCAATCAGGTGTTCGTCCTCGATCACATGTACATGTCGCTCTTCTCGACGTGCGGCTGGATCCTCAGGCTGGGCGTGACCGTGGCCCTCCTGATGTCGATTCACCCCGCGCTGGCGCTGCTGGTCCTCGGCGCGTTACCCACCGTGCTGAGCTCCACGTGGCGGCCCGGCGTCGAGCGCGCCGCCGAGGAGCGAGGCGCACCAGACAACCGGCGGGCCCGACACCTCTTCGTCACGGCGACGACCGCCCCACCCGGCAAGGAAGTGCGCGTCACGGGCATCGGCGGTCGTCTTGTGACAATGCGCCGCGAAGCCTGGGAGCGCTGGTACCGACCCGTGGCGGCCGCAAAAACAGAGAGCGCGGTCTGGCACGCCCTCGCCTGGACCGTCTTTGGGGTGGCATTCGTCGGCGCTGTGATATTCGTCGCCCGCGGTCTGAACGCATCCCCCGGCGCCGTCGTTCTGGTCCTGGCTGCCGGGTCGCGACTCTCCGCGTACGTGGGCGCCACGGTCGGCGAAATCGGATTTCTCCGGGGAATCTGGCTCGACGGCTCCAAACGTCTGGCGTGGCTCGAGGACTACGCCGCCTCGCTCACTCACCACACCGATGCCGCGGTGCCCGACCGACTGGCAGAGGGCATCCGCTTCGATCACGTGTCGTTTGCCTACCCGGGCACCACGCGCCCCGTGCTCGACGACGTGAGCCTCAATCTGAAGGCTGGTTCGGTCGTGGCCATCGTCGGCGAAAACGGTGCTGGAAAGACCACCCTCGTCAAGCTCCTCTGTCGCCTTTATCAGCCGACGACCGGGCGCATTCTCGTGGACGGCATCGACCTGGCGCACATGCCGGCCGAGCAGTGGAGAACGCGGCTGGCGGGCGCGTTTCAAGACTTTTTCCGGTTCGAATACCGCGCCCACCACGCGATCGGTGTCGGCGACCTCCCTCGACTCGACGACGAGCCCGCCGTCCGGACGGCTGTCGAACGCGCCGGTGCCGACGATGTCGTCGCGAGGCTCCGGATGGGACTGGAGACCCAATTGGGGCCGACGTGGCCGGACGGCGTCGAGGTCAGCTTCGGCCAGTGGCAGAAGCTCGCCCTCGCGCGCGGGTTCATGCGTGATCGACCGCTGCTCCTGGCGCTCGACGAGCCGACAGCGGCGCTCGACGCGGAGACCGAACACGCCCTATTCGAGCGCTACGCAGCCGCGGCAGGCAGTCGAATGCCCGGAGGTTCCGCGTCGGCCGCCAACGAAGGCCGCATCACGATTCTGGTGTCCCATCGTTTCAGCACGGTGCGGATGGCCGATCTCATCGTGGTCCTGGACGGTTCTCATGTCGTCGACGTCGGATCACACGACGAGCTCGTCGCGCGAGGTGGACAGTACGCGGAGCTCTACGCGATTCAGGCGGCGGCGTATCGGTAACGTGTCAGTCGGTGCGAAGCGCTTGAATGACGTCCACGCGGGCGGCGCGGGCGGCGGGAACAAGCGACGCGATGATCACGGCGAGAAGGAGGACGCTCGCCGCCGCGAGCACGGGTAGCACGCCCGGCAACTGGATCTCCGCCAGGTAGCTCGACGCGAGTCGCGTGAGGGCCAGGCCAATCAATCCACCGAGCGCCACGCCCAGAGCCGCGATGAGCAGGCCGTCCTTGAGGACGCCCAGCAGGATCTGGGCCGGCTGCGAGCCGACCGCCAGCCGCACGCCGAACTCACGGGTCCTGCCGCTCACCGAGAACGCCAACACCCCTCCTACCCCCACGACGGCCACGAGCAGCGCGACCGCGGCGAATCCACCGAACACAAGCGTGTTCAGGCGCTCGGGCGCCAGCACGTCCGCGCGCACGTCTTCCAGGGTCGCGGCCTGCTCGACCGGCTGATCGGTCCCGAGGTCGCGGATGATGCGAGTGACCTGCGGTACGAGCGCATAGGGGTCCGTTCGAGCGTGCACGAACACTCGACCTCCGCCGATCTCCTGGTCGAAAGGATGGTAGACGGTCATCGTCGGGACAGGGGCGATGTGCTCGTCATCGACGTCCGCAACAACGCCGACAATCCGTCGTGGCTCGCCGCTGACGCCAATGAACTTGATGATGCCGTCGGTCCAGGTGAGCTGGCGGTTCACCACGTCGCGTCCGGGAAACAGCTGTGCTGCGAGGCTCGCGCTCACGATGACGACGCGCTCGGCCTGGTCCCTGTCCGCGTCCGTGAAATCGCGACCGACGAGGAGGGGAACACCCAGCGCCGCGAAGAAGCCCGGTGACACGGACCTGAAGCGGGCTCGTGGATCTTCACGATCTGTGCCTCGAGTCCATCCTTCGATCCGGAACCCCATGCCCGCACGGTTGCCTCCGTCCCGCCACGGCACGTTGCTGCCGACGGCCACGGCCTCGACGCCAGGAACCCTCGCCACGCGCTCCTGCACCTGGCGATAGAACTGGCGGACCTGCTGGGGAGTGCGACCGAAGGTCGTCACGGGCACGTTGACTGCGAGCAGCCGCTGGGTCTCGAACCCTGGGGCGGCCGCCTGAAGCGTGAGGAAGGCGCGGAGGAGAACAAGGGCGCCCGCGAGCAAGACGAACGACGCACCCACCTGCGTGACGGCGAAGGCGCGCAGCCGCCGATTCGTCGAGCCGGACACTCGGGCGCTTCCCGAAGCGAGCCGCAAGCCGTTGGCGCCGTCGGCGGACGGCAGGCGTGGAACGAACGCCAACAGCACCGCTGCGGCGAGCGCCAGGACGACCGACACCCACAGAAACGTGGCATCCACGGTCAGGTCGAGTGCGCGTATCGAAAAGCGGGCGGCGTAGCGCGCGAGCACGGCGATCACCGGTCTCGTGGCGATGACGCCCAGCAGAGCGCCAGATCCGCAGAGCAACAGACCTTCGGCCAGGAGCGTCCGGCGCAGCGCTCGGTGATCGGCCCCGAGCGCGACACGCAGGGCGAGCTCGGGCTCGCGACGCACCGTTCTCGCCAACACGAGGTTGGCCACGTTCGAACACGCAATCACGAACACGAGCGCGGACGCCCCGAGCAACACCAGCAGGACGTTCCTGGCACGCGACGTCACCTGATCGCGAAGCCGTACGGCACCGATCCGGAAGTCCGCTGCGGGCGAATACGCCTCCCGATGCTCCCGCAGGATGCCTTCGTGGAGACGGCGGAGCTCGGTGCGAGCGGCCTCGATGTCCGCGGCGGGAGCGAGCCGGCCGAAAATCTCGGTCATCCGGTGCTCGCGGCCGGTGACCATCGTGGCGGACAAATGGTGGGGACTCGTCACGACGTTGGCCATCAGCTCGGTCTCCGTCGGGTAGGGCACCGACGGCTCGAGCACTCCGACGATCGCGGCCGAGCGTGTGCCCAGCCGAACCGTCCGGCCAAGAACGCTCGGATCACTGTGAAGCGCGGTGGTCCAGAACCGATGTGTCAGGACCGCGGCGCCCTGTGCCCCCGGGCCATCGTCTTCAGCGCTGAGGAGACGACCCAGGATGGGGCGGAGGCCCAGCACCTCGAAGTAGTTTCCGTTCACGACGCCCGCCCGCACCTGCCGGGGCTCGCCGAGGCCGACGGCCGTAAAGTTGACGGTGGAGAACTCGCCTATGGCCGTGAGTGTCGTGACCCGCTGGCGGAGATCCTGGATTTCGGGGACGGAGAACGTCGAGTTCTCGGTGCCGATGCCGCGGGCACTCTGCCTGATGTACAGGATGCGGTCTTCGCCGCGGTTGACGAGCGGGCGGAGGAGCACGGCGCGGACGAGACTGAAAACAGCCGCGTTCGCGCCAATGCCGAGCGCA
>Ga0066710_100002352_pt1 | contig 15181 bp, 10 predicted proteins | sample GraSoiAngelo_159_FD_79666 | JGI IMG/M metagenome (GOLD analysis project Ga0066710, IMG submission 79666) | Grasslands soil microbial communities from the Angelo Coastal Reserve, California, USA - 14_1009_16_40cm | ecosystem: Environmental > Terrestrial > Soil > Grasslands | place: USA...
ACTGAAGATCACGCAGATCGTCCGCGAAGAAATGGACGCCATTGGCGGGCAGGAGATGCTGCTGCCGGCGCTGCATCCCGCCGAGCTGTGGCAGGAATCCGGACGCTGGGACGTGATGGGCGACAACATGTTTCGCCTAAAGGACCGCTGGGGGCGCGATCTGTGCCTCGGCATGACGCATGAAGAAGTCATGACTTCGATCGCGCGCGGAGAGCTGCGCAGCTACAAACAACTGCCGCAGATCTGGTACCAGATCCAGAACAAGTTTCGCGATGAGCCGCGGCCGAAATCGGGGCTCTTGCGCGTGCGGCAGTTCATCATGAAGGACTCGTACACCTTCGATCTGGATGCGGCGGGCCTGGATGCCGCTTACCGGAAACACCATCAGGCTTACTGCCGGATCTTCGACCGCTGCGGCCTGGATTACATCGTGGTGGAAGCGCACTCGGGCGCCATGGGCGGCAGCCAGTCGCACGAGTTCATGGTGGCGTCAGACGCCGGCGAAGATTTCGTGGCGCTGTGCAAGAAATGCGGGTATTCGGCGAACCTGGAGAAGGCGGTTTCGAAAGCAGTCGCTCCGGCCGTTGCCGATCCCGCGGGTGATCTCGCTCCCGAAGAATTTCACACACCCGGCCGCAAGACGATCGCGGACGTTGCAGAGTTGACAAAACTGCCCGAGACCTCGCAGATGAAGAGCCTGGTCATGGTGGCGGATGGCAAGCCAGTAATCGCGCTTCTGCGCGGCGATCATCAATTGAGTGAAACCAAGTTTGGGAGCGCCGTGGGCGCGAGCGACATTCGTGCGGCGCGTCCCGAAGAGATGCGCCAGTGGTTGGGTGCGGACGCAGGTTCGCTCGGTCCCATAGGTGTGAAAGGCGTGCGGCTGGTAACGGACAGCGCACTCGAAGGGCGGAAGAATATGATCGCAGGCGCGAATCGTGACGACTATCACCTGCGCAACGTCACACCCGGCGAAGATTTCACGGCGGAGTTTCACGATCTCCGGCAAGTGGCTGCTGGCGATGCTTGCATGAGTTGCGGCGAGCCGCTGGCGCTCGTCAAGGCGATCGAGATCGGCCACATTTTCAAGCTGGGTTATAAATATTCCGAGTCCATGGGGCTGCGCGTGCTGCAGGCAGACGGTACGGAAATTCCGGTGATCATGGGCTCGTACGGAATTGGCATCGAGCGCATTTTAAGCGCGGCGGTGGAGCAGAGGCACGATGCCGATGGCATGGCGCTGCCCGCTTCGATTGCGCCGTTCGCTGTGGTGGTGACGCCCGTGAACAGCTCGGAGCCTGGGCAACGGCGCGCAGCCGAAGAAATCTATCAGACGTGCCTGGCGCTGGGTCTGGATGCGATATTGGACGATCGCGACGAGCGGCCCGGCGTCAAGTTCAAGGATGCCGACCTGGTCGGTATTCCGTTCCGCATCACGGTGGGAAAGAAGCTGGCGCAGGGGATGGTGGAGCTGGTGGAGCGCCACGGCAAGAAGTCGGCTGACGTACCGGTGGCGGAAGCCGCGGCCACGGTGAAGAATCGCGTCTCTGCGCAGACAGGATCCGTCCAGCCGCGATGACCGATTGGAAGAAAATCCGCGCTGAATTCCCTGCGGTTCAGGAGTGGACCGTTCTCAACGCCGCCACCTTCGGACTTCTGCCGCGGCGCGCCACCGAAGCCGTGGCCTGCCATTTCGCGCGGCGCGACCGTTACGCCTGCTCCGATTTCATGGATTGGTTCGCTGATGCCGACGCCATCCGCGGAAGCATCGCGCGTCTGATCCACTGCTCGGCGGACGACGTCGCCTTCATCCCGAACGCCTCTGCCGGGCTCTCCACGCTAATCAGTGGTATCGACTGGAAGCCGGGCGACCAGGTTGTCACGCTCGAAGACGAATTTCCCAATCACTACTATTACCCGAACTATCTGGCCGGGCGCAGCGTGGAGTTTGTCGAGACGCCGTTCGCGCGGTTTTACGAGAAAATCACGCCGCGCACGCGCCTGGTAGCGGTCAGCATGTTGAATTACTCGACTGGATTTCGCCCGCCGCTCGCCGAGATGGCAAGGTTCCTGCACGAACGCGACGTGCTGTTCTATTTGGATGGCACGCAAGGGCTGGGCGCGCTCGAGCTGGATGTCTCGGCCATCCGGCCGTCAATGCTATCGGTGAATGGCTATAAGTGGATGCTCGCACCGTCGGGCGCGGGATTCATGTACATCGATCCGGCTGTGCGGGAGTGGCTGCAGCCCAGTGTCATCGGATGGCGCAGCCACCACACCTGGCGGGATCACGAGAACCTACATCACGGCGTGCCGGAATTTGGCACTAAAGCGGAGAAATACGAGAGCGGCATGCTGGCTTTCGGACCGGTCTACGGCATGGCGGCGTCGATCGACATGATGCTCGAGATCGGGCCGCGTGTGATCGAACAACGCGTGATGCAGCTGGCCGCCATGACTCGCGACGTGCTGCGCCGAGCAGGAGGGAGCCTGGCTGCCGACCGCGATCCTCACTACGATACTCCGGTGGTAACGGCGCGTTTCGATGGCCGGAACCAGCGCGATTTGGCTCGCGACCTGCACGCGCGCAAAGTGGAGGTGGCTGCGCGTCACGGCAACTTACGGGTTTCACCGCATTTTTACAATGATGAGGCTGATCTGGAGAGGTTCGAGCAAGAGCTGAAACAGATTTTGTCGTAGTTACTCCACGCCGTTACTCCACGGTTACTCCGCAGCGTTACTCCACGCCCCACAATGCCAGGGTCGTTTTGTCCTTGATCACCACGCCATTTGTGAGCACCAGCGGATGCGCCCAGGTGGGGCTGTCGGCTACCGTGTAATGACGCAGCGGTTCGAAGGCCTTGGCGCTTGCCTTGGCAATGATCAGCTCACCTTCATCGCGCAACAGAATCAGATTTCCTCCGCTGACAAGCACGGCGGCATTTTCGCCCTGGCGCGGCAGGCTGGTCCACTGGGTGGCTCCAGTGCGCGCGTCGATACAGAAGAACGCGCCCTTTTTGTAGTGGGAGAAGCCGAAGATCAAATCGCCCGAGAGTACGGGGGAACTCATGTACAAGGCCACCCCGTCATTGCGCCAGACGGATTCGGTGGACCACTTTCCGTCCTTCGCGGTGGCGCGGATCGCAAAGATTCCGTTCGCAAGCCCGGAGAAAATCACCAGGTCGCGGTAGAGCAGGGGAGTCGGAATGTTCTGGATGTAATCCGTGGTGAACGGAATCCTCCAGAGCAGTTGACCGGTGGCTGCCGCAACGCTCACGAGATTCTGCTGCGTCTCGGTCACCAGCTGGCGCACCCCGCTGAGGTCGGCGATGATGGGCGAAGCATAGGCCGGTCCATCGCCTGTCCAGCGCCATTTCTCTTGTCCGGTCTGGGCATCGAAGGCCGTGAGCGCGCCATCGTCGGGGCCACCGACGTGCGCGATAAGCAGTCCGCGATCGGCGACCGGCGACATCGCGGTTCCGAACAACGGCCATGTTGCCCTGTACTGTTTGGAAAAATTCTTGCGCCATTTTACTGCGCCCGTGGCGGTGTCCCAGCATGTGAGGATGCCACTGATGCCGAAAGTGTAAAGCTTGCCCTCGCTGAATAGAGGCGTCGACTTCGGACCTTCGCCGTGCCACGACGCCGCGGGATTCATAGTGTACGGAGCGGCGTAAGATTGTTGCCAGACAATCCTGCCGGTTGTGGGATCGATACTCGACGCTGTCTCTTTCCCTTGCTGGCGGGTGAAAATGAAAATCTTGCCGCCGGCCAAAATCGGAGATGCGTGCCCCTCGCCGATGGTAAGCTTCCATTTCAGTTTGAGCCGCTCGGGCCATGCGGCGGGCGCCGCGGCGCTGCTGAGTGAGCCGTCGCGATGCGGACCGCGCCATTGGGGCCAATCTTCGGACCATGCGGCTACCGCAGGCAGTAGAGTTAGTAAGCAAACGGCCCACCACTTATACAACCATGGAGTCATACCTTCTCCATCCAGAAGCAGCCGCCTTTGTTCACTAATGTTTCGGGCATGTGCTCACGGAACCATGGTTCATATACGTTCTGCAGGTAACTCATGAAAAGCAAAATACGAAAGCGCTCATTGTATTCAAGGAACGCGCGCAGTAAGTAAGCTTCATTCCAGGCGCGACCTTCACACAGCCAGACTCCGGGATACTCGAAGCCGAAATAGATATCGTGTATTTGGATAATTACTCCTGTTTTGAGCCTGGGCAGCACCTCGAAGATGACATAATTCACATCGCTACCTACCTTCGAGATATGACTGGAATCGACGAATAAAATGTCGCCTCGTTCGAGCTGATCGAAGACCTCAATCTGCGCCTCCTGCAACTTACTCTCGATGATCGTCAGAGCTTCATTGGACTTGGCGATCAGGGACCTCAGCAGCTCTGGGTGCGGCTCGATACTTGTGATCTGCATCTGCGAATTCAGAAACAAACGATTGGTATCCAGAATGGCACAGGTCGAGTATCCCGATCCGATCTCGATGAGACGCCGGGGACGCAGGTGGTTCAGCATGCAGAACAGGATCATCCCGTCCGCGTGGGGGTAATTTGGATTGTTGAAGTGATAAAGCAAACCCTCGGACGGTTGGGCCTGAAAAGGGATTCGCCCATAGTAGGGCTGGAGCGCATCCAGCAAATCGAGCTGGACCTGGTCATTGAAGTCGATCGCGGGCAGCTCGTGAGCCGGTTGCCTCTCTAATTTCGCAAGATACTCCCGGACATCGCGCTTGGAGGGGACTGGTGAGTAGAAGTGGCCGGGCTCGTAGAACTGGAAGGCCGCGGCGTTATCGAGCTGACGCTTCAGCTCGTCGCGTTCGTCCGACACGCGGTCCAAGCGGTATTGCGTCTTGTTGAACTTGTCGAGGAGTTCGTGAATGGCCTCGATTTTTTCTCTGTAGGCGCGCCAGGGATTAACCAGGGCCCGGACCGCCTTGCGGACCTTCATGTTCACGACTCCGCCGGCCGCACGTCGCGCAACACGGCGCTCCAGCCCGGCAGACCGTTCGCGGCGGCGTACGGATCTTCCTCCAGCACCAGAGCCGCGTCCACGCGCGACCCTGGCGCGAGTTCTCCGATGCGCTCCGCGAAGCCCCAAGCCTTCAGCCAGAGTATGCGCCCATCCTGCTTAAGCGGCACGCGCAAGTGTTTTTCCTTCCATACCACCGGTGTGCCAGCCACCTCCACTGCCAGTGCAGCGAATATGGGCGTGGAATGGCCGCAGCCGAATGGCGCGAGCGAGGTAATCTCGGCCACGGTCCGTTCGTTGATTTCACGCAATGTGATTGTGCCGTCGAGTTCGAGCTCGCCGCGAAAGTCGTCCGGCGCGAGGCGCGCGCCGGCGTAATCTTGCAACCTCCGGCGAAAGGCGGCGACATCTTCTCCAGCCAGCGTCAATCCGGCGGCGTGGCTGTGGCCGCCGAACTTGACGAACAGTTCGGGCATCGATTCCAGGGCATCCAGCAAATGAAAACGCGGAATGCTGCGCCCGGACCCCTGTGCCAAGCCCTGCTCAGGATCTTCACTCAACACGAAAACCGGGCGATGGAAGCGCTCGACCAGACGGCTGGCCACGATGCCGAGCACGCCGCGGTGCCAGTTCGCGGCGCAGAAGACGAGCGCCGGCTGCGCATCATCAACGGGAGCGCGCTCGCACTCGTCGAGAATCGTCTCGACAATATCGGCCTCGGTCTTCTGGCGCTCGGCGTTGAAGGTGTGCAACCGTTCAGCCAGCACGCGCGCGCGGTCCGCGTCATGGGTCAGCAGCATTTCGATGACATCGTTCGCGGTAGACATGCGGCCGGCGGCGTTCATGCGCGGCGCGATGCGAAACGACACCTGCGTGGCCGAGGGAACGCTTCCACCGGTGAAACCCGCGACGTCGAGCAGAGCGCGCAACCCGGGATTGCGCAAATCACGTAAGCCGCTCAAGCCATGTTTCACGATGATGCGGTTCTCGCCGGTGAGCGGCACCACATCGGCCACAGTGCCGATGGCGACCAGCTTCAAGAACGATTCCAGCACGCGCCGCAGCTTCGCGGCCGGCCAGTCCATCTGTCCCAAGAGCGCCTGCACCAGCTTGAACGCCACGCCGACGCCGCAAAGATTCTTTTCCGGATAGTCGCAATCAGGACGGTTGGGATTCAACACGGCAACGGCTGGCGGCAACTCGGCCTCAGGCAGGTGGTGGTCTGTGATGATGACGTCGATTGAAAGCTCGGCCGCGCGCCGCACCACTTCAGCGGCGCGAATGCCGGTATCCGCGCTGATGATCAGCGACACGCCGTGGGCCGACGCCGACTCCACCACTTCCGGCCGCATCCCGTAGCCCTCTTTCAGGCGGTCCGGCACGTGGAAATCCGCCGCGCCGCCAGCCAGCTCGATGGCGCGTTTGAGAACTACGACGGACATTGTGCCGTCCACGTCGTAATCGCCGTAGATTAAAATTTTCTCGTGATCGCGGATGGCGCGCGTGAGGCGCTCGAGCGCGCAATCCATGCCTCGCATCGTCAGCGGATTGTGCAAGTCGTCGAGCGATGAGCACAGGAACCGGCGGGCGGAAGCGGTGTCGCGAAAGCCACGCGCGTAAAGTACGCCGGCCGCCGGAAAACCCAGGCCAAGCGCATCGGCCAGCGCTGCGATTTCGCCGTGATTTAACTGTGGAAGCAGCCAGCGCGCCGGTGGGGCCATGCGGGCTCAGTTGTTGGAGTAAAATCCGCCCAGCGTGCCGTCATCTTCTTCCTCCTCGCTGGGCAGATTGGTAGTGATTTCATCACACACGCCGAGGAACTCTTCATACCAATCGGGGCGCAACTCGTAGATGTACATGCGGCCGTGGTGGTCAAAGGCCAGCTCGAGCGAGCATGTCACGCCCTCGTAGCCGCGCATGGAACGCACGCGTCGCTCCAAGTCCACGCGCAGTTCGGCCGGCACTTCACAATCATCCAGTTGCTCGAGCGCATCTTCGATTTCGCTTTCGTCGAAATCGCGCGCCGCGAACAGGATCATTTTGCAGCCAATTTTCCGGGCCGTCTCGAGAAACATCTGGTAGTCGGGATAGCGCTCGGTATCCCAGGTCACCATCGGCAGGCTTTCCAGACCACCCGGATGGCTGCGAAACACGGCGAACCCGGAGCTCTCGAGATACTCCAGAATTTCGCGCTTTAGCGTATCGAGATTGAGATCCACGGTTTGTCCTTGGGCGGCCAGAACCAGAATAACAGAGCGGCTAGCAGGCGGCGGGGCGGAGACTGTGCCGCAAAAAAAAATGGGGACCTCCATGGTGGAAATCCCCAGGCAGCGCGTATATCCGTGAATGGCTAGAACTCGATGCGGGCCGAAACCTGCCCCGTGCGGTAGCCGCCGAAGTCGGAGCCTCGGGCGCTGGTGATCTGGCCGAAGCTGTTGTTGTCGATGGCCGCTACCGGATCGGCCAGATTGACGTGGTTCAGGAGATTGGTGAACGAGCCTTCGACTTTTATCTTCAGCCGCTCGGTAACCGAGAACGACTTGCCCAGAGCGGTCGAGAGGCTGACGGTTCCAGGGCCTGTTACGACACCCACGCCGCCATTGCCAAATCGGCCAATTGGCGCAAGGTCCACACCCGGGTTGTCGCCGATGGTGCAAGCCTGGCCGAGCTGCCAACCCAGCGTCCCCGGGCAGACGAAAGCGCTGGTATCGAACCACTGATTTGCCGTGGGATTCGATAGCGAGCCATTATTGATGCGCTCCACATGCTTCCGGCGTTGGAAGCCTGATCCCGTGCCCGATTGATCGCCGCTGTTGAAGTAGGGAGTTTCGTAGGGGCCGGTCTGCAACAGAAAGATGTTGCTGAGCCGCCATCCGCCCAATATGCCATCCGCGATGCGGCTGCTATTAGACATGAACTGGCGTCCGCGACCGAAAGGCAACTCGTATATAGCCGTCGTGAGCCAGCGGTGCTTGCGCGTGCCCCATACCGGACCGTATTCGGCCTTGCGGTTGTAGAGGTCCATGGTGCGAGAACCGGCGTTCTCATCGGCAAAATGGTTGGGGACAGGCCCTTGATTGTCCGCCAGGTTCTTGGCGAAGGTGTACGTCGAGTTGAAGGTGAGGCCTTTCTGGAACCGGTGGGTGATCTCCGCCTGCAGGGAGTGGTAATTCATGTTGGCGCCTACCGAGCGGTTATTGACCGTTCCCCAGTTCGGGAACGGGCGATTGCTTAACGGCTGTGCCGCGTAATACTGCGTCGAGTAGTAGGACTGGTTCAAGTTGGGCGCCCAGACAAGATCGCGCGTGCCCTGCCCAATGTAAGAAACGCGCAGGCCGGTATTGAAGCCGAGGTCGCGGTCGACCGACAAATTCCACTGCATGGTATACGGCTCCTTCCAGTGGATGTCATTGGCAGTGCCGAAGTAAGCAGTACCGAATGGAGACACGACCACTCCGCTGCCGCCGGTGCGAATATTCGGCCAAGAGAAGATCGGGCCGCCATTGGCGTTGATATTGTCAAACTGGAACGTAGCCGATTGCAGGGTCCCGGTCAGCGCGTAGTAGATCGAACCCATGCTGGGAGTGTCGAACATGCCGAAGCCGCCGCGCACGACGGTCTTATCGTTCGAGAATGGCCTGAGTGCGAAGCCGAATCTCGGAACGACCCGGCTTGGAGAGGTGCGCAAACCCTGCGGCAGATGTGCGTGGCTGGCGTCGAATACGGGAGTACAGGGCGCGCCGTTCACGGATGGACCTGCCGTACTGTTGAACTGAGGGCAGGCGTCGAACGATGCCAGATATCCCGGAGCTAGCGTACTCTCCGCGCCGTTTGGATAAACCACCAGCCCAGACGTGGCTACACTCGGGTCGAAGTTGCCGATATTGCCGAATTGATCGGTGTAACCCGGATGGTATTCCCAGCGCAGGCCGTACTCGAGTGTAAGCTTCGAATTCACGCGGTAGGCATCCTGTGCAAAAAGTGCGTATTGCATCGAGAGGCCATTGTTGTCGTGCGTCACCTGGTCGATAGCCGTGTCATGCGGGATGCCGAGCAGGAAGTCGGCAAGTGGGTCTCCCGTGAATGCGCCGTTGAAATTATACTGTCCGTAATTGTCGCCGCCGAGGAAGCCTAGTGCGGACACGGCTTTGATCTTGCGAATGTCGAAGCCGAACTTCATGGTGTGACGACCCACAATCCAGGTGGTGTTATTATTCCACTGATAGGTATTGTTCTCGGAGATCGCGTTGCCGCGGTCTGTGTTCAGGCCGGTATAGCCCGTAATGTTCAGATCCGGAAGCCCATTGAAGGGGAAATTCGGGCCAACGCCCACCAGGCCAAGGGCGTTCGTAAACTTCGCGCCATCGAACGGCAGCACCTGAGTGGAGGGGTTCAACGTGAACCCGAAGCGGAACTCGTTGATCAAGTTGGGCCGCAGATTCCAGTTCCACGAGGTGACCAGCATTTTGTATTTGTCGGTAACGTTTTCGGAGGGAACCATAAGGTTCTGCGGATTCGCTGCACCTCGGCTCTTCCAGGTCCAGCGGCCAAAAAGGGACATGTTCGACGTCAGGTAATGGTCGATGCGTATGTCGTATTGATCCGAGTGAAGCGTGTTGTCGCGGTTGGCAATGTAGTTCGCGGCGTGCACGGTGTTCGGGTCGCCGGCATTGGGCAGCGGATACAGGGTGAGAAAGCCTTGCGCGACCGAACTGATGCGGCTGGATGGAATCTGATTATTCGCGAACGGCTGGCCGGTGGTTGGGTCTTTGATCGTGATCCCGGTCGCTGAGAAATCGCCATTGCGCAACGCTTGCGTGGGAACTTCATTCTGGATCGACTGCCCGCGAGGGAAGCGGAAGCCTTCATAGGTTCCGAAGAAAAACGTCTTGTTCTTCCCGTTGTACAGCCTCGGAATCAACACGGGGCCGCCCATGCTGGCGCCGAAATCGTTTCCAACTAACTGTGGTTTTACCTGCTGGCCAAATGCAGTGGCGTTCAAAGCGCGATTCTGGTGATACCAGAAAAGTCCGCCATGAAATGCGTTTGTTCCGCTCTTGGATATCGTCGTGACGTCACCGACCTCGGCGAATTCGGCGGCATTGCCCACGCCCTGCACTTTGATTTCCGCGATGCTCTCGAGCGAAGGAAACGCCTCCGTTAGCGGTTGGTTGCCACCCACATTGGTAATCGAGATGCCGTCCACCGAGAATTGCGACATCGACTGGAGGCCACCTTGAATCGAGAAGTTCCCGGAGTCGTCCGGCTGCACACCAGGCAAGGCCGCGATCAGGGCATACGGGCTCGTGCTTCCGCCGCCACCGCGGACATTACCAGGAAGGGTCATGAGCGCCTGGCCGTCGAGACTGGACTGTATGGTCTGGGTGTCCGTCGTAATCACGCCGGCTGTCGCTTCTACATTGACTGCAGTAGAGACCTGGCCGACCTGAAGGCCGACATCGATGCGCAGCGTTTGGCGCGCGATTAGCAAAAGTTCTGTGGCGGCATAGGGCTGGAAGCCTTGGGCGGTCACGTCGATCTTATAGTGGCCCGCTTTCGTATTCACAAATTCATAGTCGCCGTTCCCATTTGTGGTAGTTTCACGAGTTGTGTTCTCGTCCGTGTTGGTGGCCTTGATGGTCGCTTGCGGCACAACAGCTCCGGAGTTATCCCTCACGGTGCCTAGGATTGTGCCGAAAGTGGATTGAGCCACCATAACCGTGGGAGAAAGGCACAATAGCGAATATAGTAAGCACTTGCGCATAGACTGAACCTCCTTGGGTTATAGAATCATAACCTAGCTTCGCGGCCCACACTAGCAAAACTTCATTACTTATTGATTAAGAATAGGTTTCTGTTGAGCGCCGTTGGCTCACTTCGACAGCTGCACTTACAGGTGTGAGATCATCTGAGTAACCGGTTTCAACGCCGGATAGATCGCCCGGTAAACGCCGTGTCCGTTCTGGTAGAATTCGGACTCCCAAGCGCGCGGAGTGACGGATCCGGTTTCGCGAATTACGCTGCGGCAAACTTCGGGAACTGATGCATACGCTCCAGTTCCTACCAGCGCCAGCAGTGCCGCGCCATATGCGGAGCCTTCCTGTGTTGCCAAGGACACGACGGGTTTCTCCAGAATCGAGGCCAGCACCTGGCGCCAGAACGCGCTCTTGCCTCCTCCGCCCGAAACGCGCACCGAGTAAATGGCCACGCCAAGCTGCTGGATGATATCGAGACAATCCTTCTGGCTGTATGAGACGCCTTCGATCAGCGCGCGAATCAAGTCTGCGCGCGTGTGTTTCGCGGTGAGGCCGATCCATCCGCCGCGCGCGATCGGATCCAAGTACGGCGTGCGCTCGCCCATCAGGTAGGGCAGCCAGAACAAGCCTTGCGCGCCCACCGGCGATTTCTCGGCCTCGCTCATGAGCGCTTCGTAATCGCTCCCCGGGGAAAGCTGGTTGCGAAACCATTGCAGGCTGAGGCCAGCGCCCTGCGTGACGCCCATGACGTGCCACTTACCCGGCACGGCATGACAAAAGGTGTGCACGCGTCCCAGCGGATCGTAGGTGACCTGATCCATGTGCGCGAAAACCACGCCGGAAGTGCCCAGTGTGCAGGAGACGACGCCTAGCTCGACGATTCCGTTGCCCACCGCGCTGGCTGCCTGATCGCCGCCGCCGCCGACAACCGGCGTGCCTGGGGCAAGGCCTGTCAATCCGGCAATGGATGAGCTGATAGCGCCGGTCTCTTCCGCCGACTCATGACACTTGGGCAGAATGGAAGCGTCCAGCGCGAGAGCCTCGATCATCTGCGACGACCATTCGCGATGCACCACATCGAACAGCGCCGTGCCGGAGGCGTCGGATACCTCGGTGGCGTACTCGCCCGTCAATTTAAAGCGCACATAGTCTTTCGGCAACAGCATTTTGCGCACACGCGCGTAATTTTCGGGCTCGTTGTCGCGCACCCATAGCAGCTTGGGGAGTGTGAAGCCGGTGAGCACGGGATTGGCGGTGTAGTTGAGGACCTTGGCGCTGCCCACCGTGCGGTTGATGTGATCCACTTGGGCCTGGCTGCGCTGATCGCACCAGATGAGCGACGGGCGGATCACGTGATCGTCTTTATCCAGGATCACGAGTCCATGCATCTGGCCGGAGAGGCCGACACCGCGCACCTCACGCCCGGAAATCTTCGCCCCCGCGAGCACGCCATGGATGGCTTTCACGGCGGCGTCCCACCAGTCTTGCGGACGCTGCTCGGCCCATAGCGGGCGCTCCATGCGCATTTCTTCATGCGGCGCCGTGTGGCCTGCTCGGATTTTGCCGCCCTCGTCGACCAAGAGCGCCCGCGTTCCTCCGGTACCTACGTCAATGCCCAGCCACATCGGGTGCTCCCGAGCTATGCGTGATCCACCCACGGCAGATAAGCGGCACCAAACAGGCCCGCTTCATTTCCCAGGGTGGCTTTCTCCACGCGCGTGTTCGTGGTGCGAAAGGTGAACGAGCGCCGGCGCGTTTCTTCCAGCATGGCCGGCGCGAACAGGTCCCACGCCGGGAGCACACCACCACTCAACAGATAGAGCGGAAAGTTGAACGTGTTTACCATCATGGCCAGCGCAATGCCCAGCGCTTCTCCCATGCAGCGAAAAACCGTGCGTGCATGTTCGTTGCCCTTCATGCCCAGCTCGTACACCTCGGCCGAAGTCAGGTTGTCGCCCAGACCGTTCAGGCGCGCCATGGCGGAAATGGCAGTGGCGGAAGCATGCTTCTCGACGCACCCGCGGTTCCCACAGCCGCACGGATTGCCATTTGGCACCACCGTGAGATGTCCCAGCTCGCCCGCCATGCCGAGAAACCCGTGCAACACTTTGCCTCCGGAAATGATGCCGCCTCCGATTCCCGTACCCAGCGTGAACAGTACCAAATCGTTGACATCGCGCCCCGCTCCCATCCATTTCTCTCCCAGCGCGGCGGCGTTGGCGTCGTTCTCCAGCACGACTTTGGTCTTGAGGCGCCGCTCCATTTCATCGCGAAACGGGAAATCTTCCAGGGCCGCGAGATTGTTGGAGTTCCGGATCACTCCTTCTTTCAACAGGATGAAGCCGGGAATACCCAGCCCGATTCCCGCCAGCTGATCGGTTCCCCAGCGCGATCGCAGATCGGTGATGACCGCAACCATACCCGCAAGGAGCGATTCCCGTCCTAACATGGGGTTGGCGCTCACGGAAATCTTTTCCAGGATCTTACCTGCACGGTCGACCGCGGCCGCCCGCAGGTTGGTACCCCCTAAGTCCAGTCCAATGGAGTATTCGGCCATGAAGGGGGATGATAACAAACGTTAGACTGTCACCGTATTTTACCCGAAGGAATTCCCCCTAAGGGCTTCGATAACAATCGGTTATGAGCTCTATTCGATTTTTCTTGCGAGTTTAATGTGCGTTTCATGATACATATTGAAACAGAATGGTAATGAATTTGCGTCGATAAGTACAGGTAGAGGCTGGTATGACAAAGTACATCGACATTCCGGGAAGCGGGACTCACGAATTGCCGCCGCTGCTGGTGCATGGATCACCGGAGGGCACGCCGCTCTCCGAAGTGGTGGGGATGGCCGCCGGCATCATCGAAGCGGAAGATATTATGGGCGGTGCTCCCGCTGAGGAGAGCGTGATCGAGCAGCGCAAGTTCGACCTGGCGATCAATCTTGCCGAACAGTACCTGCACCTGGTCTCGAGCTGGCAATGGGGCGATTCGATTCTCGAATGGGTGAGGCAGTGCGAAATCACCTTCGAGGGCTGCGAAGCCCTGCGCAGCCTGCTGCATCCTGACGTCTGGCCGCACGCCGGCCGGAGCAGTTTCGTCAATCTGCTGATGGAAAAATCCGTGCCGACGCATGGCGTGGGTGTGGAGAATGCGGTGGGCCTACGCCTGACCTTCCGGCAGCCGCCGCCGATCGACTGCTTCTCCAACCAGTTTCTGTTTTACTTGAACTCGTCGATGACCTCGACTGCGTATCGCACCTGGGCGCGTTTGGCGCAAACCACACCAGCGCTATTCCCGCCGGACCGTTTCCATTTCCAGGTGGTGGAGTTGCCGACGGTTTAATTCGCGTTTTTTTGTAGCGCCGGGCCACGCGGTTTTTGCGGGACCTGCGGCCGTTTCGTCAGTTCAGCAAAAAACCGGCGGGTCTCCGCCACAATACGGCATAGCTTCGCGCCACAAGTTTGTCGTTTCCACGTGGGACGTCCCGATAACACCCGCAAGGCTCGCTTCACTTGCTCAGACCGTTTCGAGCGCCGGCTGCGAATCTCCCGCCGACTCATCAAGCCACCGCTGGCGATTGATTCTCACCAGCGAAAACAGCAAAAGGAAGGCAATCAGAAATCCCAGGGATGCTCCCAGGCCGATCCACTGCGGCTCGGGCGACCTCACCAGCAGCACAAACGCCAGGTTGAAGATTACCGGGATCGCCACGGCCCGCAACGGAAGCTGAGGCCGGTCGAGCGCAAATAGCGATCGCGACGTAAGTTCCAGCAGGCTCCAGCCAATCAAACTCGGCACAAATCCGAGAAATACCGCCGAAACCAGGCGCGTGGATTGCGCAGTGAAACTGCCGCGCTCAAACAGCAATGAAATCAGCGGCTGGCGCAACGCAATGCCCACGGCGCAGCCGGCCACCGCGACCAGCGCCACCAGAGCGATGGTCTTATCCATCAAGCGGAACGCCTGCCGGAACTGGAAGCGGCTGCGCAGGCGCGCGATCTCAGGCAGCAGCGAATTGGACACCGGTGTAATCAAGTAAGCCAGCGGCACGGTGAGGCAGCGCATACTGTAATCGAGCGCCGCGGCCATTCCCGGTCCGGCATGCGTGGCATAAGCGCGCGTCACAATCACGTTGAGCGCGATCAGTCCGGCGTAGAGTAGAAACGATGTGGGCCTGGCCAGTAGAGCGCGCCAATGGACATCAGGCTCAGGTGCAGGCTCACGGTGCAGGCTGGAGTTGGCCGCAAAGTACACGATGCCGAGTTGTACCCATGCGCACACGGCAGAGCCGATAGCGAATCTGTATACACCGGCGGCTCGCCACAGGCTTAGCGCGCCGGCGATGGTGGAGAAATTGAGGGCGGCCTGGTAAAAAGTCGTGGGGGCAAACCGGCGGGGCGTAAACAGAAAAGCTCATGGCAGTGCAGCCG
>Ga0066710_100002353_pt1 | contig 15180 bp, 17 predicted proteins | sample GraSoiAngelo_159_FD_79666 | JGI IMG/M metagenome (GOLD analysis project Ga0066710, IMG submission 79666) | Grasslands soil microbial communities from the Angelo Coastal Reserve, California, USA - 14_1009_16_40cm | ecosystem: Environmental > Terrestrial > Soil > Grasslands | place: USA...
CTCTGAGGGGTGATCGGATAGGCCACCGAGAAATCCACGTTGGACCGTCGCACCGCTTCCTTGGCTGCCTCGCTGCCCGTGATGAATTCTCGCTTCCGCGGCGCCTCGAAGAACATGTATTCGGGGGTGACGACTCGTTGCTTTTTCGCGGCCTCGTGAGGATCTTTCGAGCCGCCTCCGACCTTGATGGGCGCGGCCGAGGTGATCGGATCACCCTGTGGGTTCGTCTTCTGTTCGGGCTCAAGTGTACTGATTGGGTCGCCCTGCGGGTTGGTCTTCACGTCGGGTTCAAGAGGGTTACTCATACCGTCTCCTCGCTTGCAATGAGTTCGACCATGAATTCAGTGAGGCATCTGCCCTTCAGGAACCATCTGAACTCCCGCGGGCGGAGGGCCCGGCTTGAACGAAAATGGATTCGTGTGGGTTTCGTTCCCGTTGACCCGGCTTTGAAGACCCGTATACCGGACATTTCTTCCGTCCGCCGGCAGCGCGATTCCCATCTCCTCCCGGACACGCTTGAAGATCTTGGCCACTTTGCGAAGTTTCGCAGCATCCATGTCATGGACGCTCAGCATTGCATCTTCATGCCCCTGCTCGGCGCACAACGCGGCGGTGCAGCAGTTCGTGCCGGCCCTGATCATCTTCAAAGTCAGGTTGGCATAGTGGCAATGCACGCCGACGAAAATACAGGCTTCGATCTTGTTGCCCCAGATCGTGAGGTTCGGATGGTTCGGGTTGATCACTTCCTCGGGATCCACTTTGGGATACTTCGGCCGGTAATCCGGCATCGGGATGATCAGCACATTGGGAATCTGTGCGGCGATTTCCAGGACCGCCTGCGCCTTCTCGACGGCATGGTCGTTCCACGCCCACAGCACCATCGGACCCGGGAAGATGGTGGCATTCGGCTTCGTCAGCATTTGCCGGGCGATCTCCTCGATTGCGAGGTCTTCAGGCAGGTGGTGGCCATAGGTAATCCCGATGCCGGCAGGGGGCAATGACACACCAAGCTGTGCGGCCGATGGGGGCATGAACCCGGCCGGTCCTGGCACGATGATCCGGTCTTTTTCCGCAGGCAGGCTTTGGGTCACCATAAGGCTTATGCCACTTCGACGGGCGCGGCGATCGCTTTCGTGCCCTTGTCAAGATACGTGATGCGGTCGGTAATGGCGGCCTTGGGAAGTTGGTCTATCATCGTCATAGTGATCGCATGATGTTTGGCCATGTTATCGCAGACCCACACGCATTGCGCGCAGCCTTTGCACCGGTCCACCGCCACATACGCCGATCCGTATTTAAGGCCCTTCTCCTTGCCGGCGTTGTCGTCATACAGGATGGTGTTAGCTTCGGGACAATATTGTGTGCACAGCTTGCAACTCGTGGCTGCACAAATATCCACATTGATGTCGGCAACAAGATACATGCAGGTCTCCTCTTCCTCGGTTCAGTGGGATGCGGCTTGGGCAGCAGCCAAATCGTCCACCCTCTTTGCTTCAGCCCTCTCCTCAACACCCCAACCGTGTGACTCGGCGTAATCCCAGCCCGCCTTGATCACGGCAACATTCTTGTCGATCAGTTCCTGTTTCTGTTTGAACTTCCTTTCCACCACACTGTCGAGCGCGGCGGTCCCGCCAGACACCACAAAGCCCTTCCCCAGGAATCGATCCTTCACGGCTTCGCCAAGCGCCTCGAGAGTGGTTAAGCGGGTAATGGCCCCGATCGCACCCATCAGCGCCATATTCGTCGCAAGATCGAGACCGGCCACTTTCAAAGAAAGCTGCGTTGCCGGAATATAGTAGAGCTTGGCGTTGCGCTCTTTGAGTTCGTTCGTCTCTTGCGGTGGCAACTTCATCGGGCCGTCATGGTTGATGAGCAACACCCCATCCTGCTTCAGGCCGAAGTAAAACGGCATCGTGTACGACTTGCCATGCGTGATGACCTGCGGATGAAAGATGATGCAGATGTGAGGAAAGGTAATTTCGCCGATTTCATAAATCGGCTCATCCGACACGCGCACGTAACTCTCAACCGGTGCCATCCGTTTTTCGGAACCATAGAAGGGAACGATCGTACTCTCGCCCCCGGCTCTAATGACCGCGGTACTGAGAATATGCGAGCCCGTGACCACGCCCTGCCCACCGACGCCCGCCATGCGAATGTTGAAACGTTTTGCCATTTATTCGCCTCCCTAATCTCGACAGAAATGTCAGGCCTTCGGAAGGGCGGCCGCCGGCTTCTCCTGGTAAATCTTGTAGCCATAGCGGTTCGCCAGGTAATTCTTGGCATCATCGGTGATGTACTCTTCAAATTTGTAGCGATCCCCCTCAACGCTATTGGCGTCCTCCATGACCTTATCAGTGGGGATGGAGTACTCAATGTTGCAGGACGTGTACGCCTGGATGTACGTGGGGCCCACTTCACGGGCAATCAGAACGGCCTTCTTGATGACACTTTCCACGCGCCGAGGATTATTGGGAACGACTGTCGCGACATAGGCGCAACCCGCGAGCTTCGCCATGCCGACCATGTCCATTTTTTCAAATTTCTTGCCGAGCGGAGCCATCTTGAGAACCTGTCCTTTGTTGGTCATGCCGCTTTCCTGTCCGCCGGTATTTCCGTAAACCTCGTTGTCCAGCATGATCGTGGTGAACCGCTCCTTCCGGAACCAGGAATGGAGGGTCATGCTGAACCCGATATCGGCCATCCCGCCATCGCCCGCCATCACGACCACATCCTTGGGTTTATCACCGAACCGCAACTTGAGTCCGCGGCTCAACCCGCTCGCCACCGCATTCTGGTCGCCATAATTGCCATACACGAACGGAATGGCGGCTTGCGAGATGGCTAAACGGCCGCATCCGGCGGTACCGACAGTAATCGTGTCCTCAGGATTCGGGAATGAGATCATAGCGAGTCTGATGAAAAGAGTCATCGCGCACCCGGCGCACATTGGGTGCTCTTCAAGGATCTCTTTGAAGGAACCCATCTGCGAAACCGTCGTCTTTTTGCCGAAGGGACCGTGATTGACCATGTCCCGATATTCTTTGGGCATGAAACGATCGAATCCGGGCGAGAATTTCACATAATCGAGACTCATAGTAAATATCCTCCTTGGCTAACCGCTGAGGCAGCGAAAGTCTTTCAGATTCAACAGTACTGAGGAGTGAAAATGTTCTTGATTACAGTAAGTTAAAAGCTTAACAAGACCTACAATTGTTGTCAATTCAAAAGCTGAGTGACGACGCACAATGCATTATGACGATGTGGCGTAATGAATGCAATCAAACAGAAGACCTAAATTTTTCCTTCGTGATGGCCTAGCCCACAGAAAGATGCTAGGCCTTTTGTCCCATGCACACGTTACTATTTGAAAAATAAAGACAATTATACTTCAAAGGTGCCGGCGGATGATTTAAGAACGTTTTCCTTGCGTGCGTATCAAATGCTCCCCTATACTAGTTTCTTAGTATTGTGAATGGCTTGTGCTTCATCTCCTGTGGCGTCACTGTGGGTACTGTGGGTAATGTTGGAACGCAAAGTGATGCAGGAATCTCTCAATGCCCGAGGATCTTTCTGATGACGCGAGCGCTGACAACGGATTTGATCGAATCGCTGACGCCGCGCGCCGCTGACCTCCTCGCTGACGTTGCCCGTCGGCACAAACTCTCAAAGTACGCCGACATGCGGATCGAAATCGTGCAGGAAAAAAGGGTCGGAGCGGAAAACGGCGCCGAGAAATTCAGCCGTGAAGACTGCCGCTTCGCCGTCGGTATCCGCGTACTCGCCGGCGATAAGACTGTTGCCCCCGGATATTTCGGACAGACATTTGGGAAAGGAGACATGGCCGGTCTCACAACCAAACTGGTCACCGGTTTCAAACATGCCTACGACCGCGCGATTGCAAATTCCGAGGAAAAGCTAATGGCGCGGTCGAAGTTTAAGGATCTCGGCGCTGCCCTATCTGACACCAAACTGGCCCAGACGGAGGCGCACAAGGACAAAGTCAAAGCAGAATACGCGATGGACCCGAGAACGGTGGGTATCGACGAGATGCTTCGCTACGTTACAGACGTGTCCCGTTCACTCGAGCACATGGACGAGCAGGTCAAGTATAACTCCGTATCGGCAGTCACGTTGCTCGCGCGCGAGCTGTTTACGAGCACGGAGGGCGCATGTATAGACCAATCGTTTGCGCTGACTCAAGGATCCACGTATGTCGTCGCCATTACGGAGTCAGGAGACCAGGAATTATCTGATTCCATGGGGCATCAACGAGGATGGGAGGTAGTGACGGAAGGGGTGGTCGAAGAATACATCCGCAATCTCGACCTTCATACCTTCTCAGCCAATCTGGCCAGAGACGCAGTCAAATTGGCGAACTCTCCACCGCTGCGCAGCAGCCAAAAGGATGTCGTGGTGGTGTCCGATCCGCATTTCAATACGCTGAAGGCGCATGAAATCATCGGACATCCGACGGAATTGGACCGCGCCTTGAAGATGGAGACGGCATACGCCGGCCGAAGCTGGCTCCTACGTTCGTTGCACGACACACAACTCGGCAAGCAGATCGCTTCCCCGCTCGTCAACGCCTATTCGGATCCGTCCTTGCCGGGGTTCGGCCATTATAAGTACGACCACGAGGGGACACAGGGCCGAAAGGTCATGCACATTGAAAAGGGCATCTTTAAGGGCTTCATGAACAGCCGGCAAACAGCCGCGGTCCTCGGCGTGCCGCCGAACGGGTCGTACATGGCCACCAGTGCCGGACTCGTTCCCCTCGTTCGGATGTCCACGACGGTGTTCGGTGCAGGGACGCGATCGCCCGAAGAGATCATTCGCGAAGTAGACAAGGGGTATTACATCGTCGGCCATCGTATCCCATCCATTGCCGAGTCGCGAGAGAACTTCCGCATTTCGGCGCAGAAGGTGTACGAGATCCACCAGGGACAAATCGGCCAGTTATACCGAGGCGGCGGCATCATGGCGGATACGAAAGACTACCTGATGCGCGTAGATGCCGTCGGCCGGGATTTTCGCCTCTACCCGATTCCCACCTGCGGCAAAGGCCAGCCCATGCAGAGCCGCCGACTTGGCAATGGCGGTCCGACCATGCGGAGTCGCGCCCGGCTCGCGGGGTTGGAATAGCGCTATGATCAGCCTGGCGACGTTGAAGGAAACCGCCGAAGCGGGTCTGCGATATATCAAGCGACAGAAGGACGTCCGTGAAGCGGAGATCTTCGTGGCAGACAACGCCACGCTCTCGTCCCGCCTGAATTATACGTCTCACATTCCATGCAACGGCGTGGAAGAACCAAAGTCCACGGAATCCTACGGGCTCAGCGTCCGTGCCGTCTTCTTCCATCTCAAAGAGCAGCGCATCGGCATGGGATCCGAACCGGGCAATCTCTCCCTCGATGGCGTCAAAGCCGCCTTTGAGAAGGCTCGGCGGACGTCCGTTCATGATCCTGACTTCAGAATGCTCCCCGGTCCGTCGGGCGAGAAACGGGTGTTGATGAAATACCACGATCCGCTCAGTATGGAGCTGAAGGACCAGCACCTGGTTCACGCCGGGTGGCAGGTCATTACGCAGGCGCTCAGCGAGTTTGAAGGAGCGCCTGCCCTGAAGGCATTGGGTCGCGGCAAAATGAAATTGCGGGATCTGGGGCTGGTGATCAGCGGCGACGTGACCGTCCTTCAAGAACGTATGGCAATTGCCTCCACCCGTCTCGGAAAAGTTCAAACGGACGAGTCCACTCTGCTGTCATCGTATGTGACCGCGATGGTCGAACGTGAAGACGCGAAAGGAACCGGCTTCGGATGCGCCACCTATCTGAATAAGCTGAAGGGAGAGGCCGGCGCCGAGGCCGCGCGGAACGCCGTGGCAGCCATGCGCGGCGTCCGTGTCGACGACGGCGAGTACCCCGTGATTCTGGGACCGCAGCCGGTCATGGATCTCATGAACAATCTCATTCTCCCCAGTCTAAGCGCCGATGCCTTTTACGACCGCAGCTCGGCGTTTCACGGACAACTGAGCCGCCAGATCGCAAGCGACCTCGTGACCCTATACGATCACGGTGCCGTGCAAGGTTACATGGGAAGCAAAGGTATCACGTGCGAAGGACTACCGACCGGCCGCACCGACCTCATCAAGGATGGCGTGCTCGTTGGTCTCCTCTCCAATTTCTACCAGACCGAACGGCTGCTATCGGATCCGGACGCCAAAGAAAAACTCGGCGTCACGCCTGAAGAGCATCGAAACGCCCTGGCGCCGCGAAACGGCTTTCGGACGTCGTCGGGAGGAGGGCGTCGGTTCGATGTCAGCCCGTCGATCTCGCCTACCAATGTCTTTTTCAAAGGTCGGGATGAGAAAACTTTGGAGGATCTGCTCCGCGAGGTGGAATTGGGCGTCTATGTCGGACGTATCTGGTATACCTATCCTATTAATGGGTTGCGGGCGGGAGATTTTACCTGTACCGTGGTCGGCGATTCCTTTCTGATTAAAAACGGCAAATTGGCGGAACCTGTGAGAGCGAATACGGTCAGGATCAACGACAACATTCATCGCCTGCTCCAGAGCATTACCGGCGTCACTAGAAAGGCCCGTGGCACTGTGGGCTGGGCAGCCGACGAGGTGGTGTACGCGCCGGAGATTGCCGTCTCTCGATTGAAACTCAGTAAGATTGCCGGCTACATGGACGGCCTCTGATGGACAAGCTGATCACTCCCGAACCGTCTCTCGCCGGTGCGCCGGGAGGCATTCATAACCGTCCGCCCATTCCAGGCGCCGAAGAAAAGGCCGAATGCCCGAAATTTATGAGTCACGGGCCTTGCGGGGGTGTGCGCAAGGCGGGCTATTGCGAAGTCTTTCCGGATATGATGTGTCCGTGGGTCGTCATGTATGTGGAGCTCGAGCGAATCGGGCAGACGGACTGGATGACCAAGGTATGAAGCGGCGCTATACCGATCAGCATGCCGGGAGCGGGCTTGATACCGAACTCCCTGACATAGAAACGTGGCTCAACCAGTTCAAAGGCTATGAGATTACGATCGAGGTCCCCGAATATACGGCCATCTGCCCCAAAACAGGACTGCCCGACTTCGGGACGATCCGCGTAACCTACCTCCCGGACAAGCGCTGCCTGGAGCTGAAGTCACTCAAGATGTACATTCATGCCTACCGCAATGTGGGAATTTTCTACGAGAATGCGGTCAATCGGATCCTGAAGGACATCGTCTCGGCCTGCCGACCTGTTCGTGCTGTCGTCACCGGCGAGTTTACAGCCCGCGGCGGTCTCCGCAGCACCATCCACGCACGCTATCCCTAATCTTCACCTTACCAGGACCGCGCGGGGCCCGCATCTCTTTGGGCCGCCAAGCCCAAGAACGACCGATAGTCCACGACAATTTTCGGTGGGCTGGATTCGAATATCTGTGGCTCCCGCACATCGAGGAATTCCTTGGGCTCGAACGTCAGAGTGAACCGTTGCGGGGCGACGGCAAGGTCAGGACGGGTACGATCGTAGGCCGGGACCCCGGCGAGCGCATCGACTCCATTGCGGTAATTGACCAGGACGATGTGGAGACGTTGTCCGCGGACGAACAGCGCCCCCGATGTAACTTCACGATGGATGTCCGTGCGGCGCTCGGCAACATAGAAGACCACCCGCTCGCGAGGGTCGGCACCTGCCAACGCTTTGGCGAGCAGGGGGACTACCCGAGCTAGTTCTGCATCCTCGAACAAGGGCAGCGGCTTCAATGGTCCCGTCAGCCATCGCTGCAGCCAATGTGTTCTGAACTCCACCCGCACGCCTCTTAGCACCTTGCTCAATTCATCTACGGAAAAGCGTATGGGGTGGTCATACATCGTTCCCGGAGGTTCCGGAGTCGGGACCGTCGACACACGAACTTCATCCACAACCTCAGGCACAACGGCTTTATAATTGGTGCAAGACACCAGCCAGGACACCAGCGGCAGAACGAGCCAAAACACTCTCGCAGTGATCAACTGAGCTCTTTCACGGTAAGGGTCATCTCGACTCGCTCGAGCGGGTTATCATTACCGTCCTTTTTCACTTTCAAGATGGCATCCACCGTGTCCATTCCGCGCACGACCTCTCCGAACACCGTGTACTGCCAGTCGAGTGTGCCACAGTCGTCCGCGCAGATAAAAAATTGGGAGCCCGCGCTGTTCGGATCGTTGCCACGCGCCATGGACAGCGTCCCGCGGCGATGCGGCCGACTGCTGAACTCAGCCGGTATGGCGAACCCTGGGCCGCCAAGCCCATGCGTGGCCCGATTCATGGTCTTGCTGTTCGGATCGCCTCCTTGGATGACCATCAAGCCGGCGGGATTGACCCGGTGAAATGTTGTCCCATTATAGAAACCAAGCGCGGCCAATTTGAGAAAGCTTTCACAATGCTTCGGCGCCACGTCGAAATACAATTTGAGCTCGATCTCGCCGAACTTCGTTGCGATAAGCACGCGGGTGTCTTTCTTCTGCGTACTGCCCATCGTATTAATGTACAGGGCCCAGTGGTTTGCGGGACGTTCCCATTCCCTGGTTGACCGGCATCCAGTGCGCGCCATCATCTTCGGTCTTAAAAATTCCGGCGCTTGTACCGGCATACACCGTACCTTCCTTGCCCACGACGAATGTCTGGATCGAGGTCTCGGTAAGGCCGTGATTGATGGGCGTCCAGTTCTTGCCACGATCCACGCTCCGGTACATTCCCTGACCCGTCCCGACAAACCAGGAAGGTCCTCGGATTGCCAGCGCCCGAATGGAGGCGTTTTCCACACCCCGGCCAGCCATCCGCCACGTTTCTCCTCGATCTCCGCTGACATAGACACCATTGTCGGCAGTCCCGGCGAACAGCTCACCGCTCTCGTTTACGACCAGCGCTCTGACGAAATTTTCTGGCAAGCGGTCACGCGGATGGGACAGTTGCGACTGCGTAATCCGCAGCCATTTGGATGTGCCTTGAGGCTTGCGATAAATCCCCATGCCGGTCGTGCCGGCATACATCATGCCTTTGGCGTCTACCACCAGGGCGCGAATCAAAAGATTGCTGAGTCCCTCATTTTCGGACTGCCACGTGTCGCCCTGGTCCTTCGATCGGAACACTCCGGATCCCGTCCCGGCATAGAGCGTTCCCTGATGATGCATCAGCACATGCGTTTCCAGCCGATCGAGGCCGGCATTGGCCGCCATCCAGGACTTTCCACTGTTCCGGCTTCGAAACACACCGCCCTTCAATGTTCCGGCATAAAGGGTTTGGTCGGGCGCGACCATGACGACGTAGACAAAGAGGTCGGATAAGCCTTCATTCGCGACCTGCCACGACCTGCCCCCATCATCGCTTTTGAAAATGCCGCCGCCGAAGCTGCCTGCATAGATGGTCTGTCCGTCGCCCAGGGCCAGGGACTGGACGCTGACAAAACCATCGGGTCCGAGTCCAGGCAACTCCTCTCTGGGGCTCGTCTGAGCGAGGGCGCCAGTCAGCACAACCAGCAACGCAAACAGTGCAGGGAGGGTTTTGAGGGCCGCGTAGCTTCCGTTCACAAGATTCTCTTCCCTGCGGTTCCTTGGGGGACTTCCTCTTCCCAGTCTTCAGGCGCGCGGTCGGGCGGCCGGCCGAACACCCGCGCGCTGAGAATGCCGACTTCATAGAGGATGATGAGCGGCACTGCCATCAGAAGCAGGTTGAACACGTCGGAAGTGGGAGTCAAAATCGCAGAGATGATGAGATTCGCCATGATGGAATATTTGCGGTATTTCACGAGCAGATCGGGCGTGATCACGCGAAGACGTGACAGCAGCGTGATCGCCAGCGGAAGCTCGAAAGCCAACCCGAAGGTCAGCAGAAACTTGACATTAAAATCCACATAGAACCCGACGCCGAGCTGTGGGACGAGCGAGCGATCAATCCCGAACTGCAGCATGAACTGAAGCGATAATGGGACGATCACAAAATTGGCGAAGACCAGTCCCAAGGCGAAGAATCCCGATGCGACCAGCAGAAAGGGAATGATCCAGCGGTCTTCCCCCGGCAGCAAGGCCGGCTCGATAAACTTCCAGAGATGGTACAGGATCACCGGCATGGCCAAGGTCACGCCGCCGAGAAGCGCCACCTTGATCGCGGCAAAAATCGCTTCAGTGGGCGCGTAGAAGATCAAATCATCCGGGTAAGGTTTTTTCAGCCATGCAATCATCTCGTCGGCATGGGGGAAAGTGATCACACAGGCGACCAGCAGCGCGAAGCCGCACCAATAGAGCCGACGCTTAAGCCCCGCCATATGGCGTTGCAACGGCGTCCGTACCGGTTCGCCGGCCGTTTCACCCCCCCTCCCCGGGCGCGCCGAGACGCGCCCTCTTCCCATGCCCTCTCCGACCATGCCAAGCATCCTTCCGCGACGTCGCTAGGCCGAGATGGTCCGATGCTGCTTGTACTGACGGACGATCTCGGCCATCTTATCTTTGGCCGCAAGCTTGTCGAACTGCATTTGCTTCTTTCGAATTTCCTCCTCCGGCGTCAAGATATGCAGCTTGCTCAATTGCGCTAATTGATCCTCAAGATGTCGATGAGTCTCCTCCATCTTTTTGAATTCTGAGCTCTCCCTGCGCACCTGGTCCAGAATCGCCGGATCTTCGCTTAACATCGTGTGGCCTCCTTTCTCTAAGACCATGATCACCGCGTCCTCACGAGGATGATCATAATATCCTCGGCGGATCCCTCTCCTCTGAAAACCAAATCCTGCATAGAGTGCAAGCGCGGCTGAGTTAGAGGCTCGCACTTCCAGCAAGGCCGTGCGGACGCCTCTCGACGCCCCGCGCTCCAGCGCCTCACGGACGAGATCGCCCGCGATGCCGCGCCGCCGCAAATCCGACCTCACCGCAAGATTCATCACGTGAAGCTCGTCAAACACGACCCAGAAAATCACATAGCCCAGCAGGGTACCTTCCGGGACGAAATGGCCACATTGCGCGCGGGCAATCAGGTTCGTCGAGAAGGCGTTGCCCCGCAATTCCCCCACAAACATCTTCCGTGACCAAGGCTCTGTAAAGGACGCCTGTTCGATCTTCAGGACTTCGTCGAGATCGGTTTCCTCCATCGTGGCCAAAACCATCTCGGGACCGGCATTCACGGAATCACCTTATGCAACGGCGACTTCACCGGGCCTTTCTCCCACTTTACTTCAGCCTCGGCCCGTCGCAAATAGACGGGACCCGGGTCCGAAGCGGCCGCCGTGACTTTCCCCTTGTAAGCCAGGCCAAGCCGCGCAACCATTGCAGCCGAGGGAACAGCTTGCAGGCCCTTCTCTGAGAACATTACTCGATCGCCCATCGCGGCCTTCAACGCGTCTCCATAGCGGAACGCGCCGTTTCCGATGACGTGCGCCTGATTCTGCACGCTGAGAAGAGTGAGCAGAGCATCGAAGTCGTACACCGCATCGGCGGTGGATCGCTCCAAGCCGTGGCCATGACGGTGGAATACGGCGGCATAGACTTCGCCTCGACCGGCATCCAAGAGTGCGCATATCGTACAGTCGCCGACATCATAGCCTTCCGCCAGGGTCTCCAACGTGGACACACCAACCAGGGCAGCCCCTGTTCCCAGACGCAGTCCCTTGGCGGTCGCCAGCCCTACCCGCACGCCGGTAAATGAGCCCGGGCCGACCGAGACAGCGATCAACTCCAATTCATGAGGTGCCATGCCGGCCTTTTTAAGGACGGCATCAATGGTCGAGAGCAATGGCCTGCTGCGCGTCCCATCGGCGTGGTAGCTGGCTTCGGCCAACACCACATCACCGTCGACTACCGCCGCGCTTTGTATCGGCGTCGCACATTCGATCCCCAACACTTTCATCAACCTTCCCTCTTTGGCATTTCCGGAACCGCAGCGGGTTCCCCCGTCATCGTTCCCCAGTCCTGCCCGGTCAAATCGGCGTTTGGCACGATCTCGCGGAAATTCAACACTAACTTGGTGCGACCGTGCGAATCCTCGGCCAGAACACGGTATGGCCGGTTAATCGACGGGGTAGCCGATCCAACGGCCCGGTAATCTTCAAAGACGATTGACGCCTGAATTTCACCGGATTCGCTGAGGAAATCCTGACGTGCGACTTCCAGGCTGTGGGGATCGAACCAGAAACGGCGTGGACCGACGTCCCGGAGGTCAGCGGGGATGATGTCAAGGACATGGAAACCATCTTCTTCGCGAAGCGCGATGTGATCGGTCTCCAGCACAGGAGCTCCTGTAAGATGCCCCAGGGAGGCTTGCAGACCCAATATGATCGGCGTCGCCAGACCCTGCTGTCGATCGAGTTCCGCGACGCTGCCCTTCAGCGACTTGCCCTGCATCGGAATTCTCACCTCATATTGCCCATCGGCCATGAATAAATCAAAGACTGGAAAACCCATCCTGGCAAATGCCCTGAGACGAATGAGATTCGGCCGCTGATAGATCAGGGCCGCCTCCATTCGCTGGGTGCCTTTGACCGCGGTGCCTGTCGCCTGAATCGAGAACTGCGCCTTCAGAGTCCGGATCGCCGCGCTCCGCTCTTCAAGAAGTGCGACGAGACTCTCTGCCGTGACAGGGAAAGGTTGCACCGGCGGTGTGGGAGGCTTCGCCGTCCGGGCGCACCCGGACGCCATGGCGAAACAGACGAACAACCAGAGGCAGGAAACCGTGACCCGCGAACATTGTCCTGCCTTACGAAAAAATCGCATGCAAGGCCTCTCCGACTTCCGACACGCCGAGCAATTCCAACGATTCGATGGGGGGCATCTTCAAGATGTTCCGTTCTGGGAGCAAACACCGCTGAAAGCCCATCTTGGCCGCCTCCCTTAGCCGGATCTCGGCTTGACCAACCGCCCGCACTTCCCCACCGAGGCCAACTTCCCCGAACACAACCGTGGTCGGGGCAATCGGCCGATTGCGCAGACTCGAGGTCACCGCAGCCACGATACCGAGGTCCAGCGCAGGCTCATCAATCTGGAGCCCGCCCACCACATTCACGTAGATGTCCTGGCCGGCGAGATTCAGTCCCATCCGCTTCTCCATGACCGCCACGAGCAGGGCCACCCGGTTGGCTTCCACTCCGTTCGCCATGCGTCGCGGCATCGCGAATGTCGTGGGCGAAACCAGTGCCTGCAGCTCGACAAGAATCGGCCGGGTCCCCTCGAGACTCGCCACCACGACCGACCCCGTCGCCTTCTGGGGGCGTTCGGAGAGAAACCAGGCGGAGGGATTGCTCACTTCCTGAAGCCCGGCGTCGGTCATCTCGAACACGCCGATTTCATTCGTGGATCCGAATCGGTTCTTCACCGCCCTCAAAATTCGATAGGCATGGCCTTTCTCCCCTTCGAAGTACAGCACCGTATCCACGATATGTTCAAGTGTGCGCGGCCCGGCGATCGCCCCATCTTTCGTCACATGACCGATCAGGAACGCCGGGGTTCCGCTTCGTTTCGCGAAGAACATCACCTGGGCGGCCACCTCCTGCACCTGACTGACGCTTCCCGGGGCCGACGTGAGGTGGCTGGAAAAGGTCGTTTGAATCGAGTCGATCACCAAGGCTGCGGGAGCCGTTTCGGACGCCGTTTTCAGGATTTCTTCAAGGTTCGTCTCCGGCAGGATCAGCAGCGCGTGCGATTGAATCCCCAACCGCTCACAGCGCATTTTGATCTGACGCGGGGACTCCTCGCCCGAGACGTACAGGACCTGTTCGGACCCGTCAGCCAGTTGTGGAAGGATCTGCAATAGCAGCGTGGTCTTGCCGATGCCGGGGTCGCCGCCGACAAGCGTGACTGAACCGGTGACCACTCCTCCGCCCAGCACCCGATCGAACTCCCCGACCTTTGTGAGGAGCCGCATCTCTTCGGAGGATTCGATCGCAGCCAGGGGAAGCGGGCCCTTTCGGCCATCCACCAAGTCAGGACCGCGCGGCCGGCCTTTTCCGATTTCGGGAGTCCGCTCTTCCTGCATGCTGTTCCACGTTTTGCATTCAGGACAGCGGCCTAACTGTCGCGGATTTTGATAGCCGCACTGCCCGCACCGGAAGGAGGTTTTGGCTCGTATCACAGAAGAAGCGCTCCCTCCAAATGCCTCACATCGCCTGAGCACGACGCGTCCAGCCTCAGCTATTCGAATTTTACTACATTCTTAGCCTCTTGAAGAGGCGGACAGGATAACGATTTCTCGACCCGTGTCATGATAGAGAAGGCCCCTGCAAAGGTCAATTCACCCCCTATTCCGTATAGATCAACAACTGCACACCCATGATCAGAATCAGACAGGCCCAGGCGGCATCCCATCGCGAGCCCAGCCAGGCTGCATCTTCCGATGCGCTTGTACGTGATAACGGCCCCGCCAATTTGAAGGACCCGGCAAGGACGGCCATGGTGCCTATGGCTATGTGATGTAGCGCGATCATATGGCCCGCGGGATGATCGTCGTGACTGTGTAGGAACAGAAAGATCCCGGCGAGGATCGCTAATAGGGGAAGAGGCATTCTCCAGTACGCGTGTGGGATTCTTCCCATCCGCCCCAACGTTTCGACGGCCCCTACTCCGATGAGAAATACCGCATAGATCTTGTGCTGGATCGTTTCGAACTCGCCGGTGACGAAGGTCTCCAGAAAGCTTTGTGAACCGATTGGCCATGCGTCATGATCGCTCCATACGATCAGATAGGCTCCAGCGGTAAACAACGCGAGCGGCAACACAAAACGTAGCCATGGCAACATGCCAAGCGCCAAGGCCGCCCGAAGTTCGGCCAACCCGATCAATAGGACGAATGCCCCGGCCAAGTGGTGATTGAATTCGGAGTAGGCCTTCCCTTCCACCGATCCTTCCCAGTGAACCGCGGCGTTGTCTGTCGATGCGTCATGCTCATGATGCCTCTCGTAAGATGACTCAAGATGCTGGGCGTATCCAGAGCTGCCAATGGCCATCGAAACGACGAACGCGAGCCAAAGCAAACTGTCAATGAGAAACTTCACAATACGCATGAATATCGACGGGGTTCCCGGCTAGACAATGCCATATCCGCGGTGAGCGAAAGAAAATGCGTCAAAGGCGGAAAAGATTCCCAATGCGATAAATGCGACATCCGCGAATTCCCATTGGCCGCTCACATGAAGGTAGAGGAGAATGCCGCTGGGGACGGCGTACCAGAG
>Ga0066710_100002354_pt1 | contig 15179 bp, 17 predicted proteins | sample GraSoiAngelo_159_FD_79666 | JGI IMG/M metagenome (GOLD analysis project Ga0066710, IMG submission 79666) | Grasslands soil microbial communities from the Angelo Coastal Reserve, California, USA - 14_1009_16_40cm | ecosystem: Environmental > Terrestrial > Soil > Grasslands | place: USA...
AAAATCTGCTCCCGTAGTTCCATCGGCACGCCCGGCCCAGTATCTTCAATGCGCACTTCCACTCCACCGCCCCGTGCGTCCGACCGGGCCACACGCACTCGCAGCAAGCCTCCGCCCCCTCCCATCGCGTCATATGCATTTTGGACGATATTCACGAATGCCTGCTCGCTCAAGCTCTCGTCCAGCGGGACTGGCGGCAAGTTCTGCTCGTATTCCTTCTCCACTCGAACGGCTTCATCCTTGCGCAACCTCGCAACTGAGTTGAGTGCGCGATCCAGCACTGCTGTGATATCTTGCGGCGCAAGCTCCGTATGAAGCGGCCGAGCAAAGTCCAGAAAGCGCGTCACCAGTGCGCTCAACCGATTCGTCTCGGTCGAAATGTATCCTGCCAGCTCGGTGGCCAGCGGATTCGATTCCCCCAGCTTCTGCGTTAACATCTCCGCCGACCCTTTAATCACTCCCAACGGATTACGAATCTCATGCGCCAACCCCGCGGAAAGCTGACCCAAGGCCGCCAGCCGTTCCGACCGCCGCGCCTCTGCCTGCGCCTGCTCCAGGCGGCGGTTGGTTTCGGCCAATGTCTCCGCCAATTCCTGATAGCGTTTCGTCTGCCGCTGTGCCTCGACCACAAACCGATTCACCACCGTGCCCGCCAGAAAAAAGAAAAGAATGCGAATGGCAAGCTGCGAGTAGCTCTCCACCGTGATTTCGTATTCCTGAAGAGCCTCGAAGAGATACGAACAGTACGCCGCCGAAGTCAGCGCCGTCCAACCTAGCGTCGCCCAGGGACTGAAATACTCCGCGGCGGTGACCACCGGCAGAAAATAGATTGGCCAGTAGCTGCTGTTAATGCTGATCTCGCCGGTGTGATCGATCAGCAGCGTCGCCAGAACAATCTTGATCAATACTACGTAGATCGGCCCACGCCGGCCTACACGCGAAATGGCCCAACCCTCCCCGAGTTGTACCAGACCGAATGCCAGCAGGATGAGCTGTTTGTGGTACTCGGCCACCGGCGGCAGCAGCGCCAGAAAAGCCAGCAGGACCAGCCACAGCAGGTCCATCCAGTGGATCGTGGGTCTCCTTGCTTCGCTCATTCTAAGTTCTGAAGGCTCCCAGAAAAGAATACGCCGGGAGCGAGTTGATCCACTCCCGGCGCTGTGGTTGTTTGATATCGCCGTTCGATGCCGTCCCGCCATCACGTCTCATGCGAGCCTATCAGACCGCAGCGACAGCCTCCGCGTCAATGCTTGTCCGGCATCGAAGGCTTCTCCAGCTTCTGTTCGGCACACGTGACCTCTCCCGCCGAAGCTCAGAAAGAAAAACGGAGAAAGCAGCATCAAACTGCCTCCTCCGCGTTCTCTGCGAGATGGCTTTTCTCAGCCTCCTCTGCGATTCAGGCTCTCCGTTGCAGCGCCCTAGTTCTTGAGCGTAGGGCGTGGGCAGGCATCCACGATCTTCTTCGGATCGATGGCATCCTTGTCCACCTGCTCCTCCAGAATCTTCCCATCTTTTCCGATGAGAAAGTTCACGCGCCGCGGTGCCTGATATTCATCCTTGTAGATTCCCCACTCGTGCGTCACCTTCCCGCCCCAATCGCTCAGCAGGGGAAACGTAACTCCGATTTGATCCGCGAAGGCTTTGTTGGCGAAGGCACTATCCATGCTCACACCCAGGACCTGGGTGTCGGTAGCTTCCAGCGCCTTCAGATTCTGCTGGAAGTTTTTCATTTGCTGCGTTCAACCCCCGGTGAAAGCGAAGACATAAAACGCCAGAACAACATTCTTCTTCCCCCGGTATTGGCTCAAGGAAACGTCCTTCCGATCTTTCCCGTCGAAATACTGCAGCGTGAAGTCCGGGGCGACGTCCCCCACCTTGGGCATTGTTCCCTCTGCAGACTTCTTAGTCTGCGCCGCAATCGGTACAGCCGTTGAAAAAGCGAGAGCAGCCGCCAGCATCGCCGCAGCCGCCATCTTCGGAAGTCTTCTTTGCATCACGACTCCTCCACTCGGACGTTGGTCAAGCTTACCCCACAGAGGATGCCACGTAAACCGGTGGCGGGGATCATTGGGGATCATTGGCCTGTACATAGTACCTTTTTTCGCATTGCCCAAACCGCCGCGAAACAGTACATTTCTGTGTACACCCCCAAGCGCCAGTCGATGAGCATTGCTACCCTAAACGACATCTTTTTCAAGGCTGTCGAGCGCAACCTCGACCGCATGATGCTCTACCGCGACGAGGGCAAGTGGTTGCCCGTTTCGTCCCGGGAGTTCGGCCAGAAAGTCGCGTCCGTCGCCCGCACGCTGCTCGACTGGGGAATTCGTAAAGGCGACCGCGTCGCCATCCTCAGCGAAAACCGCCCCGAGTGGTCCATTGCGGACATGGCCACCCTGCTCCTCGGAGCCGTCACCGTCCCGCTCTACACGACGCTCACCGCTGAGCAAACCGCCTTTGCGCTGCGCGATTCCGGATGCCGCGCCATCTTCCTCTCGTCCGACCACCAACTGCAGAAGGTTCTCTCCATCCTTTCCCAGACGCAGCTCGAAAACGCCGTCGTAATGGATCGCGTCCAACTAAAAACCGATCCCGCCCCCCTCGCCGGAACCTGCATCACCATGGACCGCGCCATGCATCACGCCTTTGCCGGACTCGATGCCGAGATCGACGCCCAAGCCCGCTCGATAGGCCCCGACGACCTCGCCACGATCGTCTACACCTCCGGCACGACCGGAACCTCCAAGGGCGCGATGCTGACGCACGGCAACATCGCTTCCAATCTCCAATGCTCTTTGCTGGGCTTCGACATCCGTCCCGGCAAGATCAGCATCTCTTTCCTACCGCTCTGCCACATCACAGCCCGCCACGTGGATTTCTCCATGCTCTACCACGGCGTGACGCTCGCCTACTGCCCCTTCATCGAGCAGTTGTCCACCACTCTACTGGAGGTACGCCCCTCCATCTTCGTCGCCGTCCCTCGCGTCTACGAAAAAATCTACGCGCAGGCCGTACAGAAGGCGAAAGGCTTCCCCAAGGCCGCTATCTTTCGCTGGGCGTTGTCCATCGGCAACACCCACAAACCCGAAATTCTTGCGGGTTGCACTCCCACCTCGCCGCGCTGGAAACTCGCCAACAAGCTGGTCTTCTCCAAGCTCCGTGCCGGTCTCGGCGGCAGAGCCGAAGTCTTTATCTCCGGAGGCGCGCCTTTAGGCCGCGATCTGGCCGAGTGGTACGCCAGCGCCGGCATCCGTATTCATGAAGGCTATGGCCTCACCGAGACCTCGCCCGTCATCGCCGTAAACACGCCCGACAATCACCGCATTGGAAGCGTCGGCAAAATTCTTCCCAATCTCGAGGTAAGCATCGCCGAAGACGGCGAAATCCTGGTACGCGGCCCCTCTGTGTTTAAAGGCTACTGGAACCGCCCCGAAGAAACCGAAAACGCTTTCGTCAATGGCTGGTTCAAGACCGGCGACATCGGCAACATCGACGCCGATGGATATCTCTCCGTCACCGACCGCAAGAAAGACCTCATCAAGACCTCCGGCGGAAAATTCATCGCTCCGCAGCTGATCGAAAACTCGCTCAAACTGAATCCTCTGATAGGAATCGCCGCCATCGTCGGCGACAAACGCAAATTCGCCGCCGTGATCATCTCGCCGAATTTCCCCCTGCTCGAAGAATGGGCGCGCACCAACACCATTCCTTTCTCATCGCGCACCGAACTCGTTGCCAATCCCAAAGTGCAAGCGCTCTACGAAGGCTTGGTAGAGCAGACGAATCAGAACCTGGCGCGCTTCGAAAAGTTGAAGCGAGTGCTGCTGGTCCCCGACGAATTCTCCATCGCCAACGGAGCCCTCACGCCCACCATGAAACTCCGCCGCCGCGTCATCGACGACCGCTACCGCCACCAGGTCGACGACCTCTACGCCCAAGCCGAAGCCGCAACCCCAGTTTCCTAAACTGTGGTAAGCACAAGATGTGGAGGCAACTAAAAATGTGGGGACAGCCGCCCTCGGCTGTCCGGTCGGGCGCAGCTCGACTTGTGCGGGCTGACGCTCCTTTCACTACAATGAATCCATGTCGGAATCATTGATCATCGCCGGACGCCACTTCCGCTCCCGCCTCATCGTAGGCACGGGAAAATACAAATCCTTCCAGGAAAGCGCCCGCGCCCTCGAAGCCAGAGACGCCGTAATGGTCACCGTCGCCGTCCGCCGCGTGAACCTCGACCGCAGCAAAGAATCCCTGCTCGACTACATCGATCCCAAAAAATATTTCCTGCTCCCCAACACCGCCGGCTGCTACACCGCCGACGAAGCCATCCGCGCCGCCCGCCTGGGACGCGAGGTCGGCATCTCTGACTGGGTCAAGCTAGAAGTCATCGGCGACCAGGCCACGCTCTACCCCGACGTCCAAGCCACGCTCGAAGCCACGCGCGTGCTCGTAAAGGAAGGCTTCACCGTTCTTCCGTACACCTCGGATGACATCGTTGTCGCGAAGCGCCTGATCGATGCGGGAGCGGCCACGATCATGCCCCTCGGTGCCCCGATTGGCAGCGGCATGGGCATTCAGAATCAGGCCCACATCCGCATCCTGCGCGAGATGATCACCGGAGTTCCACTGATCGTAGACGCAGGCGTAGGCACCGCCTCCGACGCCGCAATCGCCATGGAACTAGGCGCCGACGCCGTCCTGATGAACACCGGAATCGCCAATGCCCAGGATCCCGTGCTGATGGCCGAAGCCATGCACCACGCCGTGCTAGCGGGACGCCAAGCCTACCTGGCCGGCCGCATGCCAAGAAAGCTGTATGCCACAGCCAGTTCCCCGCTGGAAGGCGTCGTACGGTAGGGAGTAGCGCCGGCAAGGACGCCGGCTGTCCCGGCGGCGCTCGCCGCCGGCCTTGCCACGAAAACAGAAGGGCGGCCCTGAAGCCGCCCTCATTTGAAAGTCCATCCTCCGCCGATCAAGGTTCACCTGCAGTGATCAGCGAAATCTGCCGCTCAAAGCATCTTCGCACTTTCCACATGGATCGAGTCACCCTTCACCGCGCCAGTAGCGGCAATGTGATGTCCCTCATGCCCCTTCAACGCATCCGGGTTATCGATCGCAAGCACCTTCTGATCCTTGTCCGTCACGATCACCATCTTCGCGCCAGCGGCCAGACACTTCTTGGTGCAAGCCTCCCCACCAGCATTGGCGCCTTTCGCACCGCACTTGTCGTCGACCACCCACCCATTCACGGTTGCACTCTTCCCCATGTCATCAAACGCCCAAGCCGCCAGGGCAAACACGAAACACATCAAGAGACAAAGCGCTAGAACTTTTCTCATGGCCGGTATTCTCCTTTTTGAATGTTCTTTGCTGCAGCAGCAAGCCGCAGATATGACGGGTACTATTCGCGCTCGCAGAGATCCGCTCACAAGCATCGAATCAAAGCCCCCAGGAATTCCAAGAAATCCCTGCCCGATGGTGAATGAGGCAACGGAAATATACCACAGTGAAATAATTCATTTGTCAGTGGATTTTGTAAAAACTGGTGCGTTGAAGTTGGTTCCTGTCATGCTGAGCGTAGCATTGAGGATCGCGCCAGCGATCCTCAATGCGAAGTCGAAGCATCCCTACCTGCACAAAATTGCCTGAAGTAAGAGGCCGCCCTTTCCCACATCCAGCAGCCGAACTATCTCGGAACTGCCGAAACTATTTTTTCGCCGAGTGGTTCGCGGGCACCGCAGGCTTGGCGGGCATCGGAGGAACATAAACGTATTCGCCAGGCTTCACATATCCAAACTGCTCCCGCGCTTCCTTCTCGATAGCCTGCTGGTCGCTCTTCAAACCCTGGACTTGCTGCGCGTAGCGGTCATTCTCCAACTGCATCTCGACGATTCTCTTTTGGAGCGCCTCGTGTTCCGCACGTTTCTGGCGGTACACAACCATGCCATTGGCCCCAAACATAACATGCACAAACAAGAAGCAAGCCAGCAATGCCACGGCGATGGTTGCAATGCGCCGTCGCAATGCGTAGATCTGCGTCAATGCCGGACGAGCATGCTCGATCCATGACGCGGCCAGAGCCTCCGCCTGCGGCGCCCGCTCCACCACCGCCCGCAAGCCATCCTCCGGCCGCGGAAACCTCCGAATCTTTAACAAATGCCTCACTCGAAAATCCATTGTTTAGCAGCCAGACTCAGCTTCTCCAAACCCGCCTCATCGCGCGCCTCAGAATACACCCGCACCACCGGCTCCGTTCCCGACAACCGGTAGCAAACCCACGAACCGTCTTCTAGGACCACCTTCAGTCCATCGGTGCGCACCACTTCACAGACCTTGCGTCCCGCAAATTCCCGCGGATCAGAGCGTAACTTTTCAGTGAACTTCTCTTTCACCTCCGCCGTCAATCGGAAGTTCTCCCGCCGCGGATAATAGGAACCAACCTGGTTACTCAGCGACTTCAATTGTTCACTCAGCGACTTCCCTCTTCGCGCCACCATCTCGCAGCACAACAGGCCCGCCAGCACGCCATCCTTTTCCGGCACATGATGCCGGATCGACAACCCCGCGCTCTCTTCCCCGCCAATCGCGATCTTGTCCTGCATGATCAGCTCGCCGATGTACTTGAATCCCACCGGAGTCTCATAAAGCTGCACGCCATGCTTCTTCGCCAGCGCATTCACCAGATTCGTGGTCGCCACCGACTTGGCCACGCCATTCTTCCAGCCACGGCTCTCCACCAGGTAGTCAAACAACAAGGCAATCACATAGTTCGGCTGCAGGAAAGTCCCGTCACCATCGACAATTCCAAACCGGTCCGCATCCCCGTCGGGCGCAATGCCGATCTGCGCTCCCATCTCCCGCATCGTTCCGCGCAGATCCTCCAGCAGATGATCGTCCGGTTCCGGCGCATGCCCGCCAAACAGCACGTCGCGCTGATCGTGCACCGTAGTTACCTGCACGCCCGCACTACGCAGAAGTTTGTCCGAATATCCCCTTGCCGCACCCCACATCGGATCAAATCCCACGCGCAGCCCAGCCTTCCGAATGACCTCGAGATCGACAATTTCGCCGAGTCGCTTCAGGTAAATCGGCCTAGGATCGACCTTTTCCGCCGCGGGACTCTGCCCAGTTCGCTGACTCCTCGGCGAGGCGCCAGTTTCCGCCGCCACAATCTCGGCTTCGATCTTTTTGGTCACCTCCGGTAGAGCGGGACAGCCGTCTGGAGTCGAGAACTTGATCCCGTTATACTCCGGCGGATTGTGTGAGGCGGTGAAGTTGATAACCCCATCGGCCTTCGTCTGGATAACCGCGTAAGAGAGCGCCGGCGTGGGCGCCGCTTCCGATGCGACCACCGGCGTGATGCCGTGCGCCGCCAGAATCTCAGCCGCCATCGAACAAAAAGTCTCCCCCAGGAAACGAGGATCGCGCCCCACAATCACTCGCGCGCCCTGCGCCTTTTGCGATACGACGTAGCGCGCAATCCCGTTCACGGCGCGCCTAACGTTGGCGAAGGTGAACTCCTCCGCCATCACGGCACGCCAACCCGATGTCCCGAACTTGATTTGCGTGGTCATGTTTCAAACCTCTCGCCCTCACACGAAAATGTTAATCTCTCCGCAAACAGCTGAAAGCTGACAGCTGAAGGCTGATTTTATATGACCGACAAACGAATCGTCCTCACCACCGCAGGATCCGAAGAGGAAGCCCGCAAGATCGCACAACACCTGGTGGAACATCGCCTCGCCGCCTGCGTGAACATCGTCCCGCAAGTCGAATCGATCTATCGTTGGCAGGGTAAGGTGGAGTCCTCGCGGGAATGGTTGCTGGTGGTCAAGTCGACCGCAGTGAAATTCGCCGCCGTTCGCGATGCGATTCGCGAATTGCATTCTTACGACCTGCCCGAATGCATTGCCATTTCCATCGAAGAAGGCAGTCCACAGTACTTGCAATGGCTGGCAGAGTCGGTGGGATAACCCCGCCAGGTTAGAAAAAAAACGACAGGCAGCGAAAGCTGGTTTCGCTGCCTGTCGCTGCTCAAGACGAACTCCTCAAGACGAACGGCTACCGATGACGAGGAACCCCTGAGCTCCGGTCAACTCTGCGATCACGCCGGTCCGATCTCACATCACGCCGGTCAGCACGAACATCGCGGCGATCTTTGTGCGCATCGCGCTTATCCTTGTGTATGTCGCGAGCATCGTGGCGAAAATCTCTGCGGTCCTTCGCAGCATCCTTCATGTCGCCGTTCTTGACGTCCTGCCGCAGATCGGCACGGTCCTTTCTCAAGTCAGTGCGATCGTTGCGCATGTCGCGCCGGTCGTGGCGCAGGTCTCGCTTGTCTTTGCGCGTGTCGCGGACATCCTGCCGGGCATCTTTTCGGTCTGCACCTGTATCACTGGGCGTCGCGGTTTGTCCGAACGCAACCAAAGACGCCATCACAAAAAGAACCGCACCCAATATCCTTCGTCGCATATTTGTCCTCCAGAAACTGCGGATTTATGGACGAGGTGGCCACCTCTCCAGCACACAAGTAGAAACCCATGGTCTGTAAGAAAGTCGCTACGGCTTCTCCGAAAAAAGGCCATTGTCGCCGCGCGTTACTACAGGACTCACCTTAAGGACGGCCGCTGAACGAGACCGCGGAGGTTCAGACGCCAATAGTCGAGGGAGAAAGGAGGGTCATCGGCCGCAGCCTGGGCAGTGAGATTTTCCATGAACTCTGTGCGAAGCTCTTCGGTGGGAAGCTGTTCGAGATGACGGCGCAGAATAATATTGCGCACGAACTCCGTGTACTGTTGTGCGCCATTCAGTACCGTGGGAGCGGGTTCGAGCGAAGTCTGCACATGGACCAAACCCGCGCGACGTAGCGTTTCAGCGGCACCCTCCGCGTCCTCATAGAGCCAGGGCTCGCGGAAACCGGCGAAAAACTCTGCGAATCTGGGAGTTGCCGCAAGTTTGTCGGCCCGCGTTCGCAGCGAGACTAGGTTGGGCCCGCCACCGCATTGTGCTTCGAGCCATCCTCCCGGAACGAGCGCGTTGTGCAATCCGAGAAACAGGCGATCGTGGTCGAGCACCCAATGAAATGCTGCGGTGCTTACGATTCCGTCGAAGGCACGCTCAAATGGAAGATCGAGCAAGTCAGCCGCGACCAGACTCACTCGCGATCCATACTGCGCCAGCAAATGCTCCCGCGCCGACTGCAACATGTTTTGGGAAAGATCGATGCCTACCACTCGTCCGTGAGGTAAAACTTCGAACAGATCTGCAGTGAGGCGGCCAGTGCCACATCCGGCATCGAGCACGACTTCGTCGCCGCGCAGGCGCAGTCGCGACAACACCTTCTTGCCCCAACTCACCTGTGGACCCGAAAGCCGGTGGTAGACCGCCGAATTCCACTCTCGAGACGTTGATTTCATCGGTCGGTGATCTGCGGTTCAGATCGCGTCCAGCGCCTGGTCGATGTCGTCGACAATGTCCTCGACATTTTCGATTCCTACCGAGACGCGCACCAAGCCGTCGGTGATGCCGATGGCCTTGCGTCCCTTTTCGCCGAGAGCCGCGTGCGTCATGGTCGCAGGATGAGAAATCAGCGTCTCGACTCCGCCGAGCGATTCGCCGAGCGAGCAGACACGAACTTTCTTGAGCATCTTGTTCGCATTCTTCAACGAACCAGTTTCGAACGTGATCATCGATCCGAAGCCGCTCATCTGCTGTTTCGCCAAGGCATGCTGGGGATGGCTCTTCAATCCGGGATAAAAAACTTGCTTCACCTTTTTGTGCGACGCCAGAAAATCCGCGACCATCCTTCCGCTGCGATCGTGAATTTCCATGCGCGCGGCCAGCGTCTTCACTCCGCGCAACACCAGCCAACACTCAAAAGGAGAGAGAATCGCTCCCGCGGCCTTCTGCAGGAAGGCCAGCTTCTCGGCTTGCTCCGGCTTGGTGCAGATGACGACGCCGCCCAGTCCATCGCTGTGGCCGTTGAGGAACTTCGTGGTCGAGTGGATCACCATGTCCGCGCCCAGCGCGATCGGTTCCTGGAAGTAGGGCGACATGAAGGTGTTGTCCACCACCAATTCCACTTTCGTGCGGCGGCAGATACCGCTGATGGCAGCGATGTCGCTCAGGCGCATCAAGGGATTGGTGGGCGTCTCGATATATACCAGTCGCGTGTTCTTGCGAATCGCGCGCTCGACGTTCCCGGAATTGGAAGTATCGACGTAGGAGAACTCGAGTCCGAATCCAGCCAGCACTTGATTGAACAGGCGCGGCGTCCCGCCATACAGATCGTTGCCGCAGACCACGTGGTCGCCGGACTTCAGCATGCTCGCAACCGCGTTGATTGCCGCCATGCCGCTGGCGAAGACTGGCGCCGCGATGCCGCCTTCGAGTGCAGCCAGGTTCTGCTCAAGTCGCACGCGGGTGGGATTGGAGACGCGTGAATACTCGTAACCTTTATGCTCGCCAATTCCCTGCTGGACATACGTTGAGGTGGGATAGATGGGGACGGTCACGGCGCCGGTGAGGGGATCAGGTTCCTGCCCGGCATGGATAGCGCGAGTGGCGAAACCGGTTTGCTTATTCTTCTTCATCTGCATTCATCAGTGAAATCTGCAAGCAAAGTAGGCCTCTTCCCTAAATTCCGCCCTCAAAGATCCTTTTCGATAAATAGCGCTCCGCGGAATCCGGGATCACAGTAACGACTCGCTTCCCGCTCCCCAGGCGTTTTGCGATCTGCAAGGCTCCAAACACCGCGGCGCCTCCGCTCGATCCGGAGAGCACACCTTCGCGAGCGGCAAGTTGCTTGACCATTTCGAAAGCATCCTGGTCGGTCACCGTGATCACTCCATCGCACACCGAGCGGTCGAATGTCTTGGGGATGAAGCTGGCCCCGATTCCTTCCACCTTGTGAGGACCAGGCTTGCCGCCTCCCAGCACCGAGCCCTGGGTCTCGACGGCGAACGCCAGCACGGGCGAGAGATTGTCTTTCAGGAAGCGGCCCACGCCGGTGAACGTTCCCGATGTGCCGCAGCCCAGCACGACGGCATCGATCCTGCCGTCCATCTGCTCGAAGATTTCGCGCGCGGTGGTTTCGTAATGGTAGTCGGGGTTAGCGGGATTCTCGAATTGTCCGGCCATGAAGGCGGTGCGATCGGTGGCGACCAACTCGTTGGCGCGGCGGATGGCGCCCTGCATGCCCTCGGCGTCAGGGGTGCGGAACACCTCGGCGCCGAGGGCCCGCATGATCGTGACCTTTTCTTCGGAGAAGCGCTCTGGGACAAAGAGCTTCACCTTGTAACCACGATTCACGCCGATCAGCGCCAGTCCGATGCCTGTGTTCCCCGCGGTAGCCTCGACAATCGTTCCCCCCGGTGCGAGTTTCCCATCCTGTTCGGCGCGGCGGATGATCCCGATGGCGGCACGGTCCTTCACACTCCCGCCCGGGTTCAGGTATTCGAGCTTGGCGAACACGTCGGCGGATCCGGCGGGGACCAGGCGCTTCAACTGCAACATCGCAGTCTCGCCGACCAGTTGGGTAATGTCATCGGCAACGCGCAGGCGGGAGACTTCGGAAGTTTTTGAGCGCACGTTACAGGTTAAGGGGAGGAGGTGGAATCGTCAATCAGGGCGGGGCCTCGGTGGCCTCGGGTTTGTCAACCTGGAGCACCCGCGCTATCATCTGGGGAACGGTCTTCGCGATCGGGGTGAGGCAAACCATGGCGCAGCGCGACCCTTCGTCATTAATCAAGCCTCCGTCGATTCAGGTTGGGCTCGGCCTTGTTATCCTCACAGCGGTGAGCTAGATTTGCGGCTATAAGGTGTTACTACGGACTGGCGCACGAGATCAAGCAGCCGATTACCGCTGCAGTCACTGACGCCAGGACCTGTTTGCGCTGGCTTGGGCGCGATGATCCCGATGTGTCAGAGGCACGCGAAGCCGCATCGAGACTCGTGACGGACGTAACCCGCGCGGCGGACATCATCAGCAGAATCAGCTCCCTGTTCAAGAAGGGCGCTACACGAGTTGGTCGATGTAAATGAGCTCATTCAGGAAATGACTCTCCTGCTGCGCAACGAGGCCGCCCGGTACTCGATTTCGATCCGCTCCGACCTCGCCGAGGATCTTCGCCAGAGTCATGGCAAACCGTATCCAGTTGCAGCAGGTATTCATGAACCTGATGCTTAATGGCATCGACGCGATGAAGGAGGTATGCACCGCGGGTGAACTTGCGATAAGGTCACAACGAGTCAAGGATGGCGAGTTGCTGGTCTCGGTCAGCGATACGGGCATCGGATTGCCGCTGCAGCAACCCGAACAGATCTTCAGCGCTTTCTTCACTGCCAAAGCCCAGGGTACCGGTATGGGACTCCCAATCAGCCGGTCCATTATCGACTCTCATGGAGGTCATTTGTGGGCCACGTCCAACTCTAAGGGAAACGCAAGTTTTCATTTCACTCTGCCCAACGAAGTCGAAAGCCGTCGCACGTCAGCTCAAGACGGCGTTCATCCTCTGAGCGCATAGATCGCATAGATAGGTTCGGAGCTGCCGGGGATTCCAAGCAGGCTGGGGAGTTGTAGCCAGTCAGCCCTGCCTACTGGAACTTCCAGCGGGTGGCCTTGCCGATAAACTCCCTCTCCCACAGACCGAACACGGTCCGTGGCCGCACCGCAAACACCGGCTCTGTCATCGCCAGAATGTCATCCTTCATCGAGGACATGTCGAACTTGTATTTCTCTTTGTACTTTGCCAGAAGCTTTCGCCGCGACGCGACGCCCGCAACTTCCGCGATGCCCTCGACGATCACCGCTTCATGCGCATGTTCGGTACACACCACACAGTTCGGATTCCGAGCCAGATTTTTCGCCTTGCGCGACTTGCTGCCGGTGCTGAAGAGGAAGCGGCCCTCCAGCCACAATCCCCAGACGACCATCGTGTGTGGAGAGCCGTCAGGCCTCACCGTCGTGATCCAGTAGTTGTGCGATTTTTTTAGCCGCTGTTCCGCCCAGGTCCACGGAAGCAGGCCCTTGTTGCCTGAAGGCAAACCGTATCCCGGCATATGGGGGCGACTGGCCTTCGGACTCTTGGATTTGACTCGAGTATTACGATTCGCCATGTGCAATGATCCTGCGGTTCTCTCTGCGACTTTTGCGGAATTTCTCCGCGACCTCTGCGATAAAGGGTGAAGAGAACAACCCAAGAAGTCGCACGTAGCGGCGGACGCTCTCGTCCGCCACGCGCAGCGATGCGAGCGTCCCCCGGACGAATGCGTCCGGGTCTACGCGATTGTCCTGGTCCACTGGTCGATCCGTTCCAGGGCCTCCTGAAGATTCTGGCGGGAATTCGCGATACTGAAGCGAAGATAACCTTCCCCGAACTCACCAAACGACGTTCCGGAGAGCGCCGCCACCCCCGCCTTTTCCAGCAAAGCATCAGCCAGCGGCTTGGACTTCCATCCCGTCGCCGTCACATTGGGAAACACATAGAAGGCCCCCTTGGGCATGCGGCACGAAAAACCCTTGATCTTGTTCAAGCCGGCCACGAACACGTCGCGACGGCGCTGGAACTCGTCGCGCATGTGGTCCACCGAGCTCTGGTCGCCGCGGATGGCTTCAATTCCCGCAACCTGCGTGAAGCTCGCAGTACACGAGTTCGAATTGGTCATCAGACGCGTCATGTGCGCCGCCAGCTCCGGACGCATCACGCCATAGCCCAGGCGCCATCCTGTCATGGCGTAGGTCTTCGAGAATCCGTCGAGCAGGATGGTGCGTTCCTGCATTCCCGGCACTGACATGATTGAGAAGTGCTCGCCGCCGTCAAAGAGCAGGCGGCTGTAGATCTCGTCCGACAACACCAGAATATTGCGATCGCCAATAGCATCCGCGATATGCTCAATGTCCCGGCGCTCCAGTACCCCGCCGGTAGGATTCTGCGGCGAATTCACGATGATCAACTTTGTGCGGTCGCTGATAAGGGAAGCCAGCTCATTTACATCAAGCGAGAAGTCGCGCTCCTCGCGCAGGTGGATGGGGACCGCTCTCCCGCCCACGTACCTGATCATCGACTCATAAATCGGAAAGCCGGGATTGGGATAGATCACCTCATCTCCTTCATCAATCAAAGAAAGAATCATGAAGAAAATAATGGGTTTGCCGCCCGGTACCACAACCACTTCATCGCTCGTGACCTTTACTCCGCGAGTACGGCTGACATATTCGGCCAGTGCCTGCCGCAACTCCGGTAGACCCGCCGAAGGCCCATAATGGGTCCAACCCTTGCGCAAGGCTTCCACTCCAGCTTCGACCACATTCGACGGAGTGTCGAAATCCGGCTCGCCAATCTCCAGGTGGATGATGCTTTTCCCCTGACGTTCCAGCGCACGCGCTTTGTTCAAAACCTCAAAAGCGGTCTCGGTACCCAGCCGCGACATGCGACGTGCCAGGCGCAACTCGTGTTGAGTGGCTCTTTCCATGACAGCAAACTCCTCACACGGCAAACGGCACATTATACGCCCCGCTCCGCGGCGATCCCTGCGCTGGGCTACCACTCGCGCGCCAGGTTAGCGGCAACACGAAAGAGTCCGTGAACCACCAAGGACAGGAAGTTTCACGAGGGTTTTACTTTCTACCTTCGTGTACCTTCGCGTCCTTGGTGGTTAATCTAGGCAACTATCAGGCGTACACTGCAGCAAAGAATCTTCTCCCGCCCGATGCGACCCTGGAGGAACTTATGAACTCCTACCTTGACGAGCTCTATCAGCACCAGGAATGGGCCGATGCCAAGCACTGGTGCTTCTTCGAAGCTCACGCCGTGGCCCTTGACGACAAGGCGATCCGAGAGCGCGTGCTCCACATCCATCTGGTGCAGCGGGCATTTCTCTGGGTGGTCGGTCCCCGTACCTCCCCATTCCAGATGCTGAAATTTGAGGACTTCGCTACCATGGCCGACCTGAAAACCAATGCCCGGCAATACCACGTCGAAATTGGTCAGATGCTGAAGGAGTTGCCCCCCGCGCGAATGGAGGAACTCGTCGAGGTACCCTGGTTCAAACCGCAGCTAAAGATCAGCGTTCGCCACGCGCTCACTCAATGCGCCATGCACAGCCACTACCATCGCGGACAGAACGCGACCCGCCTGCGGGAACTGGGCGGCACCCCGCCAATGACAGATTTCATCGTGTGG
>Ga0066710_100002356_pt1 | contig 15175 bp, 14 predicted proteins | sample GraSoiAngelo_159_FD_79666 | JGI IMG/M metagenome (GOLD analysis project Ga0066710, IMG submission 79666) | Grasslands soil microbial communities from the Angelo Coastal Reserve, California, USA - 14_1009_16_40cm | ecosystem: Environmental > Terrestrial > Soil > Grasslands | place: USA...
CCGGGCTTCAACATGCAATGGAAGACGACTCGGTTCACGGTCGCCCGAGCCGGCGACCTCGCCTACGGTGTCGGGACGAACCAGGTCTCGTTCAACGACGAGAATGGCAATCGTGTCACGTCGCGAGGCAAAGCCGTTACGATTTGGAGAATGGAGAGCGCACGCGCATGGAAATGCGTTGTCGACATCTGGAACGACGACGCGCCGTTATCGAACATTTCGTAGGTCTCTGGGTTCAACTCGCTAGTCGGGTTCCTGTAAATGCCATGAAGCCAGATTCGCCAATGCTCTTAATGACTGTGTTTGAAACCTCTAGATAGGCAGCTGGCTTCCGAGTCATCCGATGAAGACTTAACAGAGCCCTAGGCTTGCTTGCTCCCTAGAAACTGATTGCACTGGAATTTTCTCGAATGAGAGAACGACACAGACTGATTCCAAGGAAAAGTAGCAGGAACCATACCGTAGCTGTCCCAACTGAGAAGGTCCTAGCTTTCAGGGTTCAACGCCATAACTTGGATCGTAAGGAGCCAAGAGCCATCACTGGGGTAGCTGCAGTGTGTGGAATCCATGCTCAGGTAATGTCTGCGGCACTTGGTCAATTCTGGGCAAGAACTAGGGGGATTGGACCGGAAGATATGCACGACGGCTTGTGGAAACAACGGAGTCTTGTCAAGACTTGGTGCATGCGGGAACTCTCCACATAATTCCAATGGACGACCTTGACGTTTTCGCGGGCGCTCGCCGGAGAGTCTCCACGGACAGGGAAACGCAGTGGATGAAACATTTCGGCATTTCGTATAGTGACTTTGATGCTGTTACTCATGCAATACGCGATGCCCTAGATGGCAAGGCGCTAACGCGGTTAGAACTACTGGAAAAGATCGCCAAGCGCCTGAAGCCCAAACTGCGGCTGTTACTGAAATCAAGCTGGAACGAACTATTACATCCGGCTTCCTTCGAAGAAGTACTTTGCTTTGGGCCACAAAGGGGCAGTGAGACTACTTTTGTCTCCCCCAAGTATTGGCTCAAATCGTGGAGAAATCGCCTGACGCCTGAAGAATCTAGGGTGGCTTTGCTTGAGCGTTATTTGAGGGTCTATGGTCCATCAGACAGATTAGAATTTGCGGCATGGGCAGGCATGGACCCCGTTAATGCAAAACCTACCTGGGAATCTATGCTTGAGAGGATGATAGAAGTCGCGTATTGTGACAGAAGAACCTGGTTACTGAAAGATGATCTGGAGGCCCTCTTGGGGTCAGAGTTCAGAGACCCCGTAAGGCTGATTCCGAATTTCGACGTTTACTTGGCTGGACGAGATAGACGAGTACTTACCTCGAGCAGAGAAGCACACAAGAGAGTGTATCGTGAGGCCGGCTGGGTATCAGCCGTGGTACTTGCGCAGGGAAAAGTGAGTGGGCTCTGGTCATCTAGAACTCAGAAAGATAAACTACTTTTCAGGATCGAACCTTTCGCCAAGTTCGGTTCAGGTTTGCGCAGATCCGTTGAAGAGGAGGCTGAAGCGTATGCTGATTTTCTAGGTGGCACATCTGGTCTGAGCATCTCATGGTCCAGATCGTAGGTTGATCCTTCTTCCGACATGGCCCCTAAGGCCCGTGCGGGGGGTGGGATTCGCGCACCAGGAGCTAAGCCGCGAGATAGATGCTTTTTACCATTTGAGAGTGTCGGATGATGATGCTTAGAAGGGAACCGAACCCGGGTTTGGACTCCCTCGCGTGAAGACCCTGTTAGAGAGCTTGAACTCTTCACTGAATCTAAGTTCGTCGCTCCCAGACAGAGATTAATCAAATCTGGTTTGGACTCCCCAGAAGGGAGTCTGAACCCTCGCAAGACCATGACAAAGGTTTGAGTTTGAACTCATCGCCGGAGCGCAATCGTGGGAAGCCCCTTCTTACTCGAACTTTTGCCGTTGTCGCTCGGAGCTTTGCCATTCAGACCGCAAATACTGTCTGTAGACCTGGAGCCTTTCGGCAATCAGGCGTAGGAAATCCTCCTGCAGTTTCATTATTCTCTCATGAGCGAGTTCTCTCTCTGTCTCCGTGCGGCGGGTGCCCACGGGTATGAATTCAAGGGCGGACATTGTGACAAGATCAGAGATGTCGGCGTGGGACAGTATCAGAGTTGTCTGGGCTTCGAGAGAATCGAGTGAATGGCAGCGGCAAACGGGCATGCTATCGCTAGACTGAAATTGTATGATAAATTGATAGCGTCCCTTACCCAATCAAAACCGATGATCAATCAAAGACAGTCTGAGCTTTCTGACTGTCAAATTACTTGACCTCCTCATCTGCATTGGGCTCGGCTATAATACGGTAGCTTCAGAAAGATAAGCATTCTTGTGAGCTCGAGTCCGATTGACTGGGTGGCGCCTTCCAACCGTCTTCTCTCTGGACCCGATCCCAGAGCTGCTCCAGGAACACTTTGACGCCGTCTTTGTAGCCTCTAAAATACAATTGCAGATTCGCATGTCGACGGGAGGTTTGAACTAGTCTAGTGTTTTGAGCTGGTTCCTAAGAGACATGAGTTCGCTTTTCAGTTGTCGTATCCTTGACTCGCGCTTGCGAAGTTCCTCATTCTCAGCCTCCAGCTGGTTAGAACGTTTGGCAAGTTCTTCCTCAAGTCGCTGGTGCTCCGCTTCGCGAAGCGCATGTTGTATTGCGGGGCCCAAACGCTCTGGTCTGTCTTTCAGAACATAGTCGGTTGCTCCCAAATTGAGCGTTTCCATAGCGTGAGAGTCGTCTATGAATCCGGAGACTATGATTATCGGAATATTCGGGTTTTTCGCTCGGGCTAGCTTGATGGCCGAGGGCCCGTCGATGTCTGGCAGGTTATAATCGGAGACTATGATGTCGGGACAGAAACTGTCGAGACTCTCAACATACTCGGCCTTTGTTGTCACGTGCTTCACCTTGAACGCTGAACCGCTCCTTGATATTCTGCGCTGGAGAAGTTCCGCATCTTCGAGGCTGTCTTCTAAGAGAAGAACCTTGAACTGTCGGGCTTCCGTCATTCAACTTCCTCATTCAATTTTGAGGGGGCTGGTTTACCACCATCCAATAGAGACCGGCAGTGGCAACCGCTTTCACAAATTCTTCGAGTCCGAAAGGCTTGACAATGTAGCTGTTTACCCCCAGCTCGTAACATTGTTTCAGATCGCTGTCTTCCCGAGATGATGTGAGAACGACTACTGGGATGTCCTTGGTTCTTTGGTCTGACTTTAGCCGCCTGAGAACTTCTATGCCACCCACCTTGGGCATTTTCAGGTCGAGCATAATGACTTTCGGAACTCGACGACGAATTCTCTCACCTTCGAATTCCTTTCCGAATACGTATTCCAAGGCCTCTTTACCGTCTTTGACTGCATGGACCTTTTGAGCTAGATTGATTGTTTTCAGCGCTCTAAGCGTTAGCTCCGTATCGGTTTCGCTGTCTTCTGCCAGAAGGAGCTCTTCACTGGTCGATCTGCTCGTGTTTCTCACTCCTTGATGGGTACGGATAGGAAGAAGGTAGCACCCTCGCCAACCTTTCCTTCTGCCCAGACTTGTCCGTTGTGTCTAGTTACGATTCGGTGGACAATCGCAAGACCCACTCCGCTACCCTCATAGTCCTCTTCTGAATGAAGTCTTTCAAAAACCCGAAACAGTTTGTTAGAGTATTCCATGCTAAAGCCGACTCCGTTATCCTTAACGTAATAGACGATCTGATTCTTCTCGCGATTGCTACCCACCTCGATTTTCGGTCGTTCCTTCTTGCCGGTGAATTTAACTGCGTTCGATAGGAGATTTATCCAGACCTGTCGAAACAGAGCCGGGTCCACTTCAGCATTTGGCAGCGGATGGATCTTGAACTCAATTTCTCGGTTTGGAGCGTTCTGCTTCAACTCCTTGAGGACATCGTTCACCATGTCCGACATCTCAACATCCTGGGTTCTTACTTCTGTACGTCCCAAGCGGGACAGTGTAAGCAAATCATCGATAAGCTTCGCCATTTGCTGGACGTTCTTGCGGATGACTGATAGCATCCTCTTCCCCTCGTCGCCTAAGGGCCTTGAATAGTCATCCAAGAGGATCTTTGAGAAACCGTCGATCGCGCGGAGAGGAGCACGCAAATCATGCGATACTGAATATGTGAATGCTTCGAGTTCTCTATTGGAAGCTTCTAACTGCTGAGTTACCTGCTTTCCTACGGTCACGTCACGAGCGGCTGCGAATATTCCTAGGACGTTGCCCTTGTCGTCTCTGTAGACGGACGCGTTGTATAGGACGTCTGTAAGTTTTCCGGTAGTGGAGCGAATCGTCAGTGGGTAGTCCTTGACGAATCCTTCCTTGAAGACTTGTTGGTATCCGTCTCGAGCCTTCTGCGGCTCTATGAAATAGTTCGAAAAGTCAGTGCCAATCAGTAGTTGTCTGGGCACTCCCGTCACTCTCACCGTCGCGTCGTTCACATCTGTAATCTTTCCGTCGGCGCTGATCGTAACTAGCGGGTCGAGACTGGCCTCGATTAGGCTTCGCGCATACTGAGAGGCTTTTCGAGTGTCAGTCACATCACGAGCAGCTGCGAATACTCCTCTGACCTTTCCAGCAGCGTCACGATATACGGTTGCATTGTAGAACACGTCCGCGACTCGGCCCGACGAGTGGCGAATGGCAAGCGGATAGTCTTTCACAAATCCTTCTTTGAATACCTTCCTATAGCCTTCCCGGGCTTTCCTGGGTTCGGTGAAGTAGTTTGAGAAATCGGTCCCGGTCAGCCATTCTCGTGAAACGCCGGTAATCAATTCCGTTGCGTGATTTACGTCTGTGATTTTTCCTTCGGGACTGATTGTAACGAGGGGGTCAAGGCTTGCCTCGATCAGGCTGCGTGCATATGCAGATGTAGCGTGCAGCTGATCTTCCGCTTTCTTACGTTCAGTGGTATCGCGTGCAGCAGCAAAAACGCCCAGAACATTTGCATCCGCGTCTCTGTAAACGGTCGCGTTATACAGTACATGGGTTATCATCCCTGAGACGTGACGTATAGCCAGAGGATAGTCCCTGACTGATCCTTCCTTGAATGCTTGTTCGTATCCAAGTCGCGCTTCTTCGGGATCTGTAAAGTAGCTTGAGAAGTCGCTACCAACGAGCCTCTCTCGACTTACGCCCGTTACCTGGATCGTTGCTTCGTTTACGTCCATGATTTTGCCATCGGGGTTGATTGTGACGAGCGGGTCAAGGCTGGCTTCTATGAGGCTTCGTGCGTATTGAGAAGCTTGTCTTTGTGCGGTAATGTCGCGGGCGGCAGCGAATACGCCGAGTACGTTTCCTTTGTCATCTCTGTAGACTGTTGCGTTGTACAGCACATCGAGTGTCTTCCCAGAAACATGTCGAATGGTAAGGGGATAGTCGGTCACTTTGCCCTTCGAGAGAACTTGGCGGTAGCCTTCCCTAGCCTTCTCCGGCTCCGTGAAATAGTTTGAGAAATCGCTTCCGATCAGTTTTTCGCGTGCAGTACCCGTTACTTGGACTGTCGCCTCATTCACGTCGGTAATCTTCCCGTCCGGGCTGATGGTGACCAGTGGGTCGAGGCTCGCCTCGATGAGGCTTCGAGCATATTGGGAGGCTTGTTTCTGGCCGGATATGTCTCGGATGATCTTCGAGATGCCTATGACTTCGGCCAAGTCGTTTTTGATCGCCGAGATACTGAGAGAGACGTCAATGATGGTTCCATCTTTCCTCTTCCTTTTTGTCTCATAGTGGTCAATACGTTGTCCGAGTTTGATCTTCTTGATTATCTCAGGTAGCTCGTCCGGACGATCTATTGGGTAGATTACGCGTACCGATTTACCGATGACCTCGCTGGGGTGAAAGCCGAACATCTTCTCTGCACCAACGTTCCAGCTTGTCACTGTCCCGTCGAGGTTCAAGCCAAGTATGGCGTCTTCGGATGATTCTACGATTGCAGCGAGCCTGAGCCTTTCTTCGTCAATTTTTCTGCGGGCTGTGATATCGCGAGCGATTGTTGAAGCGCCTATGATTCGCCCTGCTTTGTCTCTTATCGGCGAGATGGTAAGCGAGAGATGGACAGTCTTGCCATCCTTTGTGATTCTGGTTGTTTCAAAATGCTCTACAGACTCACCCTTCTTGACTCTCTCCAAGATTTCAGGTATCTCGTCGTGACGCCCTGGAGGAACAAGCATACTGATCGGCTTACCGACTGCCTCTTTAGCGGAATACCCGTAAATCACCTCAGCACCATGGTTCCAGCTTGTTATGATGCCCTTGAGGTCTTTACCTATTATTGCGTCTTGGGACGATTGGACAATGGCGGCCAGAGTTGAGCTCTCTAGAAGCGATTCCTTATTTTCAGCTAGGGCGGGTTGTACGTCGTCCCCACGTCGCCTGGTTTCTGCCAAATCAATTCTTCCGTCGTGAATCTCTAAGGAGGCGTCGCAATAGAACGGATAAAGCCAGCTTCATACTAAGAAAAATCTGTTCCCAAGACGGGCTCAACATAATCGACTCTATGTCCTGACCCTCTTGTCACTACCACCTGTGTCACCTTGCTGGTCATCTGGGAAAATCTCATCGATTTTCTCGATTGCTTCTCCTACCGAGCGCGAAATGCGCCTCGCGACTCCCGAGGTGATGCCCTCAAAGTTTGAGAGTGGCTCGCCGACCTTCACTCCCTCTGATGTGATTTCGAACTCTCTGAGTCCCTTGTCGTGCGGAGAGCTACGGGCTTTGAAAATGATTACCGACTTTCGAAGGGACCCTTCTATCTCAACATTCCTCAAAGACACAATGTTATCCACTATAGTTGAGGTTCCCGCCTCTTGCGTTTCCGAATTCGCCGAAGTAGCGGATGTAAGCACGACGGTGATCCCAGTAGCTTTTAGAGAGGCGACTATGCCTTTTACAAAGGAGAGAAACTCGAAGTCGACGAGAATCCTCTCAAGAGCGCTAATGCTATCCAGCACAATTCTTTCGGGCTTGAATTCTGTGACTAAATTTCTCAACTGCAGCTGAAGTTCGTCAGGCTCATGATCCTCTGGGTAGAATGATTTCACTACAACCAGATGATCTCTGACCGATCGCTCCAAGTCCCATCCGTAAATTGAAGCTTGGCGAAGCAACTGTTTCACAGGTTCCTCGAAGGAGATGAATAGTCCTCTTTGGTTTCTTCTCGCTCCTTCGTAAATGAAGCTAAGAGCGAAGGTCGACTTTCCTGTGCCAGGGTATCCAGAGATTAGGGTTGAGGAGCCTCTGAACAAGCCCCCGTGTAGCATCTCATCGAGCCCACCAATACCCGTTGTGAGTCGTTCAGTGGATGCCTCCTCGGGGATTTCGAACCCAGAAGGACTTAGTATTGTGATTCCTTTGTTGCCTATTGCATAGGCCTGCTCGGTCTGAACCACATTGGTTCCTCTCATTTTGATAATCTGGAGTCTTCGGCGTAACCGTCCTCTCTCGTTCAAATATCGTAGAGCGACCACTCCATCGGCAACAAACTCCTCGGGCTCGTGGCCAAACTCCACCCCAAAAGGTCTCTCAGAGATTACAAGGACCGTTACTCCCTTAAGCCGAGAAATCTTGCCCAGCGAGGTATGCAATATCATCCTTGAGTCCGCTTTCCCAGGAAGAGCCTGGGTGATAGCGGTGAAGGAGTCTATGACGAGCCTTTTTGCTCCGAGACTCGACACCTCTTCGAGAATCGTCGTAAGAATTTCCTCGATGCCCTGATGCCCGACTCCCATAACATCCACTAGGCGGAACTTGCCTTCTTTCTCGTACTTGGCGAAGTCGAGTCCAATTGAGTTCATGTTTCTGAAGAAAGCCTCCCGACCTTCTGAGAAAGAAACGTAGATTCCGCATTCTCCCTCGACTAGGCCCTTGTAGAGGAATTGGGCCGAGAAACCAGTCTTGCCAGTTCCCGGGTTGCCGATCAAGAGAATTGTATCCCCTCTCGGAAATCCGCCTTCTACAAGCCTGTCGAATCCTTCGATTCCCGTTGAGACCCGCGATGAACCCATTCTATGCCCCCCGCATTCCGGGTTTTTCCTTGCGTCTGGATGACGATGGTTTTCTAGTTCTGTAACTGACGATTTCAGCTACCTCGACCAAATCCTTACCCTCAACTTTTGATAGTGAAATTCCCGACTTCCGGGCTAAGTCCTTGATGATCAGTTTTTCAAGGACTTTGACTCCATAGCCAAGAAGTTCGCGCAGAGCTTCGCGGAACTCTTGAAGTTTTTCGGGTATTTCGTCCCTCGAAATTGAATGCTCCTTCAAGTAGTAGTAGATTGACTCCTTGACCCCTGTCCCCATGACTCCGAGGGCCAGATCTACGGAGTCTGCGAAGTTTTGGCGCGTGTCCACTGCTGTCCACTACTGTGCAGGGTTAGATTCCAATCACTCGCCTGATTCGAGTGGCGATATACTCCAGGTTGGCCGACCGTTCAGTGACAAAAGCGAGAGCTCCAACTTCGTCACCCAGAGGGATTGCGTTTAGACCGAAACCTTGGTGGACGATGGTGATCAGCTCCGTTCGGCCGAAAATCGTGTCCACTTCCTTCGACATTCCTTGCATCATTCTGACCCAGTGTCCATATCGATTCTCGATCCCTTTCGGGGACTGGAAAGCTGTGGCGCCGGTCTTGAATTCCTGAACGATAACGTTTCCGTTCGCACCAATCAGCGAAGCATGTAGAATGCTGTGGTCTAAATTCACGACATCCCTACAAAGTTCCGAAGGGCTGCGAATACCTGAGAGAGGAGAGAAGTTCTTTCGATTCTCAATTGTGTCCTCGGACGGCTTGCGAGCGGATTGGTGAGACATGTTCGCACGGCGATAATCAGGCTGTTCTATTAGCGATGTGTTACTAGTACCATCGCTGCCAAAGGACACCGCGAGAAACAAAGTGCAAATTGCGACCCTTGGCTATTTCTCCAAGTTTCCATTGAAACTTCGAAACTACTTTGAAGGGCTTAGAAAGCGGCACTTGCCAATCCTTAAGAAATCTAGGGAACGGATTAGTCACTCCAAGGAGCGTAGTTCCCGAGCTTATCCTCATACCTGTCGCTGTCCAGCCTTTTCCTATGGTGTTTCGGCAGAAGCTTGTCGATCAGAATCCTCTCCTTGACTTGTTGAAGTCTTTCTGTTGGTGAATTCGCATATTCAAGTCGTAACGGAAGGGAATACTGCTCACAGAGCCTTTCCAGCGTGAGCACCATGACCGATTTGGCACCTTGACCAAATAAGAATGCGAGAGTGTTTTCCACCTCCTGAAACTTGGCTCCGATCTCCAGCTTCTGGATATGCTTCCTTGCAAGGTGGTAGTAGATCGCGTCTTTGATTCCCGCGCCCAGAATTTCGATCGCCTCATTGAAGCACATAGCTAGCGTGTCGTACATGATACTAACATTAGGGGTTCTCATTTTCCCGTCCTCTCCTGGAGACATGTTCGTTTCTCGATCGGGTTCTCGGGGGACCCAGTTCATCCATTACAACGCTTCCCTGAGAAGAGATGAAAGCTCCTTTCCCATGGATCGTCGTAAGAAATGGAAACATCCTGAACCAAGAGGGCCTCTTCAGGCGCCGACTGTTGTAAGCACACAGGATCGAAACTCTCTTTTCCCCCGCGACGGAAAGCATTACTCTTTCCAGGCGCAAAATCTCGCGCGTTTTGTTCTCTGTTTGCAAATGCTCCGGGAGAGATGAAGCGATACGCAAGTTCCGGCCTTTCACTTCTCTCGCCAGCATTGAAACTTCACGCTTCAAATTCCCGATCGTTATCGCTCTTTTCGGGTTGTGAGTTCCCCCCGAAGAAAAGAGTACACTCAATATCCTTAGACGACCATCTCTCATAGACTTACGCGCTTCAATTCCGTATCTACCCATCAACCCCACAATACGGGGCTCGTTCATCCGAGTAAGATAAACAACCACGTCACCGATTTCCAGTCCCTTCCTGACAAACTCGAACAGAGTTGTGTACCTGTCCTCGGATTTTTCGAAGAAAACCACTGAGTGGTCCCCTGGGTCCGTGTCACAAAAGGTGCCGAGGTTCGTTTCTCCAAGCAATGTCACATTCCTCGTCTATGATGATGAGTCCGCTACCTCCCACGGAAAAATAGAGGTTCCGTAACCATTGCCCGAAGAGGTTGCAATGCAATGAATGGTTAGTTTAGGCAATGACCGATTCCATTGGCTCTGTACGTTTGAGTGGTAGCGAGACGATGATTCGACCTTGCAACCGTCTCAGGTCGTCAACCAATGGTTGTTACGGTTTTCATTACGGACGTACTCGTGGGTCAGGTCGCGGGGGTGGCTCTTCAAAAGAAACCTGATGTGCCAGGCTTTCCTGGCTCACGGTCTTTCTAACCTACTGTACGTGATTCGGAAAGATAAGCATTCCTAGATAGACAGATTTGTCCAGCTAAGTTCCCGACTTGTCCCAATGAAACAGCGGGGACTTGGATGTTTTCAAAAGTCGAGAACTGGCTGGCTAGCATAGTTTCTAGATAGCATAATGGTCAACTCGGAAGATAAACCCGGTGGGTTCTTGGTCCAGCATCTGTGAAAGGGAGTGAGCAGAGAAGTTATCTGTGAAAACGCTCCTTTGTAATCACGCGTAAGCCTTTGACACATATTTCTAATGAGAGTATAATTCAAGTCCTAAACGAACTCAAACATGAAGTTCTGTCTCATCAAGTGTTTCTGAGCTGTTTTTCGAGTGCGGTTAGGAGCGGAGAAATCAAAGGTTTGACAAAGTCTTCGCTCTTCCGGACGACTCTGGCTTACTTTCTCTTGGTGCCAGACGCAAAAGAGAAGTTCCTGAGAGAACTAGAGAGGCAGAGGAAGAGAACTTACAGTAGGACGCCGTTTAGAAATCCTCAGAACTGAGATAGCGTATGCCTATGAGGGACATCCAGTCAGCTCACGCTTCACCTCGCGAGGAGGCTGGCGCAACTGGCTGGCAAAGAATTGTGCCACTAAAGACGAGGCTCTTCTCATCGTCTACAAGAGGCCCCGAAGAACGCAAGATTCTCTTCTCGCGATGCCCTTGAAGAGGCCCTCTGCTTCGGCTGGATTGATGGATGGTTCAAACCAATTGACGACGACCGATGGGTGTTAAGGTACACGCCGAGACGGAAAGGATCCAACTGGTCCAAGTACAACATTGCGACCGCGTGGAACTTGCTTGTTCAAGTGATCTAATCGATCAGTGTTGTCTGTATCCCCTGTTGTGTCGTCGGTTTTGAATAGGGAGGGTCGTCGTAAATGAATCTCTCAAGTGGAAGCTTGGTTATCGGTTCGATACCCCATGCGAACTTGAAGTTACTGCTCATGATCTTAGCTCCCACCACGTTGTGTGAACCGTAGATTAGATAGTATTGGTGGGAATTGTCGTCGGACTTGATGTTGACCGCCCCGACATGTGTGAACCCAACAGATTGTAACCTATCGAGGAACAAGTCTCGAAATTGGAAGCGCGTGTGTTTTGAGGTCCAGGTGTCGTTGCCGATCAACGCAGTAATATCTTCAGCTAACGTCGGAGACTTTTCTGGTTCTTTCTCCATTAGACCCATAACCCGAAGAATGTCTTGCGAGCGCAAATTGACGAGGATCTCAGAGTTGTTCCGTTTCGATATTTCTTCAATTGTTGCCCAAGTAAGTTGGAAGACTTTCGTTGTTCCATCCAGGTAGACAAGACCGTCAGGATCAAGAAAGCAGAAGGTGAACTTCCAATCTTCAATTCCTCTCAGGATAGAACTGATCTCTTTGTTGCAATCCCCTTCCACGATTTTGATATTGGGAATACCAGTTACGGCTTTACGAAGAAGCATTCTCCGGTCACAGTTGATCTCGATTGCGTAGCACTGCGGATGTGCCTCTGACTCCGCTCCGATTAGTGGCGAACCGTTGATTTCTTGTCCTTCGGATAGAACTTTCCCACTGCCTCCATGTGTATCAATGTAAGCAAAGTTCCGGTACTTCTTCTCGAACGTCAGGCAAGCTTTGAGGTACTTCTGTAGAATATCGTATTTTTGGAGAGTGTGCTTCTTGATCTGAATGTGACCGTTAGCCAAATACGTTCAGTCTACTCTATTGCTTATTCTTAAGAACCACGTCAGTTCTTGCGGTACTGCGGACAGGATTGGGAGACAAATCGTCCATTGAGTGGACGGATGCGACGTGGAATCCCACGACCGGATGTTCTAAAGTCTCTCCAGGTTGCAAGAATTGTTACGCACAGAGACTATCGCAACGACTTCAGAAGATGGGAAACCCGAAGTACAAGAACGGCTTTCGATTCACAACTCACCCTGACGCTCTGAACCTTCCTCTCACTTGGAGATCACCACGGAAGATTTTCGTTAACAGCATGTCGGACTTGTTCCACGAGCACATGCCAGAGAGTTTTCTGAGAAGATGTTTCGCAGTCATGGAGGAAGCGGATTGGCACGTCTACCAGGTTTTAACGAAGAGACCTGAGAGAATGCTTTCCTTCACACAAGAATACGGACATGTCCAAGATCACATCTGGTTGGGCACTTCCGTCGAAATGGGGATGTTCAAGCGTCGAATCGAGACTCTGAAGCAGGTCGATTGCCGAGTCAAGTTCATCAGCTTTGAACCACTTATTGGTCCTATAGGCGACGTAGATTTGACAGGAATCTCTTGGGCAATCGCAGGTGGTGAGAGCGGTCCCTTGCACCGTCCCGTGCTCAAAGAGTGGGTGAGAGAGATTAGGGATCAGTGTAGAAGACAGGGAGTTTCTTTCTTCTTCAAACAGTGGGGAGGAATAACACCGAAGTCGGGAGGCAGGAGACTTGATGGACGCGAATGGAATGAGTATCCTTCAATCGAGCTACCGTTAGTCTCTTCCTGAATTAGTCCCACGCGACCATTCCTGTTTCGTCGTCAGTGGGGGGAAGTTTCACCATACGAGAGTTGCCACAGCTTGGACAAATGTAGCCTCGACCTTCAAGCTCGTGTTTCTCGAACGTGTACTTCCAATAGATGTCGTTCACGTCGGAGAGGTTGGGGATGTGCGCTTCTAACACTTTGATGGGCAATGGTCCGATCATGGTCTTGGTGCACACAGGGTTTTCACACTTCACCGTTGATCAGCAGTTTGGCTGACATGGTTGAATCTGAAGGCGACACCACGTCGAAAGTATTCGTGATGAAGTTTAATAGGCATCAAGCCATGTTTGATCTGGAAAGATGCCGATTCCAGGTACGTTCCCTGAAAGGTTGGCTCTGTTCCAGCAGGAATTCTGTTGCCAGAGCGAGGACGCGACTACACGGCTGAGCGATTCCAACCAGGTCCGTATCGACAAGATCATGTCTTTCATGACGGACTGCTTCTATCCTGAGGAACTTCGACTTCCACAGGTTCAGAACATGGTTTGGAACACCGCGTGTCAAAGGATACTCCAAAAGCAATGACGCGAAAAGGCAACCCCGTAGCACTGATGAAGGGCATTCGACACAACAGCCGAATGTCCCCGTCTGCAAAACGCAAAGCCATGAAGACACTCCGAGCACAGGCTCAACGACGAGGATTACTCCCCAAGATTCGTAACCGTAGAACTCCACAGTATCGGAGTCAGGGGTTCGAGGGGTTCAGAGAGGCAGGAGTGGCAAGCGTAAAACTCCTTTCTCATCCAGTGGATCAAGCCATAGAAGGCTACCACGTCGTCAGCGGAGTCAGAAAGCTGTGGAACGCCTTCAGCGGGTGGCTCGACAGCCTCTAAACCTCCACTCTGTTTATCTCTTCGATTGACCTATTATTATCTTGACTCGAAATGACAGCCAAGATTAGCGCACGTTATGAGATTCCCCTAATCACGGGAACAATAAGCCCTGAATACTTTCGCCCCAGTTCTAGTACCTAAATCCTGACTCGACGTAGAACTTCTCAGAGTTGTCCCTGCGGCTACGAGTGAGCCTCCTGTTTTCTTTGTGTGTGTTATGCGATTGCGGAGCTTTGAGTAATGTGGATTAATCATGCTCTCGAATGGGGCTACTACTATGTTAAGCCCGAGGTTTGAGAGGATCGAATCAGAAAGAGAACATCATGGCCCCACGCGGTTTCTTCGGGAATCCAATAATTGCGGTTTCAGTTCTGCTGGCTTATGTCATGAAATGTCATCAGGTCGACATTCGGAGAGAAATTGATGCATTTCATAATTGGCTGTATTTCTCACAACTTTCTATTTGCTAGTCGCAAGGGCATTACGGTCGCCTGTCACTGACTAAATAGTATAATTGCGCTTATAATGGAACGGCTTAACTATAGTATAATAGCGCATTTAAATAAATCGAGTTGTTATACTATGAGCAGATGACACTGCAAAAGCCAAACCAGGCAGAGAACGAACCATCCTCATATTATCAGAGGGTACACAGGGGGGTAAAAAACGAGAGAATCTTCAGAATACTACTCAACAATCCGGAAGGCACCCTCACGAGATACAAGATAGCGAAACTTGCCCAAGCCCAACAAATCCAAGTCGGCCTACTTCTACGCGACTTTGAGAAGTCACATCTCGTGCGCAAGACACTTGTGACGAACCCCAAAGATCTTCTGATGAAGTGGAGTCGTCTCCGTGTAAAATACGAATCGCAGAGCTACATGCTGAACGATATTCTAAGCTTGTTGAAGAGAACCGAGCTGAAATACGCGCTCACCACTTATCAAGCGGAGACTCTGGTAAATCATTACCTCTTCCCATCCAGAATCGACCTATGCATTGGGGTGAACGACTTCGATCACTGGCATGATCTCCTGGTCAAGGAAGGAGCATTGGTCGGAGGTGGAAACGTTAGGCTAAGATGGTACGACGATCACGTTTTCTACAATTCTTTCTTCGTTAATGACTATCGAATTGTGTCCATACCCCAATTGATTGTCGACCTGATTAGAGAAGGCGGCGTCACGGTCCAAGCGGCAACAATGATGATCGAAAAATACAGAGATCTGCTTCAACTGAATCGGTCGAGTCTACATGAATTCGTAGGGCCTTTCGAAGCGGATCGGTAACCAACTCGCATGTACCCGAAGAGCGAGACAGACTTCTCCTGGAGTTACTTGACGCAGATCCTACGCAGAGTTCCCCAACCTTGTTGTTTGATTGGCGGGTGGTCAGTCTACTTAACCGTAAATCAA
>Ga0066710_100002357_pt1 | contig 15175 bp, 8 predicted proteins | sample GraSoiAngelo_159_FD_79666 | JGI IMG/M metagenome (GOLD analysis project Ga0066710, IMG submission 79666) | Grasslands soil microbial communities from the Angelo Coastal Reserve, California, USA - 14_1009_16_40cm | ecosystem: Environmental > Terrestrial > Soil > Grasslands | place: USA...
CAAACCAATCGCTGCTACATCACTTCTCAAAACCATGGCTATGCCGTCGACATTCAGAGCCTGCCTGAATCTTGGCTGCCCTGGTTCACCAACGCCAATGACTCGACCAATGAGGGGATCCGGCACAAATCCCGGCCGTTCATGAGTGTTCAATTTCACCCGGAGGCGGCACCAGGTCCGGTTGATACCAACCTGTTATTCGATCAATTCCTATCCATGCTCCAATGACCGACAAGGCAAAAAAGGTTCTCATTCTGGGAAGCGGCGCCCTAAAAATTGGGGAAGCCGGAGAATTCGACTATTCGGGCAGCCAGGCGATCAAGGCACTAAAAGACGAAGGCATCCAAACCATTCTGGTAAACCCCAATGTTGCTACGATTCAGACCTCGGATTCCCTCGCAGACCGTGTGTACTTCCTCCCGGTCAATCCTTACTTTGTTGAACGGGTTATCCAGAAGGAAAGACCCGACGGGATCATGCTCGGTTTTGGGGGCCAGACGGCCCTCAACTGTGGCTTGGAGCTGGACAGGACGTGTGTCCTCAAAACAAACGGCATCCGCGTCCTCGGGACGCCCCTCCAGTCGATCCGGGAAACGGAGGACCGCGCCCTGTTTGTCCGCAAGCTGACGGAAATCGGCGTGAAGGTGCCGAGAAGTTCCGCCGCGACTTCGCTCGAAGAAGCCGTTCAAATATCACAGGAAATCGGCTTCCCGGTCATGCTCCGCATTGCCTTTGCGCTTGGAGGCTTGGGTTCGGGCCTGTGCGTCAACACCGAGCAGGTTCGGGAACGGGCGATGAAAGCTTTTGCGCACAGCAATCAGGTCCTCGTCGAGGAGTATCTGACAGGTTGGAAAGAGGTGGAATACGAAGTTGTCCGTGACAGCTTCGACAACTGCATCACCGTTTGCAACATGGAAAACATCGACCCTATGGGTATCCATACGGGTGAAAGCATCGTTGTCGCGCCGAGCCAGACGCTGACCAACAGCGAATACCACCTGTTGCGCGAGATCGCAATAAAAGTCGTGCGACACCTCGGAATCGTCGGAGAGTGCAATATTCAGTATTCCCTGAACCCGCGTTCCCTCGATTACAGAGTCATCGAAGTTAATGCACGTCTCTCCCGCAGCTCGGCTCTGGCGTCAAAAGCGACCGGCTATCCGCTGGCATTTATCGCCGCAAAGTTGGGCTTGGGTTACAGTCTTCCCGAACTCCAGAACTCTATTACCGGTATAACCTCAGCCTGCTTTGAGCCGGCGCTCGATTACGTGGTCGTTAAAGTTCCCCGATGGGACCTTCGAAAATTCAGGATGGTTTCGACACAAATCGGCTCGGCGATGAAGTCTGTGGGCGAAGTCATGGCGATCGGCCGCAAGTTTGAAGAAGCGCTGCAGAAGGCCCTGCGGATGCTCGAAATTGGCGTTACGGGGCTGGTCGGCAATGACAACATGCGCTTCGAGGATATCGAACGCGAGCTGTCTGAGCCAACGTCTGAACGAATCTTTGTTATCCCCGAAGCGCTCAAACAAGGATTCTCCATCGATCGGATTTACGAGCTCTCCTTCATTGACAGGTGGTTTCTTCAGAAAATACAGAACATCGTCGAAATCGAGCGGAAAGTCTCCTGTAGCCAACAGCCCTTTCCGCCAGAATTGCTTCGTGAAGCCAAGCAGGCCGGATTTGCCGATCGGCAAATCGCTGGAATAGCCGACGTCGAGGAGCCGGAGGTGCGCAAACAGCGGCAGACCGCGCGAATCACGCCTTGCGTAAAACAGATCGACACGTTGGCAGCCGAGTATCCCGCCAACACCAACTACCTGTATCTGACTTATAACGGAACAGAAGACGACGTGATTGCCTGCGAGAAGAAGTCCGTGCTTGTCCTTGGTTCCGGAGCATACCGGATCGGCAGTTCCGTCGAGTTTGATTGGTGCTGCGTCAACACTGTTCAAACTTTGCGGAAGCTGGGTTACAGCACGATTATCTTGAATCACAATCCTGAGACGGTCAGCACGGACTACAACGAGTGCGACAAACTCTACTTCGACGAGCTCAGTCTGGAGACCGTTCTTGACGTGTGCGGAAAGGAGAGGCCCATCGGTGCAGTCGTCTCTGTGGGAGGACAAGTCCCTAACAACCTTGCAATGCAGCTTCACGAAAACGGAATTCATGTTCTTGGAACCTCGCCGCTGAACATCGATGCCGCCGAAGACCGGCACAAGTTCTCGCGGTTGCTCGACCAGGTTGGAATCGAGCAGCCTGAATGGAAGGAATTGGTCAGCCTGGAAGAAGCGAAGTCCTTTGCGGCGAGCGTCGGATTCCCCGTTCTGGTGCGGCCTTCTTATGTGCTGAGCGGCGCGGCAATGAGTGTTGCATCGAATGACACCGAACTGGTCAAGTTCCTGAGCAAGGCGACGTTGGTTTCGCGAAAGTACCCGGTCGTCATGAGCAAGTTCGTGGAAAACGCGAAAGAGCTGGAGATCGATGCCGTTGCCAGCAACGGGGACGTAATCGTCTCCGCGATCAGCGAACACATCGAGAACGCTGGTGTGCATTCGGGTGATGCTACGCTGGTACTGCCCCCGCAGCGAACGTATCCGGAAACCTTGCGAAAGATCCGAAAGATTACGCGGAAGATTGCCAGCTCTCTCAAGATCCATGGCCCTTTCAATATTCAGTTCATCGCCAAAGGGAATGAGGTCAAGGTCATCGAGTGCAATCTGCGCGCCTCGCGCAGCTTTCCGTTCGTCTCGAAAATCCTGAAGCTGAATTTTATTGAGCTAGCGACCAGAGTGATGATGGGCCAGAATGTTCCTAAATATAACGGCTCTCTGCTCGATTTCGATTACGTGGGCGTAAAAGCCCCTCAGTTCTCGTTCGCCAGGCTGGACGGTGCCGATCCGACCCTCGGTGTAGAAATGGCCTCCACCGGAGAAGTGGCCTGTCTTGGCGATGACTTCGATGACGCGTTTTTGAAGGCCTTGCTGTCCGTCGGATATCGAGTGCCTATCCGCAGCGTCCTCGTCTCGAGCGGACCAGTGGGGGCCAAGGCCGCGTTTCTGGAGGATGCCCGCATACTGCAGCAGCTTGGCGTAAGCATCTATTCCACTAAGGGAACGTTCGATTTCCTGCACAACCAGGGAGTTCAATCGACTTTACTTCATTGGCCGCTGGAAAAAGAGAGTCCCAATGCAATGGAGTACGTGCGTAACGGAAAGATCGACCTCGTTATCAACATACCCAAAAACTATCAGGAAGAAGAGTTGACCAACGACTACATCCTTCGGCGCTGTGCTGTGGATTTCGGCATCCCGTTGATTACGAATATTCAATTAGCGCGCCGTTTTGTGGAAGCGATGTCGCGCAAGACGCTGGCAGATCTGGAAATCAAGAGCTGGGACGAATACGAGAAGGAACTTTCCAGGTAATTGCCTGTAGTATCCTCGTGGAATTCCTCACCTGCCTTTTTCAATACCCGCATAAAACTATTTTCCGTGGGACAACACATGCTACTTGAAACAGCCGTTGAAAAAACAGACAAACTGGGGCAACGCAGACCCTTTGACATCGCTGGCATCAATTTTGATCTGATCGACACGCAGTCGATTCTGCAGACTATCTGCCGGTGGAGGAACAATGGCCACCGGGGATACATCTCGCTGATTAATCCCCATTCCGTAATGCTGTGCCACCGAGATGCTGCAATGAAGGCGGCCGTCCAGGGGTCGTCGCTTACTTTACCCGATGGCATCGGAATCGTTCTAGGCGCAATGCTACTGTCCCAAAGCCACGGTGGCCGCCTGGCAGGTCCGGAAGTCATGCTCTCTTTGTGTGATGAGGGGCGGCGCTGTGGTCTGACTCACTACTTTTATGGCGGCGCTGCCGGGGTACCGGAAGGCATTGTCGAAAAGCTCAGAAGCCGTTACGTGGGTCTTCAAGTCGCTGGCGTCTACTCCCCGCCATTTCGTGAACTGACCGAGGACGAAGATCGCGCCATAACCGCCAAAATCAATGAAGCGAAGCCCGACATCGTTTGGGTGGGTTTAGGAACGGCTAAGCAGGAAAAGTGGATGGCGAGCCATGAAGGGAAAATTGCGGCCACCGCAATGATCGGAGTCGGCGCGGCCTTTGATTTCCATTCGGGCAACAAGGCCTGGTGTCCGCAGCTGCTGCGCCGGATCGGACTGGAATGGGCACACCGACTCTTATGCGAACCTCGGCGCCTGTGGCGCCGGAACATCGATAACCCCCTGTTTCTGGGCGTAGTGGCTTGCCAAATCCTGAAGACGATGACGCATCGGGCCAAACCGAAAGAACTGCCTTCGCTGCGAAAGAGAGACGAGCAGAATGTCCAATCCTAAAGTTCTATTCGTCGAGGGCTGCGACTTCGAAAGCTTTCCCGCGGGCGGCCAATTAAGCATGGCCCGTTCGATGATCAAGTTTTTTGGAGATTCTCTTGCGCTAGTCGGAATGAGCAGCGGTGATACGCCGGTTGGCCAGTGGGTCAGAAAAGAGATCGATGGGATTCCGTATTGGTTCCTTTCCGTGTGCCGCAGAGATATCTCCGCAAAAAAGCCCATCATTCCGGTGCGGCTGACGTTTTATATCGCTCTACAGCTTTATCGGAAAAGAATCCTCTCGCTGGGGCTCACGCATGCATTGATCCAGGCACCGGAGGCACTTCTGGCAATGAGCCGGTGGGATCTGGAGAGTATCTGCTATATGTTTCCCGGCATCGAGAATCCTTTGAAAATCTCGCGGTACCCATTCGCCAGGCGTCTCTGGCGCGTGTTCGACGGACTACTTTTGTCTGCGCTGGACCGCGTTAGTCTGATTCTTGCATCTGCCGACGAAGAGGCAATCGCCAAGTTCGTGTTGAGGAGCAAGGGTCGTTTAACCCGCAAGAGGATCTCACAACTTCCCACGTGCGTGGACCCATCGCTATTCCGCCCGGTCCCCGTCCATGAAGCCCGCGCAAGGCTTGGCCTGCCTGCAAATTCGGCCGTCTTTGTGACCACCGGAAGAGTCGCCCAGTTCAAAGGATGGGAGCTTTTACTCGATGCTTTTGCTCTGTTTCGGCAGAAGACTCCCGACAGTCTGCTCATTTTTGTTGGAGACGGAGAAGACCGGCCACTGGTCGAGGCCGGACTCGCCGGGCGCAAGCTTGGCTCCAGCGTGAGGATCACCGGCTTTCAGAAACCGAGAGAAGTCGCATGCTACCTCAATGCAGCAGATGTCTTTTTAGTCGGATCGTTTGTGGAAGGATGGTCCGTATCGATGGTGGAGGCTCTAGCGTGCGGTAAACCAATCGTCTCCACCAACGTGAGCGGAGCTCAGGAAATGATCATCCCTGGAAAAAACGGCTTTGTCGTCTCAACAAGGAATCCCGTGGAATTCGCCGAGGCAATCGAGAGTGCGCTCAACCTGAGCGATGCGCAAAGACTATCCACCGAGATTGCAGACCGGTTTAGCCTCACCAAGGTCGGCGGACAGATTGCCCACCTGTGGCCTCCATTATGCCCGACTTCACTGCAGGCCGCAGGCACCAGGCGCGACCACGCCACCTCCCCGGCTTCGTGATGCGACCCGTCCTTCAGAAGGAAGACAGCTGCCCGATAAACCAAGCCCCAGCCTCGGCTCTTCACTCGTAGATCACTTCGGCCACCGACTGGCCGTGTCGTAAGTGATGGACGTATTGCAAAGAACACAAGATGGAAATGCACCGTCAGGTAGCGGCGCTTTAAAAGCGCGGCACGCGGTGATTGGAAAAGCGATGCAGAATATATTCTCTGTGGACGTCGAAGACTGGTTCCACATTCTCGAGCTGCCCTATACACCGGATATCGACGGTTGGTCCAGGCTGGAATCCCGCGTGGAGAAGAACTTCCATTTTTTGCTGGACATGTTCGATAAAGCAGGAATACATGCGACCTGTTTCTTTCTGGGATGGGTCGCGCATCGCTTCCCTCATCTGGTGCGGGAGGCACAGCGCCGCGGGCACGAAATCTCCTCCCATGGTTACGCACATCAATTGATCTATACCCAGACCCGGTGTGAGTTTTCCAGAGATATCGCCAAAGCCAGGGCGGTTCTGCAAGACATCTGCGGTGAGCCAGTACGGGGCTATCGGGCGCCGGGCTTCTCGATAACCCGTGAAACGCCTTGGGCGTTCGACGAAATCGTGGCGGCCGGCTACAGCTACGACTCATCTGTGTTTCCGGCGAATCGTGGGCATGGCGGGATTCCGGATGCCCGATTGGAGCCCTACGAGGTCGTTACTCCTGGTGGAACGTTGCTGGAGTTTCCCATCACCGTGGCGCCGATCCTGAATCAGCGGATATGTTTCTTCGGCGGCGGCTACCTCAGACTTTTTCCGTACTTTCTGATCCGGCGTATGACCCGAGCGGTGAATGACAGCGGGCGGCCGGTCATTTTCTACATACATCCCCGCGAGATCGATCCGGAACACCCCAGGCTGCCAATGGGCATTCGGCGCCGTTTTAAGTCGTATGTGAATCTGAGCGGCACGTCGTCCAAGCTTACGCGGCTCCTGCGCGACCAGGAGCTGATGTCCTTTCGTGACTGGATTGCTGGCCGCCCCATCCGTATCGAAGAACCCAAGCAGGATCATGCCGCTTCACTCGTTAAAGCGCGTTCCCTGGCTGCTGGGGGATAGGTGGAACACCGATGTACGCACGCAAAGTGCTTGCCCTATTCGATTTCGACAAGACACTAATCCATGGGGACAGCTTCCGGTCTTTCAGCATGGAAGCTTCCGCAACGGCATTAGAGAGAGTTATTGTCTACAGCCTGGCCGTAGCGTGCTGGCTTGGGTTGATCGGAAACAAGACCTACAAGGAGCAAGTGCTGCGCAGGGTCTGGGCTGGAGTGGATGCCTCACAGCGCGAGCAGTTCTTGAAAGGGTTCTTCTCGCGTCTTCATGAGAGGGAGAACCCACGCGTTGTGGCGGAACTCATGCGACACCTTCGCGAAAACCATACCGTGGCCGTTCTTTCTGCGTCGCCCGGCTTCTACCTGGAGCCATTCGTCCATTCTTGGTCACAGGACATAAGGGTTTTTGCCTCGCAGGCGAGGTTTGCGATGGGCGGTCCGGTTGTGGACAATCTCTACGGAGAACCTAAAACCAAGTGTGCGCGAGAATTGATTGAGCAACTTCAACCCGAATTGATTGTGATCTACACGGACAACATCTCTGATCTTGGGCTGATCCAGTTGGCGACACACACGCGCCTGGTTGCTCCGTCCCGGCAACTCACGCGCGCCCTTGAACGCGCCAATATTGCCTACGAAGTTCTGATGCCGTGAGCGATATCTCAGGAACTTCCGCGCTGATTCCCGATATCGATCGCCGCAAGGCTCTGCCCATCATCCGGGCCCTTGGCAAGTCTGGTGTTCGCGTGCTTGGCTTATCGAGCCATCGTGCCCCGATGGGCTGGTTCTCAAAGTATTGCGCCAAGACCTTTCGCTGTCCTGACTATCGAGACGAACCGGATGCCTTCCTGGAGTATTTGTCCGACGTATGCCGGACGCAGAAACCGGATGTGTTGTATCCGATAGAAGACGTCTCACTCGACCTGTGCGTGCGGCATCCGCAGTTCTGGCAACCATTTACCTCTGCATTGCTGCCTTCTCCCGACGCGCTGGAGCGCACCTACGACAAATGGCAAACCCTCCAGACTGCCAAAGCCTGCGGGATCCCGGCACCGGAGAGTTTTTGTCCCCAGTCCCTGGCCGAAGTGGCGGACCTGGGGCGGAGCCGGCAAGGCCCGTGGATCATAAAGCCGCGCAAGGGCAGCGGCTCCCGCGGCTTGCAGTATGTGGAGCACCACAATGACTTGGAAACCTGCTATCGCAAGGTCGCCAGCCAGTATCCCTCTCCGATAATCCAGGAAAGAATCCCCGCCGGGGGACAGGGCGTCGGGGTGTCGTTCCTGCTGGACCGCTGCAGTCAACCGCTGGCAATCTTCTGTCATCGACGGCTGCGGGAATATCCGATCAGCGGGGGGCCCAGTACTCTGCGGGTCAGTTTCCGGGACGATCGCCTGATTGAACAAAGTCTGCGGCTGCTCACCGCCCTGAACTTCACCGGTGTCGCCATGGTCGAGTACAAGCTCGACACCAGGACCGGGGAATATGTGCTGATGGAAGTCAACCCCAGGTTCTGGGGATCACTCCCGCTGGCGATTCACGCCGGTGTGAATTTCCCTGTTCTCTACCACCGGGCGTCGCTGGGTCTCGCTGTGGTGCCGGTTCTTGAGTATACGCTGGGCCTCTATGGGCGCTGGCTGTGGCCCGGGGATTTACTGCATTTTATCGCCAACCCCGAGAGATTCCGGTTGAACCCGAGTTTTTTCCAGTTCTGGCGTCCGGATACCGCAGACGACATCCTCTCGGCGGACGACTTGTGGCCCACTGTGGGCATACTGGTCGAAGCGTTGCGCAAGCTGGTCAGCAGGGATCGGTAAGTTTCCGGGTCATGCGCATCCTGAAACAGGCGATGCGCCAAACGCGATAGGTATTCGTTGACAAAGATATTCTCATGACTTATCCGTCGCTTTCTGAAATCCCCACTATTCAAAACACAAACTCTTGCGAAATGCAGGAGAGAACACAAGAAAGGTATTCTTCTCATGAGATATCACCAATGCTTTGTCACCGCAGTACTCATTGTGGGCTTGTTGGCCCCGACGACATCTCCGGCGTTCGCGTCCATCAGTACCATCGAAGTTCCCGGCGCCACGTACACCTCAGCCAACGGAATGAACGATCGCGGCGACATCGTTGGCAACTATAGCGAAGGCTGGACTTATCACGGCTTCGTCTTGCACAATGGCACCTTCACCACGATCGATGTGCCCGGCACAATCTTCACCGATGCCCGTGGGATCAATAATCGCGGCGAGATCGTTGGCACCTATAGCGTGCCGTCGTCGCCATATAGCCAGACTTCCCGCGGCTTCCTCCTGGCCAATGGCACCTTCACCACGATCGATGTGCCCGGCGCCACGTTCACCTCAGCCAACGGAATCAATGATCGCGGCCAGATCGTCGGCACCTATTTCAGTGTTGGGTTGCATGGCTTCGTGCTGGACAAGGGCACTTTTACCACGATCGATGTCCCCGGCCCGGTGTTCACCTGGGCCGCGGGGATCAATAATCGCGGCGAGATCGTCGGCAGATATACCCTAACTCTCAGGACTTTCCACGGCTTCGTGCTGGACAAGGGCACCTTCACCAGCTTCGATGTCCCCGGCGCAACCTCCACCGAACCCTCTGGAATGAATGATCGAGGCGAGATCGTCGGCAATTTTGTCTCTGGCGGGACTGGGACTACCCACAGCTTCGCGCTGGACAAGGGCACCTTCACCACGATCATCGATGTGTTTGCCCCCGGCATCAATAATTGCGGCGAGATCGTTGGAGGCACCGGACGTCACGGCCTCGTTTTGCATTAGAGGGTTTGAAGCGTTACGGCGCGGTCGAACCAGCGACCTCGTTATACAAGATCGTGGAAAGCGGTGATCGGGCATCGCCGGTTGCTGAAGGGACGTACTCTTTTCCCATCGAAAAGCTCATGAACCCACCGTATCCCTGCGCCTTCCCCCATTTGACGATTTCGGCTACTGATCGCTGGCCGTTGAAACTGATGAACTCATTCAATGACGGGATGCTGAGGTATTCCGCCACGTAGGTCGGATCGCACTTCAGGTAGCTAGCCTGCCAGCGTGAAGGATCCGTCACCAAACTCCCGTAACGGATCTCTCCCTGCTTAGTGCCGCCTGGCTGAAGTGGCGCTGTTACACCCCTCCATCGGCGTCCGTAGAATGGAACACCAACCCCGATCTTGGATTTGGGTACTCCCGAAAACGCTGCGAGCCGAGAATCACAGGCAGGCCTCCTCGTACCGGCGTTCAACAGCGCGTCATTGTGCCAAGCATACGATTCATAGTCCATGTCGAAGCACATGACATTGACCTGGTCTACGTTGGTATAACTTGCGGAAACAACTGATGGGAGTCCTTCCCAGTCGCCGACATTCATCGTAATCAGTTTTCCCGCCGGTAGCGCTGCGCGGAGTTTCGAAATCAAAGTGATATATTGGGACACGTTGACTTTACTCTCCCAGTCCAAATCCACGCCATCAAAGCCGTGGGTATTCACAAACGCCGCCATATTCGCTGCTAGTTTATCCGCGTTTGCGCCAGCCGTCGCGGCGGCCCAGGCCAAGGGGCCATCTCCAACATAATTATCCTGAAATGTGATAAGCACTTTCTTGCCCGCTGCGTGACCGGCACGCACAAAAGGAGCAATATCGGCGAGCGAAACCCATTGCTTGACCAAATCGGCGTTGGAATCCACCGACATCGTAAACATGAGCACGTGGGTATATTTGCTCCACGGGATCGCGGATATCGGCATGGTCCCATAGTCGAAGTTCCCAGTAATCCACGTGCTGCCGCTCGTTGGGGCCGGAGCAGGTGCCGGGGCGGGAGCAGGCGCGGGGGCGGGAACAGGCGCATCGTTTATCGTGATCGCCACATCATCGCTTGTGGACAACACGCCGTCGCTGGCTGTCAATCGCAGCATATAGGATCCGGCCGCGGAGAAGCTGGCGGTTGTGGTGCGCATAGTGACGTTGCCAAAGGTGACTGTGCCGGGACCACTGAGCTTGGACCATGTTGTTGTCAACGTGCTGCCGCTCGGCAACCCATCATCAGTAGCGGTGCCGCTGAGGTTGGCCAAGGACGGGAGAGTGATGGTCTGATCGGCACCGGCGTTTACAACGGGAGGTTGATTTGTTCCCGCCGAATTCACAGTGTCGAAAGTCACAGCCGTTTGGCTCAAGAAAGCAGGACCAACAAAGAAAAGACCGACGACGCTGAAGGAGCCCGAGAAACCGGTAATGGAAACAGCGCCGGTGAGGTTCGCTGGCAATGTGACCAGTTCGTCCAGAAATCTCGCTGAGTTTGAGCGGGCGGGCACGGACAGCGTCCCGGTCACTACGGTTTGCCCGGAGGAATTCAGCACTCTTAGCTGATATTGACCAGGACTGTCCGTGTCATTTGCCACAGCAATCGCGAGGCGGCTACCCGTCACCATTATGAGTTGGGCCCGCGTCGTTGCGGGTGAGGGGAAGACCGTTGCACCAGAGATAACGCCCGCCGGAGAAAAATACGTATATGCGACCTCGGCCACAACAGGCTGGTCGCAACTCAAGGTCGCATAGCCGGTCGTCAACGGAAGAAGCACGTTGAGGGCGGCCACGGTGGTCAGAATGTTGAATGAACCAGACGTGGGCAACGTGAACGTGGAGGATCCAGAAAACCGGCTGTCTAAGCCGCGGCCGTAAGGCTGCAGTCTGCATCTGGCTGGTTGAGGGCTCACGTTGGTGGCGAGCAGAATCGAAGTATAACCGGTACCGTCACTGAGAACGCCATCGGCGATCTGCGGAAACACATGAAACGTCGCGGCGCCTTGCGACCTAACCTCGACAGGCATAACGCCGAGAATCGTCAAACTTAAAATGATTTTCTTCATCGATGTGCCTCGCTTGAATTATCAGAACGTATCCATCGGACAAACGGGGCAAGAAACACATAAGGTTTCATCGGCAGCCGCGCGCGCCGAGCAATACCAGCCACACGAGGATCTCAAATGCGTAGCGTGGGTTCACTTCAAGGCTACTACGTAGAAAACGAGATAAATCGCCTCAAGATGCCCAATCCACAATAACAACAGCGTTGCATGAGCATCGGGCGTTTGGCGGTCAAAGACACTACCCGAGTTGCAGCAGCACAACGATTAGGACTGTAATAGGATCGAGAATGTATCTGAGATCTGCAAGAAAATTCTTCGGCACATCGACGAGGGAGTAAATACGGTCGCGACATGTTCTGCATCCACTGGAGCTGGCGCAATCGAGAAATCCAAATGGACGAAGAATCTTTCCCCCGTCGAGAGTCAGCTCGGGCTAGCAGTCTGCAAAATTTGGTGATGAGGCATAAAAGAAAAGTACTTCACAGTCTGGTGTTGATCCATCCGGCTGCGGAGCTCGTGTCGGCCTTGGCTTGACGCGGCCAGAAGAAGGCCACCGACACGATCCTGGCTTAATGCCGGCCCAGCGCGAAAAGCAATGTCTCTTCGACAATCTGGGCCGGCATTCGTGTACGCAGCGAACCTTACGGAGCCGTCACCTCGTTAGACATTATTGTGGAAAGCGGTGATCGCGCATCGCCGCTTGCTGAAGGGATGTATTCTTTTCCCATCGAAAAGGACATGAACCCACCGTATCCCTGCGCCTTCCCCCATCTGACGATTTCGGCTATCGATCGCTGGCCGTTGAAACTGATGAACTCATTCAATGACGGGATGCTGAGGTATTCCGCCACGTAGGTCGGATCCCACTTCAGGAAGCTAGCCTGCCAGCGTGAAGGATCCGTCACCAAACTCCCGTAACGGATCTCTCCCTGCTTAGAGCCGCCTGGCTGAAGTGGTGTTGTAACACCCGTCCACCGGCGTCCGTAGAATGGAACACCAACCCCGATCTTGGATTTCGGCACTCCCGAAAACGCGCCGAGCCGCGCCTCACAGGAGGGCCGCCCTGTACCTGCGCTTAGAAGCGGGTCGTTGTGCCATACATAGTTGTCCCAGTCCAAATCGAAGCACATGACATTGATCTGATCCAGAGAGGATTGGGTTGCGGTAACAATAGTGGGCAAACCGCCCCATTCGCCCACGTTCATCGTGATCAATTTCCCGGCCGGTAGCGCCGCGCGGAGTTTCGTAATCAAATTGATATACTGGGTCGTGTTCGTATCCCTTTCCCAGTCCAGATCCACGCCATCAAAGCCGTGGGTATTTACAAACGCCACCATATTGGCTACCAGTCTATCCACGTTGGAGGGAGCTGTCCCGTTGAGCCACGCTCCAGCACCTCCTCCCACAAAATTATCCTGGAATACGATACTCACCTTCTTGCCCGCGGCATGACCGGCACTCACAAAAGGAGCAATATCGGCGGGGTTAACCCATTGGTCGACGAGATTGCCGTTGGCATCCACCGACATCGTAAACAGCAGGACGTGTGTATATTTGCTCCAGGGAATCGCAGATATCGGCATGCCGACACCAACATCGAAGTTCCCCGTAATCCACTTGCCCCCGGTCGGGGGAGGCGCTGGGGCAGGCGCCGCATTCACCGGGATCGCCACATCATCGCTCGTCGAAGATGCGCCGTCGCTGGCTGTCAATCGCAGCACATAAGATCCGGCCGCGGAGAAGCTGGCCGTCGTGCTGCGCGCGGTGACGTTGCCAAAGGTGACCGTACCGGGGCCGCTCACTTTCGACCAGGTTGTCGTCAACGTGTTGCTGGGTAGGCCATCGTCGCTAGCTGTGCCGTTGAGGTTCGCCGAAGCCGGCAAAGTGATAGTCTGATCGCTACCAGCGTTGACGCTGGGCGGCTGATTGGTAGCAGATCCCGCCGGATTCGCGGTGATCGCGATGTCGTCGGTGCTCGAGAGCGCACCGTCGGTCGCCGCCGACCGCAGCACGTAGGACCCGGCGGCGGAGAAACTAGCGGTCGTGGTGCGCGCGGCGACGTTGCCAAAGGTGACCGTGCCCGGGCCGCTCACTTTCGACCAGGTCGTTGTCAACGTGTTGCTGGGTAGGCCATCGTCGGTAGCCGTACCGTTCAAGTTGGCCGAAGCCGGCAAAGTGATAGTCTGATCGCTACCAGCGTTGACGCTTGGCGGCTGATTGGTAGGTGTGATGTCCGATTGGATTTGAGATTGAGTCAGCGCTGAATTGTAGATTTTAACTTCGTCAATCCTGCCGTTAATAAAGCGGTTGCTGCCCCCGCGCCCCTGACCTCCGATCCTGAGGGTGTCGGACCCGTTGCGGAAAGGATTCGTGTCCATCGCGCCAAACGACGAATCAAGGTTGCCGTCAATGTAAAAACTGATCGTTGAGCCATTTCTGACCAACGCGATGTGAGTCCAGGCATTGAGAGGAATTACCTGTGTGCCATAAGACTCATTGAATGAAGTACTGCCCCAAACGTCACCCCCCGTGGTATGCCAAGCAAATACCAGGGTCTGGCTGGTACTGATCCCAAACAGATATTCGTCATTCGTAGTCTGATCCCATTTATTGACTACGGAGAAAAGGTCGTTTGGAGTACTGGTTAAATACACCCATGCCGCGAAAGTCGCCGCGGGTCCTAGCGTAAGCGGGTCGATGTCGGCTGCTTCCACATAACTATTACCGTTGAAGGCTATAGCATTTCCGTACTTACCGGTCGTCGTCCACGCCGCGCCCTGAAGGGTCGCATTGTTACCATATACGTCCGCTGTCACACTCCCGGTGCCTTCACTGAAGGAGTATTGTGCTACCGTCACTGCCGTCGTTGATGGGGGAGCCGGATTGACCGTAATGGCGATGTCGTCAGTGCTGGAGAGTGCGCTGTCGGTGGCCGTCAACCGCAGCACATAGCTGCCGGAAACCGAGAAACTGGCGCTCGTACCGAGAGCGCTCGCGTTGCCGAAAGTCACTGTGCCCGGACCGCTGAGTTTCGACCAGGTTGTCGCCAGCGTGCTGCCAGTGGGCAAGCCATCGTCCGTAGCCGTGCCGCTGAGGTTGGCCGAGGACGGCAGTGTGATGGTCTGATCCGCACCAGCGTTCACCACCGGCGCTAGATTCGTTGACCCCGGCGGAGGCGGCGCGGGCGCGGATCCCACCGTGAAGTAGACGTTGGGCCCATCATGCCAAACTGAAGACGCATCCTGGTAGGTCGCAAAGGCGTACCAGGTGCCCGTCGGATCCGCGCTGGTAAAGGCGCGCGAAGCCGGTAAGGTAACTGTCGCTCCCGGCAGGATCGTGGTTACTCCCCTGGCTGGGGACAGATCATTATAAGGACCTGCCGAATTGGTTCCTCCCGGCGGGCGGCTGGAAATCACGATATAGTTGACCGTAACGGAGGACGTACCGGTGTTCTTGTACGTCACCGTTGTATTCAGCGTCTGGCCGGCGCCCACTGTGGTCTGGTCCAGTGCCAGCGCAGTCGAAATGATTATTCCACCCGGCGGCGGCGGAAGAGATGCCGCTGTCACCGTGAAATCGACGGTATTGGAGGTGCCTCCGCCCGGGGCCGGGTTGA
>Ga0066710_100002359_pt1 | contig 15171 bp, 15 predicted proteins | sample GraSoiAngelo_159_FD_79666 | JGI IMG/M metagenome (GOLD analysis project Ga0066710, IMG submission 79666) | Grasslands soil microbial communities from the Angelo Coastal Reserve, California, USA - 14_1009_16_40cm | ecosystem: Environmental > Terrestrial > Soil > Grasslands | place: USA...
CACTTCCCGCTGTAGTCGACGCCGACGCGCGGGCCCTTCGAGAGGCGGGGAGGAGCGCCGGTGCGCGGCGCGATGAACAGCTCCGCCTCCGGGTCGCACAGGTCGTCGCGGTTGTGCCGCAGCCGCACGTCGAACGCCTTGCACAGGTTTCCCGGCCCGGTCGCGCTGTGCAAAAGCGGCAACAGGCCGGGCGCCTCGGGCAGCGGCTCGGCGGCGCGGATCAGCACGGCGCTCGCCTCGCCCTCCGGACTGGTGACCGCATTCAGCATCGGGTGCACGCCGTAGATGAGGTACACGTACGCGTGTCCCGGCTCTCCGTACATCACGTCGGTGCGCGCCGTCCGCCCCGCCCGGGCGTGGCAGGCCAGATCTTGCTCGCCCACGTACGCCTCGGTCTCCACGATCCGGCCGGCGCGGAGCCCGCCGGGATGGCGCCGCACGAGCACGCAGCCGATCAGGTCGGGCGCAACCGAGAGCGCGTTCCGCGCGAAGAACGAGCGGGGCAAGGGAGAGAGGCCTCCCTCAATCACGTCTCCAGCGCCTGCGCGAGATCGGCGATGAGATCGTCCGCGTCCTCGAGGCCGATCGACAGCCGGACCATGCCCTCGTCGACGCCCGCCCGCAAAAGCTCCTGCGCGGAGTACCCGGTGTGGCTGAAGAGGATGGGAAGCGAGGAGAGCGTCTCGGTGCCGCCCAGGCTGGCCGCCCGCGCCACCAGGCGCAGGCGGTCCCAGAAGGCGAACGCGCGCTCCTTGGTGCCAAGCGTGAAGGTGACCATCCCGCCGAAGCCGCTCATCTGCCGCCTGGCCAGCTCGTGGTCGGGATGCGAGGGCAGCCCGGGATACCAGACCCGCTGCACGGCGCGGTGCTCCGAGAGCCAGCGCGCGACCCGGAGCGCCGTGGCGCAGTGCCGCTCCATCCGCAGCGCGAAGGTCTTCAGGCCGCGCAGCAGATCGTAGGCCACCTGCGCGTCGAGGGAGGCGCCCAGCTTGTGCGACAGCAGCCGCAACGGCTCCAGGCGCGCGCGCGACCCCGCCAGCACACCGGCCAGGTGGTCCGAATGGCCGTTCAGGTACTTGGTCGCGCTGTGCATCACCACGTCGACGCCCAGCTCCAGCGGCCGCTGCAGCGCCGGCGGGCCGAAGGTGGAATCCATCACGCTCACCGTCCCGGCCTTCCTGCATGCCGCGGCGACCGCGGCCACGTCGACGATGCGCAGCGTGGGGTTGGTGGGCGACTCGAACACGCACGCCTTGGCAGGGCGCCCCGCCACCTCCGCCGCGAGCCGCTCCGGCTCGACCGGCCGCAGCTTCACGCCGAATCGGCTCAGCACGTCGCGCAGCAGCTTGTACGTTCCGCCGTAGAGCGCGGTGGCCGCGATCACCTCGTCGCCTGCCGAGACGAGGCCCATCAGCGCGGCGGTCATCGCGCCCATACCGCTGCCGAAGACCACTGCTGACTCGGCTCCCTCCAGGAGCGCCACTGCCTCCTCCGCGGCGCGCACGGTCGGGTTCTCGTCGCGCGAGTACATGAACAGGCCGCTCGAGCCGCGCGCGTACTCCTGCACTTGCGCGGCGCTCTCGAAGCGGAAGGTGGTTGACTGCACGATGGGGACGGTCAAGGGCGCGTTCGGCCCCTGGGGCGTCCCGGCATGCACGGCTAGGGTCGACAGGCCTGCGCGCGGGTGCGACATGGCGCGCTTGTACAACGCAGCGACGACATGAAAAAGCCCCCGGGCAAGATTGCCCGGGGGCCGAAACATGAAGCGCAATCACGCATCGAGGTGGCGGGGGGGTACCTGACCACGACGTGCGATGCGCTCCGTCCCATTGATGTGCAGTCGGCATGCCAGAGACTGGACACCTCGTCTTTCACAGTGTTTCGGCGATTTGTCGGCTCTACCGCACGTCCAGGAGCGCGAAAAAACGTTGCAGTCTTGCAATGGCGATTTCAGATCTGAAAGGAACGACTACCCGCGCTACTGTACCGCCAGCAGTTGCTCGAACTGCGGGTCGCTCTTGAGCGTGTCGAACATCGGGTCGGCGGCGATCCACCCGCGCACTTTCGCCGGATCCTTCTCCATGGCCTTCTTCAACGCCTCGAACGCCTGCGCCGGCTTCTCCCAGAGCGAGTAGAGGGCCGCCACGTTGTAGTTGAGCAGGACGTCGTCCGGATTCAGCTCTCGCGCGCGCCCGTAGCAGCGCTCCGCCTCCGCGTAGAAGCCCTTCTGCGCGTAGCAGATGCCCAGGTCGAGGTGTGCCTCGTAGTTCTCGGGGTCGAGCCGCACGGCCTCGTTCAGCTGCGCGATCGCGCCGCGGTAGTCCGCCTCGTCCATCAGCAGGGCCGCCAGCTCGTGGCGAGCCACCGGGTCGTCCGGGTCCAGCTCGATGGCCGCCTTGAACTCCTCCTTGGCCTCCTCGCGCCGATCCTGGTCGGCGTAGGTCATGCCCAGGTTGAGGTGGGCGTCGGGGTAGTCCGGATCCAGCTCGATCGCCTCCTTGTACTCGTCCACGGCCATGTCGGGGCCGTGGGTAGCGAGGAAGCAGGCCAGGTTGTAGTGGGCCGTGGCGCTGTCCGGCTCCAGCTCCAGGGCGGTCAGGTACTCCTTGAGGGCTTCGCGATACAGCTTCTTTTCGCTGTAGACGGTCGCGAGGTTGTCGTGGGCGTGGGCCGATTCCGGGTCGAGCTCGATGGCCTTCTTGAACTCCTTGATCGCCTCGTCCAGCCAGCCCCGGTCGGCCAGCTCGATGCCGCGGGAGTTGTGCTCGTCGGAGCGGACCGTGCGGTCCCTGTCGCGGCTCATGGGCCCTTTTTCTAACATGGCGGCAGCGGGCCGGGCAGGAACTCAGTCCCCGCGGGTGGCGTTGTAGGTCCCGAACGTCTTGAGGTTCTTGCTCTGGCGGACGTTGGCCTTCACCGCCGTGTTCGTCGCCTGGTTACCGGCCAGCGAATCGGTCGTCCCGCTGAACAGCTCGCGGACGTCGCGGCCGAACACGGTGACCACGCCGATGGCCGCGATCGCCACCAACGCCACGATGATGAGGTACTCGGACATGCCCTGGCCCTTGTCGGACCGGAGCAGCTTCAGCAGGTGGCGCATCGGACCCGGCTCCCCTCCCGCGCGGACCCGCCGCGCGTGGCATGCCACCCTATGGGACACGCCGTGCCGGTTCCATCGGCCAGCTGCCCGAGGACGTTTCCGGCGGTGGCTCAGCGGCCGCTCGCGCCAGCGGGAGCAGCGTGGCGAGGATGGCGGCTGGCCAGAGCTGGATGAAGATGCGCTCGACGGAGTAGCGGTACAGCCATTCGAGCGGATGCGGCTGGAGGACGTAAAGCGGCGCGTACACGGCGCAAGCGAGGAAGAGCGCCGTGCCCGGAACGGTCCCCGGCAGCTTGCGAACCCAGGCGAGCAGCACCGCAAGCTCCGCGGCGACCCAAAGCGCGTGGTCCTGGAAGAAGAAGATGCGCCGCAGGGTCAGCAGCACCAGGCGGCCCCAGCGCAGCGGGTCGGTCGCGTGCGAGAACAGGCTCCGGGCGGTCGAGAACTGCCAAAGGTCCGTCGGTGGGGCGAAGCCTAGCTTGAATGCGGCGACCAACGCTCCAGCCGGGGCGCAGCCCACCAGGAACCAGCCCAGCGCGCGGACATCGCGCGTCCTGACCAGCAGCGCCAAAGCGAAGCAGCCCGCGTACAGGGTGCCCTCGTTCTTGGTCCAGGCGCCCAGGCCCGCCGAGAATCCGGCGAGGAGCAGCAGCCGCGGCGCGTTCCCGCGCTCCGCCGCGAGCAGCAGCAGCGCGGCGGCGCTCGCCAGGTACACGGCGAGCGGCAGGTCCGATTCCTGGTGCACGGCGAAGACGACGAAGCACGGGGTGGTGAGCAGCGCGATCGCGCCGAGGAGTCCCCATCGCGCTCCGCGCGCCCGAGCAAGTGACAGGGCGGGGATCGCGACGGCGAGCGCGGCGAACGTAGCGGCGAACAGCGCCGGGACCAGCCGCGGCTCGCGGCCGCTGAGCAGGAAGCCCTGGGCCACGAGCCCGGGCACGAGCCACGGATAGTCCTGGTGGGCCCAGAACTCCATCTCGGGCGAGAACGCCGCGCGGAATCCCGTTCCGGCGCGGGCGAGGAACCGCGCGCGCAGGTTCCAGATCATGAACGCGTCGTAGCCGCCGTCCGGCCCGCGCAACGTGTCGTGGACGAAGATCGCCGCCGCCGCGGCGCCGGCCAACGCGAACGCGGCCCACAGCCACCGCGGCGCCGGCTCGCGGCGGCCGTCGGCACCTGCTGCTCGGTTGCGCGCGGCGAGGAGCAGCGCGGCGCCCGCGGCTGCCAGCAGCGCATCCTTCGGGATCCGTCCGGCGGGCCCGAAGAGCAACAGGGATGCCGCGTATGCGGCCGACCACGAGCCGAGTCCCAGCGCGACGCCGATTGCGCCGCGCAGCCACCGCTCCGCAGGGGAGGAAGCCCTCTCCGGAAAAGCGAAAGCGACCAGCCCGGCGCCGGTGAGCGCGGCCGCGGCCGCGGCGAGCGCGAGGCTCACGGTGCCCTCGGTCGCGAGACCACCACTCCGCGCCCGGTATCGGCGACGGCGCACAGCTTTCGCTGCTCGAGCAGCGCGGGCAGCGCGGCCGGCTCGGCGGCGTCGGCGAGCACGACCGCCGCCCGGTCGTCCTCGACTCTCAGGATGAGCGGAGCGAGCGAGTACTGCGCCTCGATGTACCTGCGCGTACCCGTGGAGGTCTCGTACTCCGCGGGTGTCCGGGCGACCCGGCGATCCGAGACGTAGCCGATCGTTCCGGAGCGTGGCAAGAGCCCGCGCGCCGCGCGATAGCGGTCATCGATCGGCGGCGGATGCGGAAAGCGCGGTTCGACGGCGAGGTGGAACCATGCCATCCGGCCGAGTCCGACTGCCGCGAGCGCAAGGATGATGGCCGTCACGCATCCCCTGCTCGAGGTCGGGCTTCGGGGAGGAGGTCGTTGCTGTTCCATGGAATCCTGGTCGTACGGTCGCAAGCGGGCGCCCAGCATGGGCGAAGGCGAGCACCGGATCGAGTGGAATTGCGCGTGTGCGCACGCCCGACCAGATTCTGAACAGCGCCGGTGACAGGATGTGGCACCGCACGCGCATCCATGCGATGTGCACCCACATGGCGACCAAGTCCGCCCGCGCGCTAGCCAACTCCTGCGAAGAGCTGGGGCGCATCCTTTCGGGCGCGCACGACATGTGCGCGGTCGCCTGGGACGACTCGGCCGAGCCGCGCATCGCGTGCGTCGCGGGCGCCGTGCAGCCGGTGCGCGGGACGACCGAGCTCGTGGGCAAGCCCGCGGGCGTCTTGTTCCCGGGCGGCGAACGGGCCGCGCGCGATCTGGCGCAGGGAGCGAGCAGCGGAGCGTTCGAGGAGCACCGGACGCTGCTGCGCGCCGGCCAGCCATTCCCGGCCCAGCTGCTCCTCGGCCCGGCGCCGGGGGGCGTGGTGGCGCTCGTGCGCGACGTCGCGGTCTCGCAGCAGGTCGCCGACGCGGCGGTGCGCGCCGAGGACCTGGCCCGGTTCGCCTCGCTCGTCGCCCACGAGATCCGCAACCCGCTGTCGGCGGTGAAGATCGCCCTGCAGACCCTCGAGCGCCACGGCACGCTCGGCTCCAACGACCTGCGCCGCACCAGCATCGCGCTCCGCGAGGTGCTGAACATCGAGCTGCTCCTCAACGAGGTGCTGGAGTTCGCGCGTCCTCCCTCGCTCGCGCTGGTCCCGGGCGATCCCCGCTCCCCGGTGCGCGAGGCGGTCGAGGGCGTCGAGGCGGAATGGTCGTCCCGCGGCGTGACGTTCGCGGTGGACGTCCCGGAGCGGATGCCGCCGTTCCCCCTGGACCCGGTCCGCGTCCGCACCGCGGTGAAGATCCTCTGCCGTCAGGCCGCCGTCGCCGCCGAGGAGGCGGGTGGAGGGCGCATCGAGGTCGCGGTGCGGGAAGCGCCGCCGGGATGGCAGCTCACCGTGCACGACCCTGGCCACGCGGTCCCGCCCGAGCTGCGCGAGAAGGCATTCGTGCCGTTCACGCCCAACCGGGCGCGGGGGACGGGTCTGGGACTGGCCGTGGTGGCGCGCGTCGCGCGGGAGCACCGCGGGGATGCTCGTTTCGTCGAGACGCACGGGCGGGGCAATGTCATCTCCGTGACGTTCGGTGGATGATCCGTTAAAGATCGGTTTGCGGTTTGCGGCTTACGGCTCGCGGGGGACAGGCGGCGCGAGCCACCTCCGCAAGTCGCCAGCCGCAAGCCCCAAGCCGAGATGGAACGAATCCTCATCGTCGACGACGACCGCTCCATCCGCGAGCTCCTCTCGATGCATCTCGAGGAGCGCGGCTATGGCGTCGTCAGCGCGGGCACCGGCGCGGAGGGATTCAAGCTCGCGGAGGAGACCTCGCCGTCCGTGATCATCCTCGACATGCGCCTGCCCGACGCGTCGGGAATCGATCTGATCCCCGAGCTGAGGAAGCGCGCTGGCGAGACGCCCGTCCTGATGATCACCGCCCACCACGACATGGCCACCACCATCCTGGCGATGAAGGCAGGCGCGTTCGACTACATCCACAAGCCCATCGACATCCGGGCGCTGGACGTCGCGCTCGACCGCGCGCTCGAAGTGCGGCGCCTCTCCCGCGGCACCGACTTCCTCTCGGTCGAGGCGCAGGGGGCGGTGAAGCTGGACGACATCGTCGGCGCGTCGCCCCCGATGCAGCAGCTGTTCAAGGACGTGGGGCGCGTCGCCGCCAGCCGCGCCACCGTGCTCATCCAGGGAGAGAGCGGCACCGGGAAGGAGCTGATCGCGCGGATCATCCACAGCTACACGGCGGGCGGCAAGCCGTTCATCGGGATCAACTGCTCGGCGATCGTCGACACGCTGCTGGAAAGCGAGCTGTTCGGTCACGAGAAAGGCTCCTTCACCGGCGCCGTGGCCTCGAAAATCGGCAAGTTCGAGCTGGCGGAGGACGGGTCCATCTTCCTCGACGAGATCGGCGAGCTGTCGCAGAACCTGCAGGCGAAACTGCTGCGCGTGCTGCAGGAGCGCGAGCTGGAGCGCGTCGGCGGGGTGAAGCGCATCCCGGTGCGCGCTCGGATCCTGGCGGCCACCAATCGGGACCTGGCCGGCGAGGTACAGGCGGGGCGTTTCCGCGAGGACCTCTATCAGCGGCTCAAGGTGGTGACGCTGTCCATCCCGCCGCTGCGCGACAGGCGCGAGGACATCCCGCTCCTGGTGGAGCACCTGCTCGTCAAGATCAACCAGCGCCTGCACAAGAACCTGCGCCGCGTGCCTCGGGAGACGCTGGAAAAGCTCATGGCACGCTCCTGGCCGGGAAACGTGCGCGAGCTGGAGAACGTGCTCACCCGCGCCGCGGTGCTCAGCCAGGGCGACCTGCTCCTCGAGGAGCACCTGGTCGAAGCGTCGCGGCCCGAGCCGCGGTTCGCTGCTCCGCCGCCGACCGTCGACGGGCGGATGCCGACGCTCGACGAAGTCGAGCGCGCCCATATCGAGCGCGTCTTCGCGCTGACGAAAGGGCACAAGGGCCGGACCTGTCAGATCCTCGGCATTTCGCGCCCTACCCTGGAGCGGAAACTGCGGAAATACGGCTTGGAACCGGGTGCGGGCTGAACGTTTCGTTGAATCGTCTCGTACTAATCGACTCCACGGATCGTTCAACCCAGCGTCTGCCTGCCGGCAGGACGTTCAGTCAAGTACTTGAAATGACGAGTACCGAGCACCAGCCACTCGTTGGCACGCCTGGTGCTCTCAAGTGGGTGCGTCCCCTTCCTTGGGAGTCCCCAGATGATTCCACGCCAGCAAGTCGATACCCGGTACCAGTTCGCCCAGCCGCTCGCCTCCCCCAGTCTCCCGGCAGCCGACGTCGTCGACTTCCGCGGCTACTTCAAGGTCGAGACGTTCGCCCACGCCTCGGTCATCTACCGGCCGGGCATGCCGGCGGACAAGGTGTTCCTGCTGAGGAGCGGGCGGGTGCGGCTGCTCCGCCAGGGCAAAGGGAAGGGCCGCAGCGTCCTCGCCATCTTGAAGCCCGGCGACCTCTTCGGCGAGGTGCTCCGTCCGGAAGGCTCGCTGATGGAGGAGCTGGCCGTCGCCTCCGGCAAGTGTGAGGTGTGGAGCATCGAGGGCCGCGACTTCCGCGCCCTGCTCGAGGCGCGTCCGGCGCTGGCAGTGGACGTCATCCGCGCGCTGAACGAGCGCGTGCGCCAGATGCGCCAGCGGGTGCTCGGGCTGACCCGCAAGGACGTGCCGGCGCGCCTGGCGGAGATGCTCATCTCGCTGGCGCAGGCGCATGGCGAGCGCATCGCGCCCGGCAACGAGCTTTGCCTGCACGGGATCACGCAGCAGGACCTGGCGGACCTGGTGGGGGCATCCCGGTCGTTCGTCTCGACGCTGATCAACAAGATGAAGCGCGACGGGCTCCTCGCGAACCAGGGCCGGCTCCTGGTGCTCAAGGACGAGGAAGGTCTCAACAAGGTCGCTGCCCGGGAGAAGTAGGGCACAGGAAGGACGGCCCCCCGAGGCCTTCCCAGCGGCAGCGTGGCGGCAGGATGCGAGCCCCCCCACTCGCACCTTCCCACGCTGCCGCTCTTTACGCTGCCGCTCGAGGGAAATCCTCCCCCGCTCCCCAACCTCCCGCGCTCCCTGTTTTGCTTTTTGCCCCGTCCCTCAGGCGCGTCAGGCTTCGGCCTTGGGCTTCTTGGGCTTCTTGTCGGACTTCTTCTCCGACTTGGGCGTCGGCTTCTTCTCGGCCGCGGCCTTGGCCTTCTTCGGCGGCGCCTTCGGCGCGTTCGCGTACTTCTTCTGGAACCGGTCGATGCGGCCCTGGGTATCGATCAGCTTCTGCTTGCCGGTGAAGAAGGGGTGGCAGTTCGAGCAGATGTCCAGGTGAAGGTCCCCGCCGGTCGAGCGGGTCTCCCACGTGGCGCCGCAGGCGCAGTGGACCTTCGAAGTCGGATAGGCGGGATGGATGTTCTCGCGCATCGCAATGTCTCGTTGGTTCCGGGCCTTGCTCGCCAACGAGGCGGGGACCGGCCGGGAAAGGGCGGGAATGGATAGCCGAAGGACCCGGGCAAGTCAACGCTCTCTTGACAACCGGCGGCCCGTCGGACGAGCGTGCCACCGGCCCGCGGAGGCAGCCCCTGAAGCTCTCGATCGTCATCCCTGTCTACAACGAGGAGCGACTCGTCCTGGGGGTGCTGCGCCGGGTGGCCGCCGTACCCGTCGAGAAGGAGCTGGTGGTCGTGAACGACTGCTCGCGCGACGGCACGCGGGCGGTCCTGGAGCGGATCGAGCAGGAGCCCGACCTGGTCACCTCGGCGGATCCGTCCGGCCGGACCCAGGTGCGGATCTTCCACCAGCCGGTGAATCGCGGCAAAGGCGCCGCGCTGCGCCGGGGGTTCGCGGAAGCCCTGGGGGACGTGGTGGTCGTGCAGGACGCCGATCTCGAGTACGACCCGCACGAGCTGCCCAGGCTCGTGGCGCCGATCGCCCGCGGCGAGGCCGACGTGGTGTACGGCACCCGATACGCGCGAGGGCACGCGGGGTTCCCGGTCTGGCACACGATGGCCAACCGGATGCTGACGGGTCTCAGCAACCTGGTCACCGGCCTGCGCGTGAGCGACATGGAGACCTGCTACAAGATGATGCGCGCCGACGTGGTCCGCGAGCTGCCGCTGCGCGAAGACCGGTTCGGGTTCGAGCCCGAGGTCACCGCGCTCATCGCCCACCTCTCGCGCCGGCGCCGGGTCCGCGTGGCCGAGGAGCCGATCTCCTACCGTCCGCGTTCCGTCGCCGAGGGCAAGAAGATCCGGCTCAAGGACGCCTTCCGCGCCATCTACTGCATCCTGCGGTACGGCCTGGTCTTGCCGCCCTGGCCGAAGGAGCTGCCCGCCCCGGGCGAGGTCCGCGCCGCCGAATGACCGGCGTGCCGCTGCGCACGGCTGCGCGGGCGGTCGCGCTGCTCGCCGCGGTGGGGGTCGCGCGCGAGGCGTATTTCCACCTCGTCTCCGAGCCGGTGTGGCACCTCTTCGATCGCCGCGAGCCGCGCGCGCAGGAGCGCTACCTGGCCGTCCGGGCCGTCCTGCCGGCAGCAGGGCGCGTCGGGTACGTCTCGGACGAGCCGGTCAGCGCCCGTCCGGGCGCTCTCGAATCCGACGAGTGGGGCACCTGGCTATACCAATCGGCGCAGTACGCGCTCGCGCCCATCGTGCTGGTGATCGGCGAGGCGCGCACCGAGGTGGTGCTGGCGAACGTGAAGGAGCCGGATCGTCTCGAGGTCGTGGCCCGCGCACACGGCCTGCGCGTCGAGCGCCGATTCGAGGGAGGGCGCGTGGCGCTGCTGCGCCGATGATCGCCATCCTGGCCGCCGCCGCGGTGGCGATTTCCGGGGGCGCCCTGTCCTCGTTCGCTCCCGTCCGAGGAGCGTTCCGCGCCGCGCTCGCGCTGCTCTTCGGCCTGGGCATCTGGTCGGTCGCGTACGCCGTGGCTCTGTTCGCCTTCGGGGCCGACCCGCGGGTGCGTCTGGCGAAGGACGCGCTGCTCGTCGTCGCGGGAACCGTGGTCCTCGTCCGGCGGCCTGGCAGGGCCCCGTTGGCCGGCGATCCTGGCGCTCCGCGGTCGTCGAGTGAGGTGCCACGCTGGCCGGCGTACGCCGTGGCCGCGGCGGCGGTGCTCGCCACGGCCTTCTTCGTCGAGCACACCCTGCGGCATCCCGATGGCGGATGGGACGCGTGGGCCATCTGGAACCTGCGCGCCCGCTTCCTCGCGCGAGGCGGTGACGGGTTCCGCGCGGCGTTCTCGCCCGAGATCCTCTTCTGGGCGCACCAGGATTATCCGCTGCTGGTCCCCGGAGCGGTGGCCCAAGCGTTCCTGCTCGCGCGCTCCGAATCTCCCTGGGTCCCGGCGGCCGTCTCGTACGCCTTCGCGGCTGCCGCAGTCGCGCTCCTGGGCGCAGCGGCCCGGGAGACTCGCGGCGCAGGATGGGGCGCGCTCGCCGCGCTGGCGCTGCTCTCGACGCCGTGCTTCGTGGGATTTGCGTCCAACCAGCAGGCCGACGTGGCCCTCGGGGCGTTGCTGCTCGCCGCCTGCGCGCTCACCGCGATCGCCCTGGAATCGGGGCAGGCGCGTGCGCTGCTGCCGGCGGGCTTCGCGGCGTCGCTCGCCGCCTGGACGAAGAACGAAGGGGCGCTCTACCTCACCTGCCTCGCCGCCGCGCTGCTCGCGACGCGCTGGGGCCCGCCGCGGCAGCGCGTGCGCGGGCTGCTCCGATTCGGCCTCGGCGCCTTGCCTGTCCTGGCGCTGGTGGCGTGGTTCAAGCTTCGTATCGCGCACGAGAGCGACCTGTTCGGAGACGCTTCCGCCTCGCGGATCCTCGACGCGAGCCGCTGGGGCGAGCTCCTCGCTGCCATTCCCAGGCGCATCGTGTATTTCCAGGATTGGGGGCTGTGGCTGGTCGGGGAGATCGCCGTACTCGCGATCCTGCTGCCGCGACTGCCCCGCCGGCCGGCGGCGCGCGCGATGGGGATGGCCATCGCGCTGGCGCTGGCGGTCACCATGGCGGTGTACGTGCTGCAACCGCACCCGCTGCTCTGGTTCTTCCGGGCGTCCATCGATCGCGTGCTCATCCAGCTCTGGCCGTCGGCGTTGCTCGCGACCGTGCTCGCGCTCGCGCCTCAGCCCGGGGGTCGGGGCAGCCCGAGCTCCGGCGCGGGGCTCGATGCCGCGGGCGCGAGCCCGAGCCCCCAGACGAGGGCGAACGACAGGTAGACCCCGGTGTGGTGCTGCAGGTAGTGCACCAGGCTGAGCAGGTGGAAGCCGGCGAAGGAGAGGAGCGCGCCGGCCGCGATCCACGACCCTTCGCGGAAGCGCCGCAAGAGCGCCTGCGCGAGCAGCACGTGGTACGCCGCGGTGAGGAGTAGCCCGGCGAGCCCCGTTTCCGCCCAGGCGGTGAGCCACAGGTTGTGCGCGTCGATGGAGAGGAGCGGGGTGACCGCGGTCGCGCCCCGGGTCGCCCAGGCCGCCTCCTGGTAGCGCCCGAACCCGACGCCCAGCAGAGGATGCGCACGGACCAGCTCCCAGCCGACTTCCATCGACAGCCGGCGCTCGTCCCCGCCGAGAAGGTTCTGTTCGCCGCGCAAGAGGCGGGAGCGCCATTCCGGCGAGGCGAACACGCCGAGGGCGACGGCGGCGGCAGCCGCGACGCCGCCCCGCCGGGTCCAGCCCCGCCCGAGCAGCGCGACCGCGAGAGCGACCACCGCGAGCCCGACGAGAAGCGCCGCGCGCGCATACGAGAAGTATGTCGCCGCGAGGAGGGCCGCGGTGGTGGCGATCCCGGCCAGCGCGACGCGCGCGCTCCGCGTCCGCAGCGCGACGGCGAGCGCCGGGCCCAGCGCGGCCACCGCTCCGTGCGCGAAGCGCAGGCGGTGGAAGAGGAACCCGCCCGCGCCGTAGCGCGCCGGCCCGGACAAGCTGAAGGACTCCCGCACCCGGTCGACCGGCGTGCGGAACCAGGCTGGCTGGTCGAAAGGCCATCGCACGAAGTGCTGGAACGCGCCGAGCGCGGTGCTCAGCGTCCACCCGACGGACACGACCCAGGCGAGCGCGACCCAAGGGGCGTCGGCCGCCGCCGACGCGGCGAGCGCCGGCGCCAGCGTGTCGAAGAACTGGCCATACCTGCCGCTCTTCGGCCAGTCCGCGGCGGACCCCGACCATGCCGCAAGCGCGGGCGAGATGGCCTGCCATGCCGCGAGGGCGGCCGCCACCGCGCAGAAGCGCCGGACGTCGCGGGCGAGCTCCAGCCGCCGCGCTCGCAGCGCCGCGACGAGCAGCAGCGCGTACGCGCCGGCCTGCGCGAGCGGCTCCGCCAGCACGGTCCCGGCCGCCCAGACGAGCAGCGCCGCCTTCGCCAGCCGGCCGGCCAGCCCGGCCGCGCGCGATCCGTCCACGGCGGCGCGTATACCACGCGCGATCGAGGATACACTCCATCCGGGATGCGCCTCCGCGACCGCCTGCAGCCCGGCCCGATGCGGCTTCTGGACCGCATGCTGCTGCGCGAGATGACCCTGCCGCTCGGAGTGGGAGTGCTGGCCATCCTGCAGCTGCTCGTGCTGGTGCAGCTGCTCCAGCTCAACGAGGTTGTGTTCAGCGCCTCGATGCGGCTTGCGGACCTCGGGCGCGTCACGCTGGCGTTCGCGCCGCACTTCCTGGTGCTGGCGCTTCCGCTCGCGTACATGCTGGGCATCCAGCTCGGGGTCGGGCGGCTGGCGGCGGACCGTGAGCTGCTCGGTCTTTCTTCCGCGGGGTACTCGCCGCGCCAGCTCTTCCGCGTTCCCATCGCCGTCGCCATCGTCCTCGCGCTGGGGGTCGCGGCGCTGACCCGCTGGGCGGAACCGTGGGGTTTGCAGCAGGTGAACCGGGTGCTGAACGGAGTGATCAAACGCAACTTGCAGAGCGGCTTGCTGCCCGGCGTGTTCAACGACAACCTTCCGCGGTTCATGGTCTACGTGGCCGACACCGAAGAGGGCAGGTGGCGCGGAGTGCTCATCGAGGACCAGGTCGGCGACGGGTCCCCGCTCCTCGTCCTGGCTGACGCCGGACGCATCGAGGACGCGGGCGGCGAGGCGCTGCGCTTGCACCTCGACCGCGGCGAGCTGCACCGCATGGAGCCGCGCGGCGAGACCGTGGTCCGCTTCAACCAAGGAACGTTCCTGGTCGGCGTGCAGGAGCGCGTCGCGCGCAAGAACCGGTTCCACGGCGTGGAGGCCGCGCTGCCGTACGCGGAGCTGTCCGCACGCGCCGAGCAGTACCGCAAGAACGGGTGGATGGAAGACGTTGCCCGCCTGCGGGTCGAGCAAGGGCGCAGGTGGGCCGTCCCCCTGGCGTGCTTCTGCTTCGGGCTCCTCGGCGTGCCGCTCGCGGTCGTGGCCGGAGGCGCGCGCGGCTCCGCCTACCTCATCACGCTGGGCTCGTTCGTCCTCTTCTACGTCACTTCCAGGCTTGGCCTTGCGTTCGCGCTGCGCGGACTTCCCGCGCCCATCGCCGCCTTCCTGCCCGACATCGTCATCGCGCTGCTCTCGATTCCGCTCATCCGGCGGCTGCGGGCGCGAGGCATCCCGCTCGTCCGGTGAGGCGGCGCCGCCTCATCGCGGCGGCGCTGCTGCTGCTCGCGGCGTGTTCCCGCCGGCCGGACGTTCCCATCCTCACCTACCATTCCATTTCGGACGCTCCCGATGGTTTCACAGTGAGCGAATCCGAGTTCACGTCACATCTCGATGCGCTGCAGCGGGTGGGATTCCACACGGTCACCTTCCACGAATGGCTCGCGCACGAGGACCGCGGGACGCCGTTGCCGGCGAAGCCGATCGTCCTGACCTTCGACGACGGATTCGAGGACGCATATTCGACGGTGCTGCCTGCGCTCCGCGCGCGCGGCATGCGCGGTACGTTCTTCGTGGTGACGTCGTTGGTCGCGCGCGACCCCGCCCACCGCGTGGCCCGCGGAGAGGATGGCGCGCAGCGCCGGTACCTCGTCTGGCCCGAAGTCCGCGCGCTGGCTGCCGCGGGGATGGAAATCGGGTCTCACGGCGAGCACCACCTCCGCATGGCGGACCTCGATCGCGCGCAGGTCCTGGGCGAGCTGACCCGGTCCAAGCAGACGCTGGATGGCGTGCTGGGGATCTCCACCGAGGTCCTCGCGTACCCGTACAACTCCGTCCGCCGCTGGATCGTGCCGCTTGCGCGCGAGTCCGGCTACCGTGCCGCGGTGGCGGGGATGGCTCACGGGAACGCCGATCGGTTCACGCTCTACCGGATGGGCGTGTACCGCGGGACGACGGCGGATCAGGTCCTCGCTCAGCTCCGCTGATCGGCGGGGAGATCCGGCGTCTGTGGAGCGCCCCTCGGAAACAGCCACAGCGCGGCCGCGAGCGCGAGGACGAACGCGAGCCCCCACACGCGGGTAGCGAGCACGGCGCGGGCGGAAGCCGGGCCGAGCACGGTGTCCGAGACGATCCACTCCACCGCGGCCACGCAGGCGACCGCGGCCGCGCCGAAAAAGCGCCGCGCGGCTGGCAGGAGGGACAGCAGCCCGAGCAGGAGCGGCCAGGCGAGGACGAAGTTGGCCCGCCAGGCGAGCGGCGAGAC
>Ga0066710_100002361_pt1 | contig 15164 bp, 16 predicted proteins | sample GraSoiAngelo_159_FD_79666 | JGI IMG/M metagenome (GOLD analysis project Ga0066710, IMG submission 79666) | Grasslands soil microbial communities from the Angelo Coastal Reserve, California, USA - 14_1009_16_40cm | ecosystem: Environmental > Terrestrial > Soil > Grasslands | place: USA...
CCATCAGTCGGCGTGCCAATCCCGATGAGGAAACAACTGACTGGAGAGCCCGTCGCGGGAGAACCGCACACCGGGTTCGGAGGGAGGGGACGGCCATCACCGTTCCCTACCCCTATTCTGACTGAACGCGCGAGATCAGCAACTGAGCACACAGACTGCGCGTGTGCAAGCAGCAATCGCCAGCAACAGCCCGCGACAAGGCCTTACTGAGAACCACGAATCAACTATAAAACAGGAGACTGCGTCGGGTTATTATAGTTGATTCTAGGATTACTTCGGCTGCGAGACCGCTGGGGGATCATCACCTTAATAGCCGGCCAGTCGCGTCACATTTCCCGAACCAGTCACCGACCGTTGCACTTTCGGGTTACCGCGATAACGCACTTCGCCACTGCCAACGATATTCACGTCAAGTGCGTCGCTGGCCCAAAGCTCCGCCGATCCGCTGCCGCTGATCTGCACCGAGCTTTTTCCGGTCTTCAGTTTGGGCGCGGTGTAATCGCCCGAGCCCTTGATGGTCACGCTTTGGGTCGCCACACTCCCGTCGCCGATCTCGACGTTGGCGGCGCCAGGCATGTTGACCGTTAGCGCTTTGGCGGACAAGGCATCGATGCTGGCATTGCCGCTACCCGCCATGGTGATTTCGAATGTCCCAGCGGTGAGCCTGGAGGCCTTGATGTCCCCGCTGCCGCGGGATGCGATGCCAGACAAGTTTTTCACCGTGAGGTGGTAGCGCAGCGGATACCGCGTGGAGATTTCCCTTTCGGTGAAATCGAAGTGAAGCGTGCCGCCTTTCACTTCGGTGGAGATTTTCGGTAGTAGCCGTTTTTCCGCCTCAATGACCAATGCTTCCGTGTCCGCCTGGCTGATGATGAGGTCCCCAACGCCGTGCAGGACCACCCGGTCGAAGCCGGATGTCGGGCGTGACTCACGCGCGATTTCACCGCCGGCAAATGCGTAGGCCGAAGCGGCGAGGAACAGGGCCACGACCGCGAGTCTGGAATGGATGACTGACATGTTTCTCACCTTGTGTGTGTTGGCAAATTGCTCTTCTGTGGATCAGGGACAGATTGCACCTCTGCGCAAAACCGCTGGATTCCGTGCGCGCAGAGTTCAGCTGCCGGACCGCTACTTGCCGGACACCTTGCCCGGCTCGCTACCCGTTTTGATGAGACAGGTAGCATTCCTTGTATCGACGAGGTAAACGGGCGCGCGATCCGCACCCGTCCCACGCATGTTGAGAAGGTACGCGGGAGACTCGGAGGGAGCCATCAGATAGTTTTCCTCGAAAATCAGACGGCCGTATTGCCAGCAGCGGATCTGATGACCTGCATTCGCTGCCGCCTTGGCCACGGATTCCGCACCGCGAGCATCAGGCTTGGTGTTCTTGGCCTCGAGTGCGTTCAGGGCGCAGAACACGGTGACCGGGTAGGCAAGCGCCACCGTTACACCGAGGACACCCCACCGCATTGCCTTCGAATGGCGCGACTGGGCGCCACTTCGGTCATTTGAATTCGACATTGAAGACTCCCTGGCCAATGGTTCCACCCGCGAGTAAGGTAAACGCATCGCGTACCTGGTCCAGCGAAGCGACCGGCAGGCTCTCGAAATCCATGCCCGCCACGGTAGCCGGCAATTCGCCTATCACGTCTCGTTCGGTGGCAAAGCATGCAACGGTTTCCTTCACGCCCTTATCATTAGCCACCAGCTGGAACCGCATGCTGCCCGGTATCTGCAGAGGCGAGGCCGCCGCAACGAAGGAGTCCCTGTTGAAGCGGTTCGGGTAGAAACGCTGAATCTTTTGCGTCTCGTCCCGAAGATAGCAGTACACATGCGCGTCTCGGCTCGTTTTCACGATCAGCTGGATAACCTCTCCACGCTTGAACGTTTTCGCGTTGTTGGCCGTGGATACTTCGAGCTTCAGTGGCTCGCGCACTGAGGATGTCGCGATGCTGGCTTGGGTGCCGGTCGTTCCTGTCGCGGACGCAGAGGCTGCGATGCGGCTAGTACCGGCAGGCGCGGCGGCCGCCACCGCCGGAGGCAGAACCGGCGGCGGAAAGTTGGCGAGGATCGCCGCGTGGTCGGCGTTGAGGTAGGCCGAGAAGAACGCCAGGTCCATCTTCGGTTCCTCGCTCAGCTTGAGCGCGGTCCGGTACTTGGCGACCGCCGCTTGCAACTGCGGGTTCATTTTGCCGTCCACCGGACCGTTGTAATACTGCCGCTGGCGGAGCTGGCGCTGGAAATAGACGACCAGTTCCGAGGGGTTGGCGGACATGGCGTAGAACCAGTCGCCAATCTCGTTACGCACGGTTTCGTCGCTCGGATCGACACCGAGGCAGGTCCAGTAGGGCGTCTTGGTCAGCTTGCCGAAGAGCTCGATCGCGGCCAGTTCGACCAGCGTGCGCAGCGCCTGGGACTGGCCTTCCGTCTTGGAGAGACTCATGTTGAAGTTGATGCCGAACTTCTTGATCGACGCATCGGCGTCGAAGCCCTTGCCTTCCTTGAATATCACCACGGAATTGCGGGATGTCGCGCCTGCGAGGACGGACATGTCGTCGGTCTTGAGGATGGTCAGATCCAGCCCCAGGATTGCGGACGCGGCGTCTTTGGCGACGCCGATGTTGATGAAAGGATTGAATCCGACACCGAAGTCGTTCTGTTTGTGAATCAGATTTTCATCAAGCTGGGTGATCGACCCCTTGATGTCATACTGTGGGACGACCGCGTATGCATTCTTGCGCTCTGCCTGCTGGAGGAAGGCAACGAGATTGTTGGCATCCGGCCCGAAGGCCACCAGCCGCACTGCACGGCTGCGCTTGGTCATGTCCGAGACGGCGGAAATCAGCATGTCCTTGGTGCCGGCGTTGACCTTCTTCGTCTGATCGACGATGTCCTCCACCAGAATGGTGACGTCGCGAACGCCATGGTCGATCATCATGCCGTCCATGCACCGCAGAGACGCAGAGAAATTCGTGATCGTCCGCTGCGGCGCGGCCTCGGGACCCTTCCTCGCGATCTCGGTCTTCTGAACGGTCTCCTGCTTGACGTCCATTGCGCCACAACCGGCCAGCACGCCGCAGATGGCGAGTGGCAGCGCTAGCCGTGTCAGAAACTTGAGCTTGGAGCGTTCCATGTCGTCACCCCGTTACTTGCATTGGTTGTTGGCGTTGATCACATCTCCCGTCACGATGACGGTAACCTCTCTGGGATTCTTTCCAGGCTTGCCGGCAAATACGTTGCCAATATCGACACTACCACACGGAGACTGCTCTCTACCCTCTCCGGATCCTCCGTTCGTACCTTTGGCGCCGCGTTTGGTTCTTTCCTTGGCTATCAGGGCCCGGTGTTCTGCGTCGATGTTCGACGGTCCGGGGGCGGTCGCGTAGGCGACCTGGCCGATTCCAAGCAATCCGAGTAGCGAAAGCGCCAGTACTTTGCGCTTGTGTCTGTTCATGATCGTTTTCCTGGATCTGTGCCGAATGTTTGGTTTGCAATGTCCGCGCTTGGGGTGGCCGCCGGCGCGCGGTTCATGCTCTGTTCTTTGGCCTGAGGCAAAGGCTTCTTGCCGAAATCTTGGTCCCCGCGGCGCAGCCGGGATTGTTCAGGTTGGCAAATGCGCCGCAGCGCTCGTGGCGCTGCGGCGATCTTGCGTTTCTGCTTAGTACGCGCTGCCGATGCGGACGCGCGCTTCCGCGTTGCGGGCCGACGCGGTGTTGTTGATGGTCGAATTCGTGACCACCGCCTTACCCTTGTTTTGCTTGGCGCCAATGCCAAGGAACCCGCCCGACGAGCCGAAGCCCGACCCGATGTCCACTTCAGCCTTGGAATTCCGGCCAGAGGCCGTGTTGTTGACCGTCGTGTTGTCGACCGTCGCGTCGCCCTGAGCGGCGAACGCGGCGCCCGAAGCCAGACCGAGGGCGAGAACAACTGCGCTGATGATTGCTTTCATGATTTCTCCTTTGATTGAGTTTGGGAAAAAAGAACCAAAACATTTGGTTCTAGATGAAGGCCTTGCGTTTTGCTCCCCATCTGCCTGCTATGTCGTAAGAGAGAGGATGACTGGTTCAAACAACTTGCAACTTGCGAATTTGTTTCGCTCGCTTGCCGGCGCCGGCCAACAAGCTGCAGCCGCACCTCGAGTGCGTACCCATGGCCGGCTGAAGGGAAAAATTGCCGATGGCATCGCGGCCGCCAATCCGAGTCGATGGCGGGCAGGGAAGGCAGAGCTTGGAACGTCGGCTTATTGCGCGACACAATGCTTGGGAACGATGTTTGAGCGCCCTTCTATGCGCCGCCATCTGTGGCGGCCGACGCTCCAAACCTACTGCTGCCGCGTGAACAGCGAACTATCGTAAACGCAGGCGCCGCCCTCTGCGGTCTTGAAGCAGAAGTCGCCCATGAGACTGCTGCTTTCCCATGGCACTTGCTGGCGTTTCGTCTCCTGTATGACCGCCACGCGGACACGCTTGAACAGCTGCTCCACCGGCAGGCCGGGTGTCGGCAAGTTGGCGAGCAGATGTTTTGTGTACAGACTGTGCGCGGCGCCTACGCCGTCGATCGCCACCGCGCCAGGCGCAGTCGAAAAAGCTACCAGGGTTCCAGTTGGCGCATCGAGCGGCGCCAGTCCCGCCGGCGTCGGGCCCCGGAACTTTAACCGCCGTCCGTCCGCCAGGACCATCGCGCCATTGGCAAATGGGTTGTTGCGACAGGCGTCCAGGATGACGAGATTCATCCCCGACTTATTCTGACCCAATCGCTCGAGGATCTCGCCAACGTCCGCGCTTTTGAGCGGGACATCCTCTTCCGACTGGATGTCCGCATCAACCGGGATCAGGTAATTCCGGCCGTTGATTTGGACGCCATGGCCAGCGTAATAGAACAACCGCACGCCATAGGAAGGGGACTTGAGCACGAAGCGCCGAGTCGCGTCCAGCATGGTCCGCATGTTCGCATTTTCGCGGTACTCGACCTCGAAGCCGAGTGAGCGCAGCGCGTCGGCCATGTCCCGGGCGTCGTTGACCGGGTTTTTAAGCGCACTGAAGTGATAGTCCCCATTGCCAATCACCAACGCAATGCGGCGGTCGAGACTCGCGTTGTTCGGTGTCCCGGGCTGAGCGCTCCCTAGGGCTGGCAGCAACATCCCCAATGAGATCAGCGCCAGACAGGAGTAACGAACAAGGGCGCAAGGCAAACGCGGCATGGCGAAACCTCACATGATGACAATGGCTAGCTTACTCTCGAACCGGAGGCTCTGCCGCAATGTCGACCGACTCCACGGCACTGTTCGACCGCAGCGTGTTGGCAGCCACCTCGATACGCTGCGCCGGTACCTTGACAATGTACTCACCGAGCTGCCCCGGTCCGCCGACAAGCGTGCCACCGATATCGACCAGCGCCTGGCGGATGTCGCTCTCGCGCGCGTCGGTTTTGAAGCTGACTCGCAGCACTGGCCCAGTCGCCGGCGCTGTGGCGATCGAGCGGTAGTCGGCATACTCCTGTTCGGTGTTGCGCTGCTCGACGAAGAGCGCGCCGATGACGCCGGCCTGAACCACGACCAACGCTACGGCGGCGTAGGCATAGGCCGGCCTCAAGAATAAGCTCGCGACGAAGTCGCGCACTGGAGTCAGCATACGTTCGATGGCATTCTCGGCTTGGCGCTTCGCCACTCGCCGCTTTTCTAGGTGCACTCGATTGAGCAGCCGCTCGAGTCCGATCTCCGGTGCAACCTGTGGGACATCGGCCTTGATTTTTTCCTGCAATGACGCGTACCACTGGAGCTCCGCCGCGGCCTTGGGATGGCTGCGTACGTAGTCTTCCACCCAGGCGCGATCGGCTTGTGACAATGTGCCGTTGACATGCCACGGCGCAAGTTCCGCGAACCTGCGTCGCATCGTGCTTTCCTGCTCATCCATTTCCGTTCTCCCGCAAAAGTAATAATCGCAGGCAATTTTTCAGCTTCTGGCGCGCATGAAAAAGGCGCGTCTTGACCGTGTTTTCTGGGCAGCTTTGCACTTCCGCCACCTCGCCTAGCGAATAACCCTCATAAAATACCAAGTGCAGGCACTCGCGCTGCTCCTCGGGAAGCTTGTCCATGCAGTTGCGCACTCCTTCGCGCCGCTGCTTCTCCGCCAGGAGCTCAAATGCACCCGCATCTTCCGATTCCAGCGTCTCCTCGAGTCCATCGATTTCTTCGTGCACTGGCTCTCGGGAGCGCATCATCGACAGCAGCTTGTGTCGGGCGATGCCCAAAAGCCAGGTGCTGAACTTCGACTCGCCGCGAAACCGGTCGGGGTGACGCCACACCTCGTGCATGGTGTCGACCACGACTTCTTCGGCATCGGCGGCATCCCGCAGTCGGGTCAGTGCAAAGGCGTAGATGGTGCGGCTATAAGCCCGGTACAGCACCCGCATCGCCGATTCCTTGCCCGCGCCGAGTTCGCGCAACAGCGCGAAGACCTGCTCGTTGCTCAAGTCCATTAGTGTCTTTAGTCGAGGGTAAGTCGCAAAAAGGACGCGGAGGGTTCAACGTTCTTCTGCACGCAGGCCGCGTGGCAAAGAAAGCGCCCGGTGCCGCGATGCGGCGGCTAGGCCGGTCCGCAGGTGTGGCCAGCCGCTTTCAATTGTAGGTCGGGCACACCGTGCCTGACGCTCCACCAGCCAATCGTAGGTCGGGCAGACCGTGCCCGACGCTCATCCACCCAATCGCGCCTTAGTTTACAGGCACAAAGACAAAGTCGCCGGCCTCGTGACCGGTGTACTGGATGGGGGCGTATTCCGGTTTTTGTTCATATTTGAACTTTAGGGCGTCGGTGATCACGCGAGCGGAGAGCTCCAGGTAGAGGCGCCGCGCCTCGAGCACGTCCTGGTTTTCGTCAAGGATCTGCAAAAAGTTCTTGGCAAATACGGAATGCTTCCCGCCCCCTCCATCGATCACCGGCTGCACGCCGCCCGAGGTGAGGGCCGTGCGCGAGCGGGACTTGACCAAGGCCTTGAGGAGGTTCATCCGAGCCTCGTCGCTGACCCCGGTCTCCAACTGGCCGATCGAGGACCGCGTCATGGCGCCGGAATAGCAGGAGTCAGCCACGACCAGCACATGGTTCGCCGACATCCTGTTCAGATGGTCCGTGATCACCGCGCTCGATACCCAGTTCGCGTCGCTGTTTGGCTCGGCATCGGTGGGCAGCCAATGCGCGCGCAGATTGGCGCGATCGAGCTCGCCGTGCCCGGCGTAGTAAATGAGCAGGTTATCCTTCTCGGTGAGCTTTTCGGTGAGCTGGTTGATGGCCGTCATCATCTGATAGCGCGTCGCGTCGGTGAGCAGTGTCACTTCGAAGCCGTAGTGTTTCTTGAGCGTGTCGGCAACGGCGCGCGCGTCCTCGGCGGCCGTATCGAGACGCGGCAGCCGCTGGTAACGCTCGTTGCCGATGACCAAGGCGTAATATTTTCCGAACTCGCCCGTTATTGCGACTCTGGCCGGGCGCTGCACACCGGCGGTGGCGGGATCGGCGACCAGCGTAAACTCCAGCAACGCGCGCTTGCCTTGGCGGTCGATAGCTATGATGCTGACCGGCGTTTGCCCTCGCGTGAGGGGCACCTGGGTGCGAAACATTCCCAGGTCATCGGTAGTGAGGCTTTGCTCATTGACGGAGAGCGAAAACAGGCCGGCCGGCGCCGTCACGCGGCCGACCAGGTCGCGCGCGGTCACGTTGCCGCGAACCGGCACCGTTGCCACCGTGCGCGTCAGTACCACCGCAGGATCGATCAGCTGAATGGACGGCGGCGCCATCGCCACCGTGGTGTCCTTGCGGCTCGCGGCCGTTTCCGCGGCTTTTTGCGCCGCTTCAAGTTTGGCCAGCTGCTCCCGGCTCCTTTGAGCGTCTTGCTCGAGCCGCGCAATGTCCTCCTGCTTGCGGCCAAGTTCCGCCTCACGCTGTTTGATCTCCGCCTCGCGTTGCTTGATCTCCGTCTCGAGCTTTGCCACCTGGGCGCGATCGCCGCTCTGCGCAGCCTGGTCGCGGTAGCGGGCAAGCTCTTTACGCAAGGCATCGACCCGCTGCTGGTCCGCCCCGGCTTGGGCACGGCGCTCGGCGAGCTCGGCGTTTGCCTTGTCGAGCTGCGTCTTGAGCGCCCCAAGCTCACCCTTGAGCGCCGCACTTTCGCGCTCCAGGCTCGCAATCTCAACGCGGAAACCGCCGGACGCCCGTTCCAAGCGATCGACCTGTTCCTGCTTCTGGCGCAGTTCGTCGTCGCGCGCCGTCAGCAGCGCCGCTAGGCGCTTAGCCTCGGCGCTGTCGCCCTTGCTTGCGGCTGCTTGTTGTTGCCGCTTCAATTGCTCGAGCTCGCCTTGCGTGCGCTTGCGTTCCTGCTCGAGTTCTTGGCGCGCCTTGTCGAGTTCGCGTCGGGTAGCTTCCAACTCGCGCTTAAGTGATTGCAGCTCAGCATCACGGGCCGCCTGCGCTCCGTCATCGAGAGCGATCGCTCCCTGCAGGCCGGCCGATTTGCGGTACCACTCCAGCGCCTGGCGTGGATCCTTGGGAACGCCGAGGCCGCGTTCGTAGAGAAAACCGAGGTTGACCTGGGCGCGGGCGTAGCCTTGTTCCGCCGCCTTCCGATACCACTGGGCCGCCGCGGCGTAGTCCGGCGTCGTGCCCAATCCCTTTTCGTAGATTTCGCCGACGTAGGTCTGTGCGGCCTTGTCGCCTTCCGCCGCGAGCGGAAGCCAGACGCGCAGCGCAGTCGAATAGTTGGCGCGATCGTAGGAGACGTATTCTCCGCCCCTGATCTCGCACTCGCCGGCCGAGGTCTTGACGGCACGCCGCGCGGTAAGGAAAGTCATTTGCGTGCCGAGGCGGTGCACTTGGCCCGGCAACAAACAGTCGACGGTTAGAAGCTTGTCGACCGAACCCGGCTCGACAGCAATCGCGCGTGCTGGCTCGACGCGAACAAGAGCGACAAGCGCGAAGGCGCTTAGCGCAAGGTAGCGCCGTAGTAAGTGAAGTCGCCGTGACGTGCGACCGAAACGCTCGACCATAGCCGTCTCCCTCGCTTTCAACCGATGGAAGTCCGACCCCATCCGGGTCGCGTAGCTTAGTCGCAACACTCGCGAGGAGGGTTCAAGCGAAAACGCCTGCCTCGGATTTGCAGGAGCTGACAGTCATGATACTCTCGTCGGTGCGGGTGGGAACAACATGCGAATCGGCATCCCGCTCTGTGAATTTTCATCGTTCTCGCGGGGACAGCGCGGCTGCCCGGCGCCAAGGGAGGGAAAGATGAACACACGGTTGCTCGTCGGTACAGTTACCAAGCTCGTCATTGCATCCGGTTTGGCGCCCGCGCTAGTGCAAGTCGCGCATGCCGATCTCACCAAGGTACCGGGCCTCACCGAAGTGCAAGCGCCCGTTGCCGTTACCATTCAGACCATCTGCCCCAAGCTCAATAATCGCACCATACTGCCGAACCCAACGGCACACGAGGCGCAATTGGCCTTGGCCTGCACGAAAATGGTTCAGACCAGCAATGAACAGCAGGGCGTGGGCAATAAGACTTTGAGTCTCGGTCTGGACGTGGACCAGCTGCGCCAAGGCCTACAGGAAATCGGCCCGACGCAGATGAACGCGCAGACCGAGCGCTCCACGGTAACCACTGGCAAGGGCCCCATCAGCGGTCGTCTGCTCGCGTTGCGCAGCGGCGCGCGCGGTCTTTTGTTCTCCGACAGCCAAGTCGATAGCAACGGCGCGCTGGCCAGCGCCGACCAGCTGTTGGCGCCGAACTGGCGCGGTGGCGGCGCGGCGGCCGATGCCGAGTCACGCTGGGGCGGCTTTGTCAATATCAACTACAATACCGGCGACCGGTCGACGACCGAGCGGCAGTTCGGCTTCGACTTCGACAGTTGGGGTATCACCGGCGGCGTGGATTACCGTTTCAACCCCAGCTTTGCCGGGGGAGTTGCGCTGACCTATGACCGCAACAACGCTGACTTCAAGGCCGGACTCGGTAACGTCGATTCGAATGACGTTGCGGTATCTCTCTACGGTACTTATACCAGCGGGCCGTTCTACGTCGATGGTCATTTCTCGTACTCGCGCATCGACTACGATACGCGCCGCAACATCATCATCCCTAGTCTCAACCCCGCCGTCGCCGGCATCGATAGCAGCGCCACCGGCAGCACCCATGGCGACCAGTACACACTAACGCTCGGCGCAGGCTACGACTGGAAGCTGCAGCAGAACATCAATGTGACGCCGTATGGACGGCTCGGCTACCTGCATCTCGCGGTCGGCGCCTTCACCGAAACCGAGGATGCCACGAGCCTCGGCCTCGACGTCCTCAAGCAGACCACGGAGTCGCTGCAATCTGCGCTGGGAGCGCGCATCTCCGGCACGTTCAGTACGCCGTACGGTGTGCTTGGCCCGTATTTTTCCGCCGAGTGGAACCATGAGTTCCGCGACACCAGCCGTTCGATCACCGCAGTGTACACGTTCGATCCTTTTAGAACTTTTTTCGTCATACCGACCGATGGACCTGATCGCGATTTCTTCACGCTGAGCGTAGGTGTCTCGGCGCAGTTCGCGCGCGGGACCTCTGGCTTCATCAACATTGACTCGGTGCAGGGATTGAGCAACGTCAGAAATACCGGCGTGACCTTGGGCTTGCGCAAGGAGTTTTGAGCTGGCGGGACTTGGTTTCACGCATCCGCGAAACCAAGTCCGACAGCCCCCTAAAGGCGCGCGCCCTTCTTGTTCACTCAGCGAGGCGTGCGAGCACCTGCTCCCACACCTCGGTCCAGCAGCAGACATGGTCGAAGCCCGGCCACTCGACCAGCTCGACCGCGGCGCGATTGCGCGCATAACTGCGTACGAGCTCCGGCGGCACTACACGATCGTTGCTCCCCACAAAGTGGTGCTCGGGCACCGCGCTCGCGTCCGTGTGCGAGCGTGAAAGTCGCGCAGGATCAAGCGATCCGTTAAGCGGCGTGTAGTCGTGCAGCGTCGCCCAAGCCGCGACGTCGAGATTGGCGCCGACCGTGATCACGGCCGTTGACTGCGGTACGCGACGCGCGAGGAGCGTGGCGAGAACCCCACCACCACTGTGGCCGATAAACAGTACCCGCTTGTCGGCGCGTTCGTCCAATGCGACGGCAAGGGCCCTGGCCATGCTGGTCAACACGGCTTCGGAATAGCGCTGATCGGTCCACACCAGCGCATTGCAATTACGCGCGGTCACGCCGAAGTAGCACGGTCGCCCCAGATAGATCGCCTCGTGCGGGTCTCGCTGCATGAGCTCGAAGGCGAGCGGCGTGCGTGGGGTCGGATCCTCAGCCGGCTCTTCGCGCGTGCGCCATGGCGTGCCATCGCCTTCGATGTAGACGTGCACGGGGCTATTTGCACGCCCGGGCTTGGTGACGAGCAGGTGATCGAAGGCGGAGCCCCGAACCACTTCGGAGGAAAGCCCGGCCGCGTCGAGCCGGGCCTGGAATCGTTCGAGTGGCGTGGCGCATGCGGCCAGCGCGAGCGCTGCGATTAACGCAATCAGAGTTAACCGGCTCGGTGGAGCCATGCGCCGATCGCTGCTGACGGCGCCGCCGTGAATCATGTCGGGCACGCTGTGCCCGAGCTACAGAAAATTGGCGCCACGATCGTAGGTCGGGCACGCCTTGGTGCCCGACAGGACTACACGCACGCGCAATGCATCGCTGCCTCTCGCCGGCAGCATCACGTAACCAAGTTCTGCGCTTTGCCGCTCACGAATCCCTCGATATTGGCAATCAACTGATCCGCGAGAAATTGCATGGCGCCATCGGACGCCCATGCGATATGCGGCGTCAAGATGAAGGTGGGTAAGCGTAGTTCGAGCAGCGGATTGCCATCTTTCGGCGGCTCGTTGGTGAGAACGTCGAATCCGGCGCCGGCAATCAATCCCTCGTTGAGGGCCTGGACCAGCGCCTGTTCGTCTACCAGTCCGCCGCGCGACGTGTTGATCAGGATCGCACTACGCTTCATCCGGCGAAACTCGTCGATGCCGATCATGTTGCGCGACTCGGCGGTGAGTGGGCAGTGCAGTGAGATCACATCGCTTTGCTCGAGCACTACGTCGCGCGGGGTAAATGTCACGCCATGAGCCTTTGGTGGCGGGTGATCGGCAAACATGACGTTCATGCCAAAGCCTCGCGCGATCGCTGCCGTAGCCTGACCGAGCACACCTTCGCCGAAGATGCCCAGCGTGGCGCCACTGAGATCCCGAATCGGGTGATCGAAAAAGCAGAATTGATCGACCTTCTGCCAACGCCCGTCTTCGACGTCGCGTCGATACGCGAGCAAACTTCGGCGCAACGCCAGAATCAGGGCAAAGGCATGTTCCGGAACGGTGTGGAGGGCGTAATTGCGAATATTCGACACCGCGATGGCGTTGGCTTTACAGAAACCGACATCGATGATGTCGTACCCCGTGGCGGCTACGGCAATCATGGCGAGCTTGGGCAGCTGCTGCAACGTCGCGGAGCGCAGCGGCACTTTGTTGGTAATCGCTATCGTGGCCTCGCGCAGTCTATCCACCAGCTCCTCCTCACAACTCGTAGGATACTCACTCCAGTCGTGATCGAAGGCCGGACGCCGTACGTTGGCTTGCAAAGTGGAGCGATCGAGGAAGACGATGTTATGACGCATGGCCGCTGCCGAGCTCGACTCGATGGAAGGCGTTGGACATTGGAATGCCTTTCCGGAAAAAATGCAAACGGCGGTCGGGCGCTACATTCGCTCCACGAGCGCGCGCAGCCTCTGACGCATATCGCTGGCCGACAAGTGAACGCTGCCGCCATGCCCGGCCAGAACCCATTCGAATCGGTAAGCGTCGAGTCTGGCAAGCGAGCGTTTTAGCTCGCTCCAGGAATACCAGCACGCGTCCCGGAACGCCTGGAGATCCTCACGCTCATGGCTCCATGCCAATGAATCTCCCGTAAACAAGTAAGTCTCGTCAAGCAAATAGACCACACTTCCACGCGTGTGCCCGGGGACAGGAATCGCCACCAGGTGTTGCCGGATCTCGATCGGCTCGGCGCCTTGCAACAGATTCGTTGCATAGGGCGCGGCGGAGCGATCATCTTCGTGAATCCAGACCCGTGCGCGAAAATGTTTGGCGTAGCGGTCCGCATCGGCGACATCATCGCGATGCGTTAGCAGGATTTCGTCAACGCCGCCGAGCTCCGCAAGCTTTTTGACGAGCTTGTTCACGTAGCGTGGCGCATCGATAAGCAAGTTGCCTTCGGCTGTCTTGGCGAAATAGGAGTGCGCGCCGAACGACGATCGCGCGTTGAAGCCGCATCGATAAATGCCTGGCGCGAGCGCGTAGGGAAAAACCTCCGGCGGCTGAGAGCGATGACTCTCGGTGCCGACAGATGCGGTGGGGCAGACGAGCACCGCACGCCAGGCAGCGGTTTCTTCCGCTTCGGTTTCCGGCTGACGGGCGAATACGGACTTTCCGTGGCGGTGGATGATCAATCCCGGCGCGACTTCGCGCGATGCGGCGCAATCGATGCAATGGGTGTCGATGTACCAGTCTCCGCGCGCGGATGCCGGATTGCGCTCAGCGCTCTTGGCCATGAGCAGACCTTGTGGAGATGATTTGAACTACGCCAATTATGCTTGTCATTTGCTGGATTGAGCATTGCAGCCGGTGGTTAACCTAACGTCCGGCCGACTCTTGATATTGCTACGGCCGAGGCGTAGCATCAATTTACAACTCCAATGCGTGAACAGGGAGACTCGCTAATCGCCTGTTATCATAAGGAGTCTCGTTATGTGTTACGAATTCGATCGGTTGTTCCAAAGAGCGCGCGTCGCCGAGCAATTGCGCCGGAAAAGGGAGCAAGCTGAAGAGCTAAAGAAACAAGCCAAGCCGGCAGCTCCTGCCAAGCCCGCAGAACCCGAGCAACGTCCCAAAGTGCGGGAGCCGGTTACTACATGATATTGACGAAGCGCGAGCTTCGTTCGCAAAAACCCCGCCCGTGCGGGGTTTTTCCTTCATGAGCGTATCGAAGCAACTGCGGCTGGCGCTGGCGGCAGGGTTCGCCGCGCCCTGCGTAGTCTGCGCGTCGATCGCCATCGCAGAGGAGAAACCGATGAGTCTGACGATCACTTCAACTGCATTTGCACACAACGGCGCGATACCATCGCTCTACACCTGCGAAGGGAAAGATATCTCGCCGCCGCTTGCCTGGAACGGCGCACCTGCGGGAACAAAAAGCCTCGTTCTCATTGTCGACGATCCAGATGCCCCCGATCCCGCAGCGCCAAAGACGACATGGGTGCACTGGGTGCTCTACAACATCCCGGCGAGCGTCAGCAGCCTTCCCGAAGCGGTCAAAGCAACTGCTTTGCCCGCGGGCACGCGTGAGGGTGTCAACGATTGGGATCGCACCGGGTACGGTGGGCCCTGCCCACCGACGGGCCGACACCGCTACTTTCACAAGCTCTATGCGCTCGACAACGTGCTGCCTGACTTGCAGCGCCCACACAAAGCGGCGCTCGAAAAGGCGATGCAGGGGCACATGCTGGCGCAGGCAGCGTTGATCGGGACGTATCAAAAAGGCCGATAACAGACGCGCGAGACGGACGTAGCGGCGGTAGGCGGTCTAGCGTAGCGAAAGCGGGGCGCAGTTGTGCGCTGCGCCCACTTTCGCCTTCAACGCGGACTACGCCCCTATAAGGAAGCGTTGCTTCGCGTCGCTAGCGGTCATCGCTATCGCGCCCTTCCGAAGCTGGCACAGTCGGGCTTACGCGCACCATCGATCCTTGCAGTACCCAGGCACGCTGGCTGGGTGCGAAACGCGGCGCAAGTAATCCATCGTTGATCTCTCTTGTGACTGCGAAGCGATTGTAGGCGGTCGCAGGAAGGAACAAGCGCGCATTATTCTCGAAGCCGTCGCTCGACTCATCGGCGTCTCCCTCTTCCGCGGAGATGACGCCATCGCCATTGGCATCTATCCGTTTGACTTCCGCGGCGTAGGCGTCGTACAGAGGTTGCGGGAAGGGAACCCCGGGCTCGAACGAGGCGAGCCTCTGGTAGACATCGAGAAATATCTCGTTGGCCAGACCGCTAGGAATGAAGCGTTGCCGGAACTCTGTCTGGGCGTCGATGTCGGCGTCAAACTTGTCGCTCTCGCGCGG
>Ga0066710_100002362_pt1 | contig 15159 bp, 14 predicted proteins | sample GraSoiAngelo_159_FD_79666 | JGI IMG/M metagenome (GOLD analysis project Ga0066710, IMG submission 79666) | Grasslands soil microbial communities from the Angelo Coastal Reserve, California, USA - 14_1009_16_40cm | ecosystem: Environmental > Terrestrial > Soil > Grasslands | place: USA...
AGGGATCACGGGATGTGAATGCTGGCAAGACGAAGATCTGCTTTCGGGATATCATAGGTAAACCCGATCGGCAGAGCATCGCCTTCGCCCAACGGTTGGTAGAACACGTAGTACCGATCCTTCGTCTGTGTGATCAGAGTGAGTCTTCCAGAACAGTTCGCAGCCAAAAACTGCTGGGGATAGTTGCCCCTGGCTCGATTGGTGAAAGAGAAAGTAACTAGCTTGGCGTCGTATCCCATCCTGATACTGCGAGAATCTGTCTTAGCAGTCTCCTCCGACAAAGCACGCAACCGAGGTAAGAATGCCAGCACGAGAACCACAACCGCCCATGTTCTCCCATTACCCCTCGCAAACACGAGGCACAGAACTAGCACGAGAATGCCGAACAAGGACTGGAAGCAATGCCCAGTAAGCACCGGGTATGCGTAAATGAAGAAATTGTAAAACGGGGTCTCGACTGAGCTGAGCGAGATTCCGAATTCCTTGAACAGGTAGTAGGAATAACACCAGCCGACGAAATAGAGGTAGATCGCTGCGAAGAAGACCACGTTCCTTAGGACTGCGAGCAGGCCTTTCACCTCGGACAGAGAAGTCCTCGCAGGGGGTCGCAGTTCTCCCTGGGCCGCACCGCCGACGACATCACCTGGATGGTCCACCTCGGGTTCCAGTCCTCGGAACGAGGTGAAACTTGCACGCTCTGCGCACGCCCGCTAGGGATCTCTTGCGGCAACGTAGGGCGACCTTGCGACAGCTGCTGGCGCCCTTGGCCGACCGGAATACCTCTCATGAGTTTCGGATCAGATTAGCCGGCCGCTCTTCCGATTCCGCATCGGGAATTCCGGGCTCTCCTAGAGAAAGGAATCTGGGAGAGGACTACCGAGGTCCAACCTCAGCGGTGAGCTTCTAGCAGCAAGATTAGACCTTGGTGATCACTAGACGTCGATAGACCTTGCGGTCTCCGTTTGGGTAATCAGTGACTTCGTGTTCGTTCAAGACGACGCTCGCGGCGGGCTCAAGATGGCTGCGCCATTCAAGCTCGCGACCGAAGCCTACCTCGTTGAAAGTCAGGAAAGCGTAACCGCCTTGCCGAAGGATTCTTTGAATCTCGCTCAAACCGCGCGGGAAGTTGGGCAACCAGTGCAAGGCAGAGAACGATAGGACCAAATCGACTGACGCGTCTCCTACTGGTAGCATGCTTGCATCTGCCTTTGTTACCCGCACGAGTTCGCGTCCAGGTATCAGGCCAACGCCTGCCCGAAGCATTCGACTAGACAAGTCAACGCCCAAGACCAAGCGATCGCGTAACAGGCACGTCGCCATAAACGACTCGAGCACGCACGAACCACAGCCGACGCTTAATACCCGTTCGATGTGGTCCAGAGGTATGAAGTCTATGATTCTTAGGAGATTGGTTCTCAACAGGTCGAAGTCCGTCTTGTAGTTGCAGTATGGAAAGACATCGTATGCTGCCTGCACTAACTTGAGCTCGATCTTTCGTGACCTCACCTGATTGAGCAGGTGATTCCAGAGATCGAAAGATTCAGGACACCTAGTGGGGTACTGTTCGTAGGGAAGCGACGGAAAAGCCCTCGAGAAGTCTCGAGCGAACTCCTCGAAGTTGCGAAGAGCTGTCTTGCGAAAGGATCGCACGAGAGCCGCTAGGACTGGACTCCGAGGGTGAAATCAGCAGTCATTCTGGCGGCGAACGACCTATGGGCTAGGCGTCCGCTTCACGCTCTATACTTCTGCTCGAGGCGTTCAGCCACGCGGTGGTACCAGACGAGCTGGAGAAGCCCAATCAGGACAAACGATGCGATTCCAGCGCATATCGCATGGAACATGTTTGTGGCAACAACCCCGGCGAGAGTAGAGTTGAGAAAGGCCATCAAGGTCGATTCCAAAAAAAAGTCCCTCCCGAGTTTGAAAAAGGGGGGGACCGCGGTGGTGATGGGAAAAAGCAAGCACGCCTTGTCGTCGTCGGTTGCACTAGACGCGAAAAACTTCCTTATGCTGTTGATACATCTTACATAGAGAATCGTCTTCAGCTGATGCTCGACGCAGACTCTAAAAATGATGACACCAGCGATAAGGATGAACGCTACGACGGCGATGCCGAAGTCGCTTAGCTTGTCCCAGACTATCTGGGTCTGCTGCTTGATCACAGCGATCGCCGTGAAAGGCACCACAAGGATGGCGAGGTAGACGCGAAAGAATCCTACCACAGCGTCTTGATGAAGTTTAACAAGACCATACATGGCGTTGTATTCCGCCAGCATGAAAGGCTCAGAGAGTGCCATCGCGACCTCCTAACCAGTCACCCCGTCCGAGAATTGCGCAACTCCTTTGGGTTCCCGCCCTCCAACAGGCCGGGACGAGAGCACCACTACGGCTGAGTCCGGTCACGCACGCCTCAGTGGACTTCGGTCGGAGTAGATAGATTTCGCTCAGAATGCGGTCCGATCCGATGGTTGGCAAGATCAGCAGCACCGTGGTGCGTAGCCGTCGGAGTAGTTCGAAGTTCGCACACTCGTCTCTAGCCACGCTCGTGACGAGGCCTGGGATGACACGCCTAGGTCACTGTGCACCAGCGTTGCTGGCGACGGCGTCGCTGAGCTGTACCTGCGAGCTCTTATCATGGAACCCCGCTCGCCATGAGCGGGCCAAGTTTCGAATCTCATGCACAGGGGCAAAGATTGAACCAACTAGCAGACCGCGCTGCGACAACCCTTGAGCTCGCGCAGCAAAGGTGCCTCCTCGCGCTGAACAAAGCGCGGGCTACCGAGCCAGAATTAGGGATCTTACTGGATCAGCTAATCCGTCGGGGAGAAGCCGTCTTGTTCGGCGGTTTCGTTCGAGACGCATTACATAGGGCTGCCCATAATGGCCTGGTACAGCATCGGGACTTGGATGTCGTAGTAGATGGTGCAGTGCCGCCGAGTGAGGAGCGCACGAAGCTAGGTGGATGGCGACGCCGCCTTCCATCGAACACTATCGTTGACTACTGGGCACTTGAACAGACATATGCCTTCAAGCTCCAACTGTTCGCACCGTCTCTTGCGAATCTACCTAAGACCACAGTCTTCACGATCAATGCGTGTTACTTCAGCCTCACCTCGCATAAAATTCGTGAAGACCAGGCCACCACGGACATCATCAGGAAGCGCATCGCCTTCAACTGCAGAGGGTACCTTGATGCCTTTCCCGAACTCCAGAGTTTCCGAGCGTTAGACTATGCCGAGCGGCTCGGCTACGATCTCGAAGACGAGGTGAGCGAGTTTGTTACGCGAACCGTTAAGCGAGGCTCCCGCGAGGAATTCGCAGGAAGGGTCACTAAGCTTCGTCCAGATGTGGCGGGTTCGGCAGTCCTAGGCCTAATCAAGAAGCACCTCCCGCAGCTGAGTGATTAGTGGGCTTTAACGGTCACAGATAGACGATGAGCAATGGTCGTCGCCGGGCACCGGGTATTCAGCGATCACAGAGGTCCGAATAGCGCCTCTGAGAACTGTACTCGCGATTCCGCATCAGGAGATTCCAAAACGCTCTCGATGTCGCGGCAGGGGAGCTGCCGCGCTGACAGCCATCGATTCGGTCGTGGCGTAGACGTGGATGTTGAGGCTGAGGGGCCAGCCGGAGTCAGTTCAAAGCCCAAAGCGTATCGGTGGATTCACCCAAGGCTGTACCCCCGCAATGCATCTCGCCAATCTCCCGTCCCGCTCTCCGCTCGCTCCTGCTCCTCGACCGCGATCTCCTCGGCAGATGGCAGAGCCGGGCAGGTCAGGACAGTGAGAACTCGGCCGTAAGGTCCGAGCCCCAAGGCTTCCTCGAAGGCCTCGGTCGCTGGGGCTCCTTCGAACCACTCAGACAGCAGGTTTCTGTCCGAAGCTTCCTCGCCGGCTACAACGCGCTTAGGCGAACTGGCCAGCGCATGAGTGGCACCATCTGGTGGGACCCATTCGCCGCGCATCCGTCGCCTCGTCCAGTCGTGCTCGCGGAACGCGGGTGAAAACGTCACCCACTCCATCGAGCGGTTCATGGAGAGGAGCACGATAACCGGTTCGTCAGTCAGCATGGCGAGGCGTATGGCTGCGGCACTGAACGACACGACAAACTGGTTTGCGATTTCGCGCACCGCGGTTAGACCCGCAGTCAGGGACTTGATCACTGGCCGAGCAAACCGCTCCGTCATCAACAACTCGGAAGCAAACGCGTCTGCCTCCACCTCCAACGGATCCTTTCTGCCAGTGTAGTTGCTCCCGTTGGAGACGGCCGTGCTTGAGCTGGCCAGAAGTGCCTCAACGTGGCCGTCGAGGTGGTAGTGTCCTAGCTCGTGAGCGATCGTGAAACGTCGGTGGCCGAGAGTGGGACAACCAGCCCAAACGACGATCCGGAACAGATCCCCCTGGCGCACAAGGGCGCCATAGCGCCCTTGCGGGAACTTGGTGTGCGTTTCCACCGATATTCCCTTGGCTCCCGCAACCGCTTCCGGGTCGACAGGGAACGATGTGATCGCGAGCTCATCGATCAACCGATTGGCGCGCTTCCGTGCTAGAAGGGGATAGGCTGCTCTGCTCACTCGGCTTCTTCCCGCTTCTTTTTGTCCTTTTCGGCCAGTGTCTGCGCAATGGCCAGTACGGCATCTATTGTGTCACCCGAGGCGTTCTCTAGTTTCCTGAAGACCGCTTCCGCGGCTCCCCCTCGTGGAGACGGATCGCTCGAGCGCCCAAGCAGGAAGTCCACAGAAACCTTGAGGGCGTTCGCAAGCTTCACCAACGAGTCTGCCGATGCATTTGCGCGGACACCAGTTTCGAAGTGGGATATCATGACCGCAGGAAGCTTGGCCTTCTCGGCCAGCTCGCTCTGCGACAATCCTCGGAGATCTCTAGCTTGTCTAAGGCGTTTCCCAAAGGGCGTGGGCTGGGGCATTGACTCTCCATATGATTTGCTATAGTTTATTTGTACCGGTCCTACGGGCTCTTTTTTTGCCCGCGAAATATACTGGTTGCTATTGAACAGCAATACCGTTTCTCAACATTCATACAAGACACCATTCGGAGCAAGGGTGGGAAGGAGCGAAGATGGCCAAGGAAATCAAACCCGGGGAGAAGGCGCCTGCCTCGGGCCAGTACGAGATCATCGGACCGCGAGGTGGGAAGACCGGGAAAGAGCGGACCGTGGTGCGTGGTGAACCGCTGCCTCCGACCCCTGGGCCGGGGCAGGGATATAGGATCGCGGATCGAACAAAAAACAAGTCCGGTCACGGACGTAGGTAAGGGCCTCGGTCGGGGGTCGAGCGAGTCGACCCCCAATCAAGGCAAAAGGCCGACGTCAACACGGGTGATGCCGCGAGATGCGCTCACCTATTGGAACTATTCAAAGGTGCGAACCTATGAGCAACCACGATTTGGGTACGGGCGTTATCGACGCTCCAGTCACTGACGGGCAAGAAGGACCAGCCGCGACTCCTAGCGGCGTTAGCACTGTCGTTCAAGTCGGCACCCACTTCTTCAGACAGCGATACCTCTTCGCGTTTGCAACTCAGGCGGAAGTCCTTCAATACCTGCGAACGCAGTCGTCGGATATTGACACGAACCGCCAGGCCGAGATCATGGAGGCTTGGGTAGCTCTTCAAACGCGGGTTGCGGAACTACTGAACACCGAGGGAGGGCTGGCCGACACTATCACGCTGTCGAGCATTCCCGAGGAGTATCGGGGTACTCTGGAGGGATTCGCAGGTGACCCCCTCTTCCAGAAGTCGTTTGCGACTCTCCCAACCGGGTTCGCCTTGGTGGAAATTGACAAGCTCGTCGCCGCGCAACGCGCGGTGAATCTTGAGTACGTGGACCGCCTTGTGGCATCTCTGCCATCAGAGCCCTCAATGGCTAACCTGCTTCAGGTCTGCGTCTCACCAAAGCGGCAGATGGATCCGATTCAGCATCTAGAGATGATCGGCCAGTCTGTTCACGTCTTTAGTTCGCCGAACTCCGACATCCGTTTCCTCGGAGCGTTCGTAAAACCCCTGGTTCCAGAGGACCTCGAGTACGCGGCGATGGGGGGTATTCCGGCGGCTGCCGTTATCGCCTTCGTGGGCTACGGCGCTGCCCCAATCAATGTGTTTCAAGTGGGCCGCCGTGTTGTGCTAAACAACGGCTTCCACCGCGTCTTCGCCCTCCGCAGTCGGGAGCTCAAGGAGATCCCGGTTGTAGTCCAACAGGTGAGAAACCCGTTGCTCGAATGCCCCCCCGTGATCGCGGGATTGCCGAAGGAGTACCTGCTGAACGTGCCACGACCTGTCCTCATGAAGGACTTCTTCGAGCCCGATTTCGCAATCACTCTCCAAGTGAAGGAGAGAATCAAGACAGTCACAGTCGCAACCAACGTCGGACAGCACGACGTGCCGGCGTAGCCATGGAGCCGCGCGCAGGAGCGCCTCGGGAGAGGTGGGCAACCCTGCGACTCTGCGGTATCGAGCCGCGCGCTGCTAGGCCTTGGGACAGCGAGCGTGCCTCCCTGACCACGTTCCTTGCGCATCGAGCCCCCTCAGAACCGGGGGGCTACGAAGCACAGCCGGCAGCTTCTGGAGAAGCTTGAGAACTTCCAGGTTGTCCCCTTCGATAAAGAGATTCCTCGTCGTTGCCTCGGTGACCCCCTCACCAGCCACCGGGACGATCGTGCCCCTGCTTGGCACCACCGCGAGCTGCCTCGCGGCACGCTTCCCTGGCCAAAAAAGACCAAAGTGCTCGGCTTGAGCTCCTTCGTGGTCGAGGTGCTCACCCAGTATCTCGCGCAACACGTCCCAGTTGATCTTCCCGTCGGCAAGCGCTTCAGGGACAATGGCGTTGAGCTCGGCGAGCCGTTCCTCGGTAAGCGGGAAAGTCGGGCGGAGTCGGGTGTGGGGCATGGGGATCCTATTAGGAGATCTGCCGTGATGTCGGCAGGTGCCGCGCCAGGAGCAGCGAGTCTGGCCTCTTCCGGTTCCGAGTCATTTTCCAGATCCTGGGCCTGGTGGCTAGGCTGACTGAAGCTGCTGCTTCGCGAACTTCTTCAAGATCTCAGCACTGGGCACGTCGGCCAATGAGACGAGTCGGTTTGCAAGCACCACGGGCACGAGTGCGTTGTCATACATCGAACAGCGGAGACGGCACAAGACTCGCAGCACGTCAGCGCCGTTGTAGAGATCGACAAATGCAGGGTTGGGCTTGTGGTCCCCCGTGGGAATCGTTGCCACATACGTGTCCTGGTTCCACCCCCTCAAGATGACCTTCGCACCATAGTAAGTGTTCTTCCCGAACGACTTGTCGGAGGCATTCCCGGGTTCGATGTGACGGTAGATGTACTCATTGTTCAGAACCAGGAGCTGACCGGGCCCGAAGTCCTTGTCGATCAACGCGGCGTGCTCAACAAACGGACCAGTCTTTTCGACGCCAACGAGGTTGATTAGCGGTTCGCTCTCCGCCGTGCCCAGAAACTTCATCAGGTCGCGCATCGGCCGATACATGGGTGCAGTAACACCAAAAAATGCCAGAGGCCCATCCTTTATGAACAGGACCTCTCGGAAGAGCGACGGCTTCAGGTTCCATATGCTCCGAATGAGATGAACGAGTACGACTTGCTCAATTGCCGTAAGTAGGTAGCCGAGAATTGCTCCTGCCCCTAACTCTTCATCGATCCGCTCGTAAAGTCGCAACCCATCGGATAGGTATACTGGCTGGTGACACCGTGGGCATGGTTGCTCAACTGAATCGCCGGACCTGAACCTGATTTGCTCTTCCCAACAATCCGGGTTCGGACACTTAGGGATCTCCCACGCCTCCCGCTCTTCCTTGGCCCGCCACTCCCTAAACAGCAACCACTGAAGGGCTGGCATCAGATGGCGTTGCAACAGGAAGTCTTGGACGGCCCAGCGAACTCCCTGTGAAAAGGTTGTCCCTCCTTTGGCTCGAACCGACTTTGTCGGTAGCACCAGGACATACCGCTCGATCGACTTGAGGCGTTGCATATCCTCGGGTCCGATGAACGGTTGACGATCCAGATCGGCTAGATCCTCCAGCCGAAGCAGCAGTGGGCCGACGGCGATGAAGGCGATCGATGCGGTTGGGAATTCCTCTCTCACGTACGTCTCGGTCATGCCTCCGTCGATCGCGATGACGGCCGAAATTCGTCCACTTGCCTCTGGAAGCTCCAGCAGCTTCTGCTTTAGGTCTTCAGGCGGCGGCGCGGACGGCAGCGTACAGCCCTGGACGAACTGCTGCACTAGCGGGTTGTTGATGATCTCCGCGTGGGCGATCTTGCTGGCCCTTTCGAAAGGGCGTCGACCCTTGATTTGCCAGTAGGGCATCAGCGCCGTCCGCGGTTCGCCAAGAATCGGTCGATTTGGACTGGGACGGTAAAAGCGTTTGAGTACGTCTTCATCCGTATGAACCCTCGGTCAGCTGCGGCGCGGAGGCTGTCGACGAAATCCTCAAAGTCGTAGTACTTCCCGATTTCCTTTAGCTCTTCCTGATTGTTGAGGTGCGAAACGAACCAGTTCTGAGTGTTCTTAAGAACGTTGGCAGATATGGAACTCACTTCCTGGGTCGCATATATGAGGCCGAGCCGGAGCTTGGCACCTTCTTTGGCGATGCGATTGTAGATCTGACTCAGATCAGCCTCGGTCTTCTTAGGAAAGAGGTTATGCGCCTCTTCGAAATACATCTGGATATAGTTCGCGGGTTCATTTGCAATGAACCTGCCCATGCCATCGTTGAAGACCTTACGGCAGATGCGCTCCGAGTAGGTGGCTTGGACGGTGGGGTCGCCTTGTGACAGATCTACGATGACGATCCGACCCCCTCTAAGTTCCGCTATGATGTCACGCTCGAAAGACTCCTCGGTGCTGTCAGTGTGATACTGCTTGAACGGTTGAAGCTTCCGAAAGCCAGACACTCCCGCGGCCCCACCGGAGGTCTTCTTGCGGGTCAGCATGACCAGTACCGCCTTCAAGTCTTCGTCAGCCCACTCTCGGCCCCCATGCTTACCGGGATACTTAGTGAAGAACTCGTCGGTGGCGTAGGCATCCCAGACGGCACCGAACCAGGCGACAGCTTCTGGTCCGGTCAGCCCCTTTGACGGGTCGACACCGCCAGCGATCTCGTTCACCTGTTTTTCTCCCTGGAACTTGATCTTGAGCTTCCCCATGCCAAAGCCAGCCGCATAGAGACAGGCCCGATAGGCCGCGACGACGCGATCCCAGCGCGTCTTTCCAGCAAAATCGTCCGACGGTGGCTCTCCGAGATCGATGGAGAGAAAACTGCCAACGTAGTCGGACGCCCCCTCGCCCAAGAAACTTTGGAACAACCCAAAACCAGCCTCGATGTCAGCGTGGAAGTTGAGCTTCATGACTTTGAAGCCCTCCTTCTCTAGGAGGCTGTACCGCGTTGTAAGCGCTTCAAAAAGCTCGAAAACGGCAGTCCCTTCATCCTGCTGGTTGGCGTTCGCATATTCGCCGTTGACATCGAAGATGATTTGGCCGACTGGCTTCAGTTCCTCCGCTCCCAAGTGAGTCTTCTTGGCAGAGATCTCAACAGTCGACTCGACGATCTTCTTCAGCGTGTTAGACTTGCCAGTCCGAGTCATCCCGAACAGGGCTGTTCGTTTCCCCACGAAGTCCAGTGCTGAGACGTAGACGGGCGCCGCCTTGGGCGAGTCGTTCAACCGGGAAGCACTGTACCGCACCTCCCCGAGCCGTACCTCATCCTTTCCGCCGGGGATCCCCGTCCCCTCGCGGAAGTTCACGATGTACTCAAGAACTCGACCGACGGGCTTGTACACCGAATAGTTGTGCGCGCTGTAGAAGCTCTCGACGTCTGCCCCGAAAAGGGTCTTCTTCGCGTCGTCGCGGTAGAAGGTTCCCAATACTCGGCACTCAAGCCCCGAGAACATGAACTCGTAGCGGGTAAAGCTATCCAGCTTGCTTTGCTTACCGCCGGGGGGGACCTCCTCCTTATACGAGTCCACCATAGATGCGATGACTTCCGAGTCGGTGGGGAGTGCTGTGGGCCCAAGAACACGCACAAGGATCATCGCTTGTACGTCGGGCTCACTGTCGTACGTACAGAGTAAGAAAGAACCCGCCGGTATCCCGCCCACGCGATTCTTCCACTTGTCGTTAACCAGGACTTTCACGCGCGTGTAGTCGAAGTAGAATGGACGCCCGACAAATGAGTCTGCGGTGCGACCTTCTTTGAACAGGTCAATCGCCGCGAGTATCTTTAGCTCTTCAAGCACGTCCGCCATTGCGCCCTCCTAGTAGGCCCTCAGACGTGGGCAGACCAACTCACGTCAGGAACTCTCCCAGGTTCCAAGGCTCTCGGGCCACCAAGGACAAGAATCCGGTCAGTCTTGGTGGCGCGCCCCCTGTTGTCTTTCCATATGCGGCTAACCTTATGCTTGACAGGAATACAATCGGTCACGGCCCCAAGTACCCGAAGGTCCGTGCCCTGCAAGCAGTGACGAGCAACTGCCCTTGCGAGGTTCATGTGTCGATCCCCTCGACGAACGTCGCCGATGACCAAGCATAAGTAGCCATCGTCCCGCAGGACGGTTCGTAGGTCGCAAATCGTCGACTTCATGAAGCTGAGGTATCGAGTCAGCGAGGAGCTGGCAAATAGCTGCCGGTCTACCGCCTTCCCCTCGAGGCCAAGAAGCCAGAGTCGGATCCAGTTGTACTTCCCATACTTGATCACTTGCAGGTACGGAGGGGACGTGAAGATCAGCCTGGCCCGCTTAACGTCGGCGGGCCAGGCCAGATCGGTCTCCACCTTGTGAAGCCATCCTCTCCCGCGCCGGAAGGACTCGTCGGGCCAGGCCAGGGCGCTTGTGCGTTCCTCCAGGAAGGAGATCACATCGACGTCCGGGGGCACGAGACGATGCCTTGCGATGTACTTCGCCACATAACCCGGTGACATGGCGAACGTATTGGGCATAGCCACCGTAAGCCCCCTCGGCCGCCCCCTGACATCCGCATTTGCATGGAGCGAGCCTGCCAGGACTGCCAAGAGAAAGCGGTCGGTTTTCCGACGGAGATTGAGCTCTTGCCGGAGCCACAGCAGTTGGCCGAGAGTGCCGGATGAGAAAAGCATCCTTATCTCGGCCGGGGCGTTGCGAGGACTGAGCCTCTTTTTCCTAAGCGCTAGTTCACGAAGTCGAGCCGCGAGCGCGGTCCGAGACGGCGGGTCGACTTTCGCGGATGTGAGAAGCCACGCAAGCGGGTTGGCGTCACTACCCATACCGACTCGCCCCATTAGGCACGCCTCAAGCGGCGTGGTCCCCCTGCCGCTAAACGGGTCGTACACGGTGTCGCCAGGTCGCGTAAGCCACCCAACAAATACATGAGGGATCGTGGGCGGAAACATCGCTAGGTACGAACAGAGCGAATGCAGCGGGTGGCCCCATCGGCGAGGTGCCTTGTGCCACGTGTTAGCCAACCCCTGCGACTTGAGCCCGTTATTGGCCAACGTCCGCCTCCGCACGACGGCAATAGTGCTTGAAGTCGCAGGCCCGGCAGGTGTCCCGGGAAGGATAGTGCGTAAGGTCGAACTGTCTTGCAAGGATGAGCTGCGCTGTCTCGTCGAATCGCCGCACGACATCCCTAATGTCAGCTCGGGACAAGTCGACGAGGACCCGGGCTTGGTGAGCCTGCTCCTCCCCGGTGAAATACAGGATCGCCCGGTCAGGCCGCTTGCCATATCTTTCGTCAAGTAGGTGCCAGTAGAGCGCTAGCTGATCACTATAGGCGTCGAACTCCGCGCCTTGGTCCAGCCGGCGCTGTGCTTTGAAGTCCACCATCTCGAGGGCACCGTCGTCACTCCTGATTAGATCGACCCGACCGTCCAGCACGTATTTGTCCTGCTCGAGCATTACCTCAACTTCGGTGTCGATCACATTCCTCAACCGGTCACGATTTGTATTGAAGTACCGCAGAACGTGTGCTTTCGCCTCCTCGCGCTGGTTGGGCGCGAGTGGGTGGATACCACGCCTGCGAAGGAGCTCCGAGTTTCGCTGGAAATACTGCTCTATTAGCGCCTCCTCGAGCGGCTCCGGCCGACCATCAAGGACATGGCGATGAATATCTTCTATCGTCTGGTGAACGACCGTACCAAAAAACACCTGTGCGGCGAAGCTGGGTGCAAAGCCATCCTCGTTGAAGAACTCGTACTGGCGAGTGCAGCGTCGATAGACGTTGATGTGCCCAGTGAGTGAGAGTACTGGTTTCTCCTTCTGCGGCACGATGGGCTCGCGCGGTAAGAGTCGGACGATGTCATCCCACGTAACCGCGCCACTTCGGGGAATCCGCTGCAGCATCGGCGGAAAGAACCTGTGCGGTGCACCATCCGAGTACGCGATCAGCAAGTGTTGAGCCCGTGAGAACCCAACGTAGAACAGCCTTCGCCAGTCGAACTCCGTCACTCGCTGGGTGGGTTCGAATGCTCCGCGTCGGTATAAAGGTCCAAGCAGTTGGTCCATCTCCTTTGACGACCTGGCGGTGCGGTCGAGGCTCCCTACGATGACAACAGGAAACTCCAGACCCTTGGCCTGATGGATCGTCATCACTTGGACCATGCCCAGTGGGGCGGACTCTTCTTTTTCGACATCATCGACCCCTGTCGAGTGCAACAAGTAGAAGAACGAGGTCCACAGAGCCCACGGTAGGTATTGCTTGTTTCCACCGTGCACCACATGAAAGCCGAACTGTTGCTGAAACACTCTGAGCAGGGATGTTAGGTGACCAAGATTTGTCGCAGCGATCGGGTCCCCAAGAAAGCCGCGCAGCGGATCATATCGGAGGGCCTCATACAGTAGGTCCAACAAGGATGCACTGATGTCCTGACCACGCTGCAGAGCGTCGATATCGCGACGTTTCATATCAACCCATGCGCACAGGTCCGCGGCCCGCGGGTGTCGACGCAGGTGGGCCAAACAAGTACTCGCCCAGTCGCAGGTCTCAGACACTGGCCCACCGTCGGGCCGCTCGGGGTCGTCGCCGCCGAACCCACCGATGGCCCACAATACCCCCACTGCGTGACGCACCTCTTCATGGTCGAGGAATCGCCCAGACCTGGGCGCGTAGCATTCGATTCCACGCTGACGAAGGGCATTAATGACGTCGCGACCGTCAGAGGCGACCGAATAGAACAACAACGCGATCTGGCTGGCGTCCTGAACCGCCCGACGCTGAATCAGGAGCTGCACGATGTCCGCCAGCTCGGCAGGAGTGCCAGGCAACCCAACAGTGGCTGCGTAGTTTCCGAACTGCCTCGTCGGATCTGGCACAACATCATGAACCGCTCGAAAATGAACACCTTCTGAGATCCAATTACAGTCGTTCATGAAGTCGCGATATGCCTGTATCACCAAAGGATGGGAGCGGTAGTTCACTTCAAGGGGGACCGTGCGACTCTGCTGCCCCAAACTTCCTAAACGATCACCGAACTCTAGGATGTTGCGAACGGTCGCTCCTCTGAAGCGGTAAAGAGACTGGTCGTCATCTCCTACGACGGCAATGTTGTAATTCGGCGCGGCGAGCCTAAGTAGTACTTCCTCTTGGACGTAGTTCGTGTCTTGGTACTCATCGACCATGAAGTGGGAGTACTCTGCTTGAGCTTTCTGAAGAGCGGCGTGGTCACCGGCTAGCAGGTCATAGAGCTCACGCAGGATTGCGCTGAAGTCCAGGTAGCCGCTTTCGGTCAGAGCTGCGCGATAACGCTCGTACGCGGTGGCAAGCATCTCTAGGAACGGATCGCCACTAGCTCGGAGCTGGACGGAGGTGATGGTCTCCTCAGTGACCTTAGCGAGCCACCCGGCGAGTCCTTGGACCGCGCTGGACTTTGACCGCCAACGGCCCAGAAACTGTCCACCGGGTCTTAGGTCCTCGCAGATCTCGTTGAGCCGCCTGTAGATGAAGAGCTTTTGACCCAGCGCATCGAGTGGCTCGTAGCGCCGCAAGGTCGGATGGTGGCGGCGAAGCACGACCCCACAGAACCAGTGGATTGTGCCGACGTTGAGCTCAGCGAGCTGCTTGGGCACCGCGGGCAGCCGGTTCGCGTAGAGCCGAATCCGGTCGTGCAGGTCGCGGGCGGCTCTCTCGGTGAACGTGACCACTACAATCCGACCCGGGGGGATCTCCCGACAGCAGATCAAATTCAGGGCGCGAAGAACGAGGGCGTGAGTCTTCCCCGAACCTGGGCCCGCGATGATACGAAGGGGGCCGTCGAGCAGCTCGATGGCGTCGCGTTGCCGTGGGTTGGGCGGCGACTCCAGAGTAGCGTAGATATCCGCGATGGTTAGTGGCACCCGGTCCCGTTCTCCTCAAAGGACCACATATATGAGCCTGAACCGATTGAGCAAATAGGGCGTTTTTGCGGCAGCGAGGGGCTCCCTTGCGGCATTTGGCCGCCCCGTGGTGCGCAAATGAGCATGTGTGTCTTGACCCCCGCCTGGTTGTCCCGCTAACATTCGGCACCTGAAGACTGGCACGGGCACAAAGCCCGTCATTTCAACCGCGCGACGCCGCGCGGTTTCGTGCTTCTAGGGGCTGGAGATGTGAAAACAGGGGCTGTCCAGCGGTGCGTCGCTGAGATCCTCGCCAAGGCCAAGGAAATCCGAGAGGCCTTCGGCGGTGAGCCCCAGGCCCGCTCGCTCGAGTGGGCGGCAGGCAAGGTCGAGCAGGCGCTTCGAGACGAGAGCGACCAGCTGCTGACCCTGCCCCAGGCCGCCGAGATCTCCGGATACCACCCCGACTCCCTCGCCCGCATGGTCCGGGACGGCCAGATCCACGACCTCCGGCTCCCCAACTCCAAGGGCATGATCCGTATCCGCCGGGGCGATCTTCCGATCAAGCCCGGCCGGCCCCATACTCCCGATGCGGACGTACGCGAACTCGCCAGCCGCCTCTTCAAACGAGGCTAAGGAGGGCCTTATGGCCACCCGTAAACGCTGGTCGAGAACCGTAGGCACCCGACGTGGCAACCGCATCCGGATCTATCAGCGCGCAGCCAGCGGCAACTTGCAGATGGCCGTCTGGGATCCGGAAAAGAAGCAGTACCGGCAGGTCAGCTTGGGGCACACGGATCGCGAGCGCGCGACGCGCGAAGCGGCCGAGATGGTGCGGCTCCGGGACGCCGG
>Ga0066710_100002363_pt1 | contig 15154 bp, 12 predicted proteins | sample GraSoiAngelo_159_FD_79666 | JGI IMG/M metagenome (GOLD analysis project Ga0066710, IMG submission 79666) | Grasslands soil microbial communities from the Angelo Coastal Reserve, California, USA - 14_1009_16_40cm | ecosystem: Environmental > Terrestrial > Soil > Grasslands | place: USA...
CATTGTCGTGCAGCAGCTTGTCGATCTTGCGCTTGAGGAACGGGTCCAGGACCCAGCCGACGACCCCGGAGAGGCCGAGGACCGTCTTGACCCTGTCCGCGATGCGGTCCCGGAAGGCGTCCTGCCGCTTCTCGTCGACGTCGTCGAACGTCACACGCGGGAACGTCGTGCTGCCGAGCCGCCGGCGCCAGCCGTCGAGGTCGGTGTCGTACTCGTCGGGCTCGCCGGCAGCGGGCCTCGAGGGCTGCTGGGCGGCCGGCTCACGGGGATAGTCGCCGAGCAGAGCGCGGATCGGCCGCGCGCCACCGGTGAAGGCGGCCCAGGCGTCCAGCCGGCCGCGGCGATAGTCGTAGGCCCGCCACTGCTCGTTGAAGAACCCGGCGAAGCCGGCGACCTGTGATCCGGCCAGCGGCAACGCGGGGTCATGCCCGATGACCTCGAGCCACAGCGCCGCCTTGCCTTGCAGGTCGGCAACGTGATCGAGGACGAAGAGCACGAAGAGGAAGACCTGCTGACGCACGCTCAAAGCCCCGCCCTCCGGCCCGAGCCTCCGAAACGCGTCCGGCACCCGTGCGCGAATCCGCGACAGAGCGGCGGCCCGGTAGGCCTCGGGGCCGGCGGCGCCCTTCTTCCGCGCGATCGCGTCGACCAGTCGCTCCAGGCCGGAGACGAGAGGCGCCGGGTCCGGGATCTCCGTCCGCCCGATCATCTTCTCCAGGGCGTCGACGAACTCGTCGCGCCAGGCGGCGAGCTCGTTCACCTTGTTGGCCCGGACCCAGTCGCTGACCGCGTTCTCGGTCATGAGCATGTTCAGCAGGCGGGCGACCTGGCCGCCGAGGCCGAAATCGTCGCTGAGGTAGCCGATCTTCTCGTCCGTCTCGTCCCGGTGATCCGTGCGCGTGATGTTGGGGTGGATCAGGAGGAAGAGCCGCTCGGGGTCCGGATGGCCGCCGTCGATGTCGGCCGCGAAGTTGATCGCCATGCCGAGGGGCTCGTTGTCGAACATCCCTCCGTCGACGAAGGCGAGGCCGTGCGGGAAATACGGACGCCCGGGCGGCGGGGAAGGCGCCGCCTGGGTGGGCGGATTGGCCGTCGCATAGTGCGATGCGTCGCGGATCAGCTCCTGGGGCATGAACGCGAGGGGGAAGTTGCCGGTGGCGATGGCGGCGTCGCACAACCCCGGCCAGTCCACGTCGGCGAAGCCGTCCCTCCGCAGGCGGAAGGCGGCCTGGTCCGAGAAGCGGGTGGTGAGGAACCCCGGCTCCGGCGAGTTCAGGCTCCGGGTGAGGAGACGGTAATCGAGCCCGTTCATGTGGGTGAGGGTCAGGCCCAGGCGCAGCTCGTCCGGAGCGAACGAAGCGGGAGCCGGAGCGGGCGGCGCGGGCGCCAGCAGGTGCGTCTCCGCGATCCGCCGGACGACGCTCTTCGACAGCAGCGCGTTCCTCTGCCGCGGGTCGTCTTCCAGCAGGCCGTCGATGCCGATCTGCTTCACCCAGGCCGCGTGCAGCCGGTCGCGGCGGCCGGCTTCGTACATCGAGATCCGCGCCAGCATGGCGGCGTTCATCCCGCCCGCCGAGGCGCCGGTGAAGACGTCGACCACGAAGGCCCCTTCGCGCGGGCCCGCCGCGTCGCCGACCGGCTCGCGGCCCTGGTTGAGCACGTCGAGCGCGTAGGTCAGCTCGGCCAGCACGCCCGCTTCGTAGCTGCCGAGCGAGCCCGCGCCCGCGATCACGAGCGCGATCTTCTTGGGCTCCGGGGTCCTTCTCCAGACGTCGCGGTTGATCGCGGCCATGGCCAGCGGGGCCGACACGGCAGCCGGCTCAGTCGGAGTGCCCGCCTTCGTGGTCGCAGTCGGGGAAGCTCGCGAAGAAGACCTGTCCGGTCGAGCCCAGCTCCTTGAGCCCGGCCTCCGACGAGTAGTAAGCGCCGACGATCCAGTCCTTCAGGTGATCGAAGTGGTCGCGCAGGGTCGTCCGGGCCGGATGCTCGGGCCGCTGCACGGCGGTGCCGGGCGTCCAGATCCAGTCCGGCTGGCCGCGCTCGCCACCCGCGGCGGCGGTGAGCAGCTCGACCTGCTCGCCCTCCGAGAGCGACTTGAAGGGCTTGCCGAACCGGCGCATCGACTCGCCTTCGATCGCGCCAAGGGCGGAGAGGAAACCCTGCCGGTGCTCCTTCGAATCGACGGCGAGGACGCTGTCCACGAAGCGGTCGGATTGCGCGGCGAGGGATCCGGGCACGATGCGCTCGCAGAGCGCCTGGACCGTGGCGAGCTGGTGCGCGTCGAGGAACTCGGCGCTCCAGTCGGCCGCCCGGGCCTTCGCGGCCGCGGCCTGGGTCGTGGCGGGGCTGGCCAGGTAATGTCGCATGGGGTGAGCGGCCGTCCCCGGGATGGCGGCCCCGACTCCGGCAAGCAGCCCTTGCAACACCTGGCGGCGCCCGATGCCGGCGGCCTCGGACGTCTCGTTCAGGACCGGCAGCCTCCGCTTCTTCTGCATGGGATGGCCTCGCCTTCTCGCGTACGGGCGGACGTTAGCACGGCCGGCCATTGACCGCCATCGGTCCCGCTTGCTAGCCTCACTCCTCGCGGGAGGGCACCATGCAGAGCGCCGCCGGCCGGACCTTCGACGTGATCGTGGTGGGATCGGGTGCTTCGGGGGGTTGGGCGGCCAAGCGGCTCGCCGAGGCCGGGGTGAAGGTCGGCCTGCTCGACGCCGGCCGCGCCCTCACCGATTCCGACTACACGGAGCACAAGCCGGCCTTCGAGCTGAAGTACCGCAACAACGCGCCGGAGTTCATCCGGCGCACCCGGCCGGTGCAGAAGGACTGCTACGCCTGCTCGGAGTGGAACTACGACTGGTTCCGCAACGACCTCGCCGAGCCGTACACCACCGCGCCCGGCAAGCCATTCTCGTGGCAGGGCCGCATGCAGGTCATCGGCGGGCGCACCAACGTGTGGGGCCGGCAGAGCTACCGCTTCTCCGATCTCGACTTCAAGGCCGCCTCGCACGACGGGTTCGGCGAGGACTGGCCCCTCGGCTACGCCGACGTCGCGCGGTACTACGACATCGTGGAGGACTACGTCGGCATCACCGGCATGGCGGAGGGCGTCTACGAGCTGCCCGACGGGCGCTTCCATCCGCCCATGGGCCTGCACTGCGTGGAGCGGCAGTTCAAGACGCGGGTCAAGCAGAAGCTCGGCTGGACCATGACCCTCGGCCGCTCGGCCAACATCACCAGGAGCCTCAACGGCCGGGCGCCCTGCCACTACTGCGGCCCATGCGAGCGCGGCTGCGTCACGCACTCCTATTTCAACGCCGCCTTCACCACGGTGGCCGACGCCCTCAAGACCGGCTCCTGCACGCTCGTCCCCAACGCGATGGCCTACCGGGTGCTGATGGACCCCGACCAGCACCGGGCGCGCGGCGTGCTCTACATCGACCGCTTGACGCGGGAGCCGAAGGAGGCCTACGCGCGGGCGGTCGTGCTCTGTGCGCAGGCCCTGGAGTCGGCGCGGATCCTCCTCAACTCCACGAGCGAGCAGGACCCGAACGGCCTCGCCAACCGCAGCGGCGTGCTCGGCCACTACCTCATGGACCACCTGTGGGTCGCGGGGGGGGCCAGCGGCGAGTTCCCCGACCTGGCCGCGAAGGCGAAGCCGAGCGTCGACGGCCCGCGCCGTCCGGACGGCATCTACGTGATCCGCTTCCGCAACCCCAAGGACGGCGCGAAGGACCAGCGCTTCCTCCGGGGGTACGGCTTCCAGGGCGGGGGCTCCACCAATTTCAACTGGAACGCGCCCGGCTTCGGGGCCGAGTTCAAGCGCAGCCTCGTCGACCCCGTCGTCTCCATGGGCCTGGCCGGCTTCGGTGAATGCCTGCCCACCTTCGAGAACCACGTCGAGATCGACAAGAACGTGGTGGACGCCTTCGGCATCCCCGTCCTGCGGATCAACATGGCCTTCGGCGAGAACGAGAAGAAGATGATCCCCGACATGGCGGAGTCGGCGGCGGAGATGATGGCCGCGGCGGGGGCGAAGAACATCCGGCCCTGGATGGTGATGGACCGCGCGCCCGGCTGGGGCATCCACGAGATGGGCGTGGCGCGGATGGGCGCCGACCCGAAGAAGTCGGTGCTGAACCAGTTCCAGCAGGCCCACGACGTCCCCAACCTGTTCGTCATGGACGCGGCGAGCTTCACCTCCGGCGCGTGCCAGAACCCGACCCTCACCATCATGGCCCTGGCCGTGCGCTCGACCGACTACCTGATGGGCGAGATGAAGAAGGGGAGCCTCTAGCGCTGGCGCGGCCGGGCGGCGTGCGCGCCTCGCTGCTGACCCTGCTCGTCTCCCTCGCGCTGTCGCTCGTCCTGGCCGAGGCCATCCTGCGTCTGTTCTTCCCGGTCGGCTTCCGCGAGCCGCCCCGGCCGCCTGCCCGCGACGTCTGGATGGAGCTGCTCCATCGGCGCTCGGCTCTCCCCGGTTTGTCGTACGAGCTGGCCCCGGGCATGGAGAAGCGCTCGCACGGGACCGTCGTCCGCACGAACAGCCACGGCATGCGCGAGCGCGAGATCCTGCTCGAGAAGTCGGGCTCGGTGGTGCGGATCGCGGCCCTCGGCGACTCCTACACGTTCGGGTTCGGCGTGGCCGCCCGGCAGACCTGGCCGCGGATCCTCGAGCGCTTGCTGGACCAGGGCGGGAGCGGCCGGCGCTTCGAGGTCCTGAACTTCGGGGTCGGCGGGTACTCGACCCACGACGAGGCGGTCGTGCTGCGTTACCGGGCCCTGGCGTGGAGGCCGGACATCGTCGTCATCGGCTACGTGCTGAACGACCCCGAGGACGAGCCGATCCAGCCGCTGCACTCCTACTACCAGGACACGCGCTGGTGGCAGCGCTTCGAGGTGCTGCGGCTGGTCGCGAAGGCCGACTGGCAGTGGCGGGTCCGCAGGTACGGAGACGGCGACTACATCCGGTCCCTCTACGGCGACCCCCGGAAGTGGAAGAACGTCGTGGACGCCTTCGCGTCGATCCGGCAGGTCACGCGCGCGGCAGGAATCCAGGTCGTGGTCGTCATCTTTCCCCTCACGACGGTCGACGAGTGGGCGCAGTACCGCTACGCCGACATCCACCAGAAGGTCGCCCGGACGGCCGCCGCCGCGGGGTTCGAGGTCCTCGACCTGCTGCCGGTGTTCGCGCGCCATCCGCCGAGCGACGTGCGGCTGGCGGACTCGGACGCCCACCCCAACGAGCTGGGGCACCGTCTGGCCGCGGAGGCGACCGCCGCGCGGCTGCTCGCGTCTACAAGCAGGTCATCGCGAGCATCCGGACCGACTGCACCTTGATCCGGTGGACCGGCATCGCCTTGTGCTCCTTCGTCCGGGTGCTCGGGGACGCGCCGGGATCGGTCGTCTACGCCTTGGCCTCCTTGCCGCGGGCATCGACCTCGATCGTCGTGTTGGGCGACTTCGAGGGATCGGTCGTCACCGCCACTTCTCCCTCGCTCACCGACACGACCGGGCCGGTGACCTCGATCGTGTGGCCCACGTGGTCCTTCAGGCCGCGGGTGCTGCTGAGCCAGTAGATCACGTCGGCGGCTCGCCCCGCCGAGTCGGTCACGTCCTTCAGCACGAACGTGTCGGGCTTCGTGCCGGCGAGCAGGCAGCCGGTGATCGTCACCGGCGGGGTGTCCTTGCCGACCGGCACCGCGGCCTGCCGGACGTCGTCGGCGCGCGCGGCGCCCGCGGCGGCCAGCCAGCCGAGGCAAACGGCTGAAACAACAGGTCTCATGGCGGTCCTCCTGCAAAGAGAGAGACGTGCAGGAATCGCGCCAGCCGGCCCGTCTACGCGATCGTCCGGCGCGCGAAGCGGAGCATTTCCGCAGTCGCCGCGCGACCGATCCACTCGGACGCGAGGCGCTTGATGATGGCGAACGCGCAGCGGAGGGTCTGCTGACTCTCCGGCGCGAGCGTCCGGCGCGGGAAGCGGAGCGTTTCCGCAGTCGCCGCGCGACCGATCCACTCGGACGCGAGGCGCTTGATGATGGCGAGCGCGCAGCGGAGCGCGCCGCATTCGCTTATACGAACAGGGCCACCTGGCCGCCGGTGTGCCAGAACAGCACGGTCTGGTCGGCGCGGAACCGTCCGGCGCGGACGTAGGCGATGAGGCCGGCCATGGCCTTCGCGGTGTAGGTCGGATCGAGGAACAGCGCGTCACACCGGGCCGCCACCTCCAGCGCCTCGCGGGAGGCGGGCGACGGGATGCCGTATCCCTCGCCCACGAAGGAGTCGTCCACCTCGGCGTCTCGCGCCGCGGCCGCGACTCGCCCCCCGCTTCCCAGCGTGGCGTCGATGCCCGACAGCAGATCGGCGATGACCGGTTTCAGCCGCGCCGCCGGATCGTCGGCGCTGATCCCGACGACGCGGGTGGACAGGCCGAGCAGCGCGCAGCCGGCGATGAGCCCGGACTGGGTCCCCCCGGACGAGGTCGAGTGCACGATCGCGTCGGGGGCGTTGCTCGGGTCCAGCTCGGCCACCGCCCGCGCGTACGCCATCGCGCCCAGCGGCGTGGAGGCGCCGAGCGGGATCTCGAACGGCCGCCGGCCCTCGGCCCGCAGCCGGTCGGCGGCGGCTCGCATGGCCGGCGCGCGTTCTTCCCGCGAGGAGACGTAGGCGATCTCGGCCCCGAGGAGCGTGTCGAGAAACGCATTCCCCCGGGGCCGCTCGGGCGGCGACCCGCTCAGGACCAGTACGCAGCGCAGCCCCAGCCGGGCGGCGGCGGCCGCGGTGGCGCGGGCGTGATTCGACTGGACGCCGCCCACCGTGAGCAGCGTGTCGGCCCCTTCGTCGTAGGCCTGCGCGGCCACCACGTCGAGCTTGCGCACCTTGTTGCCGCCGAACGCGAAGGGGATCGCGTCGTCGCGCTTCACGAGCAGGCGTGGCCCGCCCCCCAGCGCGGCGCGCAGGCCGGTCAGCTCCTCGACGGGCGTCGGATCCGTGAGGAGGCCGGCGGTGGGCAGCGCGTGCAGCGCCGCGATCGCCTTGGAGTCGCGCATGGCGTTCTCCTGCGGATTGTATACTTCGCGCCGTGGCGCCTCGGCTCTTGCCGGCTTCGAGGGCGACGACCGCATCGGTCCGTACCTGCGCTTGCTGATCCAGTCCCACCACGACACCCTGACCACCCCGGTGAAGTAGGCGCTCGCCGGGCTTGACCGGCGGGTGTATGATCTGATTTGAACGATCGTTCAAATCGACGCGGAGGCCTTCTGGAAAAGGCGCGCATCCGGCTGAGGGTCAACGGCGAGGAGCGGGAGGTCCTGGCGCCCGTCCACCACACGCTGCTCGAGGTCCTGCGCGAGGAGCTGGGTCTGCCCGGGACCAAGCACGGCTGCGAGCTGGGGGAGTGCGGCACCTGCACCGTGCTCGTCGGCGGCCAGCCGGTGCTCTCGTGCCTGACCCTGCCGGTGGAGTGCGAGGGCCGGGAGGTCACGACCGTCGAGGGGCTGGCCGCCGGCGGCGCGCTGCATCCGTTGCAGCAGGCCTTCGCCGAGCTGGGCTCGGCCCAGTGCGGCTACTGCATCCCGGGCTTCCTGCTCTCGGCGGCGGCGCTGTTGCGCGAGCGGCCCTCGCCCACGCGCCAGGAGATCGCCGAGGCGACCGCCGGGAACCTCTGCCGCTGCACCGGCTACCTGAAGATCCTCGAAGCGATCGAGCTGGCCGCGGCGCGGATGCGAAGCAGAATGGAGAACGCCAGTGACTGAGCCGCGGGCCACAGGCAGCCCGAGCGACGGGATTCACTCCCGGCGCGAGGGCGGGGGGTCCGGGGGGCGCGGCGCAGCGCCCCCTGGCTCAATGACGACCGCCTTGAACGTCATCGGTCGGCCCCTGCCCAAGGTCGACGCGGCGGCCAAGGTCACCGGGCAGACGGTCTTCGCCGACGACCTCGTCCTGCCGCGCATGGTCTACGCCCGGCTGCTGCGCTCGCCCCATCCCCACGCCCGCATCCGCCGCATCGATGCGTCCAGGGCCGCCGCGCATCCGGGTGTCGTCGCCACGCTCGTCGGAAGCGAGCTGCCCATCCCGTTCGGCATCCTGCCCGTCAGCCAGGACGAGCACGCTCTCGCCATCGACAAGGTCCGGTTCGTGGGCGACCCGGTGGCGGCGGTGGCCGCGCTCGACGAGGAGACGGCCGAGGAAGCCCTGAAGCTCGTCGAGGTCGACTACGAGGCGATGCCCGCGCTCATGTCGATCGACGAGGCGCTGCAGCGGCCCGACGCCCGCATCCACGACTATGGCCCGCGCGGCAACGTCCACAAGGAGGTGTCGTTCGACTTCGGGGACGTGGAGGCCGGCTTCGCCGAGGCCGACCACGTCCGCGAGGACACGTTCTTCTTCGAGGGCAACACGCACCTGCCCATGGAGCAGCACGCGGCGGTCGGCTCGCGGGGCCCCGACGGCAAGCTCACGGTATGGTCCTCGACCCAGACGCCGCACTACGTCCACCGGGCGCTGGCCAAGGTGCTGGAGATGCCCGCGGCCCACATCCGGGTCATCGCCTGCCCCAACGGCGGCGGTTTCGGGGGCAAGTCCGACCCGTTCAGCCACGAGATCGTCGTCGCGAAGCTGTCCATGAAGGCCGGCCGGCCGGTGAAGGTCACGCTCAGCCGGGAGGAGGTCTTCTACTGCCACCGCGGCCGCCACCCGGTCGCCATGTGGGTGAAGACGGGGCTCAAGAAGGACGGGACGATCACCGCCATGCACTTCCGCTCCGTCCTCGACGGCGGCGCCTACGGGAGCTACGGCGTGGCCAGCCTCTACTACACGGGCGCGCTGCAGACGGTGACGTACCGGATCCCGCGCTACAAGTTCGAGGGGGTGCGTGTCTTCACCAACAAGCCGCCCTGCGGGCCCAAGCGCGGCCACGGCACGCCGCAGCCGCGCTACGCGCTGGAATGCCACGTCGACAAGTTCTGCCATGACCTCGGGCTCGATCCGGTGCGGTGGCGCATCGAGAACGCGCTCTCCCCGGGCGCGATCACGGCCAACCAGATGCAGGTGCGTACGATCGGCCTGCGCGAATGCCTGGAGCGCGTGGTCGAGCGCAGCGGCTTCTCTTCGAAGCGCGGGCGCCTCGGGGCGGGCCGCGGCGTGGGGCTGGCCGCCTCGGCCTACATCAGCGGGGCCGGCCTGCCGATCTACTGGAACGCGATGCCGCACTCGGGCGTCCAGATCAAGGTCGACCGCGGCGGAGGGGTGGCCGTCTTCTGCGGGTCCACCGACATCGGCCAGGGGTCCGACTCGGTCCTGGCCTACGTGGTCGCCGAGGAGCTGGGGATCCTCCCGGAGGATATCCGCGTCATGACCGCCGACACGGACCTGACGCCGGTCGACCTCGGCTCGTACTCCTCGCGGGTCACGCTGATGACGGGCAACGCGGCGCTCCAGGCCGCCCGTCGGGTGCGGGAGCCGATCTTCGCCGCGGCGGCGCGCAAGCTCGGCGTTCCGGTCGACCGGCTGCGCGCGGCCTCGCGCCGCATCTTCGACGCCGGCGAGCCGTCCCGGTCACTGTCCTTCGCGGAGGCGGTGGTGCTGGCCGAGTCGGAGTTCGGCACGCTGGGCTCGGTCGGCTCCTACACGCCGCCGCGGTCGATCGCGAGGTGGAAGGGCGCCGGGGTGGGGCCGACGCCGACCTACTCGTACTCGGCCTGCGTCGTCGAGCTGTCGGCCGACCGCGAGACCGGCATCGTGCGCGTCGACAAGGTGTGGATCGCCCACGACGTGGGCCGGTCGATCAACCCGCTCCTGGTCATCGGCCAGGTCGAGGGATCGGTCTACATGGGGCTCGGGGAAGTCCTGATGGAGGAGCAGGCCTTCCGCAAGGGCCGGCACAAGATTCCTTCGATGCTCGACTACAAGAGCCCGACGACGCTCGAGATGCCGCCGGTGGAGTCGATCCTGGTCGAGACGCTGGATCCGGAAGGGCCCTACGGGGCGAAGGAGTGCGGCCAGGGGCCGCTCCTGCCCGTGATCCCGGCGGTGGCCAACGCGCTCTTCGACGCGCTGGGCGTCCGCATCGACGAGGTGCCGATCACGCCGGAGAAGGTGGTGGCGGCGCTCGAGGGCCGGCTGCGCGGGCCGCGGATGCCCGCGTTGACCTACCCCCAGACGGTCGTCGTGCCGCCGCTGGCGCCCGGCGCTCCGGCCGCCCCGCCGGCGCCGGCCGCCTCGCCGGGGGGATCGCGCTGATGCTTCGCTTGCCGCCCTTCCGCTACGTGGCCCCACGCACGGCGGGCGAAGCGGCGCGCATCCTCGCCGGCCACGGTCCCGAGGCGATGGCGGTCGCGGGCGGCACCGACCTGTTCCCCAACATGAAGCGGCGGCAGTTCACGCCGAGGCTGCTCGTCGGCCTGCGCAACCTGGAGGGTGCCTCCGGCGTGCAGGCCAACGGCGGCTTGACGGTCGGGGCCCTGGCGACGCTCAGCGCGGTCGCGGCTTCTCCGGTCGTGACCGCTCGCTGGCCCGCAGTGGCGCGCTCGGCCGGGCTCGTGTCGTCGCCGCCGCTGCGCAACGCCGGCACCATGGGCGGCAACCTGTGCGTGGACACGCGCTGCAACTACTACAACCAGTCCGAGTCCTGGCGCGCCTCGATCGGCTACTGCATGAAGAAGGACGGTGAGGTGTGCCTCGTCGCCCCCGGCTCCGACAAGTGCTGGGCGCTGTCGTCGTCCGATACGGCGCCGGTCATGATCGCTCTCGGCGCGGAGGTGACGCTCGTCGGCCCGTCGGGCGAACGGCGCATCGCCGTGAGCGACCTCTACGGTCCCGACGGCATCGCCTATCTCACCAAGCGGCCCGAGGAGGTGCTGACCGCGATCCACGTTCCCGACCGGTCCGGCTGGGCCACGACCTACCGCAAGGTCCGCCGCCGCGGCTCGATCGACTTTCCCGTGCTCGGCGTGGCGGTGGCCGTCCGCCGGGGCGCGTCGCGGCAGGTTGAAGAAGCCCGCATCGTGCTCGGTGCCGTGCACACCGCTCCCGTCGAAGCCGCCGACGCGGAGGAGTTCCTGCGCGGCCGCCCCCTCGACCCGGAGACGATAGAGATGGCGGCCGGCATCGCCTACAAGCCGGCCAAGCCCCTCGACAACGCCGACCTGGCCTACGCCTGGCGCAAGCGCATGGCCCGCATCGAAGTCGCCCGCGCGCTTCGTGAGGTGGCCGGCCTGCCCACGGGGGACTTGCCGGCGATCGCGTCCTAAGGTGTCGTGCGCCGACCCGACGGCGGCAGATTCTTCGACGGAGTCGTCTGGTCGAGCGTGCGGCCCTCCTGGCGCCGCTGCTTGTTGACGGTGCGCGCGGCGATCTCCTTGGACCTGTCCTCGCCCCGGCCGCGCTCCTCTTCGCTCTCCTTGACGTGCTCGTACATGCGCTCGTCCTTGTCCGACCAGCTCCTCGGCATCGGGCACCTCCCTCGTTTCGCTTTTGCAAGGACCGGGCCAGGAGGAGCTTGGGTAATAGAATTCCCCGATTCGTCACGAAGAGGGCGCGATGCTCGAGAAACCGCAGGTCCCCTGGGACGGCAGCTTCGTCGACTGGGTGAGGTCCCAGGTGGCCGGCGAGGGTTATTGGTTCCAGCGCATGGACCTCGGGCCCGGTCTGACCACGCCGGGTTGGTCGGATCCGCAAGCGGAGAAGCTGCCCTACTTCGGCCTGCCCGAGCGAATGCAAGGCATGCGGGTGCTCGACGTCGGCTGCGCCGAGGGATTCTTCTCGTTCGAAGCGGAGCGTCGCGGGGCGAAGGAGGTGATCGCCATCGACGTCCTGCCGGATTCGATACGCCGCTTCGGGATCTGCCGAAGCGCGCTGGCGGCCCGGGCGACGGCCTATCTCTGCAACGTGTATGACCTCGGCCCCAAGGCGTTCGGGACGTTCGACCTCGTGTTCTTCTTCGGCGTGCTCTACCACCTGCGCAATCCGCTCCTGGCCCTGGAAAGGGTCTTCAGCGTCTGCGCCGGGACGCTGCTCCTGCAAACGGCGACCCATGAAGTCGCCGGGGCCGAGCAGGTGCCCCTGGCCCGGTTCCATCCGTCCGGGATCGAGAGCGGGCCGCCGGGAAGCGGCCTCTTCGACCCCACGGTGTTCTGGCTTCCGAACGCGGAGTGCGCCCGGGCGATGACGAGTCATGTCGGATTCGAGGCCATCGAGACGGTCACGAGCGAGGCGGGCCTGGTGCTCCGGGCCCAGTCGCCCCGCCCGGCTCAGGGCCGGCCGCCGGACGAATCGAAGGCGCCGTGGTCCTGAGTGGGACGTCCCCCGGCCGATCAGCCCCCGACGCTCACGAAGAGGAAGGACGTCCTCGCCATCATCGTCTGCTACGACACCTGCGAGTGGACCCGGGACACGATCGCCCGCATCCCCGCCGCACGTGGGTACGACGTGCTCCTCATCGACGACGGCTCGACGGACGGCACGGCCGACGTCCTGAGGAGCGGCGGCCTGCCGGTGCTGCTCCACCGCACGAACCGTGGGCTGGGAGCGGCCCTCAAGTCCGGCATCGCGAGCGCCCTCGACCTCGGCTACGAGGCGGTGGTCGTCCTGGCCGGCAACGGGAAGGACGATCCGGCCGAAATCCCGCGGTTCCTCGATGCCCTGGCGGCGGGGCATGACTACGTGCAGGGATCCCGATTCCGTCCCGGCGGTCGCCACCGGAACCTCCCGCTCGGGCGGCACCTGCTCATCCGGGCCCACGCCCTGCTCGTCCGGCTCCTGACCGGCTTTCCGGCCACCGACGCCGTGAACGGCTTCCGGGCCTATCGCCTGCGCCTGTTCCGAGACGAGCGGATCGACGTCTGGCGGGACTGGCTCGACCGGTACGAGTTCGAGTCGTACCTGCACTGCAAGGTCTTGACGCTGGGCTACCGGGTCACGGAGGTGCCGGTGTCGAAGACCTATCCGAGCCCTCGGCGCGGGCTGCGGTACTCGCACATCCGGCCCGTCGTCGACTGGTGGCGGATCTTGAGTCCCTGGGTGATGCTGAAGCTGGGGCTGCGGCGCTAGCCGGCGGCCACGGCACACGGACGAGCGAGGATGAGCCGCTGGTTGCCGAGGCCGTCCCACGGAGGGAGCGCCCGCGCATGACGATCCGCCCATCGGGCCAACGCGTCCGCCGCGGCGCGGTCGTAAAGCCCGACCCGGTCCAGGTACAGCCGCAAGAGTCTTTCGTCGCCGAGCTCGCCCGCGGCGGCCCGGGTGCGGAACAGGCAGGCGATCTCCATCGCCGCCGCGTTGGCGCCCGACAGGAACGCGCAGCCCTGAGGGCCGCAGGCGGCGGGGTAGACGACCTTGCTCAGCAAGGCGTAGGTATCGAAGCCGAGGACGACCTCCACGCGCCAGCCGGCCCGGGGCCACTCGGCAAGGCGCTCCTCGTCGACGTAGAGGTTGTGCCAGTAGCGTTCGAGGGGAGGCAATCCGAACCGGGCGCGGTAGGCGTCGGTCCGCGCATAGCCCTGGAGCGAGGTCTCCCCGAGCACCAGCAGCCCTTCGTCGCCGGCGAAGCTCCGGAGGCGGCGGAGCGCCGCGAGCTGGTCCTCGAACGTGGGCAGGTTGATCAGCAGCCGCTGGGCGGTGATCACGTCGAAGGGCGGGCCGGCGGGGGAGAGCGTGAGCACGTCGGCCTCCGCGAACTCGATCCCGCCGTCGGCGGCCGGGGGCAGCTCCCACAACGGGCTGAGAGCCCGGGAGACCCGGGAGCGATGGGCGGGGTCGGTGAGCAGGCGCCGGGCCCAGGCCACCATCGTCGGGGAGTAATCGACGCCCAGCGTATAGTGCGACCGGCCGGCGAGGAGCAATGTTCCGAAGCCGGTGCCGCAGCCGGCGTCGAGCAGCCGGGCGCAGCGGGGGACGAGAGGCAGAAGGGTGTGCAGCTCGTGGATGCGGAAGTAGAAGTCGCGGATCGTGACCTCCGGGCTGCCGCCGATCTGCGCGGCCTCCGACTCCCAGAAGGCGCGGACGTTCTCGAGGGTCCGCGGCCGAGTCTCACCCTGCCGCGACATCGCTCGTCTCCCCTGCCGCGTGGCCCATCCCACGGCGCTCCGGCAGCAGTTTTCTATCGCTGAACGCGGTCAGTGGCAAGGAGAGACACCGCCCCCGATGAGAACATGAGCGCGATGTCCGAACGGAGCTACGCGCTCGTCCTCTTCTTCGGGATGCTGTTCTTCTACGTGGGCACTGCGCCGGGACGCATCCCGGAGACCTACGCCACGGAGAACCTCGATTCGGCGCGTGGCTTCGTGGAGCATGGCTCGCTGCGGGTTCCCCAGTCGTGGAGCGGCGGGCGTCCCAGCTATGCACGGCACGGAGCCCTCGAGGCATGTCTGGACGTGCCCTTCGTGCTCGCCGCCAACCTCGTCCGCCCCGGGGATCCCCAGGCCCAGGAGTGGCTGGTGAGCCTGATCCCTTCCCTTTTCACCGCGCTGCTGATCGCGATCCTCTACCGCTGGTGCCGCGACCTGGGCGCGAGTCGGCGGCGCTCGCTGGCGGTCAGCCTCACCGCGGCCGGAGCCACGATCCTGTGGCCGTACACCGCCATCGGTCTCGAGCCGGTGATGTCGGGCAGCGTGCTCGCCGCCGGCTACTCGATCTGCGCCTTCCGGCGCCGCGGCGGAATAGCGTGGACGCTCACGGCCGGGCTGGCGAGCGCGCTGGCGGTCGGGACGAAGGAGACGGGCCTTCTCGCGCTGCCGGCCCTGGGCCTGCTGTTCGCCGAGACGTGGTCGGCCCGGGCCGACCGAAGATGGTGGGTGTGGCCGCTCTTCACGGCGCCGATCGCGGCAAGCCTGTGGCTGTTCTACGTGACGCGCCACGAGGCCTACGTGGCGATCCTGGGTGGCTCGCTGAGCAAGACCATGGCGGCGAGCGGCTGGCAGATGCTGTTCGGGGTCTGGGGCCAGCTCGCCTCACCCAACAAGGGCCTGGTGTTCTACGCGCCGGCCGCGATCCTGGCCCTCGCCGGGTGGCCGGACCTCCATCGGCGGGCCGGTCCGGTCGCCCGGTTCGTCCTGGTCCTCGCGCTCTGTACGATCCTCGGTGTCGGCACCCTCTTCTTCTGGGCCGACGAGACATGGGGCCCGCGCTATGACCACGTCCTCGTCGCCCCGCTGCTGCTGGG
>Ga0066710_100002364_pt1 | contig 15148 bp, 11 predicted proteins | sample GraSoiAngelo_159_FD_79666 | JGI IMG/M metagenome (GOLD analysis project Ga0066710, IMG submission 79666) | Grasslands soil microbial communities from the Angelo Coastal Reserve, California, USA - 14_1009_16_40cm | ecosystem: Environmental > Terrestrial > Soil > Grasslands | place: USA...
TAGTGGGAGTCGTCGGCGACATGCGCCGCCAGGGACTGGAACTCGAGCCGATCCCGCAGATGTTCGAACCGCTGGCGCAGAATCCTTCGGGGCTCGCGACGCTTCTGGTACGAACCTCCGTGGATGACCCGCTGAAGATGGCAGGGGCGGTCCAGGCTGCTGTACGCCGCGTGGAAAAATATGTACCGCTCTATGGCGTGACGACCCTGGACAATCGGCTCGGCGCCTTCCTGGCCGAGCGGCGTTTCCAGACCTCGCTCCTGATCGGGTTCGCCCTGGTTGCGCTCCTGATGGCCGCGATCGGGATCTACGGGCTCATCCAGTACTCTGTCGCGACGCGCACACACGAGATTGGAATCCGCATGGCCGTAGGCGCACAGGCCGGCGAGGTCTTCCGTATGATAATCGGCGAAGGGCTGAAGCTGAGCCTGTCTGGTCTGGTGGTCGGAGTCGCGGGAGCCTTGTGGCTGGGCCGGGCTGTCTCAAGTCTCCTGTTCGGCGTTACGGCAACCGACCCGCTGACGTTCATTACTGTCTCGTTTTTGCTGACCGCGGTCGCCACCGCAGCCTGTTATTTTCCGGCGCGGCGCGCCATGAAGGTCGAGCCCATCGTCGCATTGCGGCAGGAGTGATCTTGGGGCGAAACCATTATTGGGGAGCCGGCGCTTCGATGAGCGTAATGAATTTGAATCAGCGTATCGGACTTTCGTTTGACGGCGAGTGCGAAACCGCGTTCAAGTTTTACGAGCGCTGTTTGAACGGGAAGATTGTGTTTCTGCGCCGCTGGGGCGAACCGCGGCGGAGCGAGTCCGGCGTGCGAGTTTTTCTAAATCGTGCAACGAATGCCAGTGCGCGAGCGTTCATCTTGTGCCTCGCGATAGCCTTCGGGCTATCGTGTGCGTTCCGCGACAAGTCGAATAATAGCAAGGCGGCGATGGATGCCATCCGCCAACAGATCGCAAAGTACACGGCCGCTCTGGACGCGGCGGACATCGATCTTGCCTCACAGGTTTGGCGAACTTCAGCGGAAGTATCCTTTATACACCCCGCGGGTCACGCACACGGCTGGGAGGAAGTGAAAGGAATCTACAAGTTCTTCGGTTCGTTCTTTTCTGAACGGAAGCTAACCGTACGCGACGTGTCCATACATGTAAACGGAGAAACAGCGTGGGCCGAGTTCTATTGGCACTTCACCGCTAAGCAAAGCAAAGACGGGTCTGCGGTTCAGACCGACGGTAGGGAAACGCAAATCTATGAAAAGGCCGGGAACCGCTGGCAACTTGTTCACGTGCACTATTCCGGCCGGGCGATAGCGCCGTAATTAGAATCTCGAGATCGGGTCAAGAGGTCTCCCATGAGTGCTACTCAGAACGAGAAGGCAGCTCGCTTCCGCTCGCTTCACCAGGGCCCTGGCGCCTTCGTAATTCCGAATCCATGGGATGTCGGCTCCGCCCGTATTCTCGCCGGCCTTGGCTTCCAGGCATTGGCCACATCGAGCGCTGCCTCCGCTTGTGCACTTGGCCGAAAAGATGGTGAACTGACGCGAGATGATGCGCTGGCCCACGCCCGCTCGATTGTCGAAGCGACGGATTTGCCCGTCTCCGCGGATCTGGAAAAGGGGTTTGGCGACGCGCCGGAAGTGGTCGCGGAAACGATCCGGCTCGCGGCCGAGGTGGGACTCGTGGGATGCACCATCGAGGATGCAACCGGCAATCAAGACAAACCGCTTTACGATTTTCGCCTGGCTGTCGAACGGATTTCCGCAGCTGCGCAGGCGGCGCGGGCGCTACCGTTCCCGTTCATGCTCACTGCGCGAGCGCACAATTTCCTTTACGCCGCCCCGAGCCTGGACGAGACGATCAGCCGCCTTCAAGCCTTCGAGAAAGCGGGAGCCGATGTGCTTTTCGCCCCTGGTCTGCCCGACCTTGCCTCCGTGCGCGAAGTCTGCGCGGCGGTGTCGAAGCCTTTTAATTTCATGGTTGGAATCAAAGGAAAATCATTTTCCGTCAGTGAACTCGCCGCAGCCGGAGTCAGGCGAATCAGCCTTGCGACGTCACTCTATCGCGCGGCGATGGCCGGTCTGCTGGACGCTGCATGCGAGGTGAAAGACAAAGGCCAGTTCGGCTTCCTTGACCGGTGCCTGACAACGCCGGAGTTGAACAAAATCATGCGAATTTGACCGTGGCTAATCCGTACTTGCGTAACTCACTGACGTGGGCTCAGAAGAACGTACAGCCTATTCTGGCGTTCATCCTGCTTGCTTTTCAGGTGTGGGTTCCCTGGACGGTTTCGACTTTTGTGACTGAAGATGGGCCATCGCATCTCTACAATGCGACTGTGGCGTGGAACTTGTTAGTGCATCCGTCGTCGGGCTACGCGAAGGTTTACGCCTTTAATCACCACGTCGTGCCGAACTGGGGCAGCACTGTTGTGCTCGGCCTCATCGCTTCAATCGCCGGAGTGACCCACGCGGAGCAACTTTTCATCACGCTGGCGATCACTGCAGGGTTCTGCGCGTTCGCTTACGCGATCCGTGCGGTGGCGCCCGAGGCCCAATGCTGGACACCGCTCACGAATTTCCTGCTGCAGTCCTGGTTTCTGTGGCTCGGTTTTTACAACTTTTATTTAGCGATGGCGCTATGCCCGTTGGTCATCGGCTATTACATCCGCCACGCCAACGCCTTCACAGCCAAGAAAACCGCGGTGCTTGGTTGCGGAATGACGGCGCTTTTTCTCACGCATCTGATTCCCGCGGCGCTGGCTGGACTGGCGATTGTTCTGATCGCGTTATGGATAAATATTGCAGCGCCGTGGTGGCTGTCGGCAGAGCGCCCGCCGCTGCGAATCACGGCGCTGCGCGTGGCGCCCGTGGTGCTGGCGCTTATGCCGATGTTGATCCTGACCGGCTCATTTGCGCGGAGTTCGCGGGAACACATCAATTTCAAGACCGCGTTCACCTCGGCGCTGGAACAATTCCCGAGGCACGTCTTCACTACCTCTTCGGGACAAGCCGGCAATCAATTCCTGCTCTATCCGGCGGTGCTGTGCATGATCGTGCTGGCCATGATAACGATGCGCCGAGCGGAGTGGCAAACTGCGCGTGGCGGCCTGGCGATCAGTACCGTGGCCGCGTTCCTGGTCTATCTGCTTGTTCCCGACACCGGCTTGGGCGGTAAGGACGCTAAGATTCGTTTCGCCTGGGGCGTATTTGTTTTAGGCGGTCTGCTGCTGGCGACAACTCGCCGTTTCCGTCCCTTCCGCGTTCCTTTCGATGTTTATGTGTTCGTGTTATTGATCAGCACACTGGTTTCGACACAGGATTCGTTATGGAATTATACAGACGCGGTGGAAGATTACCTGGACGCGACCAAACAAATTTCCAAGGGAGCGACGCTGGTGCGGCTGCGTTATCCCACGCCGGACATCCCCGAGCGCTACGGTTTTCAGGAAATCGCGCGCGATCCGTTGTTTCACCTGGATTCCTATGTCGCCGCTCAGTGCGGGTGCCTCGATCTGACGGATTACCAGGCGCCCAACAACATTTTTCCGGTGGTGTTCAGTGAGGCTGTCGGCGAGGGCCAGCGTGGTGGACTCTGGTCACTCGAGGGGCCTGAACAGGATGCCGACCAGGTCCTCACATGGCTCCGGTCCACCTTGCCCGTGCCGATTGATTACGTCATTCTGGTTGCGGACCGGTCGACGCCGGGAGTCGATGGGCCCGCATTCAAAGGGGTCGTAACGCGACTCACTTCCGAGATGCGGCTGGTTGGAACATCGGGCGACCGGCCGTTCGTTCACGTGTACCAGCGGATCCGGGCAGCCGTCCCTTGATGTGCGGCTCCACGCCGTGGACAAATCTCAGTCGCGACCGCAGATGTCAGGAGTCTGGCACATTCCTCCGGGACAGGAGGGCATGGCCGCTTCCTTCGTTTTTCCGTTTGCGTGGGCCGAGAAAGTGGAGAACTGCGCGGTCAGGTGGCTCTCGCCGCATTGCGGGCACAGGATCTTGTCATCGGCGCGCCGCACCAGCTTTTCGAATTTCGTTCCGCAGTCATCGCACAGGTATTCAAAGATGGGCATGGAAAACTCACTCCAATAGTGCGATTGCTATTTTATCAATCCAGGCCCGCACTTCGGCGGCCTGCGCCGAAAAATTGTTCACCATGATCGAGAATGCCAGCCTGCCGTGCGTCTTGCTGTCGGCGTATCCGGAAAGAGCCACGGCGCGGCTTAGGCTGCCGGTTTTGGCGCGAATCCCCCTTGCCTCCCTCATGCAACACAAGCGGTGCTCCAGCGTACCATCCTCTCCCCCAACCGGCAGCAAGGAAATCCAGGCCTCGCGATTCGGTGAGGCGAAAAAGTGCGCGAGCAAGCGGGTAACCAGGCGCGGCGTCACCTGCGCATTACGCGACAGGCCGGAGCCGTCCTCGACACGCCACTCCTCGGCTGAAGCGCCAAGCTCCGAAAACAAGGCGGCCATCTCTTCGAGGCCCGCCTCCCTGGTTCCGGCGTGCCGTGTTACGCGCCCTACCTCGCGCAGCACCAGCTCGGCATGCAGGTTCTGGCTCAATTTATCGATGACCTGCAGCAGTTCCAGCAACGATGGCGACGCGCGCGACGCCAAGACATCTCCGTCCGGCGCCTGATACTCACCTGCGGCGGTACGATGGCGCGCTACCGGCTGCCCGTTGATGACGACGCCGCGCCGCACTAGCGCGTCATAAAGCGCGCAGGCTGCGAAAAGCGCCGGGTCGTCGACAGCCAGCAGCTCATTGGCGCCGGCGTGCCCGGCGGGAATGCTTCCCCACAGGAGAACCTGGCGCGCGCCCGGCTGACGGGCGATACGTATCTTCGGCTCGCCGCCGCGGGCGACCGTGGTCACGCGATTATCGACCGCGTAATATTCGAGCGCCGGGGACAGCGACAGTTCGGCAGGATCGCCCGGGTGGCCGCCGGGCAGGATCGTGACGGTTATCGTGTTGTCGTTCACGGTAAGCGCGCTTACGGGCGCACCGTAGTCCCACAGCGCGTCGTCCTGGGTCCAGCTCGGCGCGTACGGCGCCCACGGATACAGACGATCGTCGCCTACCACGTCGCCATCAACGCGCCGGAGGCCGCCCGCCAAGGCCTGGTCCGCCAGGTCCTCGATTGCCAGAAGCGGCGGACCGGCCTTCGCGGATTTCTGGTACGGGAAGACGCGGCCGGAAAGCGACGGATCGCCGCTACCCACCAGCGTCAGGTCGCCCGAGGGCTCGCGCACAAGCCGCGTCATGAAGCGATAGGCGCCACCAAGCCGGTCGAGAGCCAGAGCCGTGGTGAATAGCTTCATGTTTGAGGCCGGCAGAAGGAGCCGGTTTTCATTGTGCCCGTAAAGCGTCTTACCGTTCGCGAGCGCCACCACATGGATCCCGACCTCGGCGCGGGTGGCAATCGAGCTCGTCTCGATCAGCGCGTCGATTCGATGTTCCAGCTCGGCGGCCGGGCACGAAAGAATCGCGACCAGCGCCGCGGCGACACGCATGATTCTTCGACGCGCTGTCCGGTTCCCACAACCCATTTCCATCACCTCACCGACGCTCTCAAGCGCGCGTCACTTGACTGGGGCGCTCAAGCGCGCCTCTAGCCGAATCAGAATCACCAGGAGAAACACCATCGCGGATCCGGCCAGCGGCAATCCCATCACGACGCGCACGCCCCATACAGAGGCGAAATAGCCGAGCGCGCAGGGGGCCAGCAACCCGCCGGCCATCGCCAAAGAAAAAATCCCGTTGTAGGAACCCGGATGGTAGTGCGGAAAGCGGTGTCCTATCTTTTCCACCACTAACGGATAAATGGGAGCGAACGCCGCGCCCACAAGCAGGATGCCGCTCACGGCGCCAAACCGGTTATCGGTGGCGATCAGCACAACACAACCGAGCATGGAGCTGAGCACGCTCGCGAGCAGAAGCCGCGTATGCCGCACGCGCGGCAGAATCCATTGCGCGACGACGCGGCCGACCAGCAAAGCGAGCCAATACAGCGCGAGCATCAATAGCGACGTCGCCGGACTGATGCCGAGTCTCTGACTCAGGAAGAGAGGCAGCCAGCCTGCGATCGCCCATTCATTGCCGAACTGAAAAAACAGCAGCAGGCTGAGAAGCACCGCGCCGGGGCTGCGCAATTCCGAAAGGAACGCCTGCGGCGAAGGCTGTTCCCTCACCGGCTGGGGTGTGAATCGCGACCGGACATAGATCCATCCGAACACGCCCGGAATCACCGCGATCCAGGTTTGGATCGCCGGCGCGCTGTAAGCGTAATACGCGCCGGAGACGAGTAGCGCCACGGTCAAGCACCCAAGTACGAACAGAATGCCGGCCAGGTTCACGGTGGCCGCCGGATCGTGGCGATACATCGCCGAGATGGCGTGAAAGATCGCGGTGTGCAACACGCCGGCTGAATATCCGATCAGTGCCAGGCCCGCTACTCGCCACCACGCCGGGAACGGCGGGGAAACGAACGCCAGGTAAACAAGCGCCGACGAAGCGAACGCGCACGCAAAGGAAAGCGTCCACCCGATCCCTTTGCGCCGGAGCAGCGGCGGAGAAACCCACACCGATCCGATCAGGCCCGCAATGAGGCCGACAAAATACAATCCGACAGTCAGGTATTCCGACGAGAGATGATGCTGCCAGGAAGGCAGGATCGCTCCCAGAAATGACAGAAGCAAGCCGGAGACGAAAAAACCCGCCAGCGCCTTGCGCGCTCCGGTCGAGCCGAGAGTGCCTTGCTCGAGCGGAGCCGGTGACGCTTTGGGCGAGGTCACCCGAATAGTATAAGGCCGGCGAACGGCGACGGTAAGGGGGGCGGACTCTAAAAACGATCTTCCGGCGCCTCGCCCAGCTTCACCTTGACGTTCGTCGTGCGGCCATTACGGAATATCGTGAGATCAATCACGTCACCGGGCCGCTTGCGCGAAATGGCGCGCGTCACCGAGTCAGGCTCGGTTACCGGCTTGCCGTCGATGGCGGTGATGAAATCGCCGCCGACACCCAAACGCTGGTTGCCGACGCGCACTTCATCGCGCGCGCCGCGCAAGCCCGCCTGGTCCGCGCCCGAACCGGACGCCACCCCTTGGATCAGCAAGCCGCCGCTCGCGGGAAGGTGAAGCGCCTCCGCGAGATCACCCGCGATAAAAACTGTCGAGACGCCGAGCCGAGCCCGGCCGAAACTGCGCCCCTGGCGATAGCCATCGAGCATCGACTTGGCGCGATTGATGGGCATCGCGAAGCCGATGCCGACGTTGCCGCCATTCGGCCCGTAGATCGCCGTATTGATCCCGATGACATTGCCTTGCGAATCAAGCAGCGGGCCTCCGCTGTTGCCCGAATTGATGGCCGCGTCGGTCTGGACCATGCCTTCCAGCGTCTGGTTGTTCTCGCTCTGGATGTCACGGCCGAGCGAGCTCACCACGCCCGTGGTCAGGGTGCCCGAGAAACCGAACGGGTTGCCGATGGCAAGAACCTTTTGGCCTACCTGCAGATGATCGGAATCGCCCAAAACCAGGTGCGAGAGCTTTTTCTTCGGATCGATCCGGATGAGCGCCAGGTCGTCGGGGCGGTCCCGGACCAGGATGTTGGCTTTGTAGAGGCTTTGATCCGGCAACGTGACCTCCACCTCCGAGCTTCCGCTGATCACGTGGTAGTTCGTGAGGATCTGGCCGTCCGGATTGATGATAAAGCCGGAACCAAGCTCGCGCGCCGGGACCACGTCAAAAAAGAAAGTGCGTTGGTAGACTGTGCTGGTGACTTTGACCACGCTGTCGCGCGCAGCCTTGTAGATTTCGATGTTGTTGAGCTCATCAGGACTCAGACCCGCAGAGCGGGCCACGGGCTCGCTCCAGAGCGGCGAAGACGACGAGAATGTGCGCCGCAACAAAGAGTTGGGTCTGGCGGTTAAGTAGACGAACGCGCCGACCAGGGCGGCGGCGAGGATCCATGTTCGTAATCTCATACAGTCAGCCTCCGCAGGGATTCGTATACGGCTCGCGTCTGATCGAGCGTGTTTTCCTTGCTGCCGGAAGTGTCGATGACATAGTCAGCGTATCTCACCTTCTCCTCGAGAGGCATCTGCCACCGCAGCCGGTCCAAAACCTCTTCTCGCGTGAGATGGTCGCGCGCCATCGCCCTTTCGATCTGCTGTTCGGGGCGGCAGACCGCCACGATCAGGCGCGCATAATCACGATAGCTTTCTGTCTCTATCAGTATCGCAGCTTCAGTGACAGCGATTCCATTGGGCTCGCGCCGTCCGAATTCCTCCTGAGCTTGGCGCACGCGGGCGCGCACCGGCGGATGCACAAGCGCATTCAATTTCTCCAAACGCTCCGGATAGCCGAAAACTTCCGTGGCCAGACGCCGGCGATTGACCGTACCGTCCGGATTGAGGATTTTCGGGCCAAACTCTCGAACGACTCCTTCGTAAGCTTCGCCGCCGGGCGCGATCACCTGGTGCCCGAGTTGATCAGCCTGGATCAGGAGGCATCCCAAGTCCGCCAGCAGGCTACCGACGAAGCTTTTTCCGCTGCCGAGGCCTCCGGTCAAACCTACGCTGAGCATGCACGCCGTTCCGCCAGCGCAACGGTATTGGCCATCAGCATGGCGATAGTCAGCGGTCCGACGCCGCGCGGCACCGGCGTATAAGCGGAGGCCACGCGCGCCACGTCGACCGGATTGACGTCGCCCACGAGCGCCGTGCCCTTGCGCTCGAATTCCGCCGCTTTGCCAAGGCGGGTCGCTTCCACCAGGTCCGTGATCCGATTCATTCCAACATCGATGACCGTGGCGCCGGGCGCGATGTATTCGCTGGTCACCAGGGCGGGTCTGCCCATGGCCGCAACCAGAATGTCGGCGCGGCGGCATTCTTCCACCAGGTTAGACGTGCGGGAGTGGCAGATCGTGACCGTCGCATTTTCATGCAGCAGCATGAAGGCCATCGGTTTGCCGACGATATCGCTGCGTCCCAGCACCACAGCCCGCCGGCCTTCGATCCCGACGCGGTAGTATTTCAGCAACTCGATGATGCCGGCAGGCGTGCACGCGCGCGGCCCCGGACGTCCGGCCACCAGATGGCCAACGTTGAGCGGATGGAACCCGTCCGCGTCTTTGTCAGGCGCGACGGCTTCGAGCACGCGCCGCGAGTCGACTTGCGCGGGCAAAGGCACCTGCACCAGGATGCCATCGATGTCCGCGCGCCGGTTCAGATCCTCGATGGTCTCTAGCAGCTCCTCGGTGGTGATCGATTCCGGCGGAGTGAGCAGTTCGCTGTAAATGCCCAGCTCCGCGCAAGCCTTGATCTTATTGCGGACGTAAATCTCGGAGGCGGGATTGTGGCCCACCAGCAGGACGGCCAAGCCGGGCGGGCGACGAAATCCTTCGATTCGGGGCTTCAAGCTCGCCAGGATCTGCGCGCGCACCGGCGTGCCGTCGAGGATCTGCGCCATTCTTACGCCGAGTGTAGCAATTGGGTGATGGCATTGGGTACTGCGCCTACTTCCCGCTCCCATTCTTCGGCTCGAGCATTATTCTCTCCTCCGCCGCGGCCTCCACCGCCTTTCTCGAGAACGGCATCGGATGGTAGCGGCCCGCCGCCCAATCGTCCAGCAGATCGCGGTAATGCTTGCTCTGGGGATCGCCCGATTCGCCGGGAGTATTGGTCATCATGGAGCGGTCCCAGTCCGCCAAGTCAAGAATCTGGCGGTAGGAAGCGCCGTTGGCGCCCTGTGTTCCCGACGCGTTCACGGTATTGCCGTCGCCGGGACGCGGGATAGGCGGTAGATCGAGCTTTGAAGAATTCAGCGGATGCCGGAGGGTGAGTGTGTGGGCGGCGCTCCATCGCCAGGTTTCCCGATTCGGCAGCTTGCGCTCAAGCTCGGAGACAGCTCGATCCAGCGATTCGGCGATCGCACGCGGGTTCGGTTTTTCCTGCAGAGAGCGAAGCAGCACCTCGAGATCCGCGCGCGCGCTCCACTGTGGAGGAAAGACGTAGGCAGGCAGGAACGACAGCCACATCTCATAGATCAAGCCAGGACGCGAGTCCGCGGTCAACCTCGCATCCCACTTGAGAAATTCATCTACGATCTCCGGATGGCGCTCCGGCCGCGATTTGCGCACGATCTCTTGCAACCGGCGCGCCGGCAGGCAAACGATATCGTATTGCATGCGCTCGAAGTCGTCGACGGTGAATTTCTTGGACTCATTCAACATCTGCTCGATACGGCGGGCGCGGAATGGCGCGGCCCAATCATAGGCAATCGGCTTGGTGTATCCCGTCGGCAGGATGTTGTGATTCGCGGTCACAACAAAACGGCGCGCCGGATTGTATGATTGCGGCATTTCCGCAATCGGCAGAAAGCCGGCCCATTCGTAAGCCCCGGTATCGCCGGGTACGGGCAGCAGCCCGGTCCAATTTTTCCGTACCGGCGACCAGCCCGCCGCGATCCAGCCGATATTTCCCGCCTTATCCGCGTAGACCATGTTTTCCGACGGCACTTTATAACGCGCCATGGCCGATACGAATTCATTCCAATCCCTGGCCCGCGCCACCGAGAGCGCTGCAAGATACCCTGCCCCGCCCGGCTCAGCCCCCACCCAACGCAGCGCGTAAGCCAGGTGCCGTTCCCGGTCTTCATAAATGACCGGGCCATGTTGTGTGTAGCGCAGCTCCGTGTTTACCGGCGCGGCGCCTTTAACGGCAATCTGCTGGCGCTCCGTCTCGACCGGTTTCCATGCGCCTTTGTACAGATACTGGTCCGGATTGGTGGGGTTCAGCTTTTCGACGTAGAGATCCTGTTGATCGATTCCCACGATCGTGAAACCGAAGCCGATCGACTCGTTGTGACCCAACGCGATGCCGGGTAGCGCCGGCTCCCCCGCCCCGATCACGTTCCACCCCGGCGCCACCAGGTGCACGGTCTTGCGCAGGCTCGGCACCAGGATTGGCCGGTGAGGATCGTTGGCAAGCAAAGGTTTGCCCGTGGCAGTCCGGGTTCCGTCCACCACCCAGTTGTTCGAGCCCTGCTCCCCCGGAAATCGTGGCGAGCCGACGGCAGCATTGTAATCGCGGAGGATCTCCGACGTGATCGCCTTCGCGTCAATTCCAGCCGGAACAACCAGATGAACAAACGGATCGGGGGGCGCAAACCGCTCGACGTTTTCGACGCCGAAAGCGGCAATCTCCATTGTCCGGTTCACCTCGCGCGTCACATTGCCGGTCATCACCAGGCCGGCGATACGCGCTGCAACATCCTCAAGCGACCACAAACCCGGATCGTATCCGGCGATCCGAAATTCGAGCGGCCGGTTGCTTCCCAACGAACGGACGTAGGCATTCACGCCATTGACGAAAGCCGTGACGATCTGGCGGGCGTCCGGAGCGTAGCTTTCCCATTCCTTGTTCCAGTCGCCTCGGTATCGCACCAGCCGCGCGATGCGGTCGCGCCCCACCGCCGCCGGTCCCAGTATCTCGGCGAGCTTTCCCGTACCGGTCCGGCGCCACAGGTCGATCTGGAACAGGCGATCGCGCGCCGTGATCCAGCCCTGCGCGAAGAATAAATCATCGGAGTTTTTGGCGTAAATGTGTGGAACGCCCCAGCGGTCCCGAAGAATCTCGACCGGCTCGCGCAACCCCGCAACCTTTTCCGCCCGGAGCGGCGCCAGAAGCAGCAGCAACGGAACGAAGACGCTTCTAGCCGCCAATGTACTTCGCCACCCAGTCGATATGCCGATGCATGATATCCAGCACGAACTTGGGTTCTTGAGGCCCGTGCGGCGTGCGCGGATAAACCACCATCTCGGCGGGCACGCCCTTGCGTTTGACCGCGTTGTACATCTCGTAGCCCTGCGAGGTCGGCACCCGGATATCAGCCTCGCCATGCAGGATCAGTTCCGGCGTTGTGACGTTCTTCATGTGCGCGAGCGGCGACATGCGGATGTAGCGGTCGGGTTGCTCGTACCAGGCGCCATCAAAGTAGTCATCGAGCGTGGTGGGGATGTCATTCGTGCCCCACATCGAGATGAGGTCGGAAAGACCCGCGCCCGCCACCGCGCACTTGAACCGATTGGTCTGGGTAATGACCCAATTGGTCATATAACCGCCATAGCTCCAGCCCATCACCGCCAGACGATTCGGGTCGGCCACTCCCATCGAGATTACGTAGTCGACGCCCGACATCAGGTCCTGATAATCGCCGCCGCCCCAGTCGTTCACGTTGGCGGCTCGGAACGGCAGCCCGTAAGCCGACGAGCCGCGTGGGTTGGCGCGCAGTACCGCCCAACCGCGGGCCGCAAAAGAGGCGATGGGATAGAGTCCGCTTGCCCCGATGAACGTCTCACTGAACGCCCCCGCCGGGCCGCCGTGAATGTTCAAGATGAGCGGATAGCGTTTCGACTTGTCGTAGTTTACCGGCAGCGTAAGCAATCCCTCGATCTCTTTGCCGTCTTTCGCTTTCCAGCGGATCACTCGTGTTTCGCCCAGCGGTGGCTTGGGCAAGTCGACGTTGGCGGCGCTCACGCGCGCCGGCCTCGCCGAAGCAAGCTCCATCACATAGGCCTCAACAGGTTCATCCGGCGTTTGCAGCGTCAGACCCGCATGCGTACCGGTTCGGTTCAGGGTCACGCCGAAACCGAACGTGCCACGCGACGGCTGAAACACTGGAGACGCCGGACCATCCACAGGCACCGAATACAGCACGGCGCGAGTGCCGCGCCCTTCGCTGAAATAGAGGTGCGACGAATCGCGCGCCCAGCCTGCCAATACGGGCGATTCATCCGGCGTGGCAGGCAGCTCCCGCGACTTGAGATCGGCCAGGGTTAGAAGCTCGATCCGGCTGCCATCAATCCGCCTTGCCGTGCGGTTATTCCGGATGTAAGCCAGAAAACGCCCGTCTGGAGAATAGCGCGGCTGGCTCTCCGTCGCAGGCGTATTCGCCACCGCACGGACATCGCCGGTCTCGATCGCCACTTCAAAAATATCCGCTTTGCGCCCGTCGTCGGCATCGGGTGTGGGTCGGGTCTCGTAGGCGATGCGGCGCGAGTCGGGCGACCAATCGAGCGCGCCGACGTGGTATGGCCCCGCTGCGATTTTCTTCACCACGCGCTTGCCTTCCACGTTCGTCTCAACCGGGATCAACCACAGCGACTGGTTGTGCGGATTGTCGTCGATCACGCGGAAATCAAGCTTCTCGCGTTTTGCGCGTTCTTCCTGGGTATCGGGTTCGCGCGCGGTGAACGCGATCCACTTGCCGTCCGGCGAAACCGCGTAGGCGCCGAGCGTGCCGCTCCAGCTCGTGAGCATCTCCGCCTCGCCGCCGTCCACCGGGATGCGGTAGATGTTGCGTTTGCCGCTGCGGTCCGATGCGAAGAAGACCCACGCCGAGTCGGGCGAAAAGGCGGGCGCGTTCGAGCTCTTTTCACCGCGGGTAAGCTGCAGGCGATTGCTGCCGTCTGAGCGGGCCAAAAACACCTGGGTGACCGCCTCGCTTTTTTCACCTTCCATCACCGGGTGGGTCTCGGTCCAGGCGGCGAGGCGCCCGTCGGGCGAGGGCACGGCCGCCGTCACGGTCTTTACTTTCATCGAAACTTCGGGCGTCCACTGAGCCCACACCAACGCCGGAAACAGCGCGAACAATGCACATTTAGCGAACATACTTTTCCACCCAATCCAGATGCCTCTGCATGATGTCAAGAACAAATTTCGGCTCCTGCGGCCCGTGCGGAGTGCGCGGATACACGATCATCCTGGCGACAGTGCCCTGTTTTTTCAAGGCGTGATAGTATTCATAACCCTGCGACGTGGGGACGCGAATGTCCGCCTCTCCGTGCAGGACCAGCGTGGGAGTAGTGACGCCGCGAACATGCGTGATGGGCGAGTGCTTCTGGAAAGATTCGAACTGCTCCCAGGGCTCGCCGCCGAAGTAATCGGGCAGGAAGCCGGGGATGTCGGCGGTGCCGGTGAAACTCCACAGATTGGTAACGCCCGCGCCCACGACGGCCGCCTTGAAGCGGTGGGTCTGGGTGATGGTCCACGACGTCATGAATCCGCCGTAACTCCAGCCCATCACCGCCAGGCGATCCGGATCGGCCACGCCCATCGCGATCACTTTGTCGACGCCGGCTTGGTCATCTTCGTAATCCATGCCGCCCCAGTCGTTGTAGTTAGCGAAACGGAACTGCTTGCCGTAACCGCTCGAGCCGCGCGGATTCGGCCGCAACACCGCGTAGCCGCGCGCGGCGAAGGTCGCGATCGGATAGAGACTGCCGCGGCCGATGAACGATTCCGTAAAGACGCCCGCCGGCCCGCCATGGATATTCAGAATGAGCGGATACTTCTTACCGGCCTCGTAGTTCACCGGATAGGTGAGCAGGCCCTCCACCTCGCGCCCGTCTTTCGATTCCCACCGGATCGCTTCCGTTTTTCCGAGCGGCAGCTTGGGCATGTCCGTATTGGCCTGGCTGACGCGCACCGGGGCGTGGTCGCCGGCGGCCATCATGTACGCTTCGGACGCTTCATCTGGGCTCTCCATCGCCAGCCCGAGATGGGTGCCGCGGGTATTGAGCTGCACGCCGCCCGAGATCACGCCCTTCGATGGCTCAAACACCGGTTGTGGCGGGCCGTCCACGGGCATTGCGTAGATGCCGTTGCGGGTATGCCGGCTTTCCGAAAATAACAGCCGCGCTGCGTCCGCGGTCCAACCGATCAGGTTCGGCTGCTCATCGTAGGTCGCGGGCAAGGTGCGCGCCTCGCCATTTCCGCGATTCCACAGAACGATGCGATTGTCGGTCGCCCAGCGCGGCGGCTCCGTCGATTTGGTGTACGCGAGAAAACGGCCGTCGGGTGAGTACACGGGTTGGGATTCGGCGGCGCTGGTCGAGGCGATCGATTTGACCGTGCCGTTCGCAACGTCGACTTCCGCGAGGTCCGCTTTGGTCCAATAATCGGCTCTCGGCGCCGGCCAGTGGCTGAAGGCGATGGAGCGCGAATCGGGCGCCCAGCTGAATTCCGCAACGTGACGCTTACCGTCGGTGAGCTTGCGCTGCGCGCGCTTGCCGTCCTCGGCCGCCTCGGCCGGAACAACGTACAGCGACCGGTTTTCCGGATTCGCGTCGATCACGCGATA
>Ga0066710_100002365_pt1 | contig 15144 bp, 15 predicted proteins | sample GraSoiAngelo_159_FD_79666 | JGI IMG/M metagenome (GOLD analysis project Ga0066710, IMG submission 79666) | Grasslands soil microbial communities from the Angelo Coastal Reserve, California, USA - 14_1009_16_40cm | ecosystem: Environmental > Terrestrial > Soil > Grasslands | place: USA...
AGGCACAGTTCGATCGTGGTGACCGGCAGCGCAGGCTTCGTTGGTCGCAACGTTATCGGCGCTTCCGTCAGTAGGCTGGGCCGACATCGTGGTTCCTCGCCGTCGCGAGCATGACCTCACGCGGGAAGCCGGGGTCGAGCGGTTCTTTTGTGCGGTCCGCCGTAGCGTCCTCATCCACTCGCCCCACCGTGAGGCTTTGTAGGCGAATCGCCCGGGGTTGACGGCGCCGATTCATCCGACCACGGCACGATTTGCCCGTATCCGAGGTCAACTGCGGCCTCGTTCTGAGGGGGGATCCGTGGGACGGCTATCACGAATGCTCAAGCTCCTTCCCGTGAATCTCTGCGGACCAGGAGACAAGAACGATGCCGAGTCTTCGCATGGCCTTCTAAGGCGACGTCGTCAGGGATTCGACTAAAGCCGCGGCCAACGGCGAGGATGTCTTGACACGCCTGCGAAAGATCATTGACTGGTCCCGAGACCGAATGACACAGCGATGTCCCAACGTTGACGCATCGGGCCGGTGGACAGGCGTTACCGAAGACTTTTTGGCTTGGCATCGCGATTGCTGCCTCCTTGAAGCTTCCGACACGACAGCACTATTCAAGACAGTCCCATACCCTGGAGGACGAAGATGAGACGATCCAAGTGGACCGGCGCGGTGGTGGCCCTATCGTTTCTGACCAGTGCAACGATGCCCGTCTGGGCACTGAACGTCTTCCCTTCGACTGGTCCGGTGGGCGTTGGGACGGGCGCCCCGAACTTCAGCCTCGATGTCTTCGGCACGAACAGCGTCCCGCTCAGGCTGACCGGGCGCGGAGGCAGCTCGAGCAATAGCACGCAGTTGAGATTCGCCGGACAGAAGGACGGCGAGCTTTTCGCCATCGGGTCGGATCTGATGGGCGCTGGCGTTCGGGATTTCTCCGTATTCGACCTGGTCGCCAACGCCATGCGGCTCATGATCGGAGCGAACGGCAACGTGGGAATCGGCATGTCGGCACCGGTATACCGGCTCGACGTCCGTGGGCTTTCCACCGTGGCGGCTAGATTTACAGGCGCAGCACCGTCGATGAACTCGACCCAGCTCCGGCTGGCCGGTCAGACGGACGGTGACCTGTTTGCGCTCGCCACCGACATCAATGGAAGCGGGGCCCGAGATTTTCAGATCTACGACCTCCGTGCAGGGGTTGCCAGGCTTTCGATCGCGGAGGGCGGGGCAATGACCATGAGCGGGAACGTGTCGGTGACGGGGAACGTGTCGGTGACGGGAAACATCGCCGCCAAATACCAAGACGTCGCGGAATGGGTGCCGGCTCGTGCCGCCGTACCGCCGGCCACGGTTGTGGTCATCGACTCGAACAACGTGAACATGGTGCAGTCGTCTGGGAAGGCCTACGACACACGGATCGCCGGTGTCGTTTCGGCGCAGCCGGGCGTGATTCTTGGTGAGCCCGGGGACGATAAGGTGAAGGTAGCGCACAATGGTCGCGTCAAGGTGAAGGTCGACGCCGCTTACGGTCCGATAGCGGTCGGCGACCTGCTCGTGACCAGTCCGACGCCGGGCCATGCCATGCGCTCCGAGCCTTTGGACGTCGTCGGGACTCTAATGCATCGCCCCGGAACGCTGCTGGGCAAGGCTTTGGAGCCGCTGAGTGAGGGGTGCGGCGAAATTTTGATACTTCTGACTCTCCAGTAGTAGTCATCACATTCGCGGAGCGTCGGGGCCACGATCGTCGTCAACGACGACGACACTGTCGTCCTTGCCGCACTCGCGAATGCAAGGTCGGCAGAGTAGGAGTAACGAAGCCGACTGGCGCGATTGCCGGGAGACGCTGGAGCACGCCGCGTCGTCGACTGTGACTGGTCACCGCGCTGACACTCGGTGCCCGCGTCGTCGCTGCGCGCGAAGAAGCTACGCCCGGCGGGATGTCGTTACGATGGCGATTTTGTCTCGGCGATCGCCAGGGACAACATCGTCGGCGTCCAGTTTCATCCGGCGCAGAGCCAACGGTTCAGATTTTGAGTCATCCTGAAACGTCGTAGAGCTCCAGTCAAAGTGCTCAAAACTCGGATCATGCCGACGCTCCTGTTCACGGACGTCGGCTTGGTCAAAGGGCTGTGCTTCAACTGTTGCTGACGAATGTTTCATGCCTCTGACGGTCGGCGGCGACGCGGGGATCAGCGGGGTCCCGGCGTGACTCTGACTCGAAAGCTTCTCTACCTCGTGGATCTCAGTGGCCGCTATCGACTGCTGGTCGTCGTGCTCATGTGTTCGATCGGAGCGGGGCTGGAGGGTATCGGCCTAGGCCTCATCCTTCCGTTCATCACGCTGATCAGCGATCCAGCGATCGTGCATTCGAGCCGCTGGCTTGGATGGCTCGCTCGCCGTTCCGGCGCGACTTCGCACTACCAGCTGGTCATATGGTCAGGGTTAACACTGCTGCTGGCCTACGTTGCCAAGAACGCCTACCTGGCCTTCATGTACTACGTGCCATACCGATTCTTGTACCGCCACGAGGCAGCCGTGGGGCAACGACTCTTTCATGCCTATCTCTGTGGCCCGTATCTCTTTCACCTGCGACGGGATCCGACCGAGTTGCTCAAGAACATTCGGGTCGAGGTCCCGCTGATGTTCAATCAGGTCATTATCCCGCTCTTCACGGTGGCCAGCGAGGCCATGGTTGGAGTCGTGATCGTGGGTCTGCTTGTGATGATCGAGCCGATTCCCGCGCTGGTCGCGGCCGGGTTCTTGGGAGGTGTGACATCGATCTTCTATCGGAGCATCCGGAGGAGGATCGGAGAGCTGGGTGAGCGCGAGCAGAAGTACCGAACCGAAATGTTCCAGTGGGTCGGCCGGGGTTTGGCGGGATTCAAGGAGATCACGGTGCTGGGCCGCCAGCGCTTCTTCGTCGACTCGTTTGCGAAAACGAGCGCGGCTCGCGCAAGAGCAGTGGCGTTCTTCCAAGCGACAGCGCAGATTCCGCGGCTCTTCATCGAGACGATCGCCGTGGCGGCCGTGACTCTGATTGTTGTCATGATGTTGGCCCAGGGTCGGAGGCTCGACGGCGTCCTCCCGATTCTTGCTCTGTTCGCGGCGGCGACCTTCCGCCTCATCCCATCGCTCAGCCGAATCGTGCATGCGTTCTCGATCATCCGTTATTACAAGCCGTCGATCACTGTTGTCTACGATGACCTGAGGCTACTGGAAACGAACCTCGGCCATGAGCCGCCAGCGATCGGAGAACGGGTGCGCTTCGAACGCGCCATCGAGCTCCGGAATGTATCGTACGCGTATCCCGGAGGCGAGCCCGTGTTGCGCGACGTGTCGCTGACGATCGCCAAGGGTCGGTCGGTGGCGCTGGTGGGGCCATCGGGTGCCGGTAAGACAACTGTGGTGGATCTACTCATCGGGCTTCTCCAGCCGACCGCGGGTGAGGTCACGATCGACGGATCTCGTCTCGAGGGGCGCGCTGCGTCCTGGCAGCGGCAAATCGGTTATGTCCCGCAGAGCATCTACCTCTCCGACGATACGATCCGTCGCAATGTCGCGTTCGGCGTGCCGGATCATGAAATCGACAATGTCAGGGTGTGGTCGGTCCTGGCGCTAGCTCAACTGACCGAGTTCGTGGCAGGTCTCCATGCGGGTTTCGATACGCGGGTTGGAGAGCGGGGCGCTCGGCTCTCGGGTGGGCAACGGCAGCGTCTCGGCATCGCGCGCGCCCTCTATCATGGTCCCGAGGTCCTCGTGATGGATGAGGCGACCTCGGCGCTCGACGACGAGACGGAGGCCGCGGTGAGGACAGCCATCGAGCGACTTCGTGGGGCCATGACCATCATTGTCATCGCTCACCGCGCCTCCACGGTGGCGAAATGCGACATCACGCTGGCGCTGCCAGAACCGTCTGGCAGCGTCCACACGGTCCCTGCGTGAGTGCCTTCGAGGAATTCCTGGAGGCGAACCGGCGATTCTGGCGGGCGGCGTTCGCAGGCTATGAGAGGGCTGACACCGCCCTGATCGAAGGATCACTTGGTGACGAATACCTCCTGCATGGGATTCTGAAAGTCGGGCTGATCTTCAGCCGTCTCAACGCCCTGAAACCCGTCGTCTCTCCGCCGGTTCTGCGGAGGGGTGCACGCCTAGCCTTGATCCGCTCAATGTGTCCAACCATCGTGCCGATCCGCTGGCTTCTCCTGACGCAACTGATGCTCAAACTTCCGCGCCTGCTCCGAGCGCTGCGAGGCTTGCGTGCGGGTGCAGATGTCGTGGCCCTCGAAGTCGCGGGTGCCGAGATCGGCCCGTACATCTACGACTGCGTGATCGGCCGGTTTCATGTTCCCACCCTCGAACAGTTGACATGGAGGATGAGGCTCTACGCCGCGTTCCTCCTGCTGTACTTCTTCGCCTTTCGCGCCGCGGTGCGCAAGTATCGCGTGAGGCTCGTCGTCTTGCACGACCCGGCCTACCTGTGTGGGCTACTCTTCCAGATCTGCCGTGTCGATCGGATCAAGTGCATCAACGCCATCAACCTGACGATCTTCCAGATGCGACGCTACCTGCCCGACGGGGACTACACCGACCACTACCGGAGGGTCGAACCCGACGTGCTGACCAGGATCCCCGACGAGGGACCGTGGCGGCTCGCGCTCGACGACTATATGCAGCGTCGGATCACGGGCCATCTCGACGACCACGACGTGTTGACGGCCTTCTCCTCCGACAAGATTGCCCTCACGGGGGCCGAGCTGAAACGCACATACGCGCTTGCATCAGCGCGACCGCTCGTTGTTTTGATGGCCCACGTCTTCGCTGACGCGCCTCACGCCTTTGGTGGCGTATTGTTTCGCGACTCTTACGATTGGTTTCTTCAATCGTTGCGATTCCTGCGGCGAAACGGCGGGATCAATCTTCTCGTAAAGGAGCATCCGTCGGCGCGCCTCTACGGCGAGCAGGGGCTTCTCCGGCGCATCATGTCGGGAGAAGGCTGCGAGCACCTGCTCTTGCAGGCGGATGTGCACACCGCGACGGTTCTCCGTTGTGCCGACTACGTGGTGACCTGCGGCGGTACCATCGGCGTCGAGTTTACCGTCTTCGGGAAGGTTGCCGTCCTCGGTGCGCGGCCGCCCTACGCCGGATTGGGCTTTACCGTCGAACCGACTCGCCTCGACGAGTATCGTACGTTGTTGTCGTCTTCGATCCAGCGGTTACCGCCGCTCACCGCGAAGGAAACGCTGACCGCGAAGAAGACGGCGTTCGTGATGTTCGAGATGATGGATGCGTACGATGAGAGTCTCGAGCTCGGTGGTATAAAGTATCACTTCCAGAAGCAGTATGACCGTGAGGCTTTCTTTCGCCGCGTAGCCGAGGAGAACTCGACGCCGTTGGAGACGCAGAGAATTTTCAAGGTACTGCGCGCCTTCGAAGACTCGCGGGATCCGGTCCTCATCAACTGGGGCAAACTGAACCAATCCGTCACGGAAAGTGCGCACTGACGTGCGGCGAGGGGAGGCGATCGCGGCTCGTGACCGGGGGTTCGTAGAGCGAATTCGCCAGCGCCTGAATCGGATCCGCACCTCCGGATACCGTGTGCTGCGAGCAGAGCAGGACGAGACACAGCGGCTCAGGGCGCGCGTGCTGAACCGGGTCAGGGAGCTCGGGCGGACATACGAGGACGGGAACTCGGACCTTCTCGGTTATACCTATCATCCGATTCCCTTCGACGGCTTCGAACACCTGAACGCGCATCGGCGCGAGTGCGAAGATCGCCTGCGCGCGATCCTCGAGGCGCTGACGATTCGATCGGGCGACTGGATCCTTGACGTGGGTGCAAATGTGGGGTTCTTTGCCTTTTCGCTGGCACGGCGGGGCGCCATCGTGGAGGCCTACGAGCCGCAGAGCGCCAGTTTCGAGATCGGGGCGGCGTTAAGCAAGCTTTACAAGAGCGATGTCCTCTACATCAACCGGGGCCTGTCGGTGGCAGGCTTGCGATATCTGCGCCCGCACTATCGGGCGATCCTGCTGCTGAGTGCCTTTCACTGGATCGTGAAGCAGGAGGGCGACGAAGCCGCCGCTCGGGTGTTGCAGGATCTCGGCCGGCGGACCGACGTGATCTTCTTTGAGGTGCCCGCCAGTTCCGCCGATGGGATGTTCAGGCACGCCGATTTCGTCTCTCGTCAATCCATCGAGGCCTACCTCGCGCGAGTGCTTCCGGGCTTTGCCGTCGTCGCGCTCTTTGAGGATGGAGCATGGGCCGATCGTCCTCTCTACGCGATTCGCCGTGCCGGTGCGTGACGGGACGATCCGCGACACGCTAGCGTCAGGGCGCTCCCTGTTGTCAAGCGGCGTATGGCTGCTGCGCCACTACGGGCGGTTTCAGCATGCGCTCCAGCGATGCTGCCCGGACGTGTGCCGCCTCGCGCCGATCAGGTGCGCCGCCTGGCACCGCGGCGCCCGGTACTTTCGCGTCGGCCTCGCGGCGGGTGGGGATTGTTTCGTAAAGACCGACGGTGACGCGCGGCTTCTCGAACGCGAGGTCGCGGCAGCCCAGCGACTTGAGCGGACACCACAAGCCAGCGAATACACTCCCCGGTTGCTCTTCCGTGAGCTCACGGGACCCTATGCGTTCGCGGGCTTTCGCTGGATCGAACACATCCCACTGGGCACCGCTCTCGGACGGCCGGATTTCGGACGCGTCGCGGCTCGCCTGGCCGATGACCTTCTTCGCATTGTCGAAGTGCTCGAAGCGGCGCAGATCGTCCATCGCGATATCACGCCCGAGAACCTCTTGGTCGGTCTGGACAGCACCCACTCCCTCTCGGAGCGTCTCACTCTGATCGACTTCGCTTTCGCCGTGCTCGACGGTGTCGCGACCGCGGATGCTCGAGTGCCGGCGGCCGACCTGAACGTGCTCGGCGCCGGCTTCAGCCCGGCCCCGGGCGTGTGGGACGACGCGTATTCGTGTCTGCGAATCCTGGCGCTGATGGGAGAGGCAGCCGGCGACCGGTTCGCCGCCACTGTTCGACAGCTCCGGGATCGCGTGGGCAGGCGTGTCTACCGGCACGCTGTGGCGCCGGTGGCTGGCCGCGTCGCGCCAGGGACGAACGGCTGATGCTTCCACTGATCGACAAGCTTGTCATCGTGTTCATCTATGCCAACATCGTCTTCCCTCAGATCGAGGTGTTCTCGACGGCCGTCAGCAGAATTCCCATCGCCGCCGCCCTCGTTTGCTTCGTCACCTACGCAATCGTGAACCGACCTCGGATTCCCCGCGGCGTTCTCGTCTACGTCCACGGCTCGCTGGCGATGCTCGGCACGCTCGCCGCCATCAGCGTCGTTTTCAAGGGCAACGCCCTCGAGAATGCCGCTCAGTTCGTGGCGCCGGTCGTGATGCTCTTCGCGATCCCGGTGTTGCTGCTGTTGTTCGACGCCTATGGGGTCGAGCGCTATCTGCGGCACGTGCTGCGCGCAATCCTCGGCGTGGCCGTCTACGTCGTGGGATTGTTCGCCATGTGGCATCTGTTCGACGAGAAAGATCTCGTTCTCGTGATCGCCGATCTGTCCAAGACGACATCGGTCGCCGGCTGGTATGACATCAACACGGTCAAGATCCACGTCACGGCAGGTGTGTTCTTTCCGGCCGGGCTCCTCCTCGCATGGTTTTTCATGCTGAGGCGACGCCAGGCGCGATATGTCGTCCAGCTTGCGTTGTTCGCTCTTGCCGTAACGGTGAGCTTCACGGCTGGGCAGGTGATTGCCGCCGGGGTGGTCACTGTCGTGTGGGCAGCGTTGTCGACCCGCAACCGCTGGACGGGCATCGCGCTGGCGCTGTCGCTGCTCGTGGTGTTCGTTACAGGCGTCACCCTGGCGCCCCCCGACATTCTCCTGGCGAAGGAGCAGTCGTTCGATCAGAAGGGCCGGCAGGGCCAACAGGCGCTTGCCCTGTTCCTGGAGAATCCTGTGCTGGGGCGCGGCCTTGGGTTCATGTACTCGGATCTCCGGGTGCCAGCCCTGAGCACGTCAGAGGGGCTCTTCGTCGAGGTTTCGTACGCGATGCTGCTGGCCTCGACGGGGCTGCTGGGGCTCGTGTGCTACGGATTCATCTATCTGTTCCCGATCGCGAAGGCACTCCTGACCGCGAGGCGGGACGCGGTCGTTCAGATCCTTGCCCTTTCCCAGGTGGCCATCATCATCGCGGCCGCCGGCAATCCGTATATCTGGGCTGGCGGCGTTGGGCTCTTCTTCGTCGCGGTCCTGGCGGCAGTACTGGAGCATCGCCGGGTGAACGAATCGGTTCGGGCGGTGCCACAGCTTCACGCCGGTACGGCTGCCGAAGCAGGCGCGGTCTAGATGAAGGTTGGGATCGTCGTCCTGAGCTGGAACTCGCGCGAGTTCATAGGCGCGTGCCTCGCGGGCCTGCGGCGCCACGAGCCCACGTCGCCAGTCTATGTCGTCGACAATGGATCCACTGATGGATCGCCCGGCATCGTCGCCCGCGCTCACCCGGAGGTGACGATCGTCAACCTGTCGGCCAATCTCGGGTTCGCCGGCGCCAACAACGTCGGGGTGGCACGTGCGCTCGCGGATGGATGTGATGCCGTCGCGCTGCTCAACAACGACACCGTCATCGACGAGCCTTTTATCGACTCGTGCGTGCGCCTGCTCGAGGAGCATCACAATATCGGCATCGTGGGGCCGGTCATCGTGGAGGCCGAGCATCCGACCGTCGTTCAGTGTCGTGGCGGACGCATCGGCCTCTGGACGCTCGACTTCGCCTATGAGGGCGTCGGCGAGACGTTCGAGCGCCGTGACCAATACGACGTGGTCGACTACGTTCTCGGCGCCGCGATGATCGTGCGGCGCGAAGTTCTCGAGCGCACCGGAGGGCTCGACGCCGAATTCTTCCCGGCGTATATCGAGGAAGCGGACCTCTGCTTCCGAGCCAGACGCCTCGGCTATCGCTCGGTGGTGCACCACGGCGCGCGTGTCCGGCACGTCGGCGCAAAGTCCGGAGGCACCCGAACGACATCATTCCGACGCTTCACCGTCAACCGTTTCCGGTTCGGGTTGAAGCACTTGGGCGCGCTGCAGTTCTTCGTCGCGGCTCAGGCGATCGTCGTCAGGGCCGTCTTCCACAAGCTCCGCGACCGTCGAGAGGTGGTCCCGTGAGCTCGCGAAAGCGTGAGGAGCAGGAGTTCCACGACCGGCTCAGGGACGAGGCCCTGGAACAGCGATGGACGGTCGAGGCCGAGAAGCGTACCGAGGCGGACCCCCGGTGGGCGAACTTCAAGTACTACGCCGTCGAGCGACGGAGCCTGGATTACGCTAGGGAATGGCTCCGACGCGAGGTCGTGGGCCGAACGGTGCTGGACTACGGCTGCGGAAACGGCGAGGAGTCGCTGTTTGCGGCGCGACAGGGCGCCGCGCGCGTTTTCGGCATCGACCTCTCGGAGGTCTCGATCAAAAATTGCCGGCTGCGGGCCGCCCAAGAGGGGTTGGGGCATACCCTCGACTTCCGGGTCAACGACGGCGAGGCGCTGGAATTCGCCGACAACATGTTCGACGTGGCCATGGAATACGGTGTCCTGCACCACGTCGACCTGAAGGCGGCGATGCGGGAGTTGGCTCGCGTGCTCCGGCCGAATGGCCGGATGATCTGTACCGAAGCCCTGGGGCACAACCCGATCATTCAGGCCTACCGGCGGCGCACCCCGGACCTGCGCACGCAGTGGGAAGTCGAACACATTCTTCGGAAAGAGGCGTTTGCCACGATGGCCGGCTACTTTCACCACGTCGAGATGCGGTTCTTTCACTTGGCGACCCTGGCGGCGGTGCCCTTCCGGAAGTCCGCGATCTTCGGGCCGTTCCTGGGTCTTCTCGAGACCGTCGACGAGGTCCTACTGCGGACTCCCGGGCTCAAGTGGCACGCTTGGATCACGGTGTTTGCGCTCGGACAACCTCGAGGAAAATGAGCAAGCGTCTCTTCGACATCGCCGTGTCGGTCGTCGCCCTGGTCCTGATCGCGCCGCTGCTCGCCGCGGTGGCGATCGCGATCAAGCTCGGGTCTGCCGGGCCGGTCTTCTTTCGGCAGGCGCGCATCGGGCTGAACGGGTGCAGCTTTCAGACGTACAAGTTCCGGACCATGATCGTCGGCGCTGACCGTATGGGCCCGTCGTCGACCGCCGCCGACGATCCCAGGATCACGCCCATCGGCCGTGTGCTCCGCCGGCTGAACCTCGACGAGCTGCCTCAGTTCATCAACGTGCTCAAGGGAGACATGAGCGTTGTGGGTCCTAGGCCGCAAGTGCCGTGGGCCGTGGAGCGCTACACGCTCGAGGAGCGCGCGATCCTCTCGGTGCGTCCCGGAATTACCGACTGGGCATCGCTCTGGGTCGGCGACGAAGGCGAACGGCTGCGCGGGAGCCTGGATCCGGACCGGGACTACTTCGAGAAGATCTGGCCGGAAAAGCGCCGCCTGCAGCTCGAGTACGTCCACTCGCGGTCGCTCGCGGTCGATGTCGTGATCGTCTTGAAGACGATCAAGAGTCACATCCTAGACCGGCTCGTCCCTCGGCGGCCGGGCGGGCACGTTGCATGATCTCGCAGCCGGGACCCGAGGCGCCGCTGCGCACGACCGCCGAGCGTCAGGCCGCGGCCGCGTACGCCCAGGCGTTCGAGCAGTGCCCTGACGACGTGCAGACGAAGCTCGCGAACTTCACGAAGTACGTTCGGCGTCAGGACCTGACGCGCCTGCTCTCCCGCTACGAGATCTTCAAGCAAGTACTCGACGTCAAGGGGTCGATCGTCGAATGCGGTGTCTTTCGCGGCTTCGGCCTCATGGCGTGGGCGAACTTTAGCGCCGTGATGGAGCCGGCGAATCTGACTCGTCGCATCTATGGCTTCGACAGCTTCGCCGGGTTCCTGGCTGTGGGCGACGCGGACCGCAACGCGCGGCGGGCGCACGAGTCGGGCGACCTGCGCGCCGACGCGTACGAGGAGCTGCAACAGCTCGTCCGGGTCTACGACACCAACCGCTTCCTCGGGCACGTCGACAAGGTCCACCTCGTGAAAGGCGCGGCCGAGCACACGATTCCCGACTTCGTCGAAGCGCATCCGCACCTCGTCGTCAGCCTGCTCTTCCTCGATTTCGATCTCTACGAGCCCACCCGGGTCGCCCTGGAGCACTTCGTGCCACGGATGCCGAAGGGGGCGATCCTGGCGCTGGACGAGCTCGACAATCCGATGTGGCCCGGTGAAACCAAGGCGTTACTCGACACACTGGCGATCGGCCGCCTGCGTCTGCGTCGTGCCGGCTGGGACCCGTACATCGCGTATGCCGTCATCGAATAGACCCCCCGGGGGGCCGAGCGGTGGCGTCGTCCTCGCCGCCTGCGGCGGGCTCGCGCGTCGAATCCGCCGCCATGCGGTCTCCATGACCGCCCGCGCGAGGAGCGCGCACGTCGGGACGTCGCTGTCGATGGCGGATCTGCTCGCCGTGCTCTACGCTCGCGTGCTGCGGGTGCGGGCCGAGGAGCCCGACTGGCCGGGACGCGATCGGTTCATTCTCAGCAAGGGCCACGGGTGCGCCGGCCTGTACGCGGTCCTGGCGGAACGCGGATTCTTCCCGCTGTCGTGGCTGGACGGTTTCTATGCGAACGGCTCGCGGCTCACCGGACACGTGAGCCATGCCGGGGTTCCAGGAGTCGAGGTCTCGACCGGGTCGCTCGGCCACGGGTTCCCCGTCGCCTGCGGTATGGCGCTGGCTTTTCACCGGGTGAAGGCGCCGGGGCGGGTCTTTGCGTTACTGAGCGACGGGGAGTGCGACGAAGGGTCCGTGTGGGAGGCGGCGCTCTTCGCCGGCCACCACGGCCTCGACAATTTGACGGTCATCGTCGACTACAACAAGATCCAGAGTCTGGGACGTGTCGAAGAGATCCTCCGCCTCGAGCCGTTCGCCGAGAAGTGGCGCGCCTTCGGGTGGTCCAGCCTGGAGATCGACGGCCACGACCTGGCGCAGATCGACGAGGTCCTCGGTCGGCTGCCGTTCGAGCGCGGGCGCCCGAGCTGTGTCATCGCGCACACGGTGAAGGGCCGCGGTGTCAGCTTCATGGAGAATCGCCTGCTCTGGCACTACCGTGCGCCGGACCCGGAAGAGCTGCGGGTTGCGCTGGTCGAGCTCGAGCGAGACGCGTGAGAACCGCCTTTTTCCGGACGCTCGTAGAGCTCGCCGCCGCCGATCCGCGCATCAGCCTGGTCGTGGGTGACCTCGGCTTCGGTGTCGTCGAGCCGTTCGCTCAGCAGTTCCCGGAACGCTTCGTCAACGCCGGCGTCGCCGAGCAGACGATGACGGGCATCGCGGCGGGCATGGCGCTCACCGGCAAGGTCGTCTTCACGTACTCCATCGCGAATTTCCCCACCATCCGGTGCCTCGAGCAGATCCGCAACGACGTGTGCTACCACGCCGCGGACGTGAAGATCGTCGCGGTTGGGGGCGGGTTCGCCTACGGCGCGCTGGGGATGTCGCACCACGCGACTGAGGACCTCGCCCTGATGCGCGCGTTGCCCGGGATGGTCGTCGTCGCGCCCGGCGACCCGGCGGAGGTCGAGCTCGCGACCCGCGCCATGGTGGAGCATCGTGGTCCCTGCTATCTCCGCCTCGGGCGAGTCGGCGAGCCGCGTGTCCACGGCGAGCGCGTCTCTTTTCGGCTCGGTCAAGCGATCGAGCTCCGCAGCGGGCAACGGCTGACCATCATCGCCACCGGGTCCATGCTCCAGATGGCCATCACCGTCGCCGACCGGCTCGCCCGTGACGGTGTGGATACCCGGGTCCTGAGCATGCATACCGTGAAGCCGCTCGACATCGACGCTGTCGTAGCGGCCGCGCGGGAGACGCGGGCGATCGTCACGCTGGAGGAGCACAGCATCGTGGGCGGGTTGGGTAGTGCCGTCGCAGAGACGCTGGCGGAGTCCGGCGTAGGCCCGGTGGTGTTCAAGCGACTCGGCCTGCCCGGCACCTTCGTTTCGGAAGCCGGGAGCCAGGAGTACCTGCTGGCCGTCCACGGGCTCTCGGAGGACGGCATTATTCGCTCGCTGAAGCCGATCCTCGACCTCCTCACCTCCTGAACGCGGAGTCGACACCATGGACTGGAAGGTCCGTTTCGTGAACTACCCGGAGCAGTTCCGGAAGATGGAACGCGAGATCCTGGGAACCGTCCGCGAGGTCTTGTCCCGCGGCGACCTGATGCTCCGCGGCCAGCTCCGTGACTTCGAGGCGCACATCGCGACGTTCGTCGGCACCCGCTTCGCCATCGGGGTGAGCAACTGCACCGACGGTCTTCATCTCGCGCTGCGCGCCGCCGGTATCGGTGCCGAGGACGAGGTCATCACCGTCGCGCACAGCTTCGTGGCCACGGCCGCCGCGATTCACCATGCCGGCGCCTCACCGGTACTCGTCGATATCGGGGACGACCACAATATCGATGTCGATGGCATAGCGTCGGCGATCACATCACGGACCCGGGCGATCGTCCCGGTCCACCTCAACGGCCGGCTATGCGAGATGGGGCGGTTGATGGCGATCGCACGGGAGCGGGGGCTGATCGTCATCGAGGATTCAGCGCAGGCGCTCGGCGGCGCCTTCGAGGGACGGCGCGGGGGCTCCTTCGGCTTGGCCGGCTGCTTCAGCTTCTATCCGGCGAAGCTGCTGGGAGCCTTTGGCGATGGAGGCGTCGTCACGACCGACGACGAGGAGTTGGCCGCCAAGCTACGGTCGCTTCGGGACCACGGCCGGTTGCCGGACGGGGAGATCTCGGGGTGGTCGTTCAACTGCCGCCTGGACAACCTCCAGGCCGCGCTGCTGGACCTCAAGCTGGCTCGGGTCCCCGACTGGATCGAGCGCCGCCGCGCTCTCGCCGCGCTGTATCACGATCGCCTGTCCGGTGTGCCCCAGCTGCGGCCGCCGCCGCCGCCCGTCACGGCCGGCCCGTTCTTCGATGTCTTCCAGAACTACGAGATCGAGGCCGTCGATCGCGATCGCCTTGTCGAGCGGCTGAGGGCACGCGGGGTCGAGATTCTGATCCCGTGGGGCGGGCGCGGCATTCACCAGTTCAAGGCGCTCGGCTTGACGCATCACCATCTCCCCCGAACCGACCAGCTCTTCCGCGGCGTGCTGATGCTCCCGCTCCACGCGGAGCTGGAAGATCGGGATGTCGGCTACGTTAGCGACGTCATCCGCGAGTTCTATGTCTAGACAGACTCCGCCGCGTGTGGCTAGCGGTATGGACGGGGATCCGACCGTGAGCCGGCTGGACGGCAGGATCGACGCAACAATGATCTCGAGCCTACCTGTTAGCGCAGTCGACACGAAGCACGAGTCTTTCAGGCGTCACTTCGCTCAGGCGCGGATCGACCACGACGCGCTCGTACGGGGCCGTCTCATGAGTGGGCACCCGTCGATTGGATCTGATTTCGGGAAGGGACTGACACCCGGCGCCCGGCACTTCGCGCCTTCGTGGACCACCGGAGATCTATGATCTGGCCAGCTCGATGCAGTTCAATCTGCTCACGAGCTTGGGCCTCCGGGAGCACCATTCTCTTCTCTACATCGGCTGTGGCTCGCTCAGAGGAGGGAGACTCCTCATCATGTATCTCCTGCCCGATCGGTACTACGGGATCGAGCCGGAGACCTGGCTGCTCGACGAGGGCATTGCGAAGCACCTCGGTCGCGGCTTGATGAGCACGAGCAGACCGGTGTTCAGCAACAATGCCAACTTCACTCTGACCCAATTCAATCGGACGTTCGACTTCCTGCTGGCTCAGTCGGTTTCTCCCACGCTTCGGTGGCGCAAATCGAACGGTGCCTTGCGCAAGCTCGAGAGGTGATGACCCAAACGTCACTGTTCGCCCTCATCTTTATGAGGGGCGAGGAGAACTACCGCGGAGCTGACTGGATCTATCCTCGCTGTATCACCTACACGATGAAGTTCATGAATATGCTCGTCGACAAGCACGCATTGCGTTGCACGCCAATCGGGTGGTCGCATCTCTACGATCAAACGTGAATGGTAATCACGGACCCGTCGAACCGGAACATCTCCACCCTCGCTGACTCGGGTCGACCATCCCCCCTGCAGTTTCAGCTTGACGCGTGC
>Ga0066710_100002367_pt1 | contig 15142 bp, 11 predicted proteins | sample GraSoiAngelo_159_FD_79666 | JGI IMG/M metagenome (GOLD analysis project Ga0066710, IMG submission 79666) | Grasslands soil microbial communities from the Angelo Coastal Reserve, California, USA - 14_1009_16_40cm | ecosystem: Environmental > Terrestrial > Soil > Grasslands | place: USA...
CCGTTGTAACGGTGTAACGCTTTTAACGATTTAACGCTCTTCGAGCCATGTGCGGCATTTGCGGCCAGTTTAACTTCGCCAGAAGCGAGCCGGTGGGGCCGGAGACCATCCGGCAAATGGCGGGAACGATCGTTCATCGCGGTCCTGACGATGAGGGTTACTTCGTCTCTGGCCAGGTTGGACTTGGCTTTCGGCGGCTTTCCATCATTGATCTGGCCGGCGGTCATCAACCGATGTCAGACGCCGAGGAAAGCGTGTGGCTAATTTTTAATGGCGAGATTTACAACTACAAAGAACTGCGCGCGGAACTGCAGGGGAAGGGCCATCAGTTCCGAACGAACTCCGACACGGAAGTAATCATCCACGGCTACAAAGAATGGGGCACTGATGTCTTCAGCCATCTCAACGGCATGTTTGGCTTGGCCGTTTGGGATGTGCAGAAAGAACGGTTGGTCTTGGCACGCGATGCCATGGGCATCAAATTAGTTTATTACCGGATCGCAAACGGCCAGCTAACCTTTGGATCGGAAATCCGGGCCATAACCGCGACGGAAAACTCCAAGCCAACCGTTGATCCGCTCGCCCTCAATCTCTTCCTTCGCTTTCGATATACGCCTTCTCCTTTGACCATCTTCGATGGGATCAGGAAACTGGCGCCGGGCACCATGCTGATCGTCGAAGACGGCCAATACCGGGAAGAACCTTGGTACGATTACACGCCGATTCCCTTTTCAGATCCCAAGGACGATGAAGAGGTCACGCACGAGCTTTTGCAATTGTATCGGGCGGCGGTTCGGCGACATCTGCTTAGCGACGTCCCGGTGGGAATACTTCTCAGCGGCGGGCTCGACTCGGGCCTTCTGCTTGCACTGATGAACGAGCAAGGCGGCCCCTGGCCAGCCTACACGGTAGGTTATGGAGCAAGCTTCGCAGACGACGAGCTGGCTGATGCGAAGGAGACTGCCACCCTTTTGGGCGCTCGCCACGTGTGCGTAAAGCTCGACCGCGCCGAGTTCGAACGGTCGCTTCCAAAGATTGTGCAATGTCTGGAAGAGCCAATTGCGACTTCTTCCATCGTCCCCATGTATTTCGTGTCCCAGCGCGCACGACAGGATGTCAAGGTAGCGTTGATCGGCCAGGGGCCGGACGAATTGTTCGGCGGCTACACACGGCATGTAGGTCTTCGTTATGGAAACTTGTGGCGCCGATTGCCAGCCGCTTTTCGCTCCGCAGTGGGCTTCGCTGTCAATGGGTTGTCTCGCAATGAAACGCTGAAACGCGGCGCTCATTCGCTCGGACTGGATAACCGGCTGACGCGCTACCAGCAGGTTTTTTCTCTCGCGCCAGCCGCAACCATCGATGGACTGTTTCACGATGATCTACTTCCAGATGGACGAGGCTATGAACTGGTTAATTGCTGGCGTGCCCTGGCTCCGCAAATGGAACATACCGACGAACTCGGTGGATTTCAGCTTCTTGAGATCCGTTCCTCGCTTCCGGACGAACTGCTCATGTACGCGGACAAGCTCTCCATGGCACACAGTCTCGAAGTCCGGGTGCCCTACTTAGATCGGGCTGTGGTAGAGTACGTCCAGCGGCTGGGAGCAAGCTTCAAAATCCGCCGCGGAACTCGCAAGTGGATTCACCGCCGTGTTTGTCAGAGTTATTTGCCGCCGCTCATCCTCAGACGTAAGAAACGCGGCTTCGCAGCGAATGTGGTGGACGAATGGTTGCGTTCCTCGGCGCAGGGCCAGCTTTCCGACGTGTTCCTAGACGAAAGCTCTCTGATGTTTGGATTGCTTAAACCCGAGCGGGTTCGAAAGCTCCTAAGCGACCATCGGTTAGGAAGACAAGACAACCACAAGCTTCTGTTTAGCCTCGTGATGCTCGAGCAATGGCTGCGTCGAACAGACTCAAATCAAGACGCGCAGCAGCAGCCGAAAGAGCAACGCATTATCGCGAGTAATGACCAAAGAATTGGATGAGTAGGCCGCTTTTTGGTGGCTGAATGGCAAGGCAGCGATCCGCAAGGAACGGTTGACTTGTATCGCAGTTTCGACTCCTTCCCTGTCCGCCAAATCGTGTAACTGAAAAGAAGCTACGCGTCAATTCGGAATGCAGAGCGCTGGCACTACCATGGAGATCAATGGCAAGAGGATCATTATCGAGGGGAAGGTTGTGCGGATCGCCAAGCTCGACGCCTGGTTCCAACAAGAGTGGTTTGAGGACGTGGAGAACCCCGAAATGCTCATTGATGCGCTTCAAAAGACCAAACGTTGCCCGGATATTCTGACCTTCTGGCAACGTCTGCCAGACACACAACCTAAATACTCCTACACTATGGAGCTGGATTCCATCGCGGCGCTTCCGATCAACAGCTACTCCTATTGGTGGGAGAAACAAATTGAACGAAAAGCCCGAAACAAGATCAGGAAAGCTCAAAAGAACGGCGTTGTCGTAAAGCTGGCTACATTTGACGATCAGTTCGTCCAGGGAATGACCTCGATCTTTAACGAGACTCCGATTCGGCAGGGACGGCGTTACTTACACTATGGAAAGAATTTTGAAACGGTAAAACGCGAGTTCAGCCGGTTCTTGTTCAGGGAAGAAATTTTCGGTGCATATCTGGGCGGCGAACTGGTGGGGTTCATTATGCTGTGCAATGCTGGAAACTACGCGTTCCTGGGCCAGATCATCTCAAAGATCGCTTGCCGCGACCTGGCGCCGAATAATGCACTTTTGGCCAAAGCAGTGGCACGCTGTGCGGACAAAGGGTTCCCATACCTTGTTTATGCATATTGGCTGGATGACAGCCTGGGCGACTTCAAACGGAGTAACGGCTTTCAAAAATTCGATGTACCTCGGTATTTTGTGCCACTTACCCGAAGAGGAACGCTCGCTTTGAAACTCGGCCTTCACCGTGGTTGGAAGGAGGCTCTTCCAAAGCAACTTAGAAAACCGCTGAAGAAATTGAGAAGACGCTGGTACGACTTGCGTTGGCGACTGACCAACAAATGTACCTTGAGGTGATGGTCAAATAATGGTGAAAGATAACAGCCGTGGGAAGCTCCGACGCTCAGCCTATCGGCGGTCATCCGCTTTCGATAAGGCTTACACGGGCGATAAAGAGACCGCGGCTTCAGCTTTAGCAATACCTAAGCCGATTTCAGCGACACGCTTCGGTCGGCAATCGACTCTGAGGTGTTTCGGACGATACCGGATCCGGAAAGCGTGACGAGTAGCAATTTAGGACGCTTACTGTGTAAAATTTCCAGTATTAGTTATGTTACTTGACGATTAATACTCCGTCCAATCTGGGCTTGAGAGAGGGTTTTTTCACAAGGAGAATTCATGAGCCGATTACGCATTTTGCTATTAGCGCCTGGCTGTAATCCGGAGGAAGTCAGCATGCCTTATGTCACTTATTCTCATGCGGCAGCGCTTGCCCAACTCCATGACGTCGCTTTGGTCGTTGGATCGCCCAGTGAGGACCCTGTGCGGCGCGCAAAGGCGCCGTTTCGCACCATCGAGGTGGTCAGGACGCCATTGCTCGACCGCATCTTTGCGTGGAGTTTGCGCAGGATCTTCAAATACAACTATGACACTCAGGTGTTGACCGCTTTCTGCTATCCGTTTTCTCTCGCTTTTGAATGGCGCGCCTGGCGACAGTTGCGGCGCCGCATCTTTGCGAGCGAGTTCGATGTCGTTGTGCGCATCATGCCCATGACACCGGTCATACCCAGTCCCTTTGCTTTCTTTCTGCGGAATGGTCCTGTACCTTTCGTAATCGGGCCGCTCAATGGTGGCTTGCCCTGGCCGCCCGGTTTTACCCAGCTCGACAACCAAAGGGAATGGGTCTCTGGCTTAAGGAATGTGTACCGATTTCTGCCTTTCGCTCGCTCCACCTGTCGTCACGCGGCAGCGATCATAGCCGCCTCGTCCCAAACGTATGCCGAGTTTGCCACGTATTCCGAGAAACTGTTTTTCGTCCCGGAGCCCGGCATCGGCCCCTCTCTGTGTTTCGGTGACTCACGCAGTCCGGAGCCCGGCGCCAAACTTGAGCTGATTTTCGTTGGCGGCTTGGTTCCCCGGAAGGGTTGTGATCTCGCACTGCGCGCGGCCGCCTCGCTTTTGCGAGGCAATTTGGCCCGCTTTACCGTGGTCGGTGACGGACCGGAGCGAAATCGCCTTGAGCAGCTCATGAGATCCTTTGGGATCGAGAAGGCTGTTTCTTTCTGCGGGTGGGTCAGCCATGCGGAAGTCCTCAGGCGCTTGCGATCCGCTGACGTGATGCTGTTTCCATCCATTCGCGACAACGGCGCAGGCGTAGTCTTTGAAGCTCTTGCGACCGGCGCGGTACCGGTGGTCGTGGACTTCGGCGGGCCCGGCGATACCGTCAATCCAGAGGTAGGGTACAAGGTGGCCCTTACCAATGAGAACGATATGGTGTTGGAAATGGAAAAGATCTTGACGGATCTCGCTGGCAATCGGGACTATCTTAATCGCTTACGACAGCAAGGCATGTCCTACGCACGGGAGTGCTTGACTTGGGATGCGAAGGCGCAGGCCACAACTCAGGTCCTGAATTGGGCTGTGAGGCGAGGTCTGAAACCAGATCTACCGCCTCCCAAGATGCTGCACTTGGAGCGTGTGTGCTGATCTTGAGAACGGCAGCCCAGCACCCAGACAGAGATCGGTCAATGCACCGCAGAAGTAAGCCTTCGACCGTGAGAACCCTTACAATGATAAGCTCACGGCGTTATAGGAGGTCCTGACCCCCTTGAGAGTGGAGATGAAAGCTATCGAATTGAAGCAACAATACACCATTAAACGTCTTCTCCGCCCCTTGGTTCGCCGAACCCTGTCCCCGAGAATGTTACAATTTGTTCGATTTCGGTGGTGGTGTTTTTCGTCCTACTTCCCTCGTCTGGTCACCTCCTGGTTCGTCAAGCGCACGCCACAAATCCGGAGCTTCGGCGCGGCGCTAACCCTGGCACATCTTGCGAAGCGACTCCAGAGGGTGAACGTGTGGGCTCCGACAAAGCTTTGTCGCGTCATGACCAAGTACGGGAGCGACAAAGGTCGCGCGCACAACTACACCACGGTGTATTCGGCGCTCTTCAAGAGGCGCTACCACCAGCCCCTGCGGATCTTTGAGCTGGGATTGGGCAGCAACAATCTAGATGTGCCGTCGAGCATGGGGGTGTTTGGGGTACCGGGGGCGTCCCTTCGCGGATGGCGGGAGCTTTTCCCGCACGCACTTGTGTACGGGGCTGACATCGATCGCGGGATTCTGTTTCAGGAACATCGGATCAAGACATTTTATTGCGATCAACTTGACCGGTCGTCTATCCGTGAGCTATGGTCGCGCCCGGATTTGCAGGCCGGTGTGGATATTATCATCGAGGATGGCCTACATATTTTTGAAGCGAACATCTCGTTCCTGGAAGAGTCACTCGATCACCTTCGTCCGGGGGGCATTTACGTCTGCGAAGATATTTTGTGGAACCTCGTCGACGAGTGGTGCGATCGGCTGGAAACCATCTACTCAAAGCAATACCCGACGTATGAGTTCGCGTTTGTGGTCTTGCCGGACGGTGGGAACCAGGCCAACAACTTATTAGTCGTTCGTCGGGGCGCGGACTAGATTTTATTCCTCTGAGGCATCCAGTTCACTCCATTCTCGCGGGAAATCGAGACCTCCTAATGGCCTGCAACAGCAAGGCACGGGGCTACGACTTAAGGGGAAAGAATGATCCCATTTGACGCCAGCGGCGCCTTCCGCTCCGTGGCTGAAGGCAGCGAATTACGACGCCTCACCGTTCAAGCGCGGCAGCTGTGGTATCCGCCCAAGGGCTTGGGCTCGCGTTCCAGGTGGTCGGCACGGTCATCCCTGGCGCGGTTGCTGACGGCTGCTGATTTCGGCGTGGTGGCCATGGTCGCGACCTTCAGCCTGCTCCTGATGAGCTTCCCTCAAATGGCTTTCATGAGGCTGTCATTGACGCAAACGGGGCAAAAAGGTTAGAAGTGTGCAGCGGAAGTGGAAGTGGAATGGCATATCCGCTGGCTGTGAGGAAATTGCCGAAGTAGACAAGCTGTGTAAAATAGGAAGTTGAGGACAGGTGGCTGAGTGGCTTAAGGCAGCAGCTCGCAAGGGCTGCTATGCGACGCAAGTCGCATCGGAGGTTCGAATCCTTCCCCTGTCCGCTAAACATTAATAAGGCGACGGGACTTGCGGAGGGCACGCGGGGACGTCCTCAAAAGAAACCCCTGCTCAGGCGAATTAGGTTTAAAACATGTTACGCATCTGTTTCGCAAAAAGCGAGCATTGCCCATCCCTGTCAACTCTGAACTATCAACTATCAACCGTTAACTTCATATGCCTGGCATCGTTGGAATAGTCAGCGAGAGACCCTCTGAAGAATGTAAGAATCTTGTGAAATCCATGGTCGCCTCCATGGAACACGAGTCCTTCTATGATTCGGGCATGTACTCGGTACCCGAGATCGGGATTTACCCGGGTTGCGTGGCGCACAAGAATTCCTTCGCCGCTGGGCAGCCTTTCTTCAATGAGCAAAGAGATGTTGTGCTTCTCTTGTCAGGCGAGTGCTTCGTGGACCCCGAAACGCGAACCGGCCTCAGACAGAAAAGACATGAGCTTGGGCGGGCAGCCGGCAGTTGGCTGGTTCATCTCTACGAGGAAGAAGGCGATCGCTTCTTTGAAAAACTAAATGGTTTGTTTAGCGGCCTGCTAATTGATAAGCGACAAGGTAAGGCGTTTCTGTTTAATGATCGCTATGGAGTTGAGCGGATTTACTGGCATAGGACGGGGGAGGCCTTTTTCTTCGCCAGCGAGGCCAAAGCATTGCTACGAGTTCTGCCAGAGCTTAGGGAGTTCGATCAAGAGGGTGTCGCTCAGTTTTTGAGCTTCGGTTGCACGTTGGGGAATCGGACTTTATTTCGAGGCGTTCAGTTGCTTCCCGGAGCATCTTTGTGGTCGTTTGAAAACGGAAAGTGTCAAAAGAGGAAATATTTTTCCCCGGAAACCTGGGAGTCTCAACCTATCCTTCCAGCCGAGTCCTTCGAGGCTCAGTTTCAAGAAACCTTCAAAAGAGTCTTGCCCCGATATTTTGAATCGGAATCAAGAATCGGTATTTCTCTGACCGCCGGCCTGGACACTCGGTTGATCATGGCTTGCTTGCCGAAGAGCGAGAAAGCGCCGGTCTGCTATACCTTTTCAGGACAGAAACAAGACACGCTGGACGCGCGACTGGCGGGTAAGGTGGCAGCAGCATGTGGCCTGAAACACGAGATCCTCCGTCTGGGCTCGGATTTTTTCTCCAACTTTGCCTCGCATGCTGATCGAACGCTTTACATCACGGATGGTTGCCTGGGACCTTTGGGTGCTCATGAAATTTACTTGAACAATCAAGCTCGCGCGTTGTCTCCGGTGCGCCTGACAGGTGTTTTCGGCGGCGAAGTCCTGAGAGGAGTGTCCATGTTTAAGCCGCTTCATCTTGCGCATCGGTTAGTTGATGCAGAGTTGGCTGAGACCGTAGCTTCTTGCAAGCGCCGGTGGTCGCGTGACGGTGAGCATCCTGTAACCTTTGCCGCCTTCCGTGAGGTACCTGAGCAGCGGTTTGCAATCGTAGCGGCCAGCCGCTCTCAAGTCACCTTCCGCACGCCTTACCTCGACAATGACATCGTGGCGCTTGCTTATCGAGCGCCAGTAACTGTTCGAATGTCGAGTGATTGCACTTTATCGCTGGTAAAGGCAAACAATCCCTCGCTGAGCAAAATTCCGACCGATATGGGAGAAATGGGCGAAGCTAATCGGTTAGCCGCGGCGTCAAGACGCGTCGTTGCAAAGGCGGCCTGTAAGTTCGACTATTTTCGCAGCGAGGGATTGCCGCACGGTCTATCGAGGTTCGACTCCTTATTGACACAAATAAGTTCAGCTTGGGGAATTGCCGGGCTGCACAAATATTTGCCCTACCGAATCTGGTTTCAACGGGAGTTGGGTGAGTACGTGAAAGATGCCATCAGCAATGTGCGAACACAGCAGGCTCCGTTCTGGAACCGGCGTTTTCTCGAAAAGATGGTGACCGATCATATGAAAGGCCGCAACAATTACGTATCTGAAATTAATGCTGTGCTCACGTTGGAAGCGATCGAAAGGTTCCTTTTGCGACATTTTCACGCGGCGCGACAAGAACCCGATAACTCTCCCACTACCAGTTCAGTCGTCGTCAACCAACCGTAGTATTCATCACTACATTCGCATCGTCGCGATGCAGACAGCAGGCTAGGACCTTAGAGCCATACGCATAGGCTCTAACGAAGTTTTCTGGCGAACACCCATTGTATGAATTGGCCGAGACCGACCGAAATCGAGGATTAATCCATATAAACACACTAATTATTAAGCTTGGCGCTAGCGGGGATGTGGTCCGAACTACTCCCTTACTTACCCCCCTGGCGGGCCAGATCACGTGGCTAACAGCGGCGCCGAATATCGTTTTGTTGGAAGACCTGACGAGTAACCTGCGCTGCTTCTCGTGGGAAGAACGCGGCAGAGCCCTGGATAGCCAATATGACTTGGCTATAAACTTGGAAGATACGCTCGACGTTGCAGAATTTCTTAAGACCGTTGCGTGCCGCGAGATATTCGGCGCTTACGTCAATTCTGATAACATGCTACTATATACGGAAAACTCCAAGGATTGGTTTGACCTTAGCCTGATCAGCTTCCATGGCCCACAACGCGCTGACCGGCTGAAACTCCTAAACCGGCGGACGTATCAAGAGATGATCTTTAGCGGATTGGGCCTCAGGTTTACTGGTGAGGCATATTTGCTGCCGAAGCCGGTCGAAACAGGGTTATCAGGTGATGTTGCCATAGCAGCCGATGCCGGGGCGATCTGGCCGATGAAGAAATGGGCTTACTACGAAGAATTGAAGCAGCAGCTGGAAGGTCGGGGCTTGATCGTCAATCTCCTGCCGAAAAGATCATCGCTTCTCGAGCACCTGTGCGATGTTCGCAACCATCAGTGCCTGGTTGGGGGTGACAGTCTCCCAATGCATTTCGCCCTGGGAACAGCTACTCCATGTGTCTCGCTCTTCAACTGTACCAGCCCATGGGAGATTTACGATTACGGGGTGCAGACAAAGATTGTCTCGCCTCTCCTTGAAGAATTCTTCTATAAGCGGGGTTATGATGAGCGCGCGATGGCGGCGATAACCGTCGATGAAGTGTTCGATGCCGTAATGGCTCAACTTGAGGTCACTGCGCCGAAAGCCAAGGTGGTTACTGCCTAATGATAAACGAAGCCCCAATCACCACCGCAACCTCTGCACTCGGCTCGATAAAATTAGACAAGATGGTGCAAGCGAACGGTGAGATTCCTGTCAACGCTCAACTCTCAACTCTCAACTCTCAACTCTCAACCGCGCGAATTGCCTTGCTGACGGGCGGCGGAGATAAGCCCTATGCGCTTGGCATGGCAGCCGCACTTACGTCGGCGGGCGTATCGCTTGATTTTATCGGCAGCGACGATTTGAGCGTACCGGACGTCCTCAATGATCCTCGTGTGAACTTTCTTAATTTGCGAGGAGATCAACGGGCGGATGCGAGCCCTTTGGCGAAAGCGCGGCGAGTATTAAAATATTATTTCAAACTCGTTAGCTATGCGGCAACAGCGCAACCAAAGCTGTTCCACCTACTCTGGAACAATAAGCTCGAGCTGTTCGATCGCACGCTCGTGATGCTTTATTACAGAGTGCTCGGAAAGAAAATCACGTTGACCGTCCACAACGTGAATGCGGGTAAACGGGATTTGAACGATTCATTCTTGAACCGCCTTTCCCTTAAAATTCAGTACAATTTGTGCCATCACATTTTCGTCCACACCGATGGGATGAAAAGCGAGCTTGTAGCGGACTTTCGGATCCCTAACGGCAAGATAAGTGTTATCCCATTTGGAATTAACAATACCGTCCCGGACACCACTCTTTCGAGTGCAGAGGCGAAACGCCAGTTGGGCGTGAGCAGCAGTGATAAGATCATGCTGTTTTTTGGAAACATCGCGCCTTACAAAGGACTGGAATACTTGGTCTCTGCTTTTGCGGAACTCTCAAATAAAGATCGACGCTACCGACTGATTATCGTGGGTAAGCCCAAAGGATCGGAGTGCTACTGGAAGCAGATCCACCGTGTGATTGCGCGCAGCGGGATCCGTGATCGGGTTATTGAGAGAATTGAGTATATTCCAGATGAAGAGACGGAATTATATTTCAAGGCGGCGGACGTTCTGATTGTGCCATATAGTCGCGTGTTTCAGAGCGGCGTACTCTTCCTGGGTTATAATTTTGGATTGCCTGTCATTGCGGCCGATGTCGGGGGCTTAAAACAAGAAATCATTGAAGGTCAAACCGGTTTTGTGTTCAAGCCACAGGATTCGTCTGATCTGGCCAAGGTAATACGTCATTACTTCGAGAGCGAATTATTCCGCAACCTTGAAAACAGGAGACCTGAGATCAAGAAGTATGCGAACGAGCGATATTCGTGGAATAAAGTGGCCGCAATGACGACAATGGTTTATTCGAATCTCCTGAAAACCTGAGATGGCGGCGGATAGCAGAGGACGGAGGACGGATTATTTCAAAAATCGGCCATTATGATTTAGCGCCGAACAACGCGCTTTTAGCCAAAGCTGTGGAACGCTGCGCGGCAAGCGGGGTTTCGACCTGGGTGGGCGAGATGCTTACAATCCGGAGGGTAAGGCACCGCCAAGCTGGCGCATTCTGAGGGAAGTAAATCTTACAATGCCTAGGTTCCGGAAAGATTAGCTTACGAGGTTTACCAAGTAGTTGTTGATGTCAGACCTTGGTGGCGTTGGCAGCACCTTCAAAGATCTTACGTCTCCGATGGCGACCGTCCAGGGATAAACTGAGTGGACCTCCAGCAATAGGCAAGTTCGGCTCGAATAGCAGTGAGTTTGTGATCACCAGGCCTCACCGGTCCGCTCAATCGGAACATTGGGACCAAAAAATAGATACAGCGCCTGCCAAATGAAAAACGACGCAAATCTCTCCGCTCATAGGTTCCTTATTATCGCTGGTACGAGCAAAGCAGGGACAACATCTGTCTTCAATTATCTCGCGGGTCATCCTGAGGTTTGCCCAGCCGAGAAGGAAACGCGGTTCTTCCTTGACGCAGACTATCCGCTTCCATCGAAGAGACGATACCAGGAAAACAACTCGGAAACATACTGGTCGCTTTTTCAGTCTGGGCCGCAGGAGAACTGGAGGTTCGAAGCCACACCAGATTATCTCTATTCGGCGAACAGCGCAGGTGCGATTCACAAGACCTTATCGAACGTTCGTCTCATTTTCATTCTGCGGGAGCCTATCTCCAGATTGGTGTCGTGGTATCGCTTCGCACATAACATGGGCGAGCTGCCATCAAACATGACGTTCGATGGGTATGTTGCCATTCAGAGAAAGAACCGTGATGCTTTTTCTGATCTGCGCCGACATCCGGCCTTCTATGCATTGCAGCATGGGCGTTATTCGCTGTATCTAAGGCGATATTTTGAATTATTTGGCGAGCAATCAATCCACGTTCTGTTCTACGAAGAGCTGCGGCGCGATCCGCTCGCCTTTATGACATCCATTTGTCACTCCGTCTCTATAGATGAGGCGTACTTTCGGGATTACGGATTTGATGTCATCAACAAAGGACGCGACGTGCGAAGCCTGTATTTACACAGAGCGTATGCCGCTGGTAAAGAACGGATTGGGAAATTGGTTCAACATACTCCGAGGCTTCGCCTGCTACGGCATATTCGCCGCAGCATGGACGCAGCGTACGAGAGATTGAATGTCACGAGCGACAAAAAATTGGCAATGTCGCGCTCCACCAGGGATTTCATTTCTTCGTATTACAGTGACGAAATAGCGCGTTTGAAAAGAATGCTAGGAGCTGAACTGCCGTGGCCGTCCAATCCGCCGGCTGCTTTGGCTGGGTTCGAAATCACCTCCGCCGAACATCGAGCAGAATAAGCAATGAACGCCGTTTCAACAGCTATTGAACCCATGCTGCATAAGGTTAGCCGCCAAGGTGCAGTCGTGTTCCTGACGAGGGGCGCGGCGTTTCTTCTGGGAATTACGTCGACGATTCTGCTGAGCAGACTTCTCGGCACTATTGGACTCGGGAAGTTCCAGCTTGGTTCGGTAGTCGTGCAACTTGTGACGGGGTTTTGCTTGCTTGGCTTGGATAAGGCGTTGCTACGCTATGTTCCGATTTTGGAAGCTCGTGGAGAAACAGGGAGGAGTTTGCTGATACGAGGCAGCAGCCTGGTGTTCGTAATCTCGCTGGTTCTTTCCGCGGTTCTCCTGCTCGCTGCTCCTGTCCTAGCGACATCCTATTTCCATTCGCCAGAAATGACGAGCGTTATCCGGATATTTAGTTTCCAGATCCCGGTGCTGGTGCTGTTTGGATTCCTCTCAGGAGCGGTTACGGCCGCGAAGCGTTTCGATTTTGCGTCAAAAATTACGAACATCTTCTCCCCCGCAGTCTTCGTGTTTCTGCTCACCCTGGTTGCGCTGGTTGCTCCGAGCCTCAAGGGTACAATAGCCGCGCGGATTGTGGCCCAATTGGCCGCCGTTGTTTGCCTGGCTGTATTCCTTATGCGGCACTACCTGAAGATTTCCGGAGTCAAGCCCGCTGAACGCGGTATCTTTAAGAGCTATCTTCGCCTTTCCGTGCCTTTATTTGTCATCGGGCTAGGATATCAGGTTCTGAATCAGATGGATACGATAATGCTTGGGCACTTTGTCAGCGCAAAGGAGGTTGGAATTTATTCAGTTGCTTTCAAAGTGTCTGCCTTTGTCCTGATAGGATTGGAGATTCTGCTTCCGATCGTGGCGCCGTTGTTTTCGCAATTTCGTGAGACTCACGATCATCAATCAATGGAAAGGTTATTTGGGACCACCACGAGATGGCTCTGCTATTCCGCGCTAATGATATTCGTCTGCATCGCGATTTTCCGCGTCGAATTACTGCACGTTTTCGGGAAGGGATTTACAGCTGGCTCTACCGTGTTGCTGATCCTTGCGGTCGGCCAGCTTGCGAACGCGGCTACTGGCCCTACAGGGGTGCTGCTTACGATGACGGGGAAACAAAAATGGGAGCTTGCCAATGTCGTATTGTTGGTAGCATTTAACTTTCTACTTAACCTGTTGCTCATACCGAGAATGGGAGTAACAGGTGCCGCAATCGCAACAGCTCTTAGCATTGCAGCGATTAACGGCCTTAAGCTTGTTCAGGTTTACATGCTTTTCGGGTTACGAGCATATAACTTGAGGTATTTAAAGGGCGTCGTCGCGATTGGCGTAGCTGGTCTGGTTGGTTACCTGCTTCGTGGCTGGTTATTTAACGCCGGCTGTAGTCCCTATTCTATTATGCCGTTGGGCGGAATTGGCTTCTTAATTATCGTCACTACTGGATTCTGGCTTTTGGGATTGGATGAGGAGGATAAAGTGGCCCTAGCTGCGTTGCGAAGGCGGCGACCGGATTTGGCCATTTTGGCCTCGGAGAACGCTGTTAAGGCCCCCGTCTCTTAGGGGCTGCTGGCAATCTCGCTTTCCCGAATTGGCAGCAAATCTGTGAATCGCGTCCTTGTGAATCTGCGTCGCCTCGAGGCTGGAGCTGAAAGGGACGCACACCTTTCCTTGCGCCAGACAGGCAGGCATCGGGCTCTTGCTGGCCTCCTTGTACGCAAAGAATGTTGGCGTCTTTCCTGGACTGGGCGATTCATGCTAGCGTTTGGAATTGCATCACTGGTCACTTGGGTTTTCTTCAGTCTTTATCCTTTCCTTGCCGTCACGCATCGCGTGAATGCCAACGTCCTTGTAGTCGAGGGATGGATACCACGATACGCCATTCGCGGAGGCGCGGAAGAGTTCAAAAACGGCTCTTATAAGCGCATCTTCACGACGGGCGGACCCGCGAATGGCGACGGTGGCTACGTCAATGATTACTTTACCTCGGCCAGCGTGGGCGCGGAGATTTTGAAAAACTTTGGCGTTCCCTATGATCTCGTTCAGATGGTTCCCTCGCGCGTAATTGCGCGGGAGAGAACATACAGCTCAGCGGTGGCATTACGAGACTGGTTTCACGACCGTAATTTGGCAATCCTCAGCTTCAATGTTTTAACGGAAGGTTGCCATGCGCGACGAACACAGCTTTTATATCAGGAGGCTTTCGGCAAAAAGGTCACTGTCGGTATCATCGCAGTTTCGAATCCAGACTATAATCCCAAAAACTGGTGGCGTTATAGCGACGGTGTCCGAGAAGTTGTAGGCGAGAGCATTGCCTACATCTATGCCAGGTTCTTCTTTTATCCATCGCTGTCGCCATCCGAGAAAGAGGCGGCGCAAGTCGCTCCGGCATCTCGTTAATACCGAACAATGAAAATAGCTGTTGTCGGTCTCGGCTACGTAGGGCTACCACTGGCGCTTCAATTTGCTCGCTCATGTGGGAGCGTGCTGGGGTTAGATGTTGATGTTAAGAAAGTGCAACTTCTCAATAACGGGCAGAGTTATATAAAGCACATCGAGCCATTGGCCATTGCCGAGTTGGTCAAGTCCGGCAAATTCTCCGCTTCCACGGAGTTCAGCCGGATCAAAGAGGTGGAAGGTGTAATCATTTGTGTGCCAACACCGCTTACTAAGAATCGCGAGCCGGATATCTCGTTCGTTATCAAAACAGGGGAAATGATCGCACCGCACTTGGCGAAGGGGACATTGGTTGTGCTTGAATCAACGACGTATCCAGGCACAACCGACGAAGAGTTGCGCGCCGTACTGGAGACAACATCGTGCATGAAAGCAGGCGTGGATTTCCACCTCGCTTTTTCACCGGAGCGTGAGGATCCAGCGAACAGAGAAAGTAACGTAAAGTCAATTCCGAAGGTCGTCGGAGGCTACACACAAGCCTGCCTTGAACGAGCGATGTCGCTTTATGCCGAGGCCATTGATAAAGTGGTGCCGGTGTCTTCATGCCGCGTTGCTGAAGCGACGAAATTACTGGAGAACATCTTCCGTAGCGTAAATATCGCACTGGTGAACGAGCTGAAGC
>Ga0066710_100002368_pt1 | contig 15141 bp, 12 predicted proteins | sample GraSoiAngelo_159_FD_79666 | JGI IMG/M metagenome (GOLD analysis project Ga0066710, IMG submission 79666) | Grasslands soil microbial communities from the Angelo Coastal Reserve, California, USA - 14_1009_16_40cm | ecosystem: Environmental > Terrestrial > Soil > Grasslands | place: USA...
TCTCGATGAGCACCGCCTTCCCCTCCACAGCCCGCGCAGTCGTGATCGGCTGCGGCATCGTCGGCAACAGCCTCGCGTACCACCTGACCGACCAGGGCTGGACGGATCTCCTGCTCATCGACAAAGGGCCGCTGCCGAACCCGGGCGGCTCGACGGGGCACGCATCGAACTTCATCTTTCCGGTCGACCACAACAAGGAGATGACGATGCTGACGCTGGAGTCACAGCGTCAGTACATCGAGCTCGGGGTCAACACCGAGTGCGGCGGCATCGAGGTGGCGCGCACCGAGGAGCGCATGGAGGAGTTCCGGCGCCGCATGGCATCGGCGAAGTCGTGGGGCGTCGACAGCGCGCGGCTCGTCACGCCGGCGGAGATCAAGGAGCTCGTGCCCTATATCGACGAGTCGATCCTGCTCGGCGGCTTCTACTCCCCGACCGTCTCCGTCGTCGACTCGCTCCGCGCCGGGACGTTGATGCGCGATGCCGGTATCGCAGCGGGCGCGCTCTCCGTGTTCGCCAACACCGACGTGACGGGGATCGACGTCGAGGGCGGACGTGCCACGCGCGTGCGAACGTCGCGCGGCGACGTCGAGGCCGAGTGCGTCGTGATCGCGTGCGGCGTCTGGAGCCCGTCGCTCGCGGCGATGGCGGGAGCCCACATCCCGCTGGTGCCGATGGTGCACCAGATGATCGACGTCGGCCCCGTGCCGCGGTTCGCCGGCTCCACGAAGTCGATCGAGTTCCCGATCGTCCGCGACATGGATGTCTTCATGTACGAGCGGCAGGACGGCTCGGGTCTCGAGATCGGCTCGTACGCGCACCGCTCGATCCAGTACGAGCCCCACGAGATCCCCTCGATCGAGGCGGCGGCGCTGACGCCTACGGAGTTTCCGTTCACGCAGGCGGACTTCGACCCGCAGCTCGGCGACGCGCTCGAGCTGATGCCCGAGATCGTCGGCGACGAGGCCGTCGGCGTGAAGTACGCGATCAACGGCCTCATCTCGCTGACGCCGGACGGGATGCCGATCCTCGGTGAGACGCCGGAGGTGAAGGGCCTGTGGTCGGCGGCGGCGGTGTGGGTGAAGGAGGGCCCCGGGGTCGGCAAGTCGTTGGCGGAGTGGATGGTGCACGGCGAATCGCACATCGACCTGCATTCCTCGGACATCAGCCGGTTCCATCCCCACCAGAAGACGAGGCACCATGCGCGCGCCCGGACGTTCGAGGCATTTCCCAAGACGTACGGCATCGTCCATCCCACCGAGCAGTGGGCGAGCGACCGCAACCTCCGCATCTCGCCGATGCACGCGCGCGAGCAGGAGCTCGGGGCCGTCTTCTACGAGGTCGCCGGCTGGGAGCGTCCGCACTGGTACGAGTCGAATGCACCGCTCGTGGAGCGCTACGGCGTCCCGTCGCGCGAAGCTGAATGGGATGCGCGCTGGTGGTCGCCGATCATCAACGCCGAGCATCTGGCGATGCGGGAGCATGCGGGCATCTTCGACCTGTCCGCGTTCGCGATCTTCGACGTCAACGGCGCCGGCGCGCTCGACGGCCTGCAGCGCGCGGTACTCGCGCAGATGGACGTTCCGGTGGGACGCGTCGTGTACACGCCGGTGCTCGGGCAGGGCGGAGGGTTCAAGTCGGACCTGACGATCATGCGGCTCGGCGAGGACTCGTTCCGCATCGTCACCGGCGGAGCGCACGGCATGGCGGACAAGAAGCTCTTCGCCGACCTGCTGCCCGAGGACGGCTCGGCGAGCCTCGTCGACGTGACGACCGCCTGGACGACGATCGGGCTCTGGGGGCCGCGCGCGCGCGACATCCTGGAGAGCGTCACGTCGGCGGACGTCTCCAACGAGGGGTTCCCGTTCGGAACGTGCACGACGATCGAGGTCGGCTCGCAGCTCGCACTCGCCTCCCGCATCTCGTACGTCGGCGACCTCGGCTGGGAGCTGTACGTGCCGATCGAGCAGGGCGCCCGGCTGTGGGACGTTCTCTGGGAGGCGGGTCAGCCGCACGGACTCACGCCCTGCGGGATCGGCGTCTACGGCACGACGGGGCGGCTCGAGAAGTGCTACCGGGCCTTCGCTGCCGAGCTGGAGAGCGAGTACACGGTCGTCGAGGCGGGCATGCAGCGTCCCAAGGTGAAGGATCAAGACTTCGTGGGCAAGGAGGCGCATCTACGCCATCGCGAGGAGGAGCAGGCGGCGATCCTCTGCACGCTCACGATCGACGACCACACGTCGAAGAGCGGGATCGTCCGCTACCCCCTCGGCCGTGAGCCGGTCACGCTGCGCGACGGGACGCCGCTCACGGACCGCAAGGGTCGCCGCTCGTACGTGACGAGCGCCGGAGCCGGCCCCTCGCTCGGGAAGTACATCCTGATGGCCTACCTGCCCCTGGAGCGCGCGGTGGAGGGCTCGCAGGAGCTGGCGGTCGAGTACATGACCGAGCGCTTTCCCGTCACCGTCGACGTCGTCGGCTCGCGCCCGGTCTTCGACCCGGACAACACCAGGATCCGCTCATGAATGTCTTGACCTGCGTAAAACGTGTGCCTATGACGGGCGGCCGGATCGTCCTGACGGAGGACCAGCAGGCGATCGAGACGCGGCATCTCGGGTTCACGATCAGCCCGCACGAGGAGTGCGGGGTCGAGGAGGCGGTACGGCTGGTCGAGGCGCACGGAGGCGAGTCGGTCGTGCTCACGCTCGGGCCGGCCGACGCGGAGGAGCAGCTGCGCGACTGCATGGCCATCGGCGCCGACCGTGCGATCCACCTCGTCACGGACGGGGACGAGTGGGATCCCCAGGCGACGGCGGACGCGATTCTCGACGCGATCGCGTCAGAGGGTGCCGCCGGTGTGGAGTACGACCTGATCCTGTTCGGCAACGAGTCCGCCGACTCGGGCAACTACCAGGTCGGGATCCGCGTCGCCCACGCGCTCGGCCGGCCGGTCGTGACAGGCCTCAAGGGCATTCACGTGGAGGGCGGCCGCGTGCGCTGCGAGCGGGAGGCGGCCGGCGGCCGCGACGTCTATCAGGTGCCCTTGCCCGCCGTCCTGACAGTGCTGGAGGGTCTGAACCTTCCCCGTTATCCATCCGTGCCCGGTCGCATGCGAGCGAAGAGCAAGCCCGTTGCCTCGTCGGCTCCGACCCGGCCGCCCTCCCGGCTCGAGAAGGTCCGGCTGGTCGTTCCCGAGGGCCAGGGGAAGCAGGCGGAGGTGCTCGGGCACGGCGTCGACGCCGCGCCTCGCGTGGTCGAGCTGCTCGCTGAGATCGGAGTCCTCTGATGGCGGCGCTCGTCTTCGTCGAGCACGATGCCGGCGAGCTGGCCGAGCCGTCCGCCCAGGCGCTGACGCTGGCACGTGGGCTGGCGTCGGAGGTCGCGGCGGTTGCGGTCGGCAGCGTGGACGGTCTCGAGGCCGAGCTCGGGAGGTACGGAGTCGACACGCTCCACGCGGCCGAGATCGAAGGCTCGTACGCACCGGCTGCCTGGGCAGCCTCGATCGCCGAGCTGACCGGCCGGCTCGAGCCCGAAGCCGTCGTCGCTGCCGGCACCGACGTCGGCAACGAGGTGCTGGCGCACGTCGCCGCCCGCCTCGACCTGCCCTTCGCCGCCAACTGCATCGAAGCGGGCGCCGGCGACGGCGCCGAGGTGACGAGAACGCGGTGGGGCGGCAGCTTGCTCGAGCGCGCCCGTGTGCACGGCGCGGTCACCCTGCTCACCGTGCAGCCCCATGCCGTCGCAGCCGTGGAGGTGCAGGGGAGCGCGGCGGCCGTGGAGCCGTTCACCCCCGCCCTCGAGGAGGCCGACCTCGTCGCCCGCATCGTCGAGCACGTCGCCCCGCCCACGGGCGGGGTGTCGCTGGCGGAGGCGAAGGTTGTCGTCTCCGGCGGCCGCGGTGTCGGATCTGCGGAAGGTTTTGCGATCGTCGAGGAGCTCGCCGGCCTGCTCGGCGGCGCCGTGGGCTGCTCGCGCGTCGTCACGAGCGCCGGCTGGCGGCCGCACACCGACCAGGTCGGGCAGACGGGAACGAAGATCTCGCCGGAGCTCTACATCCCCTGCGGCATCAGCGGCGCCACGCAGCACATCGCCGGCTGCCGGGGGGCAAAGCGGATCCTCGCCGTCAACGCCGATCCAGAGGCGCCGATCTTCGCGAGCGCGGACTACGCCGTGATCGGCGACCTTCACGAGATCCTGCCGGCGATCTCGGCCGAGATCAGGAAGGTCAGGGGCACATAGCGGTTCTCGCGGCAGCGCTCGTCCTCGCGGCGCTCCTCGCCGTGGCGGGAGCGCTCTTCGCACGGCGCGCGTGGCTGCTCTGGCGGCTCGTACGGCTGGGCAAGCCGGTCGAGCGGTTCGACGACGTGCCGAAGCGGCTTCGCGCAGAGGCCGAGATCGTGCTCGGCCAGCGGAAGCTCTTCCAGCGGCTCGTCCCGGGGGCACTGCACGCCGTCATCTTCTGGGGCTTCCTCGTCCTGCTGCCGACGATCCTGATCGCGCTCATCGGCGCCGTCGACCGTCACTCGACGCTGCCCTGGCTGGGCCGGCAGGGATGGTTCGCGTTCTGCGTCGACCTGTTCGCCGTGCTCGTGCTGGTCGGCGTCCTGGGCGCATTTCTGATCCGCAAGGCGCAACGGCCCGACCGCTTCCGAGGGAGCCATCTCGGCGAGGCAGACCTGATCCTGGCCCTGATCGGCGGGATCGTCACATCGCTCGTGCTCTGGCACGCGTCCCGCATCGCGCTCGGGCTCAACGAGTGGCCGTCGGACTGGTCACCGATCTCGAGCCGCGTCGCGCACCGCTTCGGCTCCGGCGAGACCACAAGAGTGCTCGAGCGCGTCTTCGTCTGGACGCACGTCTCGATCATTCTCGGCTTCCTCGTCTACCTGCCGTATTCGAAGCACCTGCACATCTTCACCGCGGCGATCAACGTCTTCTTCGGCCGCACCAGGGCGAAGGGCCGGCTGGAGCCGCTGCGGTTCGACGAGGAGCTCGCCGAGGCGGACATGCGCTTCGGCGTCGGAACGGTCGCCGACCTGACCTGGAAGCAGATGGTGGACGCGTTCTCTTGCACCGAATGCGGGCGCTGCCAGGACGTCTGTCCCGCCTGGGCGACCGGCAAGGTGCTCTCCCCCAAGCTCCTGATCATGGGCGTCCGCGACCAGCTCTTCGCGGAGGGGCCTCTCGCTCTTGCCGGCGGCGACCTCACGCCGATCGTCGGCGGGGGCGTCCCGGAGGAGATGGTGTGGGACTGCGTCACGTGCGGCGCCTGCATCCACGAGTGCCCGGTCGAGATCGAGCACATCGACCACATCGTCGACCTGCGCCGGCAGCTCGTCATGGTCGACTCGCGCTTCCCGGCCGAGGCCGGCACGATGCTCCGCGACGTCGAGCGCGGCGGCAACCCGTGGGGCAAGCCCCAGGTCGAGCGGGCAGGGTGGGCGGACGGCCTCGGCGTCCGCGTCCTCGAGCCGGGCGACCCGGCGCCCGAGGTGCTCTACTGGGTCGGCTGCGCCGCGTCCTTCGACGAGCGTGCCCGGACCGCCGCGGAGTCGACGGCGAAGCTGCTGCGGGCGGCCGGCGTCGACTTCGCCATCCTCGGGCCGCGCGAGTCGTGCACCGGCGATCCCGCTCGCCGGATGGGGAACGAGTACGTCTTCCAGTCGTTCGCGCAGCAGAACGTCGCCACGCTGGACGAGGCCGGCGTGACGAAGATCGTCGCCTCGTGCCCGCACTGCTTCAACACGCTTGCCAACGAGTATCCGGACTTCGGCGGGCACTACGAGGTCGTCCACCACACCGAGCTTCTCGCCGGTCTCGTGCGGGACGGCCGTCTCTCCCCCAGTGCCGGGGAGGAGGAGATCACCTACCACGACTCGTGCTACCTGGCGCGGCACAATGACGTACGCGCGCAGCCCCGCGAGCTCGTCGCCGCCGTCGGCCGGCCCGTCGAGATGGCACGGAGCGGGCAGCGGACCTTCTGCTGCGGCGCAGGAGGGGCGCACATGTGGATGGAGGAACGAGGCGGGGCGATCAACGAGGAGCGCGTGCGTGAAGCTGCCGACACCGGCGCCGGTACGCTCGCCGTCGCGTGCCCCTTCTGCACGGTCATGCTCGACGACGGCGTGCGGAACAGCGGCCGCGACCTTCGCGTGGTCGACGTCGCCACCCTGCTCGCGGAATCACTCGAACCGAACACGACCCCACAGGAGGTCGACGATGGCAGTTGAGCAGCGCACCAGGCTCGCCGACAGTCTTTCCCGGCTGGGCACCGAAACGGCCTTCAGCGTGCTCGCGCGGGCACGGCAGCTGGAACGGGAGGGCCGCGACATCATCCATCTCGAGATCGGCGAGCCCGACTTCGACACGCCGGCTCACATCTGCGAGGCGGGCGCAGCGGCGATCCACGCCGGGCACACCCACTACTGCCCGTCGGCGGGGCTGATCGAGTTGCGGGAGGCTGCCGCCGAATACCTCTCCCGGACGCGCGGTCTCTCGATCCGCACCGACGACGTCCTCGTGGCCAACGGCGCGAAGCCGTTTCTCTTCTTCGGCATCCTGGCGACCTGCAATCCCGGCGACGAGGTCATCTATCCCGACCCCGGGTTTCCGATCTACGAGTCGGCGATCAACTGGGCCGGCGCAACTCCGGTGCCGCTGCCGCTGCACGAGGAGCGGGACTTCGTCTTCGACCCGACCGAGCTGGAGGCGAGGCTGAGCGCCCGTACGAAGCTCGTCATCCTCAACTCGCCGCAGAACCCGACGGGCGGGGTGGCCTCGGGAGTCGAGCTGGCCGCAGCGGCGCGGTTGATCGGCGAGACGGACGCGTGGGTCCTGTCGGACGAGGTCTACTCGGAGATGCTCTACGAGGGCGAGTTCGCCTCGATCGCGAGCGAGCCGGGGATGCTCGAGCGGACGATCCTGCTCGACGGCTTCTCCAAGACGTTCGCCATGACCGGTTGGCGGTGCGGCTACGCCGCGGTCCCGCAGCCGCTCGTCGACCCGCTCGTGCGCTTCTTCGTCAACTCGACGTCGTGCGTGCCGCCCTTCGTCCAGCTGGCCGGTGTGGCGGCGTTGCAGGGACCGATGGACGACGTGGAGGCGATGATGGCCGAGTTCCGGGTGCGCCGGGCGCTCGTCGTCGAAGGTCTCAACGCCCTCCCCGGCGTGACCTGTCGCATGCCGCGCGGGGCGTTCTACGTGTTCCCCGACGTCTCGGGGACGGGCTTCGACGCCGACGAGCTCGCCCGGCGGCTCCTCGACGAGGCGGGTGTCGCGGTCCTCGCGGGATCGGCGTTCGGGCAGGTGGGTCGCGACAACCTTCGCCTCTCGTACGCCAACTCGCAGGCGAATCTGGGCGCCGCCCTCGAACGGATGCGCGCGTTCCTGGCCGACAACGGACCCTAACCCGGCGCCGGGTCGAGCGCGTACCGGGTGTCGTCGAGCACGCGCACGGTACGGAGCAGCGCGGTCGACTCGAAACCGGCGACGCAGAAGTACACGCCAGACGATGCGCAGTCGCCCGACGGCCGCACGACGGTGATCTCGCACGAGAAGCGCCGGTAGAGGCGCCTGCCGTCGTCGAGCCTCGCGCGACCGAGGCCGTCGCAGGTGACGTAGTCGACGTTCCACTGTCGGTGCACCCACGCCCGGGGCGGCGCGGCCTGGATCCGGCTCTCGGCAAGCGCGACCGACCAGAGCGCCGGACCGGCCGGCCGGGCGTCGTTTCCGCTCCGGAGCGCGGTGAACGCGATCACCGCTGCGACGCACGCGACTGCGGCGAATCCGACGGCGCCGACCCAAAGCAGACCTCGCACGCTAGTGCCCCTTCAGGTAATGCTGCCTCGTTACCTCGTGTTCGAGGAGCAAGCCAGTCTAGGACGCAGGGAGCGCCATACTGGACGGAAGTATTGGCGCGACTGAGGACGACGAATGGCGCTGCTCATCGGACGCGAGGGATCTGGATTGCATTGCGTGAAGGGGCACTAACACTTCAGCACACGGTCGAATTGACCATTGTGTGGAACGGTCGTTCCACATTATGATTCAGACGTGAGCGTCAGAACGGGCACGCAGTCGATCGATCGCGCGGCCGAGCTGCTCGTCCGCGTGGTCGAGAGCACCGAGCCGACGAGCGTCGGCGAGCTCGCCGAGACGACCGGGCTGCCGAAGTCCACGACGTCCCGGCTCGTGGGCGCGCTCGAGCGTCAGGGTCTCGTGCAGCGCGACGGTCGGGCCAGCATCCGCCCCGGGCCGGTGCTGCTCCGGTTCGCCGGCCGCGACGACTTCGCCGACCTCGTGGCAGCCTCCGCGGAGGCGCTCGACCGTCTCGCAGCCGCGAGCGGGGAGACGGTGAACCTCGGCGTGGCGACGCCTGTCGGCGTCGACCAGCTCGACGAGCGCGACAGCCGGCATTTCATCGGCTCGACGAACTGGATCGGCAAACAGGTGCCGTATCACTGCACGGCGCAGGGCAAGGTGTTCCTTGCCTTCGGCGCCGCCGCGTTCCCGGAGGCGCCGCTCCAGCGTCACGCGCCGCGGACGATCGTCGACGGCGACGTGCTGGCCGCGGAGCTGGAGGGCGTCCGCTCGCGAGGCTATGCGACGACACTCGACGAGCTCGAGCCGGGCCTCTGGGCGGTTGCGGCTCCGATCGTCGACGGCAGAGACGTGATCGCGGCGGTCAGCATCTCCGGCCCGACCACGCGCCTGCGCGACGGCCTCTTGGGCGAGCTCGGCCGCTTGCTCGTCGACGAGATGCGCTCGATTTCGATCCGGATGGGAACCAACGACGCGAAGCGAGGTGCCGCATGACGCACGAGGAGATCCTCCAGGGCCTCTACGACAACACGCTCGTAGGCAACGCGCCGGAGGTGCGCGAGCTGACCGAGCGCGGGCTCGAAGAGGACCTCGATCCGGAGAAGATGCTGTACGAGGCGCTGATCCCCTCGCTCGAGGAAGTCGGTGCGCGCTTCGAGCGCGGCGACTTCTTCGTCCCCGAGATGCTGATCGCGGCGCGCGCGATGCAGGGCGCCCTCGACATCCTGCGACCGCTGCTGGCACTGACAGGGGCGAAGCCGATCGGCACCTTCGTCATGGGCACCGTCAAGGGCGACGTCCACGACATCGGCAAGAACCTCGTCAACATCATGCTCGAGGGCGCGGGCTTCACCGTCCACGACCTCGGCGTCAACGTCGCGCCCGAGAAGTTCGTCGAACAAGTGGAGGAGCACAAACCCGACATCGTCGGCTTCTCGGCCTTCCTGACGACGACGATGCCGATGTTCAAGGCGAACATCAACGCGCTCGAGAAGGCAGGGCTGCGGGGCGAGGTGATCGTCATGGTCGGCGGCGCTCCCGTCACGCAGGCGTACGCGGACGCGGTAGGCGCCGACGGCTATGCGGCCGACGCCTCGACCGCGGTCCGCCTCGCCAAGGACCTGATCGAGCGGCGACGGGCAGCGCTCGTCCCAGCCTGAGAGGCATCGTCTGGTGGGCGTCCTCACAACTGTCGAGCACGCGGTCAAGGGGCCGATCTTCGGCTGTCACATGTGCGGCCAGTGCGTCCTGCACTCGACCGGGATGACCTGCCCGATGAACTGCCCCAAGACACTGCGCAACGGCCCGTGCGGCGGCGTCCGCCCCGACGGCGGCTGCGAGGTGAACCCGGAGATGCGCTGCGTGTGGCTCAAGGGGTGGGAGCGCTCGCGCAAGCTGCCGCTCTGGCAGGACCACTTCAACCATCTCCGCCCTCCCGTCGACAACAGGCTCGAGGGCACCTCTTCGTGGAAGAACCTCGTCACCGGCCGCGACCGCGTCGTGCCGGCCGGTTGGCCCCAGGAGGAGCACTAGTGTCGCGACTCGAGCAGGCGATCGAGGCCGGGCGGTTCGTCGTCACCGCGGAGCTGCTGACCGTCGACACCGGCGGCCTCGACGCGGTGCGCGAGCGCTTCGCTCCGTATACGGACTGGGTCGATGCCGTCAACGCGACCGACAACACCGCCGCCCACGCGCACGCGTCGTCGGTCGGTGTGGCCATTGCCCTCGCGCAGCTCGGGATGGAGCCGGTCATGCAGCTCGTCTGCCGCGACCGCAACCGCCTCGCGCTGCAGGCGGACATCATGGGCGCTGCGCTGCACGGGATCGAGAACGTCTGCTGCCTCACCGGCGACGACGTGACCGCCGGCGACGAGCCCGAGGCGCGGCGCGTGTTCGACCTCGACGGTCCGCAGCTCGTCGCGACGGCGCGGTCGCTGGCGTCGGGGCACTACCTGTCCGGACGCACGATCGACCCCGCGCCGCACCTCTTCATCGGCGCGGTCGAGAACCCGGGTGCGCCTCCCTACGAGTACCGCGTCGAGCGCGCGCTGAAGAAGGTGGAGGCGGGAGCCCGCTTCCTCCAGCTCCAGCTGTGTTTCCACACCGACATGCTCGAGCGGTTCATGGCCGAGGCCGTCGCGCAGGGGCTTGCCGAGCGCGCGGCGATCCTGCCGTCGATCTGCCTCGTTCGATCTCCCGGTGCGCTCCGTTTCGTCAACGACAAGGTCCCGGGCATCGAGGTGCCGCAGGAGCTCATCGAGCACTGCGAGCAGGCGGCCGATCCCGAAGCGGAGTGCTTCGCGCTCGGCTGCGAGCTCGCCGAGCACGCGCGGTCGCTGCCGGGCGTTCGCGGGTTGCACCTGATCAGCTTCCGCCGCGAGGCGGGCATCGCGCGCCTTTGTCAGCGTCTTGGCATCCCCACACGAGCAGAAAGGGAGACGAGTGGAGACAGTTCTCGAGTCCCGGTCTAGGGCGGTCGTCATCAGCGCCGACGGCCCGTTCACGATCATCGGTGAGCGGATCAACCCGACCGGGCGCAAGGCGTTCCAGGCGCAGCTGCAGGCCGGTGATCTCTCGCAGGTCGAGATCGACGTCGCCGAGCAGGTCGAGAGCGCGGACGTGCTCGACGTCAACGTCGGCGATCCGATGGCCGACGAGGTCGGGCTGATGGCGCAGGTGATTCCTCTCGTGCAGGGGCTGACGGAGCTGCCGCTCTGCATCGACTCCTCGGTGATCGAGGCGCTCGAGGCCGGCCTGTCGGCGTACGAGGGGAAGGCACTCGTCAACTCCGTGACCGGGGAGGACGAGCGGCTCGAGGCCATCCTGCCGATCGTCGCGCGCCACGGGGCGGCGGTGATCGGGCTTGCGAACGACGACGAGATCCGCATGGAGCCGGAAGACCGCGTCGCGATCGCGAAGAAGATCGTCTCGGCTGCCGGGGACCACGGCATTCCGCCCGAGAACGTCGTCATCGATCCGCTGGCGATGCCGATCGGCGCCGAGCCGCGCGCCGTCACGGCGTTTCTCGAGACGCTCCATCTGCTGCGGGACGAGCTCGGCGTGAACACGACCTGCGGCGCCTCGAACACGTCGTTCGGGCTTCCCGGGCGGCACGTTCTCGGTGCGGCGTTCCTGTCCGTGGCACAGAGCCACGGGCTGACGAGCGCGATCATGGACGCACGCTCCCTGCAGTGCGTCGAGGCTGTCCGGGCAGGAGACTTCCTGCTCGGCCGGGACGAGTGGGGCGCGCGCTGGATCGCTGCCCACCGTGCGAAGCAGGCTGCGGCGGCGGCCGGGTAGGCAGATGCTGTTGGACGGCGCAGACGAGGTCGGGACCCAGACCGGAGCCGGACGGGTTCTCCTGCGCTTCCTGGACACCGCGTCGGAAGCCCGCACGCTCGGCGAGACACGCGTACCGAGCGGGACGACCGTGTTCGACGCGGCGAGCTGGAACGGCATCGCCATCGACTCGACGTGCGGCGGCCACGGCACCTGCAAGAAATGCAAGGTGCGCGTCGTCGACGGCGCCATCGGCATCTCGGACCTCGACCCGCGCGCGTTCTCGCCGGATCAGCTCGCAGACGGGTGGCGGCTCGCCTGCCGGGCGAACGCGCACGACGACCTCGTCGTCGAGGTGCCGCCGTTGCAGACGCGTCCCAAGGCGGCGCTCGCCGGCGTCGGCCGGCACGTGATCCTGCGGCCAGCAGTTCAGAAGCGGCATCTCGTGCTCGACGAGCCGAGCCTGGAGGACCAGGCATCGGATCTGGAGCGCGTGTTCGCAGCCATGGACGACCTCGAGCTACAGGCGTCTCTGGACGTGGTCCGAGAGCTGCCGCGGATGCTCCGTGAGTCGCACTACGACGTGACCGCCGTTGTCGTCGACGACGAGCTGATCGCCGTCGAGCCCGGCGACACGACCGCCACCTGCCTTGCGCTCGCGTTCGATCTCGGCACGACGACGGTCGTCGCGACGCTGCTCGACCTGACCACGGGACAGCCCCTCTCGGTGCGCTCGAAGCTGAACCGCCAGCACACGTACGGGGCGGACGTGATCGCGCGCATCTCCGCGACGATGATCGACGCGGACGCGCTCGCCGATCTGCGGCGGCAGGCTCACTGGACGCTGGCCGAGCTGGCAACGGAGGCGTGCGCCGAGGCGGGCGCCGATCCAAAGGAGATCTACGAGATCGTCGTCGCCGGCAATGTGACCATGATCCAGCTCGCTCTCGGCATCGATCCCGAGCCGCTCGGCATGGCGCCCTTCATCGTCGCGTCGCGGGCTCCCGTTCCTGCACTCGCGTCCGACTTCGGCGTCGAGGTTCACCCGCGCGCGCCCGCCGTCACCTTCCCGGCCTTAGGGGCCTACGTCGGCCCAGACATACTGTCCGGTCTTCTGGCTACCGGGTTGACCCGGGACCGGCGCACCCGCTTGTTCATCGACGTCGGCACGAACTGCGAGATCGTCCTCGGCTCCTCGTCGCAGGCTGTCGCCACGGCTGCGCCTGCAGGGCCGGCCTTCGAAGGCGCGACGATCCGCCGCGGCATGCGTGCGGCCGAAGGAGCGATCGAGGGCGTACGGATCACCGAGTCCGATGTCGAGATCCAGGTGATCGGGGATGCCGAGCCGATCGGGATCTGCGGCTCCGGTCTCGTCGATGCGGCCGCGGAGCTCCTCCGAGTCGGCTTGCTCGAGCCGTCGGGCCGTCTTGTCGGCGTGGACGAGGCGGCGGCGCTGCCACCGGCGCTCGTCTCGAGGCTGCGTCGTGTGCCGAACGGCAAGGGCGGCGAGGAGCGCGTCTTCGTGCTCGCGTGGCGGGGCGACGACCCCGCCGAGTCCGTCTACCTCTCGCAGGTCGACGTCCGCCGGCTCCAGGAGGCGAAGGCCGCGATCGCGACGGGATGGAAGATGCTCGTGCGCCGTCTCGGGATCGAGGAGAGGGAGATCCAGCAGGTGCTGCTCGGCGGGTCCTTCGGCGCGTACCTGACGCCTGCGAGCGCCGTCCGGATCGGGCTCGTCCCGCCGCTCGCGGTGACTCGGATCGTCGCGGCCGGGAATGTCGCCGGGGAGGGAGCGAAGATCGCCGCGCTTTCGCTGCCGGAACGCCACGCGGCGACGGCGCTCCTCGACGAGATCGAGTATGTCGAGGCGTCGGGCAACGCCGACTACAACGACCTGTTCCTCGAGGAGCTGACCTTTCCGGCATGAGGAGCGGGCGCACAGCGGTTCTCGCGTGCGGGGCGCTTGCGCTGCACGTGCGCGCGATCGCCGGGCGGCGGGGCTGGCCGATCGACGTCCACCCGTTGCCGCCGGCGCTGCACAACCGGCCGGAGCGGATCGCGCCGTCTGTGGCGCGTGAGCTCGGGGGCCTCCGTGAGCGCTACGCCCGCGTCGCCGTCGCATTCGCGGACTGCGGCACACGGGGCGAGCTCGACGCGGTGCTCGCGGACACCGGGGTGGCGCGGCTGCGCGGCGACACGTGCTACGACGTGCTCGCGCGCGACGAGGTGCAGGAGGCGCTGGCCGAGGAGCCCGGCACGTACTTCCTGACGGACTTCCTCGTCCGCACGTTCGAGCGGAGCGTCGTGCGCCCGCTCGGCCTCGACCGCCACCCCGAGCTCCGCGAGGCGTACTTCGCGAACTACACACGTGTCGTGTGGCTCGCACAGAAGCCGACACCGGAGTTGCGGGCCGCGGCGAGGGCGGCCGCCGGCACCCTGGGGCTCCCGCTCCAGGAGCGGGAGGTCGGCGACGCCGGCCTCGAGCACCAGCTGGAGGAGCTCGTCCTCGGCACCGCTAGTAGAGCGACCACTAGGATCCGCGCTCGCGCCGCCTGAGAGGAGACGTCAGTGATCCAGAACACCCTGCCCCGCTATGAGATCCTGTCCGAGGAGGCAGTGGCGACGCTCGATCGCGGCTGGCGCCGCATCGTCAGCGAGATCGGGGTCGAGTTCATCCTGCCCGAGGCCGTGGAAGTGTTCCGCGAGGCCGGGCAGACGGTCGAGGGCTCCGCCGTCAAGCTCGATCCGGAGTTCGTCATCGAACAGGTGGCGAAGGCGCCGCGGGAGTTCGACGTGCAGGCTCGCAACCCGGCGCACTCGGTGTACATCGGCGGCGACAACATGGTCTTCGCCTCCGTCTACGGCTGCCCGTTCGTCCGCGAGGGGGACGAGCGGCGCGACGCCACGATGGCGGACTTCGAGAACCTCGTGCGTCTCTCGCAGGCGTTCCCGGAGCTCGACTCGCCCGGAGGCACGATCTGCGAGCCCAACGACCGCCCGCTCGACTCGCGCCATCTGGACATGGTCTACGCGCTGCAGACCCTTTCGGACAAGCCCTACATGGGGTCGGTCACGTCGGGTCCCAACGCGGCGGACACGATCCGCATGACCGAGATCCTCTTCGGCGGCCGCGAGACGATCGAGCAGACGCCGGCAGTGATCTCGCTGATCAATGTCAACTCGCCGCTTCGTTACGACGACCGCATGCTCGCAGCGATGTTCGAGTATGTCCGCGCCGGACAGCCGGTCGTGATCACGCCGTTCCTGCTGATGGGCGCGATGTCGCCGGTGTCGATCCCGGCTACGCTCGCGCAGCAGATTGCGGAGGCGCTCGCCGGCATCGCGCTCGCGCAATTGCTCAGGCCGGGGACGCCGATCATCCTCGGCTCCTTCCTGTCGAACACCGACATGCAGTCGGGCTCGCCGAGCTTCGGCACACCCGAGTCGGCCACGGGACTTCTCTGCACGGGACAGCTCGCGCGCCATCTCGGTCTTCCGTGGCGGAGCGGCGGCGGCTTCACGTCCAGCCAGACGGTGGATGCA
>Ga0066710_100002369_pt1 | contig 15140 bp, 17 predicted proteins | sample GraSoiAngelo_159_FD_79666 | JGI IMG/M metagenome (GOLD analysis project Ga0066710, IMG submission 79666) | Grasslands soil microbial communities from the Angelo Coastal Reserve, California, USA - 14_1009_16_40cm | ecosystem: Environmental > Terrestrial > Soil > Grasslands | place: USA...
GGAACGACCGAAGCGCCAACGCTTCAGTCGCGCAATCTCGGCGACGAGTTTCGCAATCATCTCGTCGCGGCCCATGATCAAACGCTTCAGCGTCTCGATGTCATTGGCAGCGCGTCATGATCGGCGGGCACGCTACCAGTGTAGAACGAGATCGCGATAAAGCAAGTCTAACTACGCGGCCACCTCGGGTTGCCAACTTCGCTGCGGGTGGCGCCAATCGATGCCTTCGAGCAGCATCGACAGTTGCGCCGGCGTGAGCATTACCGTTCCGCTCTGCGCCTGCGGCCACACGAAGCGCCCGCGCTCCAGACGCTTGGCCAACAGATTCAACCCATCGCCACTCCACCACAACAGTTTCACCAAGTGACCGCGGCGTCCGCGAAACACGACTACGTGACCCGAGAATGGATTCTCGGCGAGCGTGGTCTGCACTTGCGCTGCTAAGCCGTCCATGCCGCGGCGCATGTCGGTGACTCCTGCAGCGAGCCACACCCGGGTTCCGGCTGGCATCCCAATCATCGCACCAAGCTCGTCAACACCGTGCGCAGCGTCTCCGCATCGACTCTGCCGTGCACCTGCACTCGGCCGACCGGCAGCTCGATGTCGATGTGACCCTTCGCCGTTGGCACCGGTGGAGTCGATGCCGGTACGGCGGCGGCCTCACGCACCGTGACCGGCAGGAGCCTGACTCCGGTCTCGGCCTCGCCATATTCACCGGCGCGATACTTGGTGATCCACTTGCGCACCAGGTTCGCATTCACCCCATGCGCGAGCGCTACCGCCGCCACGGATGCGCGCGGAGCGAGGCATTGCTGCACAATCGCGCGCTTGGTCTCCAGCGAGTGCCGGCGGTACCGACTCCGACGCGCATCCGCTGCCGCAACTGTCTCAAAACGACTCTCGACGGCCATGGTGTCCACCCTCCAAATGGGTGGACACTTTCGCCGCTCAACCTCTCAAGCGCAAGACGGTATCCGGCGGACGCTTACGCAGAGTTAGAGGGAAATTGAATTGCTTCAAGTTCGCCGGGGACCATGCGACGCGCTTGAGGACGGGGCACGAACCGGGAGGATCAAAGCGTCTAACCGATACGCAGTAAACAGGCGAGGTAATTCGGCTATTCCTAAAAAGCTTTCTGTTAGCTTCAGCACACTGGAGATGGCGACAACATCAGAAGTACACAGCCGTGCCTCGGGCTGCGGCGTGTAGTCCGCGATAGTCGCGTGGTTGCCTCAGTTGTGAATTATTCGTGATGGAGTCCACCCAACAGCGATTGGGCGCGCACCACAAGACGCTCACCGAGACGTGCCAATCGAAGAGCCGGGAAAGCAACGCCAACTACATCACTACATCGCGTCACGGCGTCGACACGCTTCGGTTTAGTGCTGCGTTCTCGGTATACGCAGGCTGACGGATGTGAAACCCGTCGGCCGTTCAACAGCGCCGGAAAATCCTGTCTGTCGCGGAGCTTGGGCCTAGTAAATGGGCCCAGGCTTCTTATCTATGCCGGGCGAGCTCCCACTCATCTCGGCTTCCAGCGCTTCTGCAAAAAGAGGGTACCCTTCAGCTTCAGCTATCGCGGCGATAACCATCCATGGTTGGTCCTCGTCTATCGCCTTGGCGAGAACGCTGTCATCTGGCAGCTGCGCACGCAATTCTTGAATGATGAGTTGAAGGGACATAAGACACTATTCTCGCGACTAGGCTAGCGGGCTTTCCTCTTTCAAGCCTCTTCCGGAGGTATGCGCGACGCCCTCTCAGCAGCCCGACGTCATCACGCCATTCGCCTATCGAGGAGCTCGATCCAATGTTTGACCGGCGTGGACGTCCCGGCCTGAAGATGGGTTAGACAGCCGATGTTGGCCGTCGCGATCGCCTGCGGTCGGGCTGCCTCCAGGTTCTTCAGCTTGTTTTCCCGCAACTGCTTAGATAACTCAGGCTGCAAGACCGAGTAGGTGCCGGCTGAGCCGCAACACAGGTGGGCATCCATGACCGGCTCCAAGTGGAAGCCAGCTATGGCAAGGAGCCGTTCGCTGAGGCCGCGGATCTGCTGACCATGCTGAAGCGTGCACGGGGGATGGAAAGCAACCGTCTTAGCCAAGTTTTCGGGCCAATGAGAGGCAAGCTTGTGCTCCAATGCCCCGCGCTCCGCGCTGAGCACCTCGCAAATGTCCTTGGTGAGCGCCGAGACGCGCTCGGCTTTCGCCGCGTAGCGCGGATCATGGTGCAGCAGATGGCCGTACTCCTTCACTGTCACCCCACATCCGGAAGCGGTCATGACAATTGCCTCCGCACCTCGCTCGATATGAGGCCACCAAGCATCGATATTGCGCCGCATATCGCCGAGCGCGGCCTCCTGGTCGTTCAGGTGGTAGCGCAGGGCGCCGCAGCAGCCCGCCCGGCGTGCTTCGATAAGCTCAATACCCAATCGATCCAGCACGCGGGCCGTAGCGGTGTTGATATCAGGCGCCATTGTCGGCTGCACGCACCCGGCAAGGACGAGCATCTTGCGGGCACGCTGCGTTGCGGGCCACGATCCCGCTTTCGACGCAAGCGGCACTTTGTCCTTCAGCATGCTGGGCAAGATAGGCCGCACCATTCGGCCTAGCCTCAGCGCCGAACCGAACAGCTTCGGACGCGGTAACAGTTCGAGCAGCAGCCGGCGCTGCACGCCTTGCAAGCCTTTGCGCGGAACGCGCTTCTCGACGACGTCGCGGCCAATGTCGACCAACCGACCGTAGCGCACGCCCGACGGGCAGGTCGTTTCGCAGTTGCGGCAAGTGAGGCAGCGGTCGAGATGCAACTGGGTAGTTTGGGTGACCTCCGCTCCTTCGAGCACCTGCTTCATGAGGTAGATGCGGCCGCGAGGTCCGTCCAGCTCATCGCCAAGGAGTAAATAGGTGGGGCACGTCGCGTTGCAGAAGCCGCAATGCACGCAGGTGCGCAGGATCTCTTCCGCTTCCTTGCCCTGCGGGGTGTCCTTGATCCAGTCGGCGAGGTGGGTTTCCACGATTAAAATCAGAATCGGGGCAATTCGGGATGCGAAAGATCGCCTCGGTGCACGTGCATGCGCCCGTACTCGGCGCAGCGGCGCAGCGTCGGTACGGCCTTGCCCGGATTGAGCAGCCCCGGCGCGTCGAACGCACGCTTGACGCCATGGAACATTGTGAGCTCGGCTTCCGAGAACTGGACGCACATCTGGTTGATCTTTTCCACGCCGACGCCGTGCTCGCCGGTGATCGTGCCGCCCACCTGCACGGAGAGCTCGAGAATTTCGGCAGCAAATGCTTCGGTGCGCTCGATCTCCCCCGGCTTGTTGGCGTCGAACATGATGAGGGGATGCAGGTTGCCATCACCAGCGTGAAACACGTTCGCGCAGCGCAGTCCGTACTTCTTCTCCATCTCGCCGATTCCCCGCAGCACCTCCGCGAGCCGCTTGCGCGGTACGGTTCCATCGATGCAATAGTAGTCGGGCGTGATCCGTCCAATAGCGGGAAAGGCCGACTTGCGGCCGGACCAGAACTTGTAGCGCTCCTGTTCGGAATGCGACACGCGCAGCTGCGAGGCGCCGGCGCGTTCGAGCACCGCGCTGATCTTCTCGATCTCTTCCTCGACTTCCTCATCGGTGCCATCGGACTCGACGATCAGAATGGCCTCCGCATCGAGCGGATAACCGGCGTGCACGTAAGGCTCCACTGCCTCAGTGACCGCTTTATCCATGATCTCCATCCCGGCGGGGATAATCCCGGCCGCAATCACGTCGGCGACCGCTTGTCCCGCTTGCTCGATCCGGTCGAACGCGGCCAGGATCGCGCGGGCTTTGACCGGCGTTGGCAGCAGCCGGACCGTCACCTCGGTGGTGACGCACAGCAAACCTTCTGAGCCGGTGACGAGGGCGAGCAGGTCGTAGCCGGGCGCATCGAGCGCCTGTCCGCCGATCTCGAGCAGTTCGCCATCGATGGTACAGGCCCGCAGCGCGAGGACGTTGTGTACCGTCAAGCCGTACTTGAGGCAATGCACCCCGCCGGAATTCTCCGCAACGTTGCCGCCAATGGTGCAGGCAATCTGCGACGAGGGATCTGGCGCAAAATACATCCCGTATGTCTCGGCAGCCTGGGATATCGCCAAGTTCCGCACACCGGGTTGGACGCGTGCAGTTCGCGCAAGCGGGTCGATCGACAGGATGCGATTGAACTTCGCCAATGACAGTACGATGCCCTGATCGTGCGGCATCGCGCCACCGGACAAACCTGTACCCGCCCCGCGCGCCACCACCGGCACCTTCGAGTCGCGGCACAACTTCAGCACTGCCTGGACCTGTTGTTCGGAATCGGGCAACACAACCGCCAACGGAACGTTACGATACACAGGCAGACCGTCGCACTCGTACGGCTTGAGCTCTTCGGTTTGGTAAAGCACGCACTCCCTGGGAAGGATGCCCAATAGCTCGCGGACCAAGCGCTCCTTGTCAGGCTGTGCAAACTTAACGTCGATCAAGTCCATGACGCTTCTCTCTGCACTTCTGGTATGCGTCGACCATCGCCGGCCACGTTCCGTCAATGACGCCTAACTACCGACCCACGCGCGGCTATTTCACCAGCGACGTGAACGGATAAACGTACGCCTGCAGCGTCACGAGCATGCCCACGAGCACGGCGAGCGCGATGCTATGAAAGAACACGTAACGCAGGATGTCGCCTTCGTGGCCGAACCAGTTGGTCGCCGTCGACGCCACCACGATGCTCTGCGCGTCGATCATCTTGCCCATCACGCCGCCCGAGCTGTTGGCCGCACCCATCAGTATCGGATTCAACCCGATTTGTTCCGCGGTCACTCGCTGCAGGCCGCCGAATAACACGTTGGATGCGGTATCCGACCCCGTGACGGCCACTCCCAGCCAACCCAGCAACGTACCAAAGAACGGATAGAAAACTCCGGTGGTGGCAAAGGCCAGGCCCATCGTGGCGTCGGCGCCCGCGTAGCGCGTTAGCGTGCCCAGCGCGAGCATCGCCGAAATCGTGATCAGCGAATAGCGGACTTTCCAGATCGTGTGACCGTAGATATGCAGCAAGCCCAGCGGGCTGTACTTCATCGCAAATCCGGCGATGATCGCGGCGACCAGGATGCCCGTCCCCGTCGCGGACAGCCAGTTGAGGGCGTAGACCGCCGGCTCCTTGGCCGCCTTGGGCACGACCGGTGGAACCTTTTCGACGAGGTTGTGCAAGCCTTCGATCGGGAAGCGGAAGATCGACACGCCGTCGAGCCAAGACTTGACCAACGGAATGCCCCAAGCGAACACGAGGATCGTCAGAATGATCCACGGCATCCAGGCCAGCATGACGGTGGCGCGGTCGTGGCGCTTGAAAACGGCGGCGCTGGCCACCGCATCGGGCTCGCCGACAACCAGGTCCTCCGCCGTGCCCGAGTCGGTCTCATGTCCCTTGAGCGCGGTTGAGTGCCAGAGTTCACGCGGGTGCCAGACCTTGAGGAATAGCGTCAGGCACGCCATCGAGATGAGCGCGGCGACCACATCGACGAGCCATGGGCCGTGAAAGTTGGACACCAGATACTGAGGAATCGCAAAGCTCAACCCGGCCACGAGAATCGCAGGCCAGATCTCGATCATCCCGCGAAAGCCGGCAAAGGCCCAGATGAGCCAGAAGGGCACCAGGATCGAGAAGAACGGCAATTGCCTGCCGATCATCCCCGAGAGCTGCTGCAGGTCGAGCCCGCTGACTGCCGCCAGCGCGATCACCGGCGAACCCAATGCGCCATAGGCCACCGGCGCAGTGTTGGCGATCAACGCCAGCCCGGACGCGGCGAGCGGAGAGAAGCCCAGGCCGATGAGAATCGCGGCGGTCACCGCAACCGGCGTACCGAAACCCGCGGCGCCTTCGAAGAAGGCGCCGAAGCAAAACGCAATCAGCAGCAGTTGCAAGCGCCGGTCGTCGGTGATGTTGGCGATGCTGTCCTGCAATACCTTGAATGATCCGTTCTCCTCGGTGAGTCGATGCAGGAAGATGATGTTGAGGACGATCCAGCCGATAGGCAGCAAGCCGAAAAATGCCCCGTACATCGCGGCCAGGCCGGCAAGCTTGGCGGGCATACCGAAGGCAACGATCGCAACCGCCAGCGCGCTCAGCAGGCCAATGATCGCGGCCAGATGGGCCCGCACGTGAAACGCGAGCAGTCCAAGCAACACTACAACCGGAATCGCCGCAGCGAGCGCGGACAGCAATACACTGTTGAACGGGTTGTAGACTTGAGTCCAAACCATCTCTTCCTCCCTTTGTTTTCTTGGATATCAGCCCGAGCTCCCCGGCACGCCGGAGAGAGGGTTGGGAGCGCTCGCGGTCTGTTTGGTATTATTATCTGGCCGGTCTGACCATTAGAGCGCTCGCGTCAAATGACTGTCAAGTCCGTTCTTCGCTTTCTTGGTTGTAAGGACAATAATCCGTGAAGAGTGAGAGTCCCAAGATGCCTTTCGAGGCGATTACCGCCCCTGTTCGAGTCAAATTATCCGATTCAATAGTCGGGCAGATGGAGCGCCTGATTCTCGAGGGGCGCCTTAAACCCGGGGATGCTTTGCCACCGGAACGGGAATTCTCCGACCGCCTTGGTGTTTCCCGTCCCTCGTTGCGCGAGGCTCTCCTCAAAATGGAAGCGCGCGGGTTGGTTCAGGCTCTTCGCGGGGGCGGTTATGCAATTTCCGATGTCACGGCCCCCACTCTTACCGATCCACTTGTCCATCTACTGCAAGAACATCCGCCAGCGGCTTCTGACATTTTGGAGTTGCGGCACGGCCTGGAGGAAATTGCAGCGTACTTTGCTGCCATACGGGCGACCAAGGCGGATCGCGATTCCCTAAAGGACCGTTTCGCTGACCTTAAAGCAAGGCACAAAAAGCACGATCCGCTCATGGATGCGGAGGCAGATGCCGAGTTCCACCTCGCGGTTGCCGATGCCTCACACAATGTGGCCCTGATCCATGTGATGAGGGGCTTGTTCAATTTATACCGCAGCAGCATCTATCGCTTCCGCGGCAGGCTTTACGCGCAGAAAGGCAACTACGAGATCCTTCACGACCAGCATAAGGCGATTGCGAATGCAATCATTGCGGGAGACCCGGAGGCGGCGCGTCAAGCAGCGCACCTTCACTTGAGTTTCGTTAGGGCCAGCCTACACGAACTCGACCAGGACCAAGTTCGCGAGCAGCAACACCAAGGGAGAAGAGTAAGCACCCAGAGCGGCAAGGCAAGGAGAAAGCGATCGAAGTAGCCAAAGCAAGGGATTTGAATCCGATCAGGGGCGTGGAATCAATGTCGATGAGCCCCCAGCAGGTCGATGCCCACATGCGCGATGACTTGCGTCATTGGGCCGCATCATGAAGGCGGCGGGTGGCACAGCCCAGTGATCGATCTCGCTTCATCGGCAAGCGCTAGCGCGAAGGGCACGCCCATGGACCGAACGCTGCGGAACCAAGTTGCGGGGAGGTGTCGAAAAACATAAGCAAACGGTGCAACTTTCCCGGAGAGGTATATCCATGGCTCGACTTGCGCCACTTCCTGCCGACCGACCACGCCGCGGAGCTCCAGGATGCGTTTGGCGCGTACCGAAAAGCGCTGGGCTTCGTACCGAACAGCGTGCTGATCGTGCAGCGGCGGCCAACTCTGACCGGACCATCGCGTGAGCGAGAGCATCGGTTTCATTACGTCACTCATGCTTCGCCCGTTCTATATCGATAGACGAAATCGCCACACCCCAACTCCCGCGAAATACTATCATTGCTGTTTTAGCTAAAAAGGAATACATTGTCGTTGTGCAAACCGTAAACGCAACGCAACTGAAGAACCGCCTGGGCGAGGTGTTGGCGCAGGCCGTCCTGGGACCGGTCGCCATAGAACGTCATGGACGCGTGGTGGCTTACCTGGTGCCGGCAAAGACCGAGGTGGCGAGAGCAAAGCGTAAGGCCGACAAACCGAAGCGCAGCAAGGATAGCCTGAGTCGGCGCGATGAAGAGCGCATTGCCCAACTCTGCGCCCGAGCGGATTTTCGTCCGTCGCGCTGGCAGCGCGCAGGGGATGCCCGCACGCTGGCTGGCGTGGCAGTGATGCTCGCCTCGCAGCACGGTTTCGACCGGATGCGCATGCTGGCGCTCGCCGAGCGTCTTCATCCGGGAATGAGCAGGACCGGGGAATTTTCCCGCTGGTTGAGGCACACGCGAGTGCAAGCAGGACGTTTGCTGCCAATGATAGCGCTGGGACAACAGCAGGCGAGCCGCGGAGTTCGGCACGGCGATGGGCATGGCGAAGACGCGCAAAAAGGCCGTTGAGCTACAAGCGTTCCCCGCCTACGCGAAGGCGTTCGCCACCATCATGTCGCGTATCGAGAAGTCGCTTGGCCCGAAACGCCCGGCAAAACCGATCGTCGCCTGCGTTGCCGGCGGCGCGGCGCTGCATTTCTATACGGGTTCCCGCGTCTCCAAGGACATCGACGCCAAAATCATGGCCCGCTTACTGCTCGACCCCAGCGATCTGCAGGTCACCTATAGCGGGGAAGACGGCCATGCCCGCCTGCTCTATTTTGACACGCAGTACAACGACAGCTTCGCGCTGCTCCATCAGGACGCGTACGACGACGCGTTGCCGATTTCCATAGAAGGGGTCGATCCGAAGCGGCTTACCGTCAAGCTTCTGACGCCGCTTGATCTCGCAGTCTCCAAGCTCTCGCGCTTCAGCGAACAGGATGGTGAAGACATACGGGCGCTGGTCAAGCAGGGGCTGATCGATGCCGACCGGCTTCGCCGCCGCGCAGAGGAGGCGCTCCCGGGCTATGTCGGAAATCTAGATCGGATCCGCACTTCGCTCGTTCTCGCTTGCCGGCTCGTTGCCGAAGAAACCGGGGCAAAAACCGATTCGCACAAGTCTCGTCCGATCGCGGCTCTTCAGCGCTCACGAAACAAGCGGTAATCTCCACCGCCTTCTCTTTGCTGCGCCGGTCGTCGTAGGCTTGAGTGCCATTCGGCGGCCGAACACCCGCCATGCGCGTTGATCGAATCAATGTAAAGCGTAGCGCCGCAAGCTGGAAGTTGCGCAGAGAAATTTCGGTCCCCGGTTCGATTTTCTGCGTGTATAGCAAGCCTCACGCTTCACGATCATGCGGAAACGCGCGCAGCGCCACCTGCGAGAGCATTCTTGGACCGAGCATGCCGCCCAGGGCGACGATCAAGGCGGCCGCACCGAGATTCCATATCAGAACCATGACGGTTGCATCGAGATCGTGAAACAGCGATAGCGCCGTGGCGGTTATCGCCGCTACCGCGAGGCTTCCGGTCAGTGTTACCGCCGTTGGACGCAGGGGCGCTGCATGGCGCAGCATGACTAGCAGAGCGAGCGACAGCGGCAGGCTGGTCAGCACCAGCGTGGCGAAGCATCGGGCCGCCTCGCCGAGGCGAACCCCGTCTGGGGCAATGCTGACCCAGTCGCTCAGACATCCGTAGCCGATCGTCGATACCCAGGCAACAAGGGCGGGTGCCGGGAGAAAGAGCCAGCGGCGCGAGCGGTCGGGAAGGCTTATTACGAATGCGGCAACTGCTGCCAGCACGCCCGTTAGGAGCGAGGCCACCAAGCCCACGGCAAAGACCGGTTGCTGCAGACGCTGCGCGAGATCTGGGCGAACGCCATGACTGATCGCGAGCAGAACGAGCACCAATGCCGCAAGCGCCAGCCAGAAAGCGGCGCGCAGCAGTGGTGGCCGCAGGCGCCGAACCGGCGTTACATTCGCAGCAAGCGAGTCAATGAGCTCAGGCGTGGTAATCACGTCTCGCGGCTCCGCTTCATGAGCATCTTCCTCAGGCTCTTCAGCGCGCGATGCGTCGCGACCTTTAGTGACGCGATAGACATTCCGGTCGCCACCGCCGCCTCTTTCAACGACATCTCCTGAAGTTTTAGTAGCTGAATGGCCTGCCGCTGACCCGGGGGCAGACTCTCGACCGCGTCCCATAGGACGCGCTTGTTCCACGCTTCTTCGGGTGAGTTCGCTTGAGGGGCGGCAAAGGTTTCATGTTCCAAGTCCAGAGCGATCTCCCGCGACCGGGTGCGTCCTTGGCGACGAAGCCGATCGACGATACGTCGATTCGCGATCGCAACCAGCCAGGGTCCAAACGGACGGTCCGGATCGTAGGTATGGCGTATTGCGTGCACGGTAAGCAGCACGTCTTGCACCGTGTCCTCGACGTCACTTGGGTCCCGATGGTGCCGTACCGCCAGCGAGCGCAAGTAGGGGGCGATTTCCGCGAGCAGTCGCCGATACGCTTCGCCGTCGCCGGTCTGTGCGCGCGCCATGAGAATCGACCAGTCGAGGTCGTGTGCCGATGCCTGTTTCTCGGCGGTGCTTCCCGGCTTGGCGCTACCAGTTTCGCGAGCGGGCGAAGCACCGGCGACGAGGGTCAGCGGCGAGCGGCGATTGCGCGAGCCGGAGGACATAAGTCTGGAACGAACACTCGAAACGCTGATCCGATTCCGATCGAGCTCGTCACTTTGACGACGTTACATTCTCATCATGAAAACGACGTGGGTCGGGCACGGCTTCACGTGCGCGACTTCTCAGATTGTCCGTACTGCTGATTGTCGGGCACTGCGTGCCCGACCTACTACTGCGCGTTACGGAATTGCGGTGACAACTCTTGCAAGACTCGCGTCATTCCCGCGAAGGCGGGAATCCAGCGTCTTTCACTCGAACGTCACTGGGTCCCCGCCCGACTAAAGCATTCGGGGGCAGGCTCCTCGCGGGGACGACGATTTTGCTGTATTTCCTGTTGCGCAATTATGTAAGGCTCAATAACAGCTACCAACAGCCCGATCTACTGATAGACAGCATAGACCCGATTTGGGCGCAAGCGTGCAAAAAAATTTAACGCGCGTGTGTAACCTTCCGTGGCTCCGCGCCGAACTTCTTTTTTGTCAGTCTCGACCCGAGACTTATCCGAGAGAGAGGTCCGACATGAATCGTCGTGTTTTTACTGCTTCCGCACTTTCCACCGCGGTTGGGCTGGCGCTAAGCCTGCAGGCGCTGCCCGCGCAAACGCAAGGCATGGATATGAGCAAGGCACCGCAAATCGTGAAGGACAACATGGCGAAGATGGAGAAGAACAAGTTGGAGAAATGCTACGGCATCAACGCCGCTTCCAAGAACGACTGCGCGGAAGGAGCGCATTCCTGCGCCGGCCAGGCGACGCAGGCACGCGACGCGAAGTCGTTCGTGCTGCTGCCCGCAGGCGATTGCAGCAAGATCCAGGGCGGCAGCCTGAAGTCGGCATGATGGTGACGCGGCGGTTGTCCTCTCAGCCCGCCGCAACGCGGACGCAACGCAGCTTGATTCCCGCCCAGGCGGGAGTCGGGCTGCGCTTTCAGCACCATCAGGCGGTGGTCGATGAGCGGCCTGAGGTGGCGTGGTTCGAGGTTCATACCGAGAACTATATGGGCGGTGGGACGCCGCTCAACTATCTCGACTCGATACGCCGCGACTATCCGGTCGCCCTGCACGGAGTCGGCCTTTCGCTTGGCAGCGCCGAGGGGCTCGACCTCGCCCACCTCGAGCGCATCCGGCATGTCGTCGAGCGCTTCGAGCCTGGGCTGGTCTCGGAGCACCTCTCCTGGAGCGTGGTGGACGGCACCTATCTTGCCGACCTGTTGCCACTGCCGATGAGCGAAGAAGCGCTCGACGTTGTGTGCAAGCATGTCGAGCAGACGCAGACGCACTTGAGGCGTCAAATTCTCGTCGAGAACCCATCGACCTACCTGCGCTACCGGCATGCGAGCATTCCCGAATGGGAGTTTCTCGCCACCGTCGCGGAACGTACCGGCTGCGGCATCCTATGCGACGTCAACAACATCTACGTGAGCGCCTGCAATCACGGCTGGGAGGCTTCGGCGTATCTCGCAGCGCTACCGCCGGAGGCGATCGGCGAGATCCACCTGGCCGGCCACACCGTGCGGCAGCTCGACGGCGGCTACACGCTGCGCATCGACGATCACAGCGCGCGCGTGGCTCCTGCCGTCTGGGCACTGTATGGCGAAGCGCTCGCGCGCTTCGGCCCAGTGCCGACCTTGATCGAATGGGATACCAACGTGCCGCCACTCGAGGTGCTGCTGGAGGAAGCGGCGCAGGCGACTATCCTGCTCGAACGTGCAGAAAAGGAAACGCGTTGTGCCAACGCTGCATGAACTTCAGCGCTCGCTGCGCCGAAGCATCGTCGAGCGCGAAACCACCGCCGCGGCGGCGCAGGTGATCGGCGATGGCCTCACGCCCGCCGAGCGGTTGAGCGTCTACCGCAACACGTTCGTCAGCAGCCTCACCAATGCTCTGCGCCTTTGCTACCCGGCGGTTCATCGTCTCGTCGGCGCCGATTTTTTTGACAGTGTGGCCCAACTATTCATCCAGGAGCAGCCGCCGCACAGCGCCTATCTGGACGAATACGGCGCCGAGTTCCCGGAGTTTGTAGCGCGCTTTCCTCCAGCAGCGGCGCTTTGCTATCTCGCGGACATCGCACGGCTGGAGTGGGCCGTCAACCGCGCGCTGCACGCGCGAGACGCGCAGCGGCTCGAGCTCGAGCTTCTCGCCGACGTGGAGCCCATCGACCACGGCCGCGTTTGCTTTGTCCCCGATCCGTCGGTGAGCTTGCTCCGCGCGAGTTATCCCGCCGACATCATCTGGCGCGCGGTCCTCGCGCAGGATGACGCGATGCTAAGCGCGATCGATCTTACCGAGGTTCCGGTATGGTTAATGGTCCAGCGTCTGAAAACGGGAATCGACGTCATACGCCTTAGCGAACCCGCGTGGCATTTTGCCGCCGAGCTCTGCGCTGGGCGAGCTTTGCAAGACGCGATCGATGCTGTTCCGACCATCGACGCACCGGCGCTTCTTGCGGAGCACCTGGCGGCTGGACGGTTCATCGGATTCAGCGTGACCGACGTCGCTGCTGCTGCGCAACCGCTGGGAAGCTCGCCATGACTAATCAGATCGCTACGACATCTGCGCGCTCAACCGCCCTCGCGCTGGTCGGGCGCGTGCTTCGCTGGCTCAACGGCGTGCCCTATTCGTTATTGGCGATTCCGTTACGACTCGCCGTAGCGATTGTCTTTTGGAACTCCGGCACCACCAAACTCGCGAACTGGGACAGCGCGCTTGCGCTTTTCACCGATGAATACAAGGTACCCTTGCTGCCGCCGGAGATCGCTGCCTATATGGCGGCAACGGTCGAGTTGACCACGCCCGTGTTGCTCGTCTTGGGACTGCTGACGCGGCCCGCTTCTGCTATCTTGCTCGGCATGGTGACCGTGATTCAAGTCTTCGTCTATCCGCTGGCGTGGCCTACACATATCCAGTGGGCGGCGATGCTGTTGGTTCTCCTCTGCCGCGGGCCTGGGAAATGGTCGCTCGACCACCTGCTGTGGCGGCGCTTCGGCTCCTACGCTGAGCTTTCAGCTAATCGCCCTAATAGGGCAGTTTAAACTCCGTACTCGGGTACAGAGTCAAGCTGCAAACGCCACGAGGCGAAGCGAACTCGCTCGCGTAACGTGCGCCGAGCCGATGCGATGACGCGTTCGCGCTCATCGAACTGTCAGTCCACGGACAAGCCTACAAGCGTAGGTCGGGCACAGAGGGCGCCGACTTTGACTTCGGAATCGAGTCGGGCACTGCGTGCCCGACCTTCTAATCGTGTATGTACCTTGGCGGATTTGCCGATTGGCGGAAACTTCACCCTGATTCTTCTGGTCAATCGCTGCATTCATCCCGCGCTTCGCCGGCTGACCGCCATATTCAGCGGGACAGACCAAAACCGCCTTTCATACCGACCGAGGAGTCTTTGAGCTGGCGTTAGTCCGGATTGCCTCGGATGTCTACTGCAAAACGCATGCCGGATGCGTCTCTACGGGGGCGCCCTACCGGCAACCAAGGGGGATGACCCCGACGTGCTGGGAGCAACATGAACCATCGCCGGCAGTGTAATCTCTCGTGAATTTCATGGATGAGGAGGAACCATGGTATCGCTCCCACGCGCGTTGGTTATCGGCGTACTGGCAGTCCTGGTGGCGTGGCTAACGCCGCACTTGGCATCGGCTCAGGGCACGCTCAAAGTTTCGGCCATTCCGGACGAAGCTCCGACGGAGTTGCAGCGCAAGTTCGCGCCGCTCGGTCGGTACCTCGAGCGCGAGATCGGGATGAAAGTGGAGTTCATTCCGGTCACCGATTACGCTGCCGTCGTCGAGTCGCTCGCCACACGCAAGATCGATATGGCCTGGCTGGGGGGCTTTACCTACGTGCAGGCCAAGTTTCGCACCAACGCCAGCGCTATTCCCATCGTCCAGCGCCAGGAAGACGCGAGCTTCACGAGCAAGTTCATCACCTCGAATGAAACCATCCATGCGCTTGCCGATCTCAAGGGCAAGACCTTCGCTTTCGGTTCGCCGTCTTCTACTTCCGGACATCTCATGCCCCGCTACTTTCTCTTGCAGGCGGGTATCGATCCTGACCGTGATTTGAAGAACGTCGCCTACTCCGGCGCACACGATGCGACCGCGGCCTTCGTGCAGAGCGGCAAGGTCGATGCCGGCGTACTCAACGCTTCGGTGTGGGACAAGCTCGTGGAACAGAAGAAAGTTGACACCGCCAAAGTGCGAGTCTTCGCTACGACACCGCCCTATTTCGATTACAACTGGACGGTGCGCGGCGGTCTCGATCCCGCGCTGGTCAAGAAGCTCAGCGACGCCTTCCTCAAGCTCGATCCTGCCAATCCAGAGCACAAGGAAATTCTTGCCTTGCAGCGCGCATCGAAATTCATTCCGACCAAACCCGAAAACTACGCCGGCATCGAAAGCGCGGCGCACGCGGCCGGACTATTGAATTGAGCGTAACCGATCCCACCGATGAGCTTCCAACTTGATGACGTCGGGCTGCGCTATTCGAACGAGCAGCAGGCGCTCTCGCGGATTACCCTCGGTGCCGGGTGCGGCGAGCGTATTGCCGTCATTGGTCCTTCCGGCGCGGGCAAGACCTCGCTGCTACGTTTGCTCGCGGCGGCGCTGCGCCCTAGCGATGGCCGCATCGAATTGCTCCAGCAGAAGCCGTGGCAGCTGTCC
>Ga0066710_100002373_pt1 | contig 15132 bp, 20 predicted proteins | sample GraSoiAngelo_159_FD_79666 | JGI IMG/M metagenome (GOLD analysis project Ga0066710, IMG submission 79666) | Grasslands soil microbial communities from the Angelo Coastal Reserve, California, USA - 14_1009_16_40cm | ecosystem: Environmental > Terrestrial > Soil > Grasslands | place: USA...
GTCAGGCGGGCGGCTCGATGAGCTCGGGAGGCTCGTCCTCCGCGAGCCGTCGCTGCAACACGCTTCTCGAAAGCACGCCGACGAGCCGGCCGTCCTCGACGACGGGCACGCACTCGATGTCCTGTTCCTCGAGGAACCGAAACGCTTCGTCGAGGTCCATCTCCGAGTCGATCGTATAGTGCGGCTCCTCGGCGATCTCCCTCACCGGCGTCTTGCGGGGATCCCGCCCCTTCGCGACGACCTCGCGCACGAGCGTCTTCCGCGTCACGACTCCTACGAGCCGACCGTCGTCGCAGACGAACACCGCCCTCACCTCGGGCCGCGCGAGCAGCTGCCCCGCCTCCTCGGCCGGCGCCGAGGCGTCGAGCGTCCGCGGCTCCGGCAACATCGCCTCGCGCACCTTGCTCACGGGTAGATCCCGCGGGCGTCGAGCGCCGCCGCCACCTCGCGGATGGCGACGACGAGCGCGGCGCTGCGTAGAGAAACCCGCTGCTGGTCGGCGAGCTCCCAGACGCGGTCGAAGGCCTCGCTCAGCTTGTCGGCGAGCTTCGCCCGGATCTCGTCCCGGTCCCAGAAGAGGCGGCCGAGATCCTGCACCCACTCGAAGTACGAGACCGTCACGCCGCCGGCGTTCGTGAGGATGTCCGGCAGGACGATGATCCCGCGGTCGGCGAGGATCTCGTCGCCGTCGATCGTCGTCGGCCCGTTGGCTCCCTCCGCCACCATCTTGCAGTCCACCCGTGGCGCATTCTCGGCCGTCAACTGCTCCTCGAGGGCCGCGAGGACGAGGATGTCGCATGGAAGCTCGAGCAGCTCGGAGTTGGACACGTGCTCGGCGTCCGGGTACCCGGCGAGCGTGCCGTTCTCGGTCGCCCAGGCCGCGACCCGCTCCAGGTCGAGCCCCTGCCGGGAGTAGACGCCGCCGGAGATGTCGGACACCGCGAGCACGGTCGCTCCCCGCGCCACCAGGTCCCTGGCCGCGACGCTGCCGACGTTGCCGAACCCCTGCACGACGCAGCGCTGCTCGGCGAGGTTCCACCCGAGCTTGTGGCACGCGCGGTCGATGACCATCACGACGCCGGCCCCGGTCGCCTCGCTCCGGAAGACCGAGCCGCCGATCGAGATCGGCTTGCCGGTCACGACCTCGGGCACGGCGTAGCCGACCTGCATCGAGTACGTGTCCATCATCCAGGCCATCGTCTTCTCGTTCGTCGCCATGTCCGGCGCCGGAATGTCCTTCTCCGGCCCGATCACGGGCAGGAGCTCGATCGTGAACCTCCGCGTCAACCTCTGTACCTCGTCGAGCGAGAGCTCGCGCGGATTGCAGCGAACGCCGCCCTTCGACCCCCCGTAGGGAAGCCGCAGCAACGCGCACTTCCACGTCATCCACATCGCGAGCGCGGCGCACTCGCCGAGCGAGACGTGGGGGTCGTAGCGGATGCCGCCCTTCGTCGGGCCCAGGACGCTGGAGTGCTGGACGCGGTAGGCCGGGAAGACGGTCCAGCTGCCGTCGTCCATATGGACGGGGACGCTGACCATGACGGCGCGCTCCGGATAGCGAAGCCGCTCCGACGCCGCCTCGTCGACGTCGGCCCGCGAGAGGGCGTCCTCGTACTGGGCGACAGCCGTCCTGAAGAGCGGCGTGTCCCACTCGAGAGGCTGCTCCTCGACCGAGATCTCGTCGATCTTGGCCACGGAACGAGTCTATTTGCGGCGCACTTGCAGCGTCAGCGCCGTGACGCTCTCGACGACGATCGGCTCGCCTGCGCTCGCACCTTCCGGACAGGCAGCGCTCCAGACCTCACCGTGCACCCGCACCCGGCCCTCGGGCCGGCAGTCGCTGACCGCGATCCCCTCGGAGCCGACGAGCGTCTCCGCGCCGAACCGGGCGCGGCGCCGCTGCGAGATCCTGATCCAGAAGGCGACCTCGCCGACCTCGACCACCATCCCGAGCAGGATCGCCGCGATTCCCCAGCCCAGCGGGAGCCAGAAGATAGCGGCGACGATCGCGATGATGAGGAAGAGCAGGGGCCTGGGACCTAGGCCGAGACGATCACGACCGGCGTGCCGATGTGAACGTGGTTGAAGAGCCAGTCCGCGTCGGGGATGTACATCCGGATGCAGCCGTGGGAGGCGGAGTAGCCGACCGAGGCCGCGTCCGGAGTCCCATGGATGCCCACGCCCGGTGCCGACGTCCCCATCCAGCGAGTCCCGAGTGGATTCCCGGGGCCGGGCGGGATCGGCTTCAGGCCTTTCGCCCAGTCGGAGTTCGGCGGCCGCCACCACGGATTTCGCTGCATTTCGACGATCCGGAACGTGCCGGTCGGGGTCGGGTACTGCGATCGTCCGGTCGCGACCGGGAAGCTGCGCACGTGGCTCGTGGAGTCGTAGAGGTCGAGCTGGTTCGTGCCGCGCCTGATCACGATCACCGGCCCGAAGTCTGCGCGATGCACGGTCGGCTTCAGCGGCTTCAGCACGACGGGCACGGCCGACCGAATCCGTGTCCTGAGCATCCGCGTGATCGCGGCAACCATCGTCCCGCGACGCACCGCCCGGCCCCACTTCGCCTCGCTGATCACTGGACGCAGGTTGACGAGGCCGACGAGGCTGGCGTCCTGCACCGGGATGCCGAAGCGCTTGTCGAGGGCGTCGACATATGCGCGGACGCGGGCTCGGTCGAAGGCGACGTTCACCGTCACGTTGTCGCCGCCCCCCGCGCGCATTGCCTGTGAGACGGCGTCGTCGGCCTGCGCCTCGACCCTGAACTGCGAGAGCGGGACTCGCCACCGATGGGTTCCGAACCGGAAGCGAAGCGGTGCGTCAAAGGTCCTGCGGATAAGTTGACGGGCCTGCTCGGAGTCGAGGCCGGCCGCGTTCATGCCGGCGATCGTCACGCCCTTCCGGATCGTGTGCCCCGGCCCGGCAGCGGGCGCGAGCGCAACGGCCGCGGCGAGGACGAGCAGGAGCAAGAGCGCCCCGCGCTTCCAGAGCGACATGCCGACGACCGAGGCTGCAGCGTGTTTCACGAGCCGGATGTTACGACCAAAACGCCGCGGCCGCGACCCTATGCCGGGGACTGAAGCCGCGTCGGCAAATCAGGGCGTTCCGCGGAGCGATGCGTTCGGCTCGTCGTCGACGTACATCACGAACGAGCGGGTCGGCAGATGAGCTCGATGTCTCTGCTCTCTGCCGACCCGATCGGGCGCTATCAGGCGGTCTCGTAGCGAAGGCGCTACCTGACCGTGACCGTCAAACGGAGGACATTGTCCTCGCCGGTCGTCTTCGGCATCCCGGCCCACTTGTAGTCCTCGCCGGCCTTGGTCGTGAAGCGGTAGACGCCTGCCTTGACGAGACGGGCGTGCGCCGTCGCCGACATGTGCCTCATCGCCGGGGTCGTCAGCCTCAGCGAAGGCCCGGATGTCTGGACGAGCTTGTGCGGCATGACGTCGCTGTCGACAACCGTCAGGGTCGTGCCTCGGACGAGATGCACCGCGAGCGACGCCTTGTACGAGCCACCGTTGTACGACCACGCGTGGCAGCCGCGAACCTGGTGACGGATTGTGACCGTTGCGGTGCCGTGCGTCGGAGCAGCAATTGCCGAACCGGCAAGCGCCGACGCAGCCACTGCAAGCGCGGCGGCTGCCAAACGGATGCGCTTCTTGCTTTTCATGATCGTCTCCTTCGTTTGAAGTCACTCGCAGTTTCGAGCCCGGGCCGAGCGCCGGAATCGGCGCTACCACTGATCGCGCTGCGGCTTTTCCGCATTCCTCGAATCACGAAGGGCGACCCTGAGGCCGCCCTTCGCTTTCCGAGCGGAGTCGCCGCTCAGTTCGTGGCCGCTACCGGATGCTTCGCCGTCTCGGTGACCGGCTTCCGCTCCAGCGCGCCGCCCAGCGTGAGGACGAGGAATCCGATCCCCGTCAACAGGAGGGCGATGCCCATGACGATGCCGAAGACGCCGACTCGCTCACCGAAGTAGGCCATGTTCAGGGCCGTGGTGAGGGCCGTCGCCGTGACCCAGAGGTTGCGCTTGCCGTTCTCGACCGGCTGGCCCGTCTTCGGATCCTTGGCGGCTTTCGCCTCGTCCGAGGTCGGGTTGCCCTTGCTGTCGAGGAAGCGGCCCATCAGCGCATACGGCTGACCGCCCGTTGCCTCGAGGGCGTGGATGCGCATGTAGCTCGCGAAGCACCTGGCTTCGCTGCCCGTGTCGATCGACTTGCCGGCGACGTTGCAGCTCGGCAGGCTGACGTCGGTCAGGCCGGCCTTCTGCGCCTCTGCCTTGATCGCGCTCGGCGTCATGTCGGGCGTGCCCGAGATCTGCTCGAGAGCGAGGTTGTCGCGAACGTTGTTGATGCCCCAGGCGCCGATTCCGATCGAGCCGGCGCCGAAGGCGATCAGAACCACACTGGCGGCGATACCGCCGTACTTGAAGAGGTTGCGCATGGCGACTCCTTTGTCGTAACTGCTCATTGCTCCGGAGTGTCCGTCGCACCGCGCTCGGCGCCATCCGTGCGCTGCCGCCAAGCTCGTGCGGGAATTCCGCAGTGACGATGCGGGCGAGCCGCTGCAGAAGAGGTCAGATCCGGAACGCCACGGCGAGGGCGACCATGGCCGCCGCGCCGGCAGTCGTCCCGGCACTCGCCCCGAGCCAGCGCCGCCGAGTGAAGGCCTGCGGCAAGAGCTCGAGGGCCACGAGCGCCAGCATCGCTCCCGCGGCGAATGCAAAGGACACAGGCAAGAGACCGCCGATCCTCTCGACGAGCAGGAACGCGGCGACCGCGCCGACCGGTTGGGGCGCGCTCGTCAACACGGCTGCCCAGAACTGACTCTGGCGGCGGAAGCCGGCAACCTCCATCGGCACTGCCACGCTCGTTCCCTCCGGGATGTTCTGGAGCCCGATCGCGAGGATCACGAACAGGCTTAACCCGGCCCGGTCGGATGCGTACGCCGTCCCGATTGCGAGCCCCTCAGGCAGGCTGTGAACGAGGAGGACGCCGAAGACGAGCGCCGAGAGGCGAACTCCTGCGCCTCGCAGCTCACCGACGTGCACATCGCGGCGGCCGAGCAGCGAGCCGGAGCCGACGAGGAACGCCACTCCGGCCGCGAGCCCGCCGAGGACCGAAAGCGGACCGCCTTCCTGGAGTGCAGGCCGCACCAGGCCGACGATCGACGCCACCGTCATCGTGCCGATCGCAACCCCGAGCAGGATCGGGCGGAGGAGCTCCGCTCTCGTTCCGAGGAAGAAGACAGGGACCGCGCCGAGCCCCGTCGCCAACATCGTGGCACTCGCAGCGAGAACGAGAATGAGAATGTCCATTCAGCGAAGCGCCCGCGTGACGCGGGCGCCGCCGGTCAAGACTACGCGACCTGTCGCTGCCGGACTGGGCGCTGCTTCGCGACGAGCACCGGGCGGTTGGCATGCTGGACGACAGCGTGAGAGACGCTGCCGAGCAGCGCTCCGGCCAGAGCTCCGAACCCGCGTGAGCCAACGACGATGAGGTCGCAGTCGCGGTTGTCGGCGAGGCTGATGATCTCGTCGGCGGGATTGCCTTCGATGATCTCACCGTCGGCCTCGGTCCCTACCTGCGCCGCGGTCTCCATCGCTGCTTCGACCACGCTTCGTGCGCGCTCGAGATCCGCGTGGAGAGCTCCCTCGTAGAACGGGCTTCCAAGACGCGGCGGTGGCGACTTACGAACGTAGACGAAGGTCACGGCCGCCTCGAGGCCGGGCGCGAGGGCCAGAGCCTCCTCGACCGCGGCGTTGCTGCCGTCGGAACCGTCGATTGCAACGAGCACGCGGTTCATCGGGGAACCTCCTTTGTCTGGCGTTGTCTCCCTCGCAGAGTCGCCCGGTGCGGTTCCGCGAACATCGGGGAAGCGACCGATCGGCTCTGCGGACAAGCCGCAGCGCTGTTCAGGCCTCGTCCCGATGCCCCCGACCGATCGGTGTCGGGACACTCGGTCCCGGGCAAAAGGAGGTCTTGTGATGGCAAATGCCGATCCCGTTCAGGTCCTCGTCGTCGGAGGTGGAGTCGCGGCGCTCGAGGCCGCACTGGCATTGCGCGTGCTCGCGGAAGACCGTGTCGCCGTCGAGCTCTTGGCGCCGGAGACGGAGTTCACATACCGGCCGCTCGCCGTAGCTGAGCCGTTCCGCGTGGGCGAGGTGCGCCGCTTCCCGCTCGAGACACTCGCCGACGCTGCGGGCGCGAGCTTGAGACAAGGTGCCATCGGATCCGTCGACGCCGAGCGCCGCGTTGTCGAAACGTCCGAAGGCGAAGAGCTCCCCTACGGCGCACTCCTGCTGGCGCTCGGCGCGCGGGCTCTTCCGAGCATTCCGGGAGCACTCACGTTTCGGGGGCCAGAGGACGGAGCCGTTCTGAGCGGACTCCTGAAGTTGGCGAGGGCCGGGGGCGTGGAGAAGCTCGTCTTCGCGCTTCCAGTGGGCGTTGCGTGGCCACTCCCGCTCTACGAGCTCGCTCTTCTGACCGCGGTCCATCTCGCCGATGCGGGCGTCAGCAGCGTCCAGCTCGAGGTCGTGACACCCGAGGAGAGGCCGCTGCAGCTCTTCGGCTCGGCTGCGAGCGAGGCCGTCAGTGAGCTACTCCGAGGTCACGGAATCTCGCTGAGGACGGATACGGCTCCGATGGCCGTGGAGAACGGGTCGCTTCGTCTCGCGCCACAGGGAAGCCTCGAGGCGGACCGTGTAGTGGCGCTACCGCGGCTCGAGGGCCCAAGCCTGCGGGGCATTCCTCACAACGCGAGCGGGTTCGTCCCGATCGACGATCACGGCCGCGTCGCGGTCGAAGGCGACGTCTACGCCGCAGGCGATGTCACGGACTTCCCGGTGAAGCAGGGCGGTCTCGCCACTCAGCAGGCGGACGCCGCTGCCGAGTCGATCGCGGCCGGCGCAGGCGCACCGGTCGAGCCCAGGCCTTTCACTCCCGTCCTTCGCGGCCTGCTGCTGACCGGTCTCTCTCCGCGATATCTGCGGGCCGAGCCCGGTGGGCGCTCGTCGATCGCCGAGACCGAGCCCCTGTGGTGGCCGCCGGCGAAGATCGTCGGGCGCCATCTGGCTCCCTTCCTCGCCTCACACCTGGGGCTCTCGGTAAAACCTCCGCGGCCCGAGGGCGCCGTGGCGGTCGAGGTGGAGGTCGAGCTCACACGCGATGAACTAGGCGCCTGGTCCCGCCTCTAGGCAGTAGAAACCCGCATTTGGAACCCGCGCGCTCCCGGATGGCTTCAGCCGCCGGCCGCGCAAGGATCGCGCCATGAGACCAGCCCCCTGTCATCTCCTCGATGCGGTGGACGTCCAGGAGCCTTGCCCCGGAGAGCAGTGTCCGTTCTGGGATGAGGACTGCCTGCTCGCAGGTCTTCGAAGCGACATGAGCACGAACCCGCTGCTTGTGCGGTTCCTCCTCGGCTTGCGAGAGGACCTCGAAGACGGATCCCGTCCGCTGCTGATCCACGCGCCGGGCTTCTAGCGCGCTCTGTTCGCCGCCCTAGCTTGCCTCGTGAGGGCGAGCGAATACGACGAGGACGCTGAGTCCCTCGTAGCCCGTGAAGCGGTGGTCCGCGCCAGCCGGCACGAAGGCCGCCTTTCCTTCGCTGATGTCGATGGCCTCGCCTTCGATCGTGAGCACTCCGCGCCCTTCGAGCACGACGTACACCTCGTCGTCTTCATGCGGCTGCTGCCGGTCGGGCTCCGGAGCGACGAGGACGTACACGCCGATCTCGAGCCCCGGCGAGCTATGAACGATCTCGTAGCCTCCGCTGCCCTCCTCCAGGCGGCGCCTGGTCAGCTCGATGTCGACCGCGTCCACCGGACGAGCGTAGCTAACCGTTACCCGCTCGACTCACCGTGAACTTCGACAGGCCTTCCGCCCGAGAACATCGGCCAGTCAGCGTACGTCCACGTGTGCGGCAAAGCCCCAAACCGATTCCGGGCGCTCACCGATTTGCGGCGCGTAGTCGACGCCTAGACTGTAGGGCGAGCTACGACCAGGAAAAGGATTGGCCGTGACCATTGTTTGGTTCGTCATCTGGCTCGTCGCCGACAAGATCGGCGACCGTGAGCCGCTCATCTTCAATCCTGTGAACGTGTGGGCGGCAACCCTCATGCTCACTGTCGCTCTGGACATCAACCGCCCGCAGGTAATCCGGCGTCGCGGCAGGTCCAATCACCGAGGAAGCGCCTAATGAGTGGACAGACAACCTTCAGGGCTGATGTGGCGCGCCGGATTGGTGAGCAGATCGGAATCGACTGGTCAAGCGCCCCCTTCGACGTCGACCAATTCCGCAGGGGGATGGAGGTTGAGCTCGAGCACGGCCTTCAGGATCCGGCGACGAACGTCACCGACGACGAGCCGGTCGTGACGGGCAAGATCGCGCTCGCCCATCTCAACGAGTTCCCCGACTACTACACCCGGCTCGATCGTATGGAGCAGGAAGCGAAGCGCGAGCACGACTGACCCGCGCTCGCCGGACGGCGGCGTCGACGGTCAGGGCTTGAGCGTCTTCAGGTAAGCCAGGAGGGCTTGGTAGTCCCGGTCCGGAATGATTCCGCCCCAGTGAGGCATGCTCACGATCGGTGGACGCCCGATCACGCTGCCGCTCCGGATGATCTCGATGATCTTCGCGTCCGTGTTGAACTCCTCGCGGAAGGTCGGCCCCGACAGCGGCGGGATCGCCTTGTCCGGCGATTTCGGGTTCGGAACGCCGCCGAGACCGTTCGGTCCATGGCAATTGACGCAGCCGTAGCGCTGATAGAGCGCGGCGCCGGCGACGGCGAGGCCCTGACCGCTGGGCACCTCAACGGGCACCGCCCCCGGCACGTCCGGCAACCCGGCGCGGATGTAAGCGACCAGGTCCGAGACCTGTCGCCGCGAGATGATCGGGCCCCAGACGGGCATGTACGGCTTCGTCGGATTCGCGGATTGGCCGAGCCCATGGTCGATGATCGACTTGAGCTGGGCCGTCGTCAGCGACTTTCCGATCGTCGTGAGCGCGGGCACATCCGGCGAGACACCCCCACGGCCGCCATCCCCGTGACACTGGGCGCAGGCGAATTGGACGAAGTCATGCGCCCCGCCCGCGATCGCCGGATCGACCTGCGTGGACGGCGTCGACGACGATCCGCCGGCTACCGTCATCGTTGTCGTCTTTGCCGTCCCGTGACCCACGGCCCACCCGAGGAGACCGACGGCGACGAGCAGCCCGAGCGCTCCCGAGCCGACTACCGCGATCACGAGGCTCTCACGACGACCCCGCTTTCCGCTAGGGGGCGTAGAGCTCACCCCCCTCGCTGTCACCGGGACCGGGCGTCGGGGCGGAGGACATGTACTCGGTCGGAAGCGCTCGGACCCAGGAGTAGACGTCCTGGGCGAGCCGTGGCGGGCCGGCAACGAGCTCTTTCCAGGCGGCCGCTACGGCCCAGAGAGTCGTGTCGCTGACGAGTCGATCGACGGCATCCGCGGCGTCAGCCTCGAAGACGAAGACCGCCTCGTGGTCGGTGAGGAACACGTGGTGACGCTCGAGACCTGCTTCTTCGGGGTCGAATGGCGGTCCGTGCTCAAGGATCGCCACGGCCCGTTCGCGCGCTCCCTCCTTCAGCGGCAAGACGACAGCGATACGGCTCAGGGCTTTCTCCCCTCCCAGATGAAGGGCTGCGAGATGCTCGGCAAGCTCGGAGATGATGCCCGGCTGGGCCACGCTTGCGATTCGGATCGGGCCGCCGGTCCGCCGCTCAAGCACGAGAGTCGGCCTGCCGGAGAGCCGGTCACCGGAGGCGCGCGCGATCCGCACCGCTGACAGGTCGTCATACGGAACCTCCTCGACAGCCGAGCCGTTGCCGTTCGAGCCCTCGAACTCGAGGCCCTGCGGCTTGAGCTCGAGCCGGCCCGAGCGCGACTCGACTTCCGCCTCCTGCCAGGTGATGGCATAGCTGACCCGCATGGCCGCAGCGTGCCCCCACCCCGCGGGCCCGTCATCGGTAGGCGCCCCGATTCCCGCCTGCGGTAAAGCCGCACCCTTAGTCAGCCGCGGCACCGATGTGTCGACCACCTCCCCCCGACAGAGTGCGGACAGACGTTTCAAGAGGAGGTAGACATGCAAGCCACGAAGACCCCAGAGGCCCGAAGTTGCTGGTCGGACAGCTACTGGCTCGAGCACTGCGAGGAGTTCTCCGTCGAAACTCCCCAGGGCAAGCTCGGCTACGTGGCCGCCGTGGACCCGCGACACGAGGAGCTGGTCGTGATCAGCGATTACCAGGTAACGCGCGTGCCTTTTCGCCAGATCGACCTCATCGACGCGCTCGGAGAGCGGATTGTCCTGGACACAGGGCGGAACCGAAACGCAAACCCGATGGTGAGGCCATGAGCGTTATCGTCGTTGGTGTCGACGGCTCCGCCGGAGCGGATGCAGCGCTGCGCTGGGCCTTCGAGGAGGCGAAGCTTCGTACGGTGTCGTTGCAAGTAGTCCATGCCTGGACACTTGCGATGCACGGGATCCCCGCGACCGGGATGGGAGTCGTTCCCTATCCCACTGCCGACGACGTCGCGGCGCTCGAAGAGGCCGGGCGCGCGAGATCCTCGACAAGGCGCTAGCCGAAGCCGTCGGCGAGCAGTCGGGCGTTCCCGTCGAGGCGAAGGTGGTCAAGGCGAATCCAGCCGAAGCGCTCATAGACGCGGCCGCCCAAGCAGACCTCCTGGTCGTTGGATCGCGAGGGCACGGCGGCTTCGCCGGGCTCCTGCTTGGCTCTGTCAGCCAGCAATGCGCTCACCACGCGCCCTGTCCGGTGGTCATCGTCAGGGAACAGACGACCTGAACCGGCCCGCTACTCGCGCTTTTCTTCGAGCAGCCCCTGCTCGATCGCGTAGCGGACGAGCTCGGCCCTGGTCGACAGGCGTAGCTTCTGCATGATGTGCGCCCGGTGCGTCTCGACCGTGCGCACCGAGAGGTAAAGCATCTTCGCGATCTCCTGGTTGGTATGCCCGAGGGCGAGTAGCCTCAGGACCTCGCGCTCTCGGTCGGAGAGCGGGTCCTCGTCGGCGCGGGCGCGCTCCTCCGCTTCGGCGGCGACGAGCCGCGCCCCGAGCGTTGGATGGACGTAGCGGCCCCCGTCGGCCACCTCGCGGACCGCGTCGACGACCTCTGCGTCGGCGGCTTCCTTGAGCACGTAGCCGCTCGCCCCCGCGGAGAACGCCTCGCGCACGTAGCTGGGATCGTCCTGCATCGAGAGGACGAGCACCTTGGCGTCCGGCGCTTCCTTCAGAACGGCCGGTGTCGCCTCGATCCCGGTCGCGCCCGGCATGACGACGTCCATGAGAACGACGTCCGGCTTGTGAGACCGGGCTTCGAAGACCGCGCCGCGCATGTCGCCCGCCTCGCCGATGACCTCGATGTCTTCCTCGGCCTCGAGGACGCGTCGCAGGCCCGAGCGCACGACGGCGTGGTCGTCGACGATGAGGACGCGAATGCTCATCGCAGCGGCACCTCGACGGCGAGCGTCGTGCCGCCTCCGGGAGACGATTCGACAGTGAGGTGTCCTTCCACGAGAGCGATCCGCTCTTGCATGCCGAGGATCCCGAGCCCGTCTTCGCGCGTCTCGCCGGGAGTGAAGCCGCGGCCGTCGTCCTCGATCAGCGCCGTGACAGACCCCTCGCGCCGGGCGAGGACGATGCTCACGTGATTCGCCTGTGCATGCTTGACCACATTCGTAAGCGCCTCCTGCATGATGCGATAGAGGGCCGTCTCGACCTCCGAGGGCAGTCGCTCGTCGCCTAGCCTAGGTTCCAGGTCGACCTGCATGCCTGTCTGCTCGCTGAACGTCTCGACGAGGCGCTCGAGCGCCGGAACGAGGCCGAAGTCGTCGAGGGCCTTCGGCCGCAGCTCGACGGCGAGGCGCCGAACGTCCTGGAGCGTCGTGACCACCAGCTCGCGCAGCTGAGTCGTCGCGGAACGAAGGTCCTGTTCGCTCGCTGCGTCCTCTACCGACTTCAATCCGAGGAGGATCGAGGTAAGCGCTTGGCCGGTCTCGTCGTGCAACTCGCGCGCAAGCCGCCGTCGCTCGAGCTCCTGCGCTCCCACAACGCGACGCAGGGCATCGCTCGCGACCCGCTCGGAGAGGTCGACCGCGACCGCGACTCGAGCGGCGAAGGTCTCGGCGAGGCGAACGTCTTCGTCGGAGAAGCGGGGGTCCGCATCCTCCTTGTCGTGCGCTGAGATGACGCCGATCGCCCGATCGCGCAACAGCAACGGCACGTACAGTCCGGTCCTGGCCCCCATGCGGCGAGCCACGTCTCGCTCCACCTCGAGGTCGTCGAGGATCGAGTCGACTCGCTCACTGCGTCGACGCTCGAGGACGCGGCCCATCTTCGATCCTTCGGCGGGAAGGCGTGTTCCCGCGATGTCCACCGCGCCCTCACCCGCCGCCGCGCGGATGACGAGATCTCCGTCCGGCGCAGGGAGGGCAATCGCGACGAGCCGAGCGCGCACGAGCTCCCGGAGCCTCGCCGCCACGAGGTCCAGGAGGCGCGGCAGGTCCATCTCCGAGACGAGCGCGTCGGCGATCTCGTTCAGCGACTCCAACTGGCGGAGCCAGCGTGTCGCCGACTCGTAGAGGCGCGCGTTCTCGACGGCGACAGCTGCCTGGGAAGCCAGGAGCATCGTCAGCTCCTCGTCCTCGTCGGTGAACGGCGCGCCACCGGCCTTTTCGGTCAGGTACAGGTTTCCGTAGGCGATTCCCCGAAGCATGATCGGGACGCCGAGGAAGCTCTTCATCGGCGGATGGTTCGGCGGAAAGCCGACCGAGCGAGGGTGTTCGGCGAGGTCGTCGAGCCGCAGGGGCCGGGCCTCTTCGATGAGAACTCCGAGAATGCCGCCGCCGCGCGGAAGGTCGCCGATCGCCGCCTGTGTCTCTTGGTCGATGCCGGTGACGACGAAACGCTCCAGTGTCTGACCGCTCTGATCGATGACCCCGAGCGCTGCATACTGGGCTCCCGTCAGCTCGGCGGCGGCCTCCACGATCTTCTGCAGGACGGCCTCGAGCGAGAGCTCGGACGAGAGCGCGATGCCAGCCTTGAGGAGCGCGCGAAAGCGGTCGGACTCGGGCACACGGGGATTATCAGTAGTTGGCCGCAACGAGAGGACATCTTTAGGCCGCGCGCTGCGAGCTCGTCGGCGAGCTCCGCGTGCGTTGCGCCGCCGACCCAGAGCGGGTGCCAGGCGCTGAAGACGTCGTGGTGGAAGCCTGGTTCCGTGAGCTCGGCCGTTCTGATCGCGCCGCCGAGCTCGCCGTCGCGCTCGAGCACGCAGACGTGGAAGCCACCGCGGGCGAGCAGCGCGGCGCAGGCGAACGAGTTGATCCCGCTGCCGACCACGATCGCGTCGAAGTCAGCCACCGTCGAGCTCCCGGAGCTCCGCGTCGGTCACGAGGCGTGGCGCCAGCGGGCCGTTGCTCGCTAGAGAGGGGTGGTCACTCGTCATTCGCGTAACCGGTGAAAAGCAGCTGCTTCGTGATGCCGGGGGCGGGACTCGAACCCGCACGCCCCCGAGGGGGACACCTGATTTTAAGTCGCCCTTGCCGATCTCGGCCTATCTCGGTCGGTCTGAGATTTTCCTGCTTACGCGGCCTATTCGCCCTTCTCATCCTCGAAGGTCTCTCGGCCTGTCTCGGTGGGTCTCGCTGCCACCTTGATGCCACCCCTCGGCGCCCCTGTGCTTGGGCGGGCCTGGCGATACTCGAGAGGGTGGCTCAGAAGGACTCGAGACCGCTTCCGCCTCCGGCTATCTGCGGCCGAGCACCAGGTTCACCCTGCTGCCGCGTGCGAGCCTCCTGCCCGGCCTCGGGCTCTGGGCGATCACGCGACCCACTCGCTTGGAGCGAGCACGGCGGATGCGACCGACAGAGCAGTGCCTCGCACGGATCCGCGTGCGGGCCTTGCGAAGCGTCAGGCCGATCGCCCTCGGCACCACGCATCGGACAACGGGGGACGGCGGTGGAGGCGGTGGAGGTGGTGGCGGCAGAGGTGGCGGAGGTGGAGGTGGAGGCGGAGGCGGAGGTGGCGGAGGCGGTGGCGGAGGTGGAGGTGGAGGTGGAGGTGGAGGTTGTCCGCTGCAGATCCAGTTACCCGTATTCGTCGTCACACGGGCGAACTGGCCGCTCCAATCGTTTGTCCAACCGAGGTAGGCGTTGATGCCGACGGTCCGGTTCTTGGTGGCGATCGCCAGGACGCCGTCGCTCCAGGAGGCGATCAAGTCGGCCCCGAGAGCCAGCGTGAGGTCGTTTCGGCCCAAGGCGCTGAGCATCGTCACGCCCGCCATAACCGGGTGGTCGGCGTCGTAGTCGCCGAGCGTCGCCCACGTGAACGCTTCCGCATTGGTCGTGTTGAAGGGCGTGTACCCGCCGGTCATGTAGCGGCCCCGGAGCTCCGCGGTGCGGATGTCCCAGACGAAGGTCGTCGCGACCACCACTCCACCCGCGTCCATGTAGTCGGCGAGCACGTCACCCACCGCGGTCGGGTTGAGCCACCCGGCACCCCCGAAGGCCACGACGATCTTGTACTCGCGAAGCCGATTCAAGGTCGGGATGCCGTTGGAGCCATCGAAGAGATCGACCGCGGTCACGCCCGGCTCGGCGAGCAACGCGTTGCGAATCATCTCGGGCTCGTGGCCGTTGTCGGCGTACGCGATCAGGATCTTCGTGCTCAGGCAGGAAGGCGGTGGCGGCGGCGGAGGTGGAGGCGGCGGGGCTGCCAGGTCGAGCTTCGTCACGTAGGCGTCGTCGTTCCCGTTGTAGGTCGTGTCGAAGGCGCCCGCGGTCGTCGGGAAGTCCGACGCGGATGTGTACCCAGTCAAGTAGGCGTCGCCGGCGCCGTCCACCGCGATGCCGAACCCGTAGTCGGCGTTGGTCCCGCCCAGATAGCTGGAGTAGACGAGGTCGGCGCCGCTCGCGTCGAACTTCGTCACTGAGGCGTCGATGCCGCCGTCGAGGGTCGTGTCGAGGGCGTACGCGGTCGTCGGGAAGTTCGGCGAGGTCGTGAATCCGGTCAGGTAGGCGCTGCCCGCGCCGTCGAGCGCGATGTCGATGCTGTTGTCCCCGGCGCTTCCGCCCAGGTAGCCGGAGTAGCCGAGCAC
>Ga0066710_100002375_pt1 | contig 15127 bp, 15 predicted proteins | sample GraSoiAngelo_159_FD_79666 | JGI IMG/M metagenome (GOLD analysis project Ga0066710, IMG submission 79666) | Grasslands soil microbial communities from the Angelo Coastal Reserve, California, USA - 14_1009_16_40cm | ecosystem: Environmental > Terrestrial > Soil > Grasslands | place: USA...
ATGTCCCGCGGGATCGAGCCCAACACCAGCCCTCCCTCGCAGAGGTTCGAAACCCTCCGTGTGCTGTCGCAGGCCGGCATTCGCACCGGTGTCGGCGTCGCGCCGGTCATCCCGGGCCTGAACGACAGCCAGATCTCTTCGATCCTGGAGCGCGCCCGCGCGGCCGGGGCGACGAGCGCCTTCCTGACGCTCGTCCGGCTGGCCGGCCAGACTCTTCCGGTTTTCCGGGAGAGGCTCGAGCAGGCGTTTCCGCTGAGAGCGTCGAAGATCTGGAGCGCCATACAGCAGGTCCGGGGCGGGAAGTTCAACGAATCCCGGTTCCACGAGCGCATGCACGGCGCCGGGCCGCGCTGGGCCGCGATCCGCAGCCTGTTCGACGTCGAATGCCGGCGTCTGGGATTCAACGAGGAGCGCGTGGGCGAGAGCGGCGAAGGGGAAGAGGGGCGCCGCTTCCTGCGGCCCGGCCAGCAGGGGGACCTCTTCCGCTGACCGGTGCGTGGGTCGCCGTACTTTGCACTGCAAAGTACTTGACACGGATCTCGCGGCGGCGATAGGCTCCGCCCCGTGGACCAGCCGCCCCTCCGCGCCGCCCCGGATCCTCCGGCGCTCGACACGCGCGCCATCGACAACCTGCGTTTCATCCGCGAGACCATGGAACGCGCCTCCTCGTTCACCGCGGTGCCGGGATGGGGGGGAGTCGCCATGGGGGCGAGCGCCCTCGCGGCCTCGGCCGTCTCCGCGCGCGCGCGCACACCGGAGGAATGGCTCGGGATCTGGCTCGCGGAAGCGTTCCTGGCGCTGGGAATCGGAGTCTGGGCCATCGCGGTCAAGGCGCGGCGCTTCCGCATCCCGCTCTTCGCCGGACCGGCGCGGCGCTTCCTCCTGACGTTGTCGCCTCCCCTGGCGGCCGGCGCCCTGATTACGCTCGCGCTCGAACGGTCGGGACAGGCGCCGCTGCTGCCGGGCATCTGGCTCCTTCTTTACGGCACCGCGGTCGCGACCGGAGGCGCTTTCGCGGTCCGCATCGTGCCGCTCATGGGCATCGGGTTCATGCTCCTCGGTGCGGTCGCTCTCCTCTGCCCTGCCTCCTGGGGGACGGCGTTTCTCGCGGCCGGCTTCGGCGGCCTGCAAATCGTCTTCGGCATCCTGATCGCGAAGCGGTACGGGGGATAGCTCGGGTCAGTCATGGCTCGCTCGACACCGCGTCTCCGCGTCTCCGCGTCCCCGCGTCCGATTCCGCGACGCGGAGAAAGGGTGACGCGGAGACACGGAGAAGTGGAGTTCGACGTCCGAACCCTGCCGCAGCTGGACCGGGTGATCCACGAGAGAATGCGGCTGGCGATCGTGTCGGCTCTCGCGGCCAACGAGACGCTCTCCTTCAACGAGCTCAAGGCCCTGCTCGGCGCGACCGACGGCAACCTCTCGGTCCATGCGCGCAAGCTCGAAGACGCGGGATACGTCGCCTGTGCCAAGTCGTTCCAGGACCGGGTGCCGAAGACGGAGTACCGCCTGACGCCGGAAGGACGCAGAGCCTTCGAGCGCTACCTCGGCCACCTGGAGGCGCTCGTGCGCGGCGCCCGACGCCGTTAAAAAATTTGGAGGTCGACTTTATGCCGCAAAGTTACTTTACCCCGCAGGTTCCCTCGGCTCTCGTGGTCCTGGCTTTCCTGGGAACCGGCCTCTTCCTCGTCGCCGCCTTGCTCACCGCGGCTGTCGCCCGAGCGCTCGGCAGGCGCCGGCTCGCGAAGTGGCTCTCTCTCGCGTCGCTCGCGGCCGGCTCGGCTTACCTGGCGGCGCTCGCCGCCTTCTCCCTGTCCAGCCGCGACAGGATCCTGCGCCGCGGGGACCGCAAGTATTTCTGCGAGATCGATTGCCACCTCGCCTACTCCATCCAAGAGGTCTCGGCGAGCCCGCTCCCGGGCGGCACGCGCTACGCCGTTTCACTCCGGACATGGTTCGATCCCGAGTCGATCGCCTCGTTGCGCGGCAACGGCCCTCTCACTCCGAACCCCCGCGAGGTCTTCGTCTTCGACGAGTCCGGCCGCCGCTACGGGCCGTCGGCCGCCGGGATGGCCGCTCTGGAGCGGGAGCGCGGGGAACCCTCGACGCCCCTCTCGCGGGAGCTCAAGCCGGGCGAGTCCTACACCACGACGCTCGCGTTCGATCTGCCACGAGGAGTCCGCGGGCTCCGCCTCTTCCTGGGCGACACTCCCGGACCCGAGCTCTTTCTGATCGACCACGAAAACAGCTTCTTCCACAAGAAGATCTACTTCGCGCTCTGAAGCAGTTGGATTTTCTCCCGTTGCCCGGGCGGCCCGTCGACGACAGAATGCGGGGGTGGCCCCTCCCGGGATGACCCCGCGCCGGTGGATCGAGTACACCGCCGCGATCCTCGCCGGCAACGGGATCTACTTCCTCGTCCTCTATCCCGATCTCGCTCCGGCGCTCCGGCATCAGCCGTGGCGTTTCGACGCCGGCCTCGCCCTGGACTTCCTCTGCTGCGTCGTCGTCTATGGAGTCATCAGGCTCGGAGTTCTGCAGGCCAGGCGCATGAACGAAGGGAGGTAGCCGGTACGCGGTGCGGTGCGCGGTGCGCGGGGTTGAAATCCTGGCTTCAACCGCACACCGCAAGCCTCACACCGCGAACCGTACCTCAGGGTTTCTCGACGATATCCGCCTTCAGGGTCGAGGCGATCGCCAGCAGCTCGCCCTTCTCCTTCTGGGGGACCAGAAACTTGTCCAGGCTCTCGGTCAGATACTTGACGGCCAGGTCCCAGTCGTTTCCCGTGATCGCCAGCCCCTTGTGGGCCGTCTTCATGTCGCGACCGATGTAGAGGCAGGGCCCTCCCGTGGCCTGGCAGAGCTGGTCCACGACGAGCTGCCGCAGGTGTCCCTTCGAATTGTCGCTCAATCCGACCAGAAACCGCGCGAGCTGCTTGTCCGCGGCCATCCTCCCGATGAAATCGTCGGACACGGCGGCGATGGCGTCATAGCCGCCCAGCCGCTTGTAGAGGGACGGTCCCGCGGCCGCCTTCGCCGGCTGCGTCGATTGAGACAGGACCGGAAGGGAAACGAGAAGCAGGGCGAACACCGCCAGAACAGAGCTCTTCCTCATGGCTCTCCTCCAAAAAAGTTTTCCCGCATGGCCGGAATGATTCTCCGCAGACTCTAGCACCAGTACGGGAGGAGCGCACCTTCCGGATTTCTTCCGAGTCGGGGGCTCAACTGTCGACTGCCGACTGCCGACTGCCGACTGCCGACTGTCGACTTCCTCACGCCGTGACCGGCACGATGACCGGCCGGATGTCAAACGCCCGGCGGCAGGCTCGCTTGGCGGCCAAGGCGATCTCCGCGCGAAGCCATTCCGGGTCGTTCCTCTCCTCGGGCGTCGCGCGCGCGATCACCGCTCGGGCGGCCCGTCGGACCTCCACGGCGATGTCTTCCTCGGCGGTCGCCACGCCGCGCGAAACGACGGTGACCTCTCCGGACCGGAGGTCCGCGGGAAGGAAGACGACGACGAACCCCTCCTCGGCGAGCTGCCGGCGATCGCGCACGACGGCGGCTTCGACGAGCTCGGGCCGGGCATCGAGGTAGATCCGGCCGGCCGGAACCGCCCCCGGCTGGATCTCGAAACGGCCCGCGGAGATCGTCAGCCGGTCGCCGTTGTCGAGCAGCGCGATCCGGCCGCGGGGGACTCCGGAGGCCATTGCCGCGTCCGCCGCGGCCACGAGCATCCGGCGCTCGCCGTGAACCGGGAGGACCGCCCCGGGTCGAACCAGGGTGAGCCAGTCCGCGATGTCCTCGCGGTGCGCGTGCCCCGACACATGCACCGGAGGATCCGTCTCTCGAAGGACGCGGGCGCCGCGCCGGACCAGATGGTCGGTCACGCGGTTGACCGAGCGCTCGTGGCCGGGGATCGTCCGGGCCGAGAAGATCACGAGATCTCCCGGCGACAGCCGCAGATCCGCGTGCTCGTCCAGAGCCAGCCGGTAGAGAGCCGAGAAGGGCTCTCCCTGGCTTCCGGAGGTCAGGCAGAGCAGGCGGTCGGCGGGGAAACCCGCGAGCTCCGCCGGGGCAACGAGGACGCCCGACGGCAGAGAAAGGCGGCGAAGCCGCTGCGCGATCTCCGAGACCGTGCGCATGCTGCGTCCCAGAAACGCGACGCGGCGGCGGGCGCGGAGCGCCGATTCGACCGACTGCGCGATCCTTGCCACGTGGCTCGAGAAGGTGGTCAGAATGATGCGGCTCGGCGCTCCCGCGAAGGCCGCCTCCAGGCCCTCTCCGGCGAGTCTCTCCGGAAGCGCTCGCCCGGAGCGTTCCGCGTTGGTCGAATCCACGAGCGCCAGGTCCACGCCGCCGGCGACGGCCGCGGCGATCCCCTCCCGGTCGGTCGTTTCCCCGTCGGGCGGGTCGGGGTCGAGCTTGAAGTCGCCGGAGTGAAGGATGCGCTGGCCGCCCGCCTCGATCAGAATCGCCGCCGAATCGGGCACCGAGTGGGATACCCGGAAGAAGGCGAAGGTGAACTCGCCGGCGTCGATCCTCTCGCGGGGGCGGGCTTCCCGGAGGCCCTCGAGGGAAGCGCCCGCCTCTTCGAGCCGGCGCCGGGCGAGCGCGATCGTGAAGGGGAAACCGTAGACCGGAGCCACGCTGATCTCCCGCAGGAGCGCCAGCGCCCCGATGTGGTCTTCGTGGCCGTGCGTCAGAAGGACGGCGTCGATCCGGACTCCCCCCAGGGCCGAGAGGTCGGGCGCAATGCGGTCGATCCCGGGAAACGTCTCGTCGGGAAAAGAAACGCCGGCGTCCACTAGGATGCTCGAGTCTCCGCAACGCAGCCAGAGGAGGTTGCGGCCGAACTCACCGAGCCCGCCGAGCGGCGTGATCTCGACCGTCATCGGACCCCGCGTGCGGTATGAGGTTTGAGGTGTGCGGGCGAGCGCGAGGATGTTACCGCGCACCGCGCACCGCGTACCGCGCACCGGCCCCGTCTCAAGGGGCAACCTCCGCCAGGCGCAGGTAGTCCTCGAGCGACAGCTCTTCAGCCCTCGCGCGCTGGCCTTTTCCGATCGCCTCGAGAGCGCGTTCCCATCTTTCCCGGCCCCCTTCGGAAGAGAGCGCGTTGGCCAGGGTCTTGCGGCGGGACCGGAATCCCAGGGAGGCCAGAGCCAGCGCGCGGTCCCGCCGGCGCGGTTCCAGGCCCGGAGATCGCGGCGAGAGCGCCACGACGCTCGAAAGCACACGCGGGCGGGGGCGGAAGGCTCCCGGCGGGAGATCGAAGAGGACCCGCGCCCGGGCGAATGCCGCCACGCGAATCGAGAGGTACCCGTACTCATCCCTCCCGGGACCTGCACAGAGCCGCCGCGCCACTTCCCTCTGGACCGTGACGAGGGAGCGCGCAATCGTCTCGGGTTCCTCGATCGCCGCCTTAAGAATCGGCGTGGCCGCGTTGTAGGGGAGGTTCGCGACGAGGACCGCCGGACCGCCCCAACCGGCGAGGGCGAGCCAGGCCCCGAAGGGGCGCTCGAGAACGTCGCCGTGCAGGATCCGGACCCCCGGGTGCCCGCCGAGCTCCTCTTCGAGAGCCTCGGCGCGCCGGGGATCGATCTCGACGGCCAGCAGGCGACCGGCGCGCTCGGCGAGCGGACGAGTCAGGGCGCCTTCTCCCGGACCGACCTCGAGGACCGTGTCGGAGGCGTGGTTCCGCGCCGCGGAAACGATGCGAAGGGCCGTCTCTCCTCTGGCCAGGAAGTGCTGGCCCCAGCTCTTCCGCGCCGGGATCATCCGATCCCGGACGCGCCACTAAATCTCTGGGGTCGACAGACTTGCCCGCGCGGCACGAAAAAAGGGTATCAGATGATAAACTTCTCTTTTTTCAGGGACTCTCTTGCTGCCCGTTCACACACTCGATAGCCGTCGCCTCGAAAACTTCCTCGAACGGCACAAGGCCTACTACGCCTATTCGGGCGAGATCGACGTCGACGTGTTCCTGAGGGAGATCCTCCAGAAGGCCAACGAGTTCGTGCCGTCGGAGGCGGGCTCGATCCTTCTCGACGACCCGCTGACGAAGAACACCGAGGACCGGCTCGAGAACGAGCTCGTCTTCATCGCGACTTTCGGCGCAGACTCCGAGACGCGGCTGTCCCGCCGGATCAACGCGCGGGTCGGCATCGCCGGCCACGTCTACTCGACCGGGGTCACCTACATGACCGAAGACGTGATGGAGGACGCCTACTTCTTTCCGGCCTTCGACGCGGCGGGATTGCAGACGACGTCCGCTCTCTGCGTGCCCATCCGCATCGAGGCCGCCGTCTGCGGGGTCCTCGAGCTCGTGAACCGGACCGGGCCGCGGGCCTTTCAGGAAAAGGACCGAAGGCTGCTCGAGATCTTCGCCGACTACGCCTCGATCTCGATCCAGAACCTTCTCGATGCGCGGCGCGCTCACGAAGTGGCCAAGCGCGACGGGTTGACCGGGCTCTACAACGAGCGCTACCTCCACCTGCGGTTGACCCAGGAGCTCTCGCGGATCTCCCGCGACGGCGGGGACCTCTCTTTGATCTTCCTCGACCTCGATTACTTGAAGTCGGTCAACGACCGCCACGGACACCTGGCCGGCAGCCAGGTCTTAAGAGAAGTCGGGTACGTCCTCAAGCGCACGATCACCGATGAGCGCGCGACGCTGACACGTTACGGCGGGGACGAGTTCGTCCTGATCCTGCCCGGCCACACCCTGCGCGAGGGGATGAAGGTGGCCGAGGCCGTGCGTCACGCCATCCGGACGACGACCTTCGTCCCGCGCCCATATGGTTTCAACAATCCCGCCCTCAACCTGCAGGCGATGATCACGGCGTCTCTCGGCGTCGCCTCGATCCGCTCCAACGCCACGCCCGCCGCTTCCATCGAGCAACAGAAGAACGAGCTGCTTCACGCCGCCGACACGGCTCTCTACAAGGCCAAGGAGCATGGGAAGGACCGCTGCCTGGCGGCCGGTGTGCAGATCGTGTCCGATTCCGCGGCCGCGGTGTGAGACGATTCGAGATCGGGATTCCGGATCCGCGATAAGCGAGACCGGTCTTCCTCTTCCAGGATCCAAATTGTCCGGAATCGCCTGAAATGGTAGGTTGCCGACGATGACGCTGACGACGAAGACGCAACTGTCGCCCGACGAGGTGTTGGGCGTTCTCTCCCGGCACATCCTGGTGGATGGCTACCACGTCGTCATGGGCCTGGAGAAGAGCCGGGGCTCGTATCTCTTCGACGCGAGGAGCGGCCGGCTTCTTCTCGATTTCTTCGCCAACTTCGCGACCTGCCCGATCGGCTACGGCCACCCGAAGATGCGGGACCCGGAATTCCGCGAGCGGCTGCTCGCCGCGGCCCTCGTGAAGCCGGCCAACAGCGACATCTACACGGCGCCCTACGCGGACTTCGTGGAGAATTTCACTCGGCTGGCGATTCCGCCGGCTCACGCCGGGCATCTTTTCTTCATCGAGGGGGGCGCGGCGGGCGTCGAGAACGCCTTGAAGACCGCCTTCGACTGGAAGGTCCGCCGCAATCTCGCGCGCGGCGCCGGCGAGAAGGGGCGGAAGATCCTGCACTTCCGGCATGCCTTCCACGGGCGCACGGGCTATGCCCTCTCGATGACGAACACCGCCGACCCGCGAAAGACCCAGTACTTTCCGGTGTTCGACTGGCCGCGCCTCTCCTGTCCGGGGCTGCGGTTTCCTGTCTCGGCAGAGCGGGAGGCCGAGGCCGCGGCCGCCGAGGAGATCGTCGAGCGCGAGATCCGAGAGGCGTGCTCTGCCTCCCCCGGCGACATCGCCGCTCTGATCCTCGAGCCCATCCAGGGAGAGGGCGGGGACAACCATTTCCGGCCGGAATTCTTCGGCCGGCTGCGGAGGCTGGCCGACGAGCTCGAGTTCCTCCTGATTTTCGACGAGGTCCAGACGGGCGTCGGTCAGACGGGCTCGATGTGGTGCTGGCAGCAGTTCGGCGTCGCTCCGGACATCTTTACGTTCGGGAAGAAGACCCAGGTCTGCGGATTCGCTTCGAACGGCCGAATCGACGACGTGGAGAACGTCTTCAGGATCTCCTCCCGGATCAACTCGACCTGGGGAGGGACCCTGGTCGACATGGTCCGCTGCGCGCGTTACCTGGAAATCATCGAGGAAGAGAACCTGGTGGCCAACGCGCGGACGGTCGGAGGACACCTGCTCGCGAGGCTCGAGGAGCTCCCCGCGGAATTCCCCGGGATCGTCTCGAACGTTCGGGGCCGGGGGCTGTTCCTCGCGCTCGACCTTCCGGACAAGGCGACCCGGAACCGGACTCTCGCGTCCTGCCTGGAGCACGGGTTGATCGCGCTGGCTTCCGGCGCCTGCGCCGTCCGTTTCCGCCCGCCCCTGACTCTCTCGTCCGAGGAAGCGGACGAGGGCGTCAGGAAGCTGCGTCGCGCGATCGGAGCGGCAAAAAACTGACAGCCGAGCTTCCGCCGCCTCAGTCCTCTGTCCTCGGCTCTCAGTCCTCAGTCAACTTCACTCCCCGACCGAGGACTGAGGACTCGGGACTGAGGACTCGTCTGCGCATCGTTCGAGTGCTTATCGGCGTCTCGATTCTCTTGGGAGCCGCGGTTGCGACTTTCCTCCTGACTCTTCCCGACGTCTCGGCGTTGAGGACGGCGTGGCCGAAGACGACGGCCTTCATGGAGCGGCGAAAGCTAGAGCTCACGCGGTCCGGGCAGGGCTCGCGGCTGGAATGGATGCCGGTTCCTCTCGCCCGGATCTCGCCCGCTCTGGCGCGCGCCGCCGTCGTGGCGGAGGACTCGCGGTTCTACGAGCACGCCGGCGTGGACTGGGAGGCGGTCCGCGGCGCGCTCGAAAAAGACTGGGACGGCGGGAATCTGCGCCATGGCGCTTCGACGATCACCCAGCAACTGGCCAAGAACCTGTATCTCTCCCCGCACCGGACGTTGTGGAGGAAGCTGCGCGAGTGGGCGATCGCCCGGAAGCTCGAGGCGGTCCTGCCCAAGCGCCGCATCCTGGAGCTGTACTTGAACGTCGTCGAGTTCGGGCCCCGGACCTTCGGAGCCGAGGCCGCAGCGCGCCGGTACTTCGGCAGGCCGGCGGCGGCCCTCTCCGACCTCGAGGCGGCGACGCTGGCGGCGGTCATCCCGTCCCCCAGGATCTACGACCCGGTGCGGCATCCGCAGCGCGTCGCCCGCCGGGCCCGGAGGATCCTGCGGTGGATGGGAACGCCCGTGTCGACGCGCGGTTCCGGCCCTCCGGTTCCGGGCGCCGGGATCAAGAAAGGGCCTGGAGTCGGGAAAGTCCTGCTATCCTCATTGTCAACATCCATTGGGAGGTCTTGAAGCGATGCGGCGATTCTTCTGCCTGGTGTTGTTCTCGGCCTGCGCGGCCGCCTGTTCCAGGGCTCCCGCGGCGATCGAAGTCTCTCCCAGGCCCGTCAAGATCTTCGGGCTCCAGCGCATCCAGCGGCTGACCGGAACCGTCGTGGACAAGAAGCGACGCCCCGTGCGGGACGGAGCCGTCAGTTGGTCGTCTTCGATGCCAGACGTCGTGACGGTGGACGGGTCCGGCAAGCTCCAGTCCAAGGCCGAGGGGAAATCGGTGGTCACCGCGACCTTTCAGAAACTCTCCGTCCAGGTCCCCGTCGAAGTCGTGGACATAAAGTCGATCGACATCGCTCCAGCGTCCGCGCGCATCGTGGGCCCGGTGGGGACGACGATCCAGCTGACCGCCACGGAGAAGAACTCCGTGGGGAAGGCCGTCTCCTGGCCGATCACCTGGACGTCCTCCCGGCCGAGGGTCGCGACGATCTCTCCCCAGGGTCGGATCACCTCCGTCGGTCCGGGGACCGCGACGATCATCGCGCGGGTCGGCGACCTCCAGGGCGCGACGGAAATCATTGTGACCGTGGGCGAGATCGCCCGGCTGGACATCCATCCCAGGACCGCGCTGGTGCGCGTGGGGGATTCGCAGCGGTTCGAGATCATCGCCTTCGGGCCCGACGGGAAGGCCTACGAGGGAACGGCGGCCTCGTTCGAGTCGTCCGATCCCGCCGTCGCCGCCGTCGACGGTAGCGGCCTGGCCTCCGGCCTTTCCCCCGGCACGGCGACGATCCGTGCCAGCGTCGCTGGCGTCGGCGCCGAGGCCACGCTCCTCGTCAATTAACACCGCGGCAGGCGATAGGCGGCAGGGGGAAGGCGGAGAGAGAATGCCTCCGCGAGGAGCCTGCAAGGATGCTGGAACATTCGCCTACCGCCTTCCGCCTACCGCCTTCCGGAATCTGACAATGACCATCCGTCCTCCGGCCGCCGCCGGGATGTTCTACGAAGGGCTCCCCGAACGCCTGGAGAAGAGCGTCCGGTCGTATCTGAGCGCGGCCGGAGCCAGGGAGCCCCGGGCCGCTTTCGGAGCGATCGTGCCGCACGCGGGCTACGTCTACTCGGGTCCTGTCGCGGGCGCCGTCTACGCGTCCCTCGCGGTTCCCCAAAGCGCGATCATCCTCTGCCCCAACCACACCGGGCGCGGCGCCCCGGCCTCGCTCGAACCCTCCGAGGCCTGGCGCACGCCCCTGGGCGACATGCCCGTCAACAGACGCCTGGCAGGCCGCCTTCGCGAGCTCGCCCCCTCGCTCGAGCCGGACGCGGCGGCTCACGCGCGTGAGCATTCGCTGGAAGTGCAGCTGCCCTTCCTCCAGGTCCGGCGTCCGGACATCGAGCTCGTCCCGGTCTGCCTGGGAGCCCGCGATATCGACCTCTGCCGGGAAATCGGGGAAGCCCTCGCGGCGATCTGCTCCGAGGAGCCCGAGCCGCCCCTGCTCCTCGCCTCGTCGGACATGAACCACTACGAATCCCGCGCCGTCGGGAGGCGCAAGGACGAGCGGGCGCTCGAGAGCATCGAGGCGCTCGATCCCGAAGGCCTCTTCGCGACGGTGCTCTCGGAGGGGATCTCGATGTGCGGGTTCCTGCCGGCGACGGCTCTGCTCTTCGCGGCCCGGAAGGCCGGAGTTCCGCGGGCCCGGGTCGTCGCCCGCCGCGACAGCGGCGACGAGACCGGAGACGTCTCCTCGGTCGTCGGCTATGCCGGCATCATCCTCGATTGAACCGTGGCGCCGAACGGATCCGGAATCCCGTCCGTCTGGAGCAGCCGATTCCCGTTCCCGGATCAGATCCTTTCCGGATGCGCGACGGTGCGCGGTCCGCCCGCATCGCCGGTGTTGACAGTGGAGACCGGCTCGAAGAGCAGGACGTGGGCCTCGCGCTCCGCGACGGGACGGTGCTCGACGCCCCGCGGAACGATCAGGAACTCTCCTTCCTGGAGGCGAACCGCGCGGTTCCGGAACTCCATGTCGAACTCCCCGCGCAGGACCAGGAAGAGCTCGTCCTCGGCGTCGTGCTTGTGCCAGACGAAGGCGCCCTGGAACTTGACGAGCTTCAGATGCTGTCCGTTCAATTCCCCGACGATCTTCGGATCCCAATGGGTCGTGAAGAGAGCCAGCTTCTCGCCGAGGCTGACCTTCTCCACCGCCCGCTGTGCCGGATCGGACACAGGCCTTCTCTCCTTGCGCCGGATCAGGCGGCTCCCTGCGGCACCTCTCCGGAAATCTGCCGCAGCTCGCGCGCCAGCTCATCCAGCCGCTTGCAGGTGTCGCGCATGTACTCGTAGAGGTGCTTGTGCATCAGCGCCAGGGTCACGGCCTGGCGGAGCGCCGCAGGACGCCGCAGCAGGGTCTCGACCAGGAGCGACAGGGTCAACCAGGCCCGGCGCGGGGAGGCGCGGAGGATGCAGGTCCAGAGGACCCGCAGGAAGATCCGGATGTCCTGCCGGCCCGCCACCAGCCGCGTCTGGATCTGGGCGCCCTTCTGGAGGATCAACTGCATGACCCGCTGCCGGTAGTTCCGGTAGCTGTAGAGTCGCTCGAGCAGGGTCTTGTACCCCTCGTAGAGCTGGACGCGCGACATCCCCTGCGGAACGATGTTGGTGAAGACGAACTGATCCCCGACGGACTCGGCGATCAGCCGTCCGGCGTCCTTCAGCCTCTGGTAGAGCGGGGTCTTCGGCACCGCGTTCAACATCCCCGTCATGGAGACCGGAATCCTGGCCTCCTGGATGAAGGTGAACTGCTCGTCGAAGATCGAAGGATCGTCGTGGTCAAACCCGACGATCATGCCCGCCATGACCTCGATTCCCGCGCGCTGGATCCGGTGGACCGACTCCAGGATGTCTTCGCGCAGGTTCTGCGTCTTGTGCGTCTCCTGGAGGCTCTCGGCGCGCGGCGACTCGATCCCGATGAAGATCGTCGTGAAGTTCGCCTGCCGCATCAACTGCAGGAGCTCGTCGTCCTGGGCGATGTTCAGCGTGACCTCGGTCATGAACTCGATTGGATAGCCGTTGCCCCGCTGCCAGTCTTCCAGGGCGCGCAGGAGCTGCTTGGCCTCCTTCTTGTTGCCGATGAAGTTGTCGTCCACCACGAAGATACGGCGCAGGCCGAGCCGGTAGATCTCGGCGACCTCCGCCATGATCTGGCCCACCGTCTTGGTGCGCGGCTTTCTCCCGTACATGACGATGATGTCGCAGAACTCGCAGTTGAAGGGGCAGCCTCGCGCGAACTGGATCGTCATCGTGCGGTACTCGTCGATCTTGAGCAAGTCGAAGCGCGGCAAGGGCGAATCGTGCATGCTCGGCTTCTCGACCTGGTGGTACTCGGCCTTCCACTTCCCCGCCGCGTAGTCCTGCAGGAACTGCGGCCAGGTGTACTCGGCCTCGTCCACGAACACGACGTCTACCTTGTCGCGCAGGTCCTCCGGGCACAAAGACGCCATCGGCCCGCCGGCGACGACGAACTTCCCGCGCCGGCGGAACTCGGCCGCGACCTCGAAGAGCCGCTTGCTGTGAACGACGTAGCCGGTCAGGCCGATGATGTCCGCGTCGGTCTCGAAATCGATCGGCTCGACGTTCTCGTCGCAGAGCACGACCTCGTGCTCCCGAGGCGTCAGCCCCGCGACCGTCGGCAGCGACAGGTTGGGGAAGACGCACCTCTTCTTCAGGCTGGGCAGGATTCGGTCGAAGGTCCAGAACGACTCCGGATTCTTCGGAGCGATGAGATAGATCTTCATCGGAAGCCTCCTGGCGGGATCCCCGGCGCGCAACTCGAATGCGACATCGCCTTCAAAGCGCCTCCAAGCCTAATGCAAGTTTCTTTCGGCGCTCCGCGCAAAATCGTTTCAGATCCGATCTTCGTCCACGATCCCCGCCAGGGCCCGCCGGATGCCCTCGGGCACGCCCGGGGCGCCCGCGACGACATTCCCGCGCTCCCAGAAGCGCGTCCCACCCGAAAAATCGGTCAGAGTCCCTCCCGCCTCTTCGATCAGGAGCGCGCCCGCCGCGATGTCCCAGACCGAGAGGCGAAACTCGAAGAACCCGTCGAAGACGCCGGCCGCCACCATCGCGAGGTCCAGCGCCGCCGACCCGGCTCTCCGGATCGCCCGCGCGTGCAGGAACAGCTCCCGGAAGACGGAGAGATAAAGGTCGATCCGGTCCCGGGAACGGAAGGGAAAACCAGTCGCGAGGAATGCACCTTCCAGTCCGCCGCGTCCGGTCACACGGATCCGCGCGCCGTTGCGGTAGGCCCCGGAGCCCCGCTCCGCCGTGTACATCTCCTCGCGCAGCGGGTCCCAGACCGCGCCGGCCACGATCTTCTCCCCCTCGCGCGCGGCGATCGAGACGCTCCAGAAGGGGAATCCCGCGATGAAGTTGGAGGTCCCATCGATGGGATCGATGATCCACGTGCGTCCTCCAGTCGTCCCGCGGCTCCCCCCTTCTTCTCCCAGGAATCCGTCGGAGGGGAAGGTCTCGCGGATTCGCGAGACGATTCGCTCCTCGCTCTGTCTGTCGGCGCCCGTGACGAAGTCGTTCTTCCTCTTCTCGGAGACCTCTCCGGCGGCGAGGTTGCGCCAGCTCGCGAGCGCGACTTCCCCCCCTGCCCGCGCCGCCGCGGCCGCCGTCTCGACGAGCGACGCGAGCGATCCCACGTCAGCTTCCCGAGGACCCGCGCGCCAGGCGCAGGAAGCCTTCGGTGATCGCCTTCTCGGCCGGGGTGCCGAGGAGGTTGAATCCCCGGTCCTCGGGCCGCGCGCCCCGGCCATCGGAGAAGGCTTTCCACCAGTAGACTCCCTTCCACCAGGTCTTCCCCTTAAGCGCGCGGAAGACGGCCGAGACCGCGCGGCCGGCGTCGGCGGGCGAAGAAGGCCTGCCGGAGTTCTCGTCGTGCGGCGCGATCCAGGCGCCGCGGACCGGCGGATAACCCGCTTCGGCGAAGATCACCGGCTTGCCGGTGGCGCGCGCCAGGCGATCGAGAGGGGCGGCGGCCGCAGCCACTCCCGCTTCGAGGACGGCGTCGGTCGCCTCCGGGTCCGGGGAGAGGGCGTCGTAGAAGTCCACGCCGATCGCGTCTAAGGCGTTCCAGAAAGGGACCCTCGGAGCTCCGGCCGCCCAGTTGGACGCGTAGAGGAGCGGCGCACCGGTCGCCAGTCGGACCGCGGCGATCGTCTCGCGCCAGTTCTTTTCCCGTCCCTCCGTCCCGACGAGCTCGGTCCCGACGCAGTAGAGCGCGGCGCCCGCGGCCTCGGCCACGACCGCGTGATGGACGACGAAACGCCGATAGGCGCCGAAGAAGCGGCTCCACGATTCCTCGCTGCCCATCGCCACGTCTCCGACGAAAAGCCCGCCCCCGATCCAGATCTGAGGCTTGACCATCGCCGACATGCCGAGATCGCGCGCGTCCGCGATCGCCCGGACCGTGCCTTCGTCGGTCTCGCCGCTGGGGCTCCCGTGGATGAAGGCGAGCTCCGGCCCCCGGGCGTCGCGCAGGAAAGCGAAAGGCATGACCGAGATGGAGTCCGCGGACATCCTGGCGATCCGGGCGAGGGACTCGCGGGAACGGGGCGAGGCGTAGGAGCCGTCCACCGAGTTGGACATGGCGTAGGAGATGCCCCGCAGGAACCCGGGCGGGAACGCGCGCCGGGGCGGAGCGGGCGCGGGCCGGTAGGCGGCCTTCTCGGACCAACGCTTCAAGGCCGATTCGAGAGGAGCCCCGGCCCCGGCGAGGGTCGCCAGCG
>Ga0066710_100002377_pt1 | contig 15120 bp, 15 predicted proteins | sample GraSoiAngelo_159_FD_79666 | JGI IMG/M metagenome (GOLD analysis project Ga0066710, IMG submission 79666) | Grasslands soil microbial communities from the Angelo Coastal Reserve, California, USA - 14_1009_16_40cm | ecosystem: Environmental > Terrestrial > Soil > Grasslands | place: USA...
GCCGACCGTCAGAACCTGGGGCAACTTGGGACGAGGGACCTTGCGCGGGCCGGGACTTCAAACAGTGGATCTGTCGGTGATGAAGAACACATCGCTCAGCGAACGCGTGGCCCTGCAGTTCAGAGCCGAGGGCTTCAACGTGCTGAACCATACGAATCTCGGACCGCCCAATCCGATCGTGTTTTCGGGCACGTCAGTTAGTCCTTCGGCGGGGTTGATCACGACCTTGGCGAGTGATTCCAGACGCATTCAATTGGGATTGAAGCTGATCTATTAACAGCTTGGACATTTCGCACCGCGGAGCGGTGCTGGGAAATTAGCCAGGGTACGCGCTTTTTGCGTACCCCTGGCTAATTTTCTCGCACCGCTCCGCGGTGCCGAAGCGTCTGTCCCCAGAATTCCTCGACATCAGGACTCCTGAACTCACAGCAGCGAAACCGGATCGACATCGATGATGACCCGGGTGCCTCCGATCTTCTTTTCCTCGACGTAGGCCTGAAGTTTTTCCAGCATGTGATGCAGTGTCGCGCGCGACGCGGATTTAATCAGCAGTTGATGACGGTGAACTTTTTTGATCCGCTCGAGCGGGGCGGGAGCGGGTCCCAGGATCCGGACGGTTTTCGACCGCACAGAATCTAGGAACTCACCAACTTCGCGGGCCAAGGCTGCCGCTCGAGCAGGGTCGCGGTCGGTGACCATGATTCCAGCAAGAGCAGTGAAGGGCGGATAGAACATTCCTTTACGGTATCGGGATTCCCGAGCATAAAAGTCCTCGAACCGCTGCGTGACCGCGAGTTGAAAAGTGTAGTGATCAGGAAAATAACTTTGGATGACGACCTCTCCCGGTTCACGACCGCGTCCGGAACGGCCAGCCACCTGCGTCAGCAATTGAAACGTTCGCTCGGCCGCGCGGAAGTCGGGCATCGCAAGCGGAGCGTCGGCGCCAATGACGCCAACCAGAGTCACGCGTGGAAAGTCGTGTCCTTTCGCAATCATCTGAGTACCAACGAGGATATCGATGTCGCCGTTGCGGAATCCGCCGAGCACGCGTTCGAAGTCACGCATGTGCCGCATCGTGTCTCGATCGACGCGGCCAATACGCGCGTCCGGGTAAATCTTCATCAGTTCGGCCTCCAGCCGTTCCGTTCCCTCGCCGACGTAGTGGATATACTCGCTGTCGCACTCGGGACAGCGCGCCTGCGGCCGCCGCGCCAGACCGCAGTAGTGGCACAGCAGCTTGTCAATGGTGCGGTGATAGGTCAACGCGACACTGCAAGAGCTGCATTGAAACGTGAATCCACAACGCCGGCATAAGAGAAAGGCAGCATAGCCGCGGCGGTTCAACAAGATCATTGCCTGTTCGCGGCGTTCGAGCCGAGCCGCCAGACCCTGCAGGAGCCGCTGCGAAAAAATCACCTGCTTGCCTGCGGCGGCGTACTCCTCGCGCATATTGATGATCTCGACATTCGGCAGCGCGCGATCTTCAACTCGCGTCGTTAGCGCAACGTGTCTGTACTTGTCAGGCTCCGCGTTGTGGAACGATTCCATCGAAGGCGTTGCGGAGCCTAGCACAGCGGCGGCTTGCGCAAGCTTCGCGCGCATGACAGCCGTGTCGCGCGCATGGTAGCGGGGGATTTCCTCCTGCTTGTAGCTGGTTTCGTGCTCTTCATCGACAACGATGAGCCCAAGGTTTTCAAGGGGAGCGAAGACAGCCGAGCGCGTACCGATGACGATCGGCGCCTCACCGGCATAAATACGAAGCCATTCGTCGATGCGTTGACGCTTGGTCAGTGAGCTATGCAGGATGGCGGTTTTGCCGGGAAACCGGTCGGAAAACCATTCTGTGAGCTGCGGCGTGAGGCCAATTTCGGGAACGAGGATCAGCGTAGATTTGTCGGCCGCGAGGAAATCCTCCGCTGCCCGCATATAAACTTCGGTTTTGCCGCTGCCGGTCACGCCGTGCAGGAGGATGGTTTGAAACCCGGTAACTGTTCGAATGGCATCGAGCGCACGGGACTGATCGCTTGTAAGGACGGGACGGAGGGCACAGGGGGGCCGCCCCCTCGTCCCCTGCACGCCTGAATGTAGGGGGACGAGGGGGCGGCCCCCTTGTCCCCCGCGGCCAATATGTCGTGCCGAAATTCCCGGTGGAAGCGCGGCTTTCAGAACTTCGCCCAATGGCGAGACATAATATTTAGAGATCCACCGGCACAACTCGAAGATCTCTGGCCGCAGCAATGGCGAACTATCGATGACGCGGGTTATCGGATGAATTTCGATATCCGGCGCTTCATTACGGGAGCCGATGACAAAGCCCTCGATCTCTCGTTTTCTGAATGGGACGAGAACGCGCGAGCCAGACTCTAATTGTTCCTCCGCCTTATAGACAAACGTTCGCGACAGCGGCAGGCACACCGCGACGTCGACGTACATCGGCTCAGGCTCGCAGTCGGAACAGTTCGGCGCGAATCTGCTTCATGTCTTCCCATACTTCGCGCTTCTTTTCAGGGGAACGCAAGAGATAGGCAGGATGGAATGTTGCAATGACACGCATTCCGTCCATGTCGAAGAATTTTCCGCGCAATCTCGAAATCGGCGCTGCCGTCTGAAGCACGGTTTGCGCGGCGAAAGTGCCGAGGCAGCACACGACTTTCGGACGGATCGCAGCGAGCTGCTTTTTCAAGAATGGATTGCAGGAAGCGACTTCATCCGGCTCGGGATTCCGGTTATCCGGCGGCCTGCACTTGAGGACATTGCAAATGTAGACGTCTTCGCGTTTGAGATTGATGGACTCGATGATCTTTGTCAGGAGCTGTCCCGCCCGGCCGACGAAAGGCAAGCCTTGTTGGTCTTCGTCATAACCAGGAGCCTCGCCCACGAATACGAGTTCAGCGTCGGGACTACCGGAACCGAAGACCAGGTTGGTGCGCTTCGGGGACAGCTTACAGCGTTGGCAGTCGCCGAGTTCGGCGCGGACAGCGTCGAGGTCCTGGACATCTGGGCGGTCATTGCTCGATGCTGCGCGCTGTCGCGCTTGCGCTTCGCCGACCGCCCCTACAGCCAGCGAGTCCACACCGATGTCTTTGAAGAATTGCAGTTGGGCAGCGAGTTCGTTGGGATTCATTTCAGCAATTGCACCACGCGATCCAGAATTTTGTCCGCCATCACACGTTTGGTCACGAGAGGAATTTCCTCGATATGGCCGGACGCATCAATAAGTGTCGCGTGATTCATATCGCTGTCGAAGGCCGAATCAGGACCACTTGCGGGATTCACCACGATGAGGTCGAGATTCTTCGCTCTCAATTTCTCCAAGCCATTTTGGACGTGGTTCTCGGTTTCAGCTGCAAAACCCACGAGCAGTTTGCCGTTCTTGCGAGTGCCTAATTCTTTGAGAATGTCCGGCGTCGGCTCCAAATGCAAGGTGAGGGCAGCCGTGCTCTTCTTGATCTTTTGCGCAGCAACGGATGCCGGCCGAAAATCGAGCGGAGCGGCGGCCTTAATCACCACATCAACGTCAGTACTATTCTCGAGCACGGCGCGCCACATCTCCTCAGTCGTGCGCACACGAAGGATGCTGGGAAACTGAAGTTCAGTAGGGCCCGATATGAGTAGAACGTTTGCTCCGCGGTCGCGTGCAGCCCGCGCGATCGCGTATCCCATTTTTCCGGATGAGCGGTTGCTGATGAATCGAACCGGATCGATATCTTCGATTGTCGGTCCTGCGGTGACCAACACTTTACGACCTTCAAGATCGCGCGGCCGATTCAGCAGATCGGTCACAAATTCGACGATCTGCTCAACAGCAGCCAAGCGGCCTGGCCCATACGTACGGCAAGCCATCTGGCCAACCTCAGGCTCAATGATGTGAACGCCGCGATTGATGAGCGTCTGGAGATTGGCTTGAACGGACGCGTGTTCCCACATGCGCGTATTCATCGCGGGTGCAACAACAACTGGCGCTCTAACCGCCAAATGAAATGTGGTGAGGAAATCATCCGCTATCCCTGCGGCGAGGCGCGCAATGCAGTCCGCGGTTGCTGGAGCGACAAGGAAGAGGTCGATCGACTGTGCGAGCAGAATATGATCGAACGCGCCTTCGAAATCGGTGCCGGATTGAGGACCTTCAAACAGATCGACGTAGACTTTGTTACCGGAAAGCGCTCGGAACGTGAGTGGCGTGACAAATTGCGTGGCTGCTTTGGTCATCAAAACGGCAACATTCAGGCCACCGTCCTGAAGGCGCCGGACAATCTCGGCTGCCTTGTAGCATGCAATTCCGCCGCTAACGCCGAGGGCAACTTTCATTCTGCCTGCTCTTCTTCCTGCTCATCGCCGTCGCGGTCAGGAATCCGGAATTTGACGAGGCCCTGGAGGATTTCTTTCTGAGCAACCTGGGTCGCTTTATGACGCGGTTCCTTCAGCAGAGGAGTGCTGCCGGCTTGAATCTGTCTGGCGCGCAGCGCCGATAGAATCACAAAGCGATATTTGCTGTCGATGTTGTCAGGAATGGTAATCAAGCTAGACCTCCGAACGAAGCAATGATCTCCTCGATGCGACTTTGCTGCCGCCGGGGTGTGGCTGTGCCGCTGCGCATAATAGATTCGAGGAGACGGATGGAAGTTTCCAAAATGTCGTTAATGACGATGTAGTCGTAGTCATGATAGAAAAGGATCTCGCTTTTTGCGATCTCTAGCCGACGGCGGATGACGTCATCGGACTCGAGCATTCGCACCCTCAAGCGCCGCTTGAGTTCTTCAAAAGAAGGCGGTAATACGAAAATTGACGTAGCGTCCTTCAGCTTGGCCTTCACTTGTCGCGCGCCCTGTACGTCGATGTCGAGGATCACATCCTTACCGGCCTGGATTTGCTCCTCAACGAATGCTCGCGTTGTGCCGTAAAGGTGGTCATTGAACTGCGCCCATTCTAGAAATTCGCCGCGATCCACCATGCTCAAAAATGCGATTCGATCCGTGAAGTAGTAGTCCACCCCCTCTCTCTCTCCCTGCCGGGGCGGGCGCGTCGTATGTGAAACCGAAAACTTCAGATCATTGAAACTTCGAAGTAAGTGCTGGAGTAATGTGGTCTTCCCCGACCCCGACGGGGCCGAGACGATATATAGATTTCCGCGCATTCACAATTCTAGACTGCAAGTTTAGCATATGAGCCGAGGGGCAGCCCCTTGTCCCCTATTCGATGTTCTGGACTTGCTCGCGAAGCTTTTCGATTTCCACTTTGATTTCGATCGCGGCCTGGCCGATACCGACGCCAAGCTCATTCAGGCCGGAGGTTTTGGACAGGATCGTTGTGACCTCACGGTTCATTTCTTGAAGAATGAAGTCCATGCGTTTGCCCGCCTCATCTTGGAGGTTTTTGAGTCCGGCGAATTGGTCGAGATGACTGCGCAGTCTCGTCGTTTCCTCTGCGATATCGCTTCGTTCGGCGTAAAGGAGGGCTTCGGTTTCGAGACGATGTCCGCTGTCGGCGACGAGCTGCGGCGCCAGCTCTGTGACCCGGGCGATGAGCTGCTGGCGGTAATGTTCGACAAAGCTTTTGGCATGACCCAGAATCGTCTCCAGATGGCGATCGATGTTGGTAATGCGGCGATCAATGTCCGCCATCAGCGATTGCCCCTCGGTGGTTCGCATTTCCCGGAGCTGCGCCAGCGCTCCGTCCGTCGCTCCTGCTAATTTCTGTCCAATCACATCCACTTCGTGACTCGAGAGATCGTTGCTGGAAATGGTGACAAGCCCGGGCAGGCGCGTGATCATATCCAGCGTTAGATCACCCTGAACAGCGTAGCTATTCTTCAATTGCGACATCATGTCCACGTATGCCCGAACTAAGCTGTGGTTCACATCGAGTTTGATGTTTTCGCGCTTGTAGTCGATGCGAACGAATGCATCAATGCGGCCGCGTTTGAAAGCGCCGGAGATCTTTTGCCGGATCACGTTCTCGAAATTTTGATACTCGCCTGGAAGTTTGATGTGAACGTCCAGGTAGCGGTGGTTCACGCTTTTGATTTCGATGAGCACCGACAAATTCGGCGCTTCCGCGCGCGCGGATCCGAACCCGGTCATGCTGTAGATCATGGGCTCACGTCCTGAAATTGCAAATTGTAGAGCTTCCAGTATAGGCCTCGCCGAACGACAAGCTCTTCGTGAGTGCCGGATTCTTTGATGCGCCCATCGGCCAGAACGATAATCCGATCGGCGCGGCGCACGGTCGACAAACGGTGAGCGATGACAATCGTGGTTCGACCTTCCATCAGGTTTTGAAGCGCCCGTTGAACGAGAGCCTCGGACTCGGTGTCAAGCGAAGAGGTCGCCTCGTCGAGGATCAAGATTGGAGAATCCTTCAACAGCGCTCTCGCAATAGAAATCCGCTGCCGCTCTCCGCCTGAGAGGCGCAAACCGCGTTCGCCGATACGGGCCTCGTAATCGGTGACGAAATCATCGACGAGAGCGGCTTTGGCCGCACGCTGGATTGCGTCGTCACCTGAGATGGGATCGCCGTAAGCGATGTTGGCGCGGATCGTGTCGTTGAAAAGAATCACGTCCTGCGTCACGATCGCGATTTGCTTGCGCAGTGATTCGAGTCGTAGGTTCCTGACATCATGACCATCGATCAGTATCCGCCCCGCCGTAGCGTCATAGAACCGCGGCAATAGATTCACCAGCGTCGTCTTCCCGGCTCCGCTGGAACCGACGATCGCTACCACTTCGCCACGGCGAACAGTGAATGAGATTCCATCGAGAACTGTCGCGCCCGGTTCATAAGCAAAGTGGACATCCTCGAATTCGATCCGATCCGAGAAGCCCGGCACCGTTTGAGTGCCCGTATCTCTCTCGGTATCCAGCGATAGAATCTCGAAAATCCGTCCCGAGGCGCCAAACGCCTGCTGAAAAGAATTGTTTATTCCGCTCATCCGCCGAATCGGGTCGTAAAGCTTGGTCAACATAATGATGAACGCGATGAAAACGCCAGCACTCATTCGTTGCGACCGCGCGTATAGCAGAAAGACCGCCACCACGATTACTCCAAGCACTTCCATCAGTGGCGAGGATAGGGAATGCGTCAGCCTTTGGCGCAGATTCAGGTGGAAAACACGTTGCGTAATTTTGCGAAATCTGCCGGCCTCCGTCTTTTCCATGCCGAATGCTTTGACGATGTGATTTCCAGTCACCGTCTCAAATAGGACGTTCGCCATTTCCGCCAATTCTTCCTGGTTGGACTTGCTGAGCAGGCGAAGTTTCTTTCCAAACCACACGGTTGGATAGAAAACAAAAGGCACGAGCACCAGGGATATTGCAGCAAGTTTCCAATCGATCGCGAAGATCGCAATCACGAGACAAATCAAAATCGCAGTCTGCTTCAGAAACTCGGCCGCAGTTTCCGACGCCGCGATCTGGATGCGCTCCACATCTGCAGAAACTCGGGAGATCAATTCGCCCGTCGGATTGAGATGAAAAAAACGAAGCGGCTGAAGAAGAATCTTCTCAAAGACGTCGTTCCGTAAATCCCGCACGACAGCTTGTCCCAGGAAAGCAATGGCATTAACGGAACCGTATTCGGCAATCGCTTTGATGGCGGTGACCGCAAGCAATAGAAGCAGGAACATCCGGCCATCGGACGCGGCAACATTGAAATGTATATTGATCCACGGAATCGCAATTGTGGGCGTGGCGGATGCCCGAAGAAGCGTGTCGAAAATGAGTCCAATCAGGAGTGGCGTCACGGCCTCGAAGACTCCGACCACCGCGACCAGGCTCAATGAAACCAGCAGCACCCAGCTATACGGCCGGACGTAGGCGAACAATCGGTTACGCTGTGTGCCGAGAGGAATGGATCTCATGTTTGTCGCAAAACGTGCGGCAGTAATTCAGCCAAAAACAGGCACAATCGGTTGATCAGTCGATATACTCCGGAGCGCGTTTCAGTTTCTCGTGCAGCGCCTTGTCGTGCTGAATCCATAATTGCGCGCCGGCCGATTTCAAAAACTGTTCGACTCTTTTCCGAGTTTCGCGCGTTTGATTACGGTCGGTATCGAAGGACGGAACGCGATCGAGCGTCCGCTCCTCGGGATAATGATAGAGATCCCCCGCGAGCAGCACTGGACCTGCCTTGGCGAACTTCAGGAAGAGCATTTGGTGTCCAGGTGTGTGGCCTGGACCATATTTAATGATTACGGTTCCGTCGCCGAATACATCATGGTCGGTGTTCTTGACGACGATCGTCTTGGCGTCTTTAAGTTTGCTGAATTGGGCGACCGGCGCTCTGGGCGGAGGAGGTTCGGAGAACATTGCCGCGCGTTCGGACTCCTGCACAATCCAGGTCGAGCGCGCGAATTCGTTCGCGTTGGCCACGTGGTCGCCATGGTAGTGCGACATCGCCAGATACGTGATGTCGGCGGGCGTGTAACCCAGTGCTGCGAGCTGCGGCAACAGCTTCTTGTTGACTCGGAATGGCCCTTGAGCTCCCGGCCCGCTCGCCGGCATGTTCGCGTCTGCGATCTCGCCGACGTCCCACATCAGCGTGCCTCTCGGATGCACGACGAGATAACACGGCGTAATGAAATCCAGCGGCCCCTTGATCTCCTCCATCTTCAGGTCGTATGACGCCGGATTCATGTCCACGATCGTTCCACAATCCAGAATGTACAGCCGGACGGATGCTGGAGCCGCCGGCTTCTGTTGAGCCATCAAAGAACTAACGAGCGTCGCCACTAACCAAAGCAATCGCATGCGTGTCTCCGTTTTGCTCTTCTGTAGGGGCGGTCCGCGAAGCGCAAGCGCGATAGCGCGCAGCCTCACGAAATGACCACCCGCGATCTCTCAATCGCGAAATCCCGGCGCTCACAGACCGCCCGAACAGAAGATTAATACGGTGAGAGCATAGACCAAATGAGCATGGTAGTGAAGTTGTCGATGAGCGAGGCTCGTGGTAGTCTCGCGCAGACATGATATCAGACAATGCGAGGGGGGCCTCCAAATGCGAAATCTCCTGGCTCAGGCGGTTCTTGTGCTGGCGGGCGTTTTATTGCCCTGGGTGATAGCTCCAGCTGCGCAAGCGCGAACAACGGCTCAGAACAATGCGGCAGCGCTTCCTTTCGACGCTCATGATCTCTCCGGAGTATGGCAGCTTGCGCCGGGTGGTGGCGGTCAAGGTCCAGGTGACAACTTTCCTCCGTTGACGCCCTGGGGACAGGCGAAGTACGACGCCAACAAGCCGGGATATGGGCCGAAAGCCGCGCCCGGCGGGAACGATCCCATCTTGAAGTGTGACCCGACGGGTTTTCCGCGTATTCTCTTTGTGATTTGGCCGTTTGAGATCATCCACGTTTCCGGAAGGATTCTGATGTTTTTCGAAGGGCAACACACGATTCGCGAAATCTGGATGGACGGCCGTCAGCTTCCTGCCGATCCGGATCCCAGATGGTATGGCTATTCCGTCGGAAAATGGCAAGGGGATACGCTGGTTGTCGAGACAATCGGCTTTAATGACAAGACCTGGCTCGGTGCGCAGGGCCAACCGCATAGTGATGAGATGCGCACGATCGAGCGTTACCGTCGGGTGGATCACAACACGATAGAGTTCAACCTGACCATCGATGATCCAAAGACCTACACCAAAGTTTGGTACGCCGAGCCGCGGCTCATCAAATTGAAACCAGGCGTAGAAATTCCCGAATCTTTTTGCGTTGCATCCGAAGAGGAGGAATTTGCCAAAAGAATCCGCGAGCCTGCGGCTCGACAAACCGGAAAGGAATGAGATGGCCAAAGCATCGCTGACTCTGGTTGTCACTGTCTTGTTTTTATGCACGTCGGCATCCGCGCACCACGGAAATTCAGCATACGACGAAACTGCGCGAGTCCCCCTTAAAGGAACTGTGACGGAGTTTGTGTGGACTAATCCCCACTCTCAAATTTATCTGGATGTGAAAGACAAGAACGGCAACGTTGTGAATTGGGGCATCGAAACAAACAGTCCCGGTATTTTGACCAGGGCCGGTTGGACAAGACGGTCTCTCAAGGCCGGACATGAAGTCACGATCATTCTCTGCCCCGCTAAAAATGGCGCGCCTGTCGCATATATAGGATCCGGAGATCCAGGGACAAAGGTCGTTTTTACCGATGGGCGCGAGTTGGATTTCAAAGACAAGACGGCAAGCCGCTGACGCGCCATTTGTTGAAGCGGGGTCATTTTCTGTACACCGTCGCTCGAACCTTTTCTTCGACCTCTTTGGGTTTGTGCATCTTCAGGATCTGAGCAGCCAAATCCTTCAGTTGTGCCATTGAAACCGAGCGAATCAAGCGCTTGATCCGCAGGTATGCCGGGAGACTCACTGAAAGCGACGTGAATCCGAGTCCAAGCAGAACGGCCGCCGATGGTGGATCTGCGGCCATTTCGCCGCAGACTGTGACGGGTTTTCCTGTCGGCCGCAGCAAACTGTACACCTGCTGCAGACATCTTAGAATGGCCGGATGGAACGGGTTGTAAAGATGAACGACGGATTGATCGGAACGGTCGATGACCAAATAGTATTGAATCAGGTCATTCGTTCCGAGACAGAAGAAATCCACACGCGACGCCATCAGATCGCAGGTTTGTGCGGCAGCGGGAGTTTCAATCATGACGCCAATCGGAACGTGTGGGTCATATGCCTGCCGCCGCGCGCTTAATTCCGCTTGAACTTCTGCAATGACTGCATGGGCCGAGTCCAGATCGTCCACAGAGGAAACGAACGGCAAGAGAAGGCGCGTTGGTCCGTGCACTGAAGCGCGGTACACGCTCCGCAGTTGTTTCTTGAACAGATCTTTGTTCTCGAGACAGAATCTCAGGCCTCTCACGCCCAAATTCATGTTCACGCCGTCCCAGCTCTTTTGATCGATACCAACGTCTATGGTACGGAACGTAAGGGGCGCGCCCTTCGCAGACTTTAATACAAGAGAGTAGTCGGCGACCAAGGACTCCTCATCGGGCTGCTTGCCCTGCCGAAAGAAATCAAATTCCGTCCGGTATAAGCCGATGAATTGACACCCGTGCGCAACCGCCGACCGAACCTCCTCACTAAAGTTGATGTTTGCGCCGAGCGAAATTTGGACGGAATCTTCGGTTACAGAAGGAGCGGAGGCGAAAGCGCCCGACTTCTTTTTCAACTTCTTTCCATCGCGGTCTCGGTTCTTATACTGCGCAAGCGTTTCTTCGGAGGGCGCCCAAATCACGACACCACGCTCCCCGTCAACGATCAGTAAATCACCGGAACTGACCTCCGACAATTCCGCAGCGCCTACGACAGCGGGAATCTCCAGCGACCGGGCCATGATGGCCGTGTGCGAAAGAGGGCTGCCGGTTTCGGTTGCGAGGCCGACGATGCGCTTAGAACGCAGCCCGAACAATGTAGATGGCGGAACGAGTTTCCCGACGAGAATCGCCTCGTACGGAAGCTTTTTGAAAGAAGGTAGAGGTTTCGATTGAAGATTGTGAAGCAGCCGCCGGACGATGTCATCAAGGTCGCCACGCCGCTCGCGCAGGTATTCATCGCTTAAGCGGTCGTAAGCTTGGAAAAGATCATCGCTCACCTGCTGTATAGCCCATTCAGCATTGATGTAATCGGATTCGATTTTTTCGATAATGCGATCGACGAATAAACGGTCCTGCAGCACGAGCAAATGCGCGTCAATGAGAAAGGACGATTCCGGGCCGCTGTTCCGCTTCAGCTCCGACTGCATGCGCTTCAACTGCTCGCGCGATTTTTCAACAGAGGCGCGGAATCGCTCGATCTCCTTTCGGACCTGATCCGGCCGCAGTTTGAAATTGAAGGACACGAACAGCGGATCGAATGTCCGCACCGCCTTTCCGATGGCTGTACCCACGGAAGCGACAACGCCGTGGATAATTCGCTCCTGCTTCATATGTTCACCGGCATTCCTGCCTTCCTAGCGTCGGGCCCGCCAAGCCCGCTTTCACAATGTTACCGTGGTGACACGCCCGTTTGCTGTCGCTCATCCAGTTAAATATTGACAGATCGTTTCCACCGCCTGATCTTCATCGATGCCTTCTGCCCTTACGCTCAATTTCGAGCCGAATCCCGCCGACAGCAGAAGAATGCTCAAGATACTGCGCGCATCGGCCTCAACAGTTTTGGTCGTGTCCGAGCGGAATAAAATGATGGTGGATTTGTATTGGGACGAAAGTTGAACCAGCCTTGCCGCAGCGCGCGCATGAAGGCCCAGCCGGTGACCGATAACAACCTGCCGCTCTTTCATGACCGCTTGGGCGAGAGCAATTCACTAGCAATGTAAATGCTGCTTTGGCCCTGCTCCTTGACGACTTTTGCGGCGGTGGCGAGCGTTTGGCCTTCGCCGATCTGGGCAAATTTGATCAGCATTGGCAGATTGACTCCGGTCACCACTTCGACCTTGCCGGGATCGAGAAACGTCGAAGATATATTCGTTGGTGTCCCCCCGAACATGTCCGTTAAAATCAGCACGCCTTCTGGACCCCGCACACGCTCGAGGGCCTTCTCAATCATCGTTGTCGCCATATCGACATCGTCGTGCCATCCGAGTGAGACCGCAGTGATGTGATGGATCTCACCCACAATCATCTCGGCCGCATTCAAAAGCTCGATGGCCAAGCGGCCATGTGTGACGATAAGCCCGCCGATCATGGCTGAATATTAACCTTTCTGGAAATCGCGGTGCGAAACTTTGACCCGATACTGTTGATCACGAACATGTTTCGAGATGGCATTAGCAATGAATACGGACCGATGCCGCCCGCCGGTGCACCCGATTGATATGGTCACGTAAGATTTGCCCTCCTTTTCGTATTGCGGAAGAAGAAAGTCGATGAAGCTGTAAACGTGATCCAGGAACTTTCCTGTTTCCTCGTGCGAATTCATGTACTCGATAACGGCGGGATGGGCGCCGGTATGGGGCTTCAAATGCGGCACAAAATTCGGATTCGGCAAGAATCGGACGTCAAACACCAAATCCGAATCGATCGGAACGCCATACTTGAATCCGAAACTCACCAGAGAGACCAGCAGATGCTGCGTCTGCTTCTCTTCCAGCAGCCGCAGCGCGTGGTGCCGCAAATCATGGATCGTAAACTGTGATGTATCCAGGACGTGATCCGCCATAGCGCGAATCGGCGCGAGCAACTCCCGCTCGAGCGCAATGGCTTCAAGAACCGGCCGGTTCGGATCCAAGGGATGAGGCCGCCGCGTTTCACTGAACCGGCGCACCAAGACGGCATCGGACGCCTCGAGAAACCACAATGACATTTCCAGCCCGGGAGTATCCTTCAGCTCTTTGTAAACGGCTGGAAACTCGCTCAAAGTCTGCCCCTCGCGGACATCAATAACCATGGCGGCTTTGGCCGATTCAGATTCGGATTTCAAAATCAGTTCGTAGAATTTGCTTAACAGCCCAAGAGGCAGATTATCGACGCAGAAAAAACCACGATCCTCGAGTGCTCGAAGGAAAGTCCCCTTTCCCGAGCCACTCAGGCCGGTGAGGATGATGAAAGAAGATCTTTGCATGCGCAGGGAAAAACGCGGGCTAAAGCCGGCGACTCCATGCTTGCCGGACATGTTTGACCGAGTATGTAGTCGCGCGGCTTTAGCCCGCGTTTCCGTCCGATTACGCTTCGGGCTCGATCCAACCGATATTCCCATCCTTTCGTTTGTAAATCACGTTGAGCCGCTCCGTGTCGGCGTTCCGGAACACCAGAAATTCGCGTTCGGAACCCTCGATCTGAATGGCGGCGTCATCGACACTCATGGGCTTGGCTGCTACCTCGTACGTCCGAATGATGCGAGGCAATCTTTGTCCGAGGGCCTCCTCGACTTCAACAACCGATGTGGTCGTGATCACTTCACCCTTGTGGTTGTTGTTGTGACGCTTCCGCGTTACCTTGCGTTCCTTGTCTCTCAGGATCTGTTTTTCCACCTTATCAATGACGGCCGCGATCGATGTGTACATGTCCGTCGAAACTTCCTCGCCATGATAAAAATCACCGCGTGTCTTGATATTCAACTCCGCGATGTGACGCTGGTGTTTTTCGACAGTGAGGATGAAATGCGCTTCAAGGATTTCATCCATGATTCCGCGTAATTTCTCGAGTCGATCTGTGGCGAATTTGCGAAGTGGCTCGGTGATTTCGATGTGGCGACCTGTGATATCGACACTCATAGGCGACCCTCCATCTGGGCGGCAGGAGCCGCCCCGGCAGTAGATCAGGATCTAACGCGACGCTGATGTGTACTTGGAATCTTCAAGTCTTCCCGATACTTCGTGATACTCCGGCGAGTAACCGAGATGCCTTCCTCTTTCAACATGAGCGCGATCTTCTCATCGGTCAGGGGATTTCGTGGATCTTCGTTTTCGATGTACTTCTTCACCTTTCGCTTTACGATCAATAGCGACGTCCCGTTGCCCATCGGACCGTTGACGGCTTCCGAAAAGAAGAACCGTAGCTCGAAAACGCCTTGCGGAGTGTGCGCGAACTTGTTGGCCACGGCGCGGCTAACGGTCGAGGGGTGCACTCCGACTTCTTCGGCAACATCTTTGATCATCATCGGCTTTAACTGATCGATGCCCTTGTCAAGGAACTCCGTCTGCCGCCGGATGATGGCCTCGCAGACTTTCACGATGATGTGCTTCCGCTGTTCAATGTTTTTGAGCAGCTGGACCGCAGATTTGAAACAGTCTTTGACGTAATTCTTAACGTCCTTGTTGACCGCGCCGCGCTCCAGCATGTGCCGGTAGGTTGGGCTCAGACGGAGCTGCGGAACTTCATCTTCGTTAGTGACGACGGTATATTGCCCGCCGACTTTGACGATGAAGACATCAGGCTCGATTAAGCGGGGCTGGGATTTGTTGTATTTCTGGCCAGGCCGGGGATCGAGCTGCTTGATGATCTCGACTTCGTCCATGATCATGTCGAGAGCTTTATTGAGCGCCTTCGCAATCTCCTTGAATTGTTTGTTCTGTAGCTTGTGAAGATGGTCGCGGACAATCTCGACCGCCAGGCTTTCCTCTTCGCCAAGAATCCTCAACTGGATCAACAGGCATTCGCGCAGGTCACGCGCCGAAACGCCCGGCGGATCGA
>Ga0066710_100002378_pt1 | contig 15119 bp, 14 predicted proteins | sample GraSoiAngelo_159_FD_79666 | JGI IMG/M metagenome (GOLD analysis project Ga0066710, IMG submission 79666) | Grasslands soil microbial communities from the Angelo Coastal Reserve, California, USA - 14_1009_16_40cm | ecosystem: Environmental > Terrestrial > Soil > Grasslands | place: USA...
ATTGGCGGGAATTCCTCCACAGGCACGGTGACGCTCAACGGGCCGGCTCCTGCTGGTGGCGCGCAAATCACACTTTCCAGCAGCAACACGGCAGCGGCCAGCGTGCCTTCCAGCGTGGCGATTCCGGCCGGAGCCACCAGCGCAACGTTCACGGTCAGCAGCAGTGCCGTCGCCGCGTCGACCGCGGTCACTATCTCTGCATCGTATGGTGGCGTGACCAAGGCAGCCTCGCTCACCGTGACGGCTGCAGCTCCTCCACCCCCCACTCTCTCGTCGCTGGCGCTGAATCCCACGAGCGTTATTGGCGGCGCGCAATCTTCCACGGGCACGGTGACGCTCAGCGGGCCAGCTCCTGCTGGTGGCGCGCAAATCACACTTTCCAGCAGCAACACGGCAGCGGCCAGGGTGCCTACCAGCGTGGCGGTTGCGTCCGGAGCCTCGAGCGCGACATTCACGGTCAGCACGAGTGCCGTCGCCGCATCGACCACGGTCACCGTCTCTGCGTCCTACGGTGCCATTACCAGGTCGGCCTCCCTCACCGTGGTGGCTGTGCCTCCTCCACCCCCCACCCTTTCGTCGCTGACGCTGAATCCCACAAGCGTTATTGGCGGCTTGCAATCTTCCACGGGCACGGTAACGCTAAGCGCGCCAGCTCCCGCTGGCGGTGCGACAGTCATGCTTTCCAGCAACAACGGCGCGGCCAGGGTGCCATCCAGTGTGTTCATTCCGGCGGGAGCCACCAGTGCGAATTTCACGGTGAACACATCCATAGTTCTCTTCTCGACTTCCGCCACGATCTCGGCTTCCCACAACGGAACGACTCGGACGGCAACTCTTTCTGTGCTCTTGTAGAGCAGCTGCGCCTTGATACCCCGAGACGCGCTTTCTTCGAGCGGGTCACTGCTTGCGTCGGCCCGCTCGTAGTTTGGAACCGAGGCGAATTCAACTGCATCTCGGTCTTGGAAACACATCGCGGAACCCCGAAATCGCCCCACTGCGTCGCTGTGTTAGATTAACTCTCCGAGGCAGCCGCGCGCCTGACTCCCGATCGCCGCCTTCCATAGGAGCCGGTCCATGGCTTCCATCAACCAACTTGTTTCTTGGATGACCAACAACCGGGCAAAAATCCTCCGCTACGCGTGGATCCCGCAAGTGTTCGCAGGGTTAGTCTTGCTGAGTCTCGGGTATTTTATGGGCCACGCGCATTTTCACCTGATCCGTGAAGGCGTGAGAGCGCCCGGAAGAATCGTCGGCTATAAACAAGAATCTTTCAGGAGCACATCAGGCAGCACCTCAACCACTACCAACGGTTATATGCCCATCGTCGAATTTCACGCCAACGACCGCTTTGTTCAATTTGAGGATTGGCTGGGGGCTGGAATCGCAGGAAGCAAAAATGTTCCCGTGATTGTCCTGTATGACCCTGCCAATCCCACGCAAGCCATGATTGACCGGCCGGTGTGGAATTGGATTCCTTGGGCGCCGACCTTCGCCGTCGGCCTCCTCTTGGTTCTTTCGGCCATCAACGGTTTCTTCCGGTCCCAGCGCTCCCCCTGAGCCTTCGTGACCCTCCTGGTAGTGGCTGGTCTGAACTTGTCCAGCGCGCAGCCGAAAGAGACGCGTTCTTTTCCTTTAGTTCGCCGCAGGCGTTAGCGCTTTCAACCGTTCCTTATTGATCTTCAGCACTATCCCGGCGTTGCGGTCGGCCACTTCGCTTACCTTGTATTCCGCCGACGTGCCCAGCACCTGCGCTACCTCGGACGGCGTCAATTTGTAATCCTCCGTCAGCCACTGCGCCATGTTCGCCGTCGCACCGCGGAACGCATCGTCCAGCGACCCGGCCAGTCCCATCGCCATGACGTGCGTCGTGGACTCCACGCGCGGCCCCATGATCCGTTTCCCCGGAATCACCTCCACGGTGAACTCCACGTCCATCGACGTTTCCAGCGCGTTGCCGTTGAGCTCCCCGTCGCCCTGCAACGCGTGCCCATCGCCCACATACAGCAGGGCGCCCGGCACGCTCACCGGCAGATAAACCGTCGCGCCCTCCACGATCTCATTGAAGTCCATGTTCCCGCCGTAGCGCCCGGAATCCCCCGTCCCCGGAGCGGCTTGCGCCACGTTTGGCGCCACTGCCACGCATCCCAGCATTGGCCGCAGCGGCGCCGAGTATCTCGTCAGATGCTCGGCCGGCTTCTCCGGCGTCGCCACTCCGTGTTCTGCGTCCAGGTGCCAGCGCACCGTCTTCCCGGCGTCCTTCATCTTTACGGCAAGGTCGCTGTCCAGCGCGCGTCCTACGACAAAGTCATCGCTCTCGGCCCAGTTGCGATTCAGCCGCAGTCGCGTCAAGTGCACCACCAGGGTGTCTCCTGGCGAAGCCGTCTCCACGTAAAAAGGTCCCGTCTCTGGATTTCCGCCCAGCACGCGGGTGACGCCTTTTTCATCCGTTCCGCCCGCATCCACCGTCGTCGTGTGAACGCTGTCGCCCGGCGAGATGGTCAGCACCGGCTTGTTCGATGCGGAAAATTGCCGGTAGAAAGTCGTGGGCACAAATTCATGCCGCTGCGGCGGCGCCACGCGCCGCGCCGGAACGAGTTCCGCGGTAAACTTGTGCGTCTCCGGATGTGCAGCATCGTCTGAGTGCGTAAACACCACGGTCCCGGTGATAGTTGCGCCTTCGACGGTGCCTTTGCCTTCGTCCGTCCCGCCCTGCTCGTCCTTCGCCAGGAAGTAGATCAAATTGCCTTTGGACGTTCCCTCCAGCTTGTCCCCGTCAAAATTCCCGCTCAACTTTTCTCCCTCCTGCTTCAGCTCCATCCGGAAGTAAATCGTCGTCCCGAAAAAGTCCGTGTTCACTACCCATCGCCCGGAAACGCCGCTCGCCGGCCGCGCCGCTTCCTGAGCGCTCTGTGCCAGCAAAACTCCCGGAACAAGCAAAAGCAAAACTGAAACTTTGCGCATGGTCTTCTCCTCGCCGCCACATTCTAGACGAGCATACCCGCACTCGGTGAGGGAAGCGGAAGAGATATCGCTCCGGAGGCACGGGATTGGAGTGAACAGAAGGTGGCTAGTCGGCAAGCTAGCCCTCCCTCCATGCCCGGATGTGGGAAAGCGGAAAATCTTGAGAAAAGAGGATGGAACAAGAAGACCAAGAAAGAGCTAAAAGCCCCAGGTGCGAAACCGGCACCCGGGACACCCGCGAGCGGAACGAGGGTCGGCTACCTACCCGTATTCCTCCTCCATGATAATCCGCCCCCAGATTCGAGGCTTCCCCCTATCCGGAATCCCGCAGGTTTGCATCCTTACCTATAGAAGGAGGCCCAACCGATGATGAAAACTAACGTAGGTCTTGCGAACAAAGGCATAGAACGAATCCTCGAACTCTCGGCGGATGCGCACATACGAAGACGGGGAACGGTTAAGGATTCTCCGGAGTTTCACAATCTAACCGGAGCGATAGCGGCCTACGGAAAAGCGCTCGCGCTTCTCACAGCACTGCAACAGCGGGAAGAATTCTACGCAATGATCGGTCAGTGTGACGTGCCCTCCTGCGTCGCAGCGGTTAGTTGAGGAAGGGGGTGATCCAATATGTGGCGTAAAAATTGTCCCGTCTGCCGGCAACCGATGGCAAAGAAACATCCCACGGAGACGGTGCCTTGCCCCTGCGGCAAGTACGTCTGGAAGGGCTAGACGCCCTGATTCAATCCTCGCGAGGGCTGCCACCCGCCCGTCTATGGAGCACCTGGCTACAGAAGCAGGCCACTCTACTTCACCGACAGGCGTCAGAGTTTCCAGTAGTAAGATCTGATCTATGAGAGCCATTTCTATGGCCAGAGGGCTGTTCGCCATGATGCTGGCAGCTGGCTCCACTCTCGTTCAAACGCGGCAATCGTGCGCACAAGAAATTCCGCCCACCGGAACTCCACCCCCGCCACAACCCGCCGCTGAGCAAAGCGAAGCCCGAACCAAAATCAGCGTCAATTCCGATCTTGTCGTCCTCCCTGTTACTGCCTGGGATCGCCACGGCAATCTTGTCCCCGATCTACAGAAACATGAGTTCCGCATCTTCGACGATAACGTCGAACAAGTCACCGAGGTTTTCACCGCCGAAGCCTTTCCACTCTCGCTCATTGTCCTTATCGACGACGATCTGAAATCGCAGGACGCCGCACAGATGGCTCCCACTCTGCGTGCCATAACGGCTGGAATCGGTCCGAGTGACGAAGCGCTCATCTGCCGGTTCGACCTATCGTTCTATCCAGGAGAAGGATTCACCGGCGATCTCGACAAGCTATGGGCAGACCTGAAGGATGCCCAACACCACAGCGGCCCTTCTACAGCTGGCCCTGTCCCATTCGTTTCCTCGCCATCGAGCCATCGTCTCGGCGTGGGCGAACCGCCCCTGGCAGCGCCGACTAACTTGGGGTCGCGCCCCACTAAAGCCCTTGACGATGCTGTCCACTCCGCCGCTGAGCTACTTCATGATCGTAGAGCCAGTCGCCGCAAGATCATCCTGCTGATCTCCGATGGTCTCAACGGGCCAAAATTCAACCGCCATACCTACCCCGACACTCTCGAGGCCCTCCTTCACGACAACATATCCGTGTTCAGCTTGGCTGTCGGCCACTCCCCAAAGCGAAAATTCTCCCGCCTAGTCAACTACGCGAATGACTCGGGCGGCGACATCTATTACGCCACCCAAAGCGCCGCCATGGAACGGCTCTATTCGAGAATAACCGAAGAAGCTCGCCACGAGTACACCTTGGCCTACGTGCCCCACGGCAACAACCGCAACACGAGTTATCACAAGGTAGAAGTCCGCACCACACGCGAAGGCGTCACCATCAAGACCCGCCAGGGCTATTACACCGGTCCTCTCGTGGATCGTCCAAACCCGTCGCGAGTGGATTAGATGACGGCATCGATTCCTTCCATTCCGCAACTTTTCAACGCGCCTCATTTCCATTCTCCAACGTTCAAGCTTGAAATCTTTCGACTCTTGCAACCTAGAACAATCACACTTTTTTGACGTTTCCCCCGGCTTTGCCCTTCCGGAGCTCCCTCGCGGCACAGGCTGTTACAATCTGCATGTGTCAGCCGGAAACCCACGCGCCACCCATGAACTCTTGGCGGTACATACTGACGCTGGGACGCGGCTCGACCGGTTCGTGGGGGCACATCGCCCGGAACTCTCGCGCTCGCGCGTGCAAGAGCTCATCGACGGCGGCTTGGTCCTCGTCAACGGCAAGCCGGCGAAATCTTCCCAGAAACTTCGCGGTGGGGAGCTCATCACCGTGCGGGCCGATCCGCGGCCAGCGCCCCGTGCCGAAGCGGAATCGATTCCGCTGGAGGTGCTTTACGAAGACGAGGACGTGATCGCCATCAACAAGGCCGCGGGGATGACCGTGCACGCTGGTGCGGGAAACGTCTCCGGCACACTCGTCAATGCGCTTCTGGGGCGCGGGCAATCGCTTTCGCACGGAGGAGATCCGCTGCGGCCAGGAATTGTTCATCGGCTGGACAAGGAAACTTCGGGCGTGATTCTGGTTGCCAAGAATGACAGGGCGCACGCGAAGCTCGGCGAAGCCTTTCGCCAGCGGGCCATCCAGAAAACGTATATCGCGCTGGTGCAGGGCATCCTGGAGGGGAAGAACGGCCGAATCGAGCTGGCTATTGGGCGAGACCCCCTTCATCGCACGCGCATGGCGACGCAGCGCAAATTCTGGCACGGCGCGGCGATCGCGAATCTGCGCGAGGCCCGCACGGACTGGAAAGCTCTCGCGAAGATCGACAGTACGACCCTCCTGGAAGTCCAACTCCACACCGGGCGCACGCATCAGATTCGCGTGCACTTCTCGGCACTGAAGCATCCGGTCGTGGGCGATGCGCTGTACGGAGCGGCAAACGAACTTCGTGTAAGAAAAGTCGCGCTGCCGCCGCTGGGACGCAATTTTCTGCACGCCGCAAAGCTCGGCTTTCGGCAGCCGCGGACCGGTGCATGGATTGAAGTTCGCGCCGCCTTGCCGGCGGAATTGCACGACTATGTAAAGAAACTCTGTGACGCTGCGGGAGAACCGCAGAGCCGAATTGACGCTGCGCTGGCGGGATACCTATAATCGATCGAAATGCGACGAATCATCACTTCGATCTCTCTAGCGTTGGCGCTGCTGCTCTTTCCGCTGACGGACCGGGCGCAGCAAGCTTCACCGGTCACTAAGTCCAAAGCCTCCTCTCCGATCACCAAGTCTCAGGCGTCCTCACCGGACGCTAAGCCTCAAGCGGCGGCGCCGAAGCAAGAACCTGCTCAGAAGAGCAACGAGACGATTATTTCGGTGGTCAACCTGGTCGACGTGCTTTTCACCGTGCTCAACCGCCGCAACAAACTCGTTCCCGAGCTCGAAAAAAGCGACTTCAAGATATGGGACGACAAGGCCCCGCAGGAGATCCGTTATTTCAGCAGGCAGTCCGATCTGCCTCTGCGCATTGGCATGCTGCTGGACACCTCCAACAGCATCCGCGACCGCATCAAGTTCGAGCAGGACGCTTCGGTCAATTTCCTATTCAGCGTGCTTCGCCACAACAAGGATGAAGCCTTTGTGATGACTTTCGACGACGAGCCGCAAATCGTGCAGGCCTTCACGGGCGACGCGGGGGCGCTGCGCGACCAGATCACCAAGACGCGCGCAGGCGGCGGCACAGCGATCTACGACGCGATTTATGAAGCTTGCGTGAAAGAGCTGAGCCACCCGCCGCGCCCGCCGGGCGATCAGCCGGATGTGGTGCGCCGCGTCATGATTCTCATCAGCGATGGCGAGGACAACTTATCGACGCACACGCGCGCGGATGCCATCGAAATGGCCCAGCGCACCAGCGTGGTCATCTACACCATCAGCACCAGCACGCAGTGGGTTTCGCTCTCGCAGACCGATCCGAACAAGCTGGGCGACCGCAAGTATCATCTGACGGACGGTGACAAAATTCTTCAGGCACTTGCTGAGGAAACAGGCGGCCGTGCGTTTTTTCCTTACCACGTGGACGATCTCGACCAATCGTTCCAGGACATCGGCGACGAACTTCGCAACCAGTATTCCATCGCATATTTGCCGACGAATTACATTCTTGATGGCCGCTACCACAAAATCCGCATCGAGGTGCCCGAACACAAGGGCTACCAGGTGCGCGCGCGCCGCGGCTATTTCGCCCGTGCCAACGCCAATGTTCCCTCGACGCCCAATCCTGGCGGCGCGGAGATCAAGTAATCGGTCTTTGATTTTTCTCTGCTGACTTGGATGGTTTTCTATTGGGAAGCGTCGCGAAGGAGCACCGCGTCGGACTCCATGTGCCCCCGCTCGATGGCAATCTTCGCGCCATCGGGAGAATACCGAAACGAATAAATCGATTCTGACGTGAAGTGCGTCAACGGACGGCTGGGCGAGCCATCCACGGGACGGGTCCAAAGATTATCCACGGCTTTTTCCCGCACCACGTAGGCGACCGATTTCCCATCCGGCAAGAACGCAAGTCCACGCAGGGCCCTCCGATCGTATTCGATATAGGATTTTTTCTTTTCCTCGATCGAATAAAGCGCCAGCATCAGCTGGTGATCGGAATCGCGCACTTCGTCCTTCACGATTGTTTTTCCATCCGGAGAGAGAGCGTAAAGACCAGTGGGCGCATAGATGACCGTTTCCGCAAGCCCGCCTTCGAGGTAAATCCGTTTCAAATAGCGGTTATCGCCGCGATCCACGTAGTAGACCCATTTTCCGTCGCGCGAACACTCCGGATCGGATTCGTTCAATCCGAACGTGAGCTGCTTGAGGTTGGTTCCCGCGGCATCTATACGCCACAGATTGGTGGCCACGCCGCTCGCACCACCGAACTGACGGAACACGATGTACTTCCCGCCGCCGCAGGAAGCGGCCTGGTCGGGAGGATGCCGCATGTTTGAGGCCACGACGCTCTCGCTTCCGGCGGTGCTCACGATTCGAAGATCAGGCCCTTGTGGAATGACCAGGCGTCCGTCAGGCATCCAATCCCATCGCCAGATACTCAATCGAGACGACAACGGCACCGGCTGCACCGCGTCGGGCGAGGATGCCGGGGCGACGCCCAATTCAAACTTGATCTGCGCCTGACTGGCCGCGATGGTGTGGCCATCGAATGCCAGACTCGGGTGCAAATAGCGGTTGGTATCCGTGGTGAGCAGGCGAAATTCTCCTCCCGGATACGAAACCATTCCGATCTGCGTGCGTTCGAATCCGGATTCCGCAAGAGACGCGGAAACCAGGACGCCGCTCCCGTCCGGCATCCACGAGGGGTCGAAGTAGGCGCGGTCCTTGGCCGGCGCGACCAGCTTCTGCTCTCCGCTCGAAGCGTCGACCGCGACAAAGCCGCCGAAGTCATTTGGTGTCGGCTGCACCACGGGGATCAAGATGGTTTTTCCATCCGGCGACCAGGTGAGCGTGAGGCTGTCGGTGGAAATTGGCTTGTGATTGAACAAGGCGCGGTCCGGAGAGCCATCCTTGTGGACGAGATACAAGTCCATCAACGAAGAATCTTCGTGCTGGTGGAGATAAGCGAAGCGCTGCCCATCCGGGGAGAATGCGATGGGACTGTCCACGTCCCGGATCATTAATCGCGGCGTTCCGCCCAGCACCGCTGCCTGATACAGAGAAGCGATCGACTGCTCCTGTTCATCGCGGCGCACGAAGTAGATGTAATCTCCGTCGGGCGAAAACGTCAGTCCGGCATAGCGCGTCGCAAATGGAGCGACCACCTGGGTATTGCTGCCCGTAGGGATATGCCGCAGCCAGAGCGACTGCAGGCCGTTTTCCTCGCGGACGTGCAACAGATATTTTCCGTCGGGAGAGAGCCTCGTCAGGAAGACGTGTCCGCTGTTGGTCAGATTTTCGATCTGCAACTTTTCAAAAGGCAGATAGTGGGTGTGCCGCGCCAGCGAGTAGATGCCGAAGCCGGCGGCAACGAGCAAGAGGAGAGCAGCTGCAAGTGCGAGGCCCGTGCCGAATTTGTTCTTGCTGGCGGCGGCAATCAGGATGGAAGTGCTCGAGGGCGAACGCGGCGGCTCGGCGGGCTGGGCGGCCGGCGGGGACAATTGCGTTGGGATGCGACCCGAGGAAGAGGGAACGGGCGTAACCTTGCCGGACTCGATCTCACGCTGCAGGCGTTTGAGGTCGGCGCGTAATTCCGCGGCGACCTGGTAACGCACGTCGCGATCTTTTTCGAGGGCCTTGTTGAGGATGCGCTCGAGCTCGGCGGGGACGTGGGGATTCAGCGTGACCGGAGCCACCGGAGTGTTGTGCAAGATGTTGTCGAAGACGATGGCGCTGGTCGTGCCGGGGAACGGCTGCTTGCCGGTGGCCAACTGATAGAGGACACCGCCGAGAGAGAAGAGGTCGCTGCGAGGGTCGAGTTCCTCGCCACGCGCTTGTTCGGGAGACATGTAGGAGATAGTGCCGACGGCGGTGCCGGGACTGGTGAGGAGCACAGTCTCGGGATCGACGAGGGTCTCGCCGCCAAGGTGTGCATGGCGATCGGGCAGGAGTTTGGCGAGGCCAAAATCGAGAATTTTGACGGCGCTACGGTCGGTGACGAAAATGTTGGCGGGCTTGATGTCACGATGGATGATGCCTTTTTTGTGCGCGGCGTCGAGGGCGTCGGCGAGCTGGATGCCGATGTCGATGGTGCGTGGAACGGGGAGGAAACCGAGGGGAATCAGTTTGTCGAGGGTCTGGCCTTCGAGCAGCTCCATGGCGATGAAAGTCCGGCCATCTTGTTCTTCGATGGCGTGAATGGTCGAAATGCCGGGATGATTGAGTGCGGAAGCGGCGCGGGCTTCGCGGAGGAAGCGTTCGAGAGTCTGAGGATCGCGGTGCGTGTCTTCCGGAAGAAATTTCAGGGCGACGCGGCGGCCGAGTTTGGTGTCTTCGGCTTCGTAAACGACGCCCATGCCGCCCTTGCCAAGCTGGCGGAGGATTCTGTAGTGGGCGATCGTTTCGTTGAGCATGAGCGCGGAGCGAAATGAGGATGGTAGACGGTCGGGGGATGGGGGTCAATTGGTTCGGGGAAAAAGGATCAAGAATTAGAGAGCAGGTGTCTAAAGTTAAGTCTAGCCCGCAGGCCTCCTGGGGACTGCGAAAAGCCTTGTCCCGGCCACCGCAATGTGTCGTGAGGGATAATAAGCGGTAAGCGCGCAGCACATGCGGAGCCCTTGCCGCGTATCGATTCTGGCGGTATTTCTTCTTTCAAGAATCCCAGAACCTCTCCTGCTCTTGACGCGTTCGAACTGCGGGAATTCCGCGAGCAGCAGCACTGGAGCCCTCATGATCGGTGAAATCCTCGAAGTCTTAGGGAAGTGCCCCCTGGCGCAGTATGAGCAAAGAAAAGATTCTGTTCGCGTGCTCCCCGGCTCTCCCGAAGGGTTCGAAGTCGTCATCGAACAAATTTGGGAGAACCATTACAGCGTGACTTACGGTGGCTGGCACGAAGACTTTTACTCGTTGGAGGAAGCGCTGGGCTGTTTTTTCCTCGGGCTTTCGAATCACTGTCGATTGAAGGTCTGTAGCAAAGATGGGAAACCTTTTCGATGGACGGTTGAGTATTGGACCGACCCAGATTGGCGGGAACGTTCCACCAAGGCGACTTGGTCCCGCCGGATTTTAACGCCAGCCGTGACTGCTTACCTGCAGAATGACCTCCTACCTGAGATCAATGTGCAGCCGTTCGTGAACAAAATGGTCGCCGGTCATTGACCATGGAGCTCCCGACTTGTGTCAGATTGACTGCTTACCGAGCGGTTGGGCGAAAACGGCGCGATAGCCGTGTTGTGCGGATTGCGGGTTAGACTTAGACGCGTAACGGCCGAGCCCGGGAGGTCATCCATAGAGTATGCGATACCTGGTGCGAGCGCGCGTGAAAGATGGTTGCCAGCGGGGATTGCTGGAAGCGATCGAGCGCGGCACGTTGGGCGCAGGCTCGGTGGCCGAGGGCGAATACTTGCGCAACATGAACGAAGCGCAGGTTTGTGCCGATGAGACGGTGCGCTGGGTGGAAGTCTGCTATTGCCCCACGCCTTTGCAGGAAGAGCGCTCTTATTGGGAAGAGTATTTCGACCTGGTAAAAGTGCAGGACGCCCACGACCGCCGCAAATGCCGCGACGAGAATGGCTCCGACCCGTGGGCCTGCGGCGATTGCGACTGCACCGCGCGACTCCAAGAAAAGCTAAGGAGCACAAACAAGCCGTTTCTCGGACTTTTGCGCAATTCTCTTGCTGGTCCCACCTCATAGCGTGACGGGAACGGAAAGCGCGTGGCCTGCCAAAGAAAAAGCCCGCACGCAAACACGGAGATGGAGTAAAGGTCCTGCCGGCCAGGCCAGCCCGGCCTCATGGAAGGCCATGCCCAGGGACCGTGCCTGAGCGACGGAGACTCTGGAGTTCACGCCGTCGTCTTTGGGGTGGCCTTTCGATCTTGCGAAACGGCGACACAGTTATACAATGCTCGGGCATTTCCCCTTCGACAATCTAGAGAGGAGATTCCAGCCTCATGTTCTTCGATAACAAGCGACACTCCACCCGAGTTACTCACGCGGCGCTCTTCTTCGCGCTGGCCCTGCTGCTGATGGTGTGTGGGCCGGGCGCTCGCGCGCAAGCATCTGACATCACCAGCAAGCTGAGCGGCTTCGACTCCTACATGGAGCAAGTTCTGAAAGATTGGAATACCCCGGGGATTGGCGTTGGAATCGTGGTCAACGACAAACTGGTCTTCGCCAAGGGCTATGGCTATCGCGACTACGAGAAAAGGCTGCCCTTTACGCCGGCGACGTTGTGCCAGATCGCCTCAAACTCAAAACTGTTCACCGCGGTTGCCGCGGGCATGCTGGTCGAGGAAGGAAAGCTGACTTGGGACAAGCCGGTGCGCGAGTCGGTTTCCACCATCCAGTTCTTTAACGACCAGCTCAATAACAACGTCACGCTGCGCGACATGTTGTCTCACCGCACGGGAGTAACGCGGCACGATTCGATCTGGTTCAAGTCGCCTTTTACGAGGAAGGAGTTGTTCGAAAAGCTGAAGTACCTCGAGCCCCAGGAACCCATGCGGGAAACTTTCCTCTACAACAACCTCATGTATGCTGCCGCCGGGAACATCATCGAATTGAAATCCGGGAAAACCTGGGAGCAGTTCGTGCGCGAGAGGATCTTCATGCCGCTGGACATGACTACGACCACCTACGCGATCTCCGACATGACGCAACATCCCGAACACGGCGTTCCGTACCGAGAAAAGCGCGACTCGTTCGAGCTGTACAAGATTCCCTACTATGAAGACACCCAAGGCATCGCCCCGGCGGGCGCCATCATTTCCAATATCGATGAGCTTTCGCACTGGCTGATTGCGCTCATGAACGACGGAAAATACAACGGCAAACAAGTATTGCCGGCAAATGTGTTAAAAGCCACGCTCCAACCGGCTATCGGTTTGCCAAACACGCTTGGAGAATCGCAAGGATTTTGGGAGCTGCTCAATCCGGCCTATGGCATGGGGCGGCAGACCGCCGCCTATCGCGGGCATCTGATTACCTATCATGGCGGCGACCTTCCGGGGTTCCACTCGCAGGTTTCCTTCCTGCCCAACGACAAGATCGGCGTGATTGTTCTCTTGATCAGCGATCACAGCGCCCCACTCTACAACGTCGTCAGCTACAACGTTTACGAGCGCCTTCTCGGCATGGAACAAACGCCCTGGAGCCAGCGTCGTCTGCAACAGCGGCTTGCGGGCAAGAAAGCCGGCACGGAAGCACGGGCGAAAGCCGGCGCCGACCGCATTCCGAATACCAAGCCATCCCACGGGCTCGCCGACTACGCCGGCGACTATGAGAATTCGGCTTACGGCATTCTCAAAATCGGGCTCAAGAGTGACACGCTGCAATTCGGCTTTCACGAGTTTCAGTTTCCGATGAGCCATTTCCATTACGACCGGTTTGACACGCCGGATGACGAACAGTACGGCAGGTTCTCCCTTAACTTCCGGACCAACCCGCAAGGAGACATTGATAGCGCGGTCGTATCCCTGGACGAGGGCGAAGTCGTTTTCACGCGCAAGCCCGAGTCGCTGGACCCGGCTCTAGTCGAGAAGCTCGCGGGCGTGTACATGACTCCAACCAAGGTCAAATTCCAGGTGCTCTATCAGCCCGGAACTGGTCTTTCGCTCGCCTTCCCGGGCGGACCTCCCGTCAAACTGATTCCCATCAAAGGCTTGAAGTTCAGGACCCCCCAATTCGCCGATGACATCTATGAGTTTGTCATGGAAAACGGCAAGGTAACCGCTCTGAAGGAGCGCGACCCGTCCGGCGAATTTACCTTCCCGCGGCAGTAAGGGCAGACCAGCGAACTGCTTGCGACCATGACCGCACGTCGGTTCGGAAACGCGATCAAGAACCGACTCCAGGGCATTTTACTCCAGTGGGGCATTGGGCCGTTGTCGCGCGGCGGAAGGGAAACGGAAAGCGCGGCAGAACGGGCATCCGGAGAAAGGGGGGAAAAGACCGCTTGACATATTCCCATATAGGAATGTATTGTCGGGACCATGGCAAGAGCGGCGACAACTTCAGATGCCTTCAATGCCGTGGCGGAGCCTCGGCGGCGGGCCATCCTGAACTACATTGCGTTACAGGAGCGGCCGGTGGGGGAGATTGTTGACTCGCTGGGGCTGCGGCAGCCTTCGGTGTCCAAGCACCTGCGCGTTTTGCTGGAGGTCGGCCTCGTCAACGTGCGCCGCGACGGCCGGCGGATGCTTTACCGAACCAACGCCGAGGCCATCCGGCCGCTTCACGAATGGACGGAAACGTTCGAGCGCTACTGGCGTCATCAATTAAGCCGCGTCAAAGAACGCGCCGAGCGGAGAAGCAATGCGTCAAACGACGCGGGACCGCAGTTCAATCCAAGGAGGAAAAATGATCTCGACGGCAGCAAGAATTGAGGATTTGACATTGAGCGTCACGGAGGAAATCCATGTGCGCGCGCCGCTGGATGCGACGTTTGCCGCACTCCTGGAGCAGCTCGGACCCCTCAATGAAACGGCGGAAGATAAACCTATGCCCATGAAGATCGAGCCGTGGCCGGGGGGCAGGTGGTACCGCGACCTGGGCGACGGCAACGGCCACTTCTGGGGAGTGGTGCAGGCTATCAAGCGGCCGAGGTTGCTCGAAATCACGGGCCCGTTGTTCATGTCTTATCCGGTCGTTTCGAATGTCCAGTATCGCTTGAGCGAAGTGAACGGCGGCACGCAGATCGCCTTTCATCATTCGGCGCTGGGACTGATTCAGGAGGACCACCGAAAAGGAGTGACCAAGGGCTGGGGTCATATCAATGCGGGTGTGAAGAAGCGGGCGGAAACGGCCCGCTCGCGGTGAGTGGCGACGCGGCAGATGGAGGAACCGATGTGCCCTTTTTGCGCCGGCAGCGCCGTGATGATGGCCGGAAGTTTGATGTCCGCAGGGGGATTGTCGGCGCTCGTGGTGGACAAGTTTCGTTTGAAGAGAGGCACGAAAGGAGCAGCTATGAGACTTGTAGATTCCATTTTGATGGAGATTGATCAGGAAGCGCAAACCACGAAGCGAGTACTGGATCGGATTCCGGAGGACAAACTCTCCTGGAAACCCCACCCGAAAGCCTTTTCCCTGGGCCAGTTGGCCCTGCACATTGCCTCCGTGCCGGGCAGCGTCGCTGCGGCCGCGGTGCCAGACAGTATGGAGGCCCCGAACTTTTCACAGCCGGAGGCCAAGAGCCGCCAGGAGGTCCTGGACACTTTCTCGAAGAGCCTCGAGAGTACCAAGGACACTCTGAAGAAGATGGACGACGCCCGGCTCACGTCCATGTGGAGCTTGACGAAAAAGGGAAAGGTCCTGATGTCCGTCCCGCGGATGGCCTTCATTCGCTCGATCCTCATGAATCATAACTATCACCATCGCGGGCAGCTCTCCGTCTACCTTCGGATGCTGGATGTTCCCGTGCCGTCGATTTACGGTCCCAGCGCGGACGAAAATCCATTTGGGTAATCCCCTAAAAATGTAGTCGCCTAATCCAAACCAAAGGAGGAAACATG